>SXGU01434570.1_pt1 | contig 12273 bp, 12 predicted proteins | sample 3174531 | NCBI WGS metagenome assembly SXGU01 (sample SAMN11356863, study PRJNA531348) | freshwater metagenome | isolation source: freshwater sample F1-140 | place: China: Fuxian Lake, Yuxi | collected 2017-12-25 | reverse complement strand
CTGAGCCTCTCCCGCACACTGCCCCGCAACCGGTGCCCCTGGCGCCCATCCGCTCGCCCGCCTGAATACCGTCCCGTTCGCAGGGATTTCAACTCGCCATTGCTTTTTCAGTCCGCCCCATCTCATCTGAGGTCAGATGTTGGTGACATTGCTGCCGATCAAGAGGTTGGTCAGGCCGACGTTGCCTTCGAATGACCGGTCTCCGATGCTGGTAACACTGTTGGGGATGACGATACTCGTGAGACCAAAGCCAGCAAACACGCGGGCACCGACGCCTGTGACTGGCAAGCCGCTGATTTCAGCGGGAATGCTCACAGCACCACCGGGTCCGGTGTATGCTGTGATGGTGATGGCACCGTTGGACGTCGTGTAAGTGTAACCTTGCGCGTGGGCTACGGCAGGCATCACCATGAGTAAGAGCACTGTCAAGAGTCGGAAGCCAAATGATTTTCTGATATGCCCTACCATAGCTCCCGGACAGGTGGCTTTCGGCTGAAGTGAATTTGTTTTTAGCGCAAATTGGTTCAGTGGGGATAGCGTTTCGGGTGGGAACATCGGCGGACTTTCCGCCGATCTATTTCCGCTGTCCAGAACTCGTTTCAGCGTCGTTTGCGCAACAGTGCATTAGCTTTAAGGCGGGAATCAACAGTCTGAGGGTCGGGTTCGGGCGATTGAACGTTTGAATCGAACAGTTGATGGCCGCAATCAAGCATCTGATGGTGAAATCCGACCACTTGAAGCACCTTAAATCGGTTTTCCACCACCTGAATCCGGCTTGGAAACACCTGAATCAGGTTTTCCAGCACCTGAATCCTTTCGTCCGACACCTTAAATCGGTTTTCAACCACCTGAATTCCTGGTCAGACCACCTGAATCCGGTTCGCAAGCACCTTAAACCTGCTCCGAAACAGCTTAATTGGGTTGCCGGACATCTGAAACTGCTCGTCCATGACCTGAATGTGAAAATTTGACACAAATTTCCGCCTGTGCGGGTGGATCATCCCGGACGGATACTTCGGTTCGCTGCTTCCTGCTCCCTGCCCATTAACCGGCCTTTGGGAGGGGAGAGGAGGCGCTCTGGTTCATGGGGATGGTGTCCGAAGGCTTGTTTTGTCGGATCGTTTTCTAGCTTCGCGCCGTGAACTCAACGGTCAATGCCCGTGGGCTGCGGCGCGAGCAGACGGATGAGGAGAAGGAGTTGTGGCGCGCGTTGCGGGCGGGCCGTTTTGCCGGTTTCAAATTTCGCCGCCAGCATCCGCTCGGAGATTATTTTTTGGATTTCTTCTGCCCAGCCGCGCAACTCTCCGTCGAACTCGATGGGTTTCAACATGGGCTGCCGGAGCAGCGCCAGCGCGACCTGGTGCGTGAGAAGTTTCTTTCCGGACAGGGCATTGAGGAGCTGCGTTTTTGGAACCGGGAGTGGTGGCGGAATCGCGACGGGGTGCTGCTCACGATTTGGGAGGCACTTCATCGGCGCACGGGTTGCGTGCAGGTTTTGCGGAAGGAGAAGAACCACCGCTTTGTGCCGCCGATGCCGGAACAGTTCATTCGGAAAACGAAGCTGGAGCAGTAAGCGCCTCCTCTTTCCAACCCCACTGCCATTGAATTAAGGAAAGATGGGAGATTCTCCCTCTCTCCGTCGGACGGGGAGAGGGTTGGGGAGAGGGGTTTTTATTGAGGTTCGAGCAGCCCTCCTCTCCCCGGCCCTCCATTTCATGGAGGAGAGGGGGATAGCCTGCGTGCTGGGGCTGAGGCTATTCTTGGTGCCATTGCGCCTTGGTGGTTCATCTCATTCAATGTTCCCGTCACCTTCCATCATGCTCTCGCGCCGTTTCGTTTTTAGGCTGTCCTGTTCCGTTGTAGGACAGCCTCCCACATCATTTGTCGGAGAAACACTTTCAAATTACTGCAATTTCGCTGGTTTTGCGCGGTTTTCCGCCTCGGAGCCGATTGGCATTTCCTATGCAAAAGGGACATTCAGCGCCGCCTGGTTCCTGCGGAACTGTGGCAATGAAAAGCGCCCGTCAATCTGTCAGCGGGCAGTATGGATTGCTGAATATATCAAGTCCCCGGCGGGTGTTGTCGTATGAGGCATCCAAGGCTGGCAGGGGTGCCCGGAACGCCAGCGATCGAGGAATACCTATAATGATAACGGACGCAGTACAGTTCAGCGTCATCCGCCTGCGCTACTTGAAGGTCGCGGTGGATGCCCTCCCCACCTTCAAGCCCGATGGCAAGACACCCGAGGATGTGGGCAACATGCTCGAGAACGCCATTGAAGCGCTCAGTGCAGGCTTCAGTCTTGAAGCGCAATTGAACATGGCACGAGGCAACTTCGAGTCCCAACACCAATCCTCGCACGCGGCATGCGTAGATGTCTATGCCTGTATGAAGAGTTGCTACCGTGGTGACGCTGGCGCTCTCGCCGCGATCATTCGCGTCGCCACGGAAGATCGCACTCCAAACGAAACCTTCGCGCGCATGCAGGATCTCGCCGCTGTTTGGGGCAACCTGCCCAACGCTCCCGGCACGGACGCTCCACTCGCCGTGCGTGGAATCAACCCGGAAGTCTTCAGCGAAATGATCGCAGGCTTTGATGTCGGCTGGCAGGCTTACACGAATCTCAACGCGCAGGTGCGGACGTTTGAAGGCGCATTGCGCGCACAGAACGATGTATGGGAAGATTTCGTCACCGCTGCCCTCGCACAAGGCCGCGCGAATTTCCCGCAAGGCACGGAAGGCCGCAGTTACATCGATGCCATTCCAACGCAACCCGCCTCGCAGCCGCCCGGTCAGGCGGAAATCACCGTAGCCACCAGCCCCGCGCCGACGGCGGTGCATCTGGAATTCACCGCGCCTCACGCGACGAGTTTCCAGGTCTGGCACAAAGGCCCGAACGACGAGGACTTCAGCCAGGTGGCCGACGTGCTCCTGCCCGGAGTGTACGATGCCGTTGGCTTGTCCGGCGGCGAACACGAATACAAGATCATCGGCGAGAATTCACGCGGTGACGGTGAAGCCAGCCCCGTGACAGACGTGGCCGTGGGTCTCGCGCTCGCCGCATAAAGCAATTCATAGCCAGCCAAACCCGCCACACACCAAGGGAACGCATCGAAAGGTGCGTTCCCCTTTTGTTGTATTCACGAAATTCCGCCGATCCTCGGCTTGCCCTGTGCAGTCGCGGCTGCTACCAACTGAGCCCTCTGAATCGCCCAATGAAAAACTTTCTCGTATGTCTGTTGATCGCCGCCTGCTGGGGCGGGTTCGCCGAAGGTGTGGCTGCTGCGACGCTCAACTCCGCCCTGGCTGATCTCCGCGCTGTCGGCCCGGAAGGGAGCGGTAATGCCATTGCCTCTGCTGCCTGGAAGGAAGTGGCCGGATCGGACGCGAAAGCGTTGCCGAAGATTCTTTCCGCGATGGATGGCTCGAATGAACTTACCTTGAACTGGCTCCGGGCTGCGGTCGATGCCATCGCCGGGCGCACGCTTCAAAGTGGCGGCAAACTGCCAGTCGCCGCTCTTGAAAGGTTTATCCGCGACACCAAGCACAACCCTCGTGCCCGCCGTCTGGCTTATGAACTCGTGACACGCGCCAGCCCAGAATCCGGAGCGAAGCTTCTGGCAAAGATGCTCGATGATCCCAGCACGGAACTGCGGCGGGATGCCGTGCAGCGTGTGATGGATGAGGCAGCACGATCGAGCAAGGCAGGCCGCAACGCGGACGCGATCGGGAGCTACGAATCGGCGCTGCGTTCAGCGCGAGATGTCGATCAGATCGACGGCATCGCCAAGGAATTGAAAACCTTGGGGAAGCCGGTGGAGTTGCCCAAGGTGTTCGGCTGGCTCACGCAATGGAAGGTCATCGGGCCGTTTGACAGCACCGGTGGCGCGGGTTTCGAGAAGGTGTATCCGCCGGAGGAGCGGATTGATTTCAACGCGGAGTATGACGGCAAGTCGGGCAAGGTACGCTGGCAGGAGTTCGCCGCGCAGGGAGATTACGGGGTGCTGGATTTGAACAAGCCCTGCGGCGCGATCAAGGAAGTGGCGGGCTACGCCTTCACGGAGTTCAGCTCGGACAAGGCGCGTCCGGTCGAGCTGCGACTTGGATGCAAGAACGCCTGGAAAATCTGGCTTAACGGAAAACTGCTTTTTGCCCGCGACGAATATCATCGCGGCGTCGAGATCGACCAGTATCGCCTGGCCGGTGAACTCAAACCGGGCCGCAACACGATTTTGTTGAAGATCTGCCAGAACCATCAGACGGAGGACTGGACCAAGGAATGGGAATTCCAGCTCCGCATCACGGACGCGCTGGGCACTCCCATCGCTTCCGCGAAGAACTGACCACCAGAGACTGAACATCAGAGTCATTACATGAAGACAATTACCATCGGCCTCCTTCTCGCCGCATCGCTTGAGTTTGCCGCCGCCGACTGGCCGCAGTTTCGCGGACCGCACGGCAATGGAGTTTCTGACGAACGCAATGTGCCCGCAAAGCTCGACGCCAACAGCATTGCCTGGGCGATTGATTTGCCGGGACGCGGTTTGAGCAGCCCCATTGTCGTGGGAGAACGCGTGTTCATCACCTGTTCGAGCGGGCCGAAACAAGATCGGTTGCACATCCTTTGTCTCAATGCGAAGGACGGTTCGAAGCGTTGGGAAAGGCAGTTCTGGGCCACCGGCCGGACGATGTGCCACGAGAAAACTTCCGTGGCCGCGCCCACACCGGCCAGTGACGGCGAGCGTGTGTTTGCACTCTTTTCCTCGAATGACCTCATCTGCCTCGATCTGGATGGCAATCTTCTCTGGCTGCGCGGCCTGATGCGTGACTATCCGAACGCGAGCAACAGCCTCGGCATGTCTTCATCCCTCGTAACAGCAGACGGCGCTGTCGTGGCGATGATCGAGAATGATAGTGAATCGATCACCGCCGGCCTCGATGCCAGGACCGGCGTCAACCTCTGGAAGTTGAACCGCCCAAAGATGGCGAACTGGACATCTCCCCTACCCATCACCACTCCCGGCGGACGAACTCTTATCGGACTGCAATCGGGGAAAGGTTTGGTTGCCGTGGAACCTCGATCCGGCAAGAGCGCCTGGGAATACAAGGACGGAGCTTCAACCATTCCTTCGTCCACACTGAGTGATGGAGTGCTGTTTGTCCCGTCGCACGGAATCACCGCTCTACAAATCCAGGCGGACGGCTCAACACCGAAACAACTCTGGCGTTCCGGTCAACTTCGGCCCGCGACGTCCAGTCCGGTAGTGTTGAACAAGATGGTCTTCACCTTGAACGACGCCGGCGTGCTCACATCTGGCGATGTCGCGAGTGGAAGCCGGAAATGGCAATTGCGGCTCAAGGGCCCGTACAGCGCCACACCTGTCGGTGCCGGTGTGAATCTCTATTGCGTGAATGAAGCCGGCCTGGTGCAGGTGGTGGACACCACGCAACCAGAAGGAGCAGTCGTCGGAGAGATCAACCTTGGCCAGATGATTCTAAGCACGCCCTCGATTGCCCGTGGCGCACTCTTTATCCGAAGTGATGGGAAACTTTGGAAGCTCGGAAAGTCGTAAATTTCTCCCATCGTCACGAAAGAAACGAAGGGGGAAGTTTAACACTCACGTGCCCGTCGAACTCTGACGCCCGCCGACTCGCTGCCTATTTGAGCCGGTCGAACGTCTTCTGGAGGATCTGCCAGTCTTTCATGCCCCCGGTCTTCGCCATGGCGGCACTGTTGACCTCAGCTTCGTTGGCATTCTTTGTCGCTCTCTGTGATTTATAGAAAATGCCGAAGTGGCCGGGGAAGGGTTCGCCCGAGAGTTTGTATGCGGCGATCTCATCAGTAACGTCGTGATCCGCCGGGACGGTTGTAAAAGTTCCGCCCTTGCGCGGATTCGAAGCATCGAAAGCGCCTTCGTAAAACTCGATGCACTCGCTCAGGCACTCGATGAAACTGAAGCCGTCATGGTCCATCGCGGCTTCCATCATTTGAAGGACGTGATTAGGGTTCGTGTGCGTCGTGCGCGCGACGAAGGTGGCCCCCGCCGCGATCGCCTGTTTCATCGGGTTGATCGGCTGATCGACAGCGCCCCATGTGTCGGTCTTGCTTTTGAAGCCGAGCGGTGAGGTCGGCGAGGTCTGTTTCTTGGTGAGTCCGTAAACCCAGTTGTCCATGACCACGTAGGTCATCTTGATGTTCTTCCTCGCGGTGTGGCTGAAATGGTTGCCCCCAATCGAGAAGGCATCGCCGTCGCCACCGAAAACAAACACATGAAGATCAGGCCGGCTCAGGGAAACGCCGCTCGCAAATGGAAGCGCACGTCCATGAATGAAATGCGCGCCATGAGCCTGGACGAAATAAGGAAACCGGCTGGAGCAACCAATGCCGGCAACCGTCGTGATCTTTTCGTGATGCAGCTTGCGCTTCTCCATCAGCTTGAAATAGAGCGCGAGGACGGAGAAATCACCGCAGCCCGGGCACCAGGTGGGATGATCGGCAGCGAGTTCCTTCTTCGTCAGCCCTTTGCGGTCCAAGTCCGGCAATGGGGGAATGGTGATGTGCGTGAGATTGGGGCCCGTGCGGGGCAGCGTTTGAAAGGGGATTGCGAGTTCGCTCATGGTTTCTCTGGTTGGAGTTTAATTTGAAATTGGTTTGTCGTGCATGACATAGGCCGTGCGCGTGCGCGCCGGGTCGCCGTGAAGCGCGGCATTGGTGAGCAATGCCTTGAAGCGGGCGGTCGCATCGTCCAGCGAAACAAACACCTGATCGTGGCCGACGAACGGCACCGTGTTGGCGAAATTTTCTGAAACGCCCGTGCCATTTTTCGGGTGATAATCCAGCTCGAACTCGCGCCCGTTTAAGCTGACAGCGAGGATGCAGACACCAGACGGCAAAGGGTCATACTCGAACTGCGCCGACGGGTGATTGTTGATGATGTCGGAGACGAGGGCTTGGAGTTGGCGCGGCGTGCTCATCGTTTTCCATCCTTATTCAGAACAGGGATCCTGCTCATCCTGTGGAATACGTTGATCCGCCCGTCGGCACCGCAGTAGATGCGATGTCGGCGCGTCATGACCCTCATGGCACCGTTGGCCAAACGCTCGACTCTGTCCGCTTGTGGCGCATACATCCGCCCGGTGAAGTCTTCGGGCGGCGGCGTCCGCCGAGGCACCGGGCAGAACTCGTCCTCTACCTCCTCGATCAGCAGGCAGATCAGTCGAAACGCCTCGTCCGCGTTCGAGGCCGGTGGCGCGGCGGCCAGTCGGCGGAAGAACACGTCGAGACGTTGTTGGATGTCCATTCAGCATCACGCTTAGTTCCCGCTCTGCTGGCCCTGTGCCATCGTGCGGGCGCGATCAAGAATTTCCTTCACTTTCCACGTCAGGCCATCGCTCTTGTTGATGCCCCGGATGCGGGGATCGCAGTAACGGGCGCGAAGAACACCGGCAAGCTGGCCGTAACCGTAGAATCCTTCGTCGTTCAGCTCCACCACGAAAATATGACGGAAGCCCTTGAAGATTTCATCCAGGCCGTTTGGCAGCGGATTCACATATTTGATGTGGAGTCCCGAGATTGCTTCGCCCACGCTGCGGGCGCGATCCACAGCTTCGCGAATGGGGCCCTGGCTGGATCCCCAACCCACCAGGAGAATCTGCCCTTCATTCGGGCCATAAGTCTTGGGAGTGGGAAGTTCCGCGGCCAGCTTGCGCAGCTTGTTCCGGCGCTTGGCTGTCATTGCCGTATGCAACCTGGACGAACCTGTCGGGTGCCCCAGTTCATCGTGCTCAAGGCCGGTGACGATCGGATATTTCCCGCTGGCAACACGTGTTCCGGGAGCGATATGCCGCGTGATACCGTGATTGGCGGTAAGATCATACGGCTTGTGATCGGCGACCGGCGCGAGGTCGGGTGAAATATCCTGGCAGAGCTTCTCCAGATTAGGCTCTTCGAACGCCTCGATGCGCGTCGCGATGGCTTGATCGGTGAGGATGATCACCGGCGTGCTGTACTTGCGGGCGACGTTCACGGCTTCGATTGCAGTGAGGAAACAATCTTCAACGCTCGAGGGAGCAATGACCACCCGGGGCGAATCACCATGTCCACCAAAGCACGCGATGTTCAGGTCCGACTGTTCAATGTTCGTCGGCATGCCTGTTGAAGGTCCGCCGCGTTGCACATCGACAATCACCAGAGGCATTTCCGCCATCACCGCCCATCCCAGCGCTTCTGTCTTCAGAGAAATTCCGGGGCCGCTGGAGCCTGTTACGGCCACCCGGCCCGCATAACTTCCCCCAAGGGCCATGGAGATCGACGCGATCTCGTCCTCGCATTGGATGAACATCCCGCCGTACTTGGGCAGTTCACGCCGGAGCAGTTCCATGATGTCCGACCATGGAGTGATGGGATAACCCGCACCGAAGCGCACGCCAGCCGCGATCAAACCGTAACCCAGCGCCTCGTTACCGTTCATCACGACCTGATGCCGGTCCTTTTTCTCGCTGGCGTAAAATTGGTACGTCTTCAGCAGGTTATCCAGCGAGTGATTGTAGGCCGAGTTGAAGCAGGCCAGCGCGTTTTGGACGATGGTCGGATCTTTGCCCGTGAACCGTTCGGTGACCAGCTTGGTCAACTTTTCCACGTTGAGATCAAAAATTTTAGCCAGCAGTCCGAGGGCGTAAATGTTCTTGCCCTTGTCCCGCCCCGTTCCGCCAATCGCCTCAACCGTGAGGCTGGAAATTGGGACACCGACATGGCGGTAGTTATCCTGCCATTCGGGCTTGGGCGTCACATGGTCGGCGTCGTAAAGCACGATTCCACCCAGCTTCAGCGAGGCAATATGATCCTCGTAAGAATGCTGATAGAAGCACAGGAGCATGTCCGCCTCGTCGCCCGCGCTTAAAACCTCTCCGGAGCCGATTCGAACCTGGAAAATTGAGGCCCCCCCGGAAATCGTCGAAGGAATGGTCATGAACGTCATGACATCCTGCTCGCTTCGACCCGCCAATCGGGCAAGGAAACCGCCAATTGCCTGAATGCCGTCCTGGGAGTTGCCGGCGATGCGGATGATCGCCTCATGAATCTTGGAAATCTTTGGCTGCCCGCCGCTTACCGGAGCCTCTGTCGTCGCATTGCTCATTTCAAAATCTGGTTCAATTGTTGTCCGTCACCCGGAAAATGTCCTCTGCCCTGAATCAAGGGCGGTGAGCCTACCAGCCATCGGCGACCTGTCAAACGCTTCAAGGCCCACCACTTGACGCAGCTCAACGTCCCAACAAACCACGATTCCAGCCACCCTTCAATCACTTGATCAGCCCGGAAGAATCGACGTGGAATGTTGTCCGATAATTCGTTCCAACCCAGCCGCCACGCCAAAACCGTGAGGCTCCTCGGCGATGTAACCTTCCTGCCGCCGCACCGCCTCCTTGACAAGTGGTACGGCATTTCCCGGCGCGATCAGCCAACGCGCATGTCTTTTCACCAGCATTGGAAGATCGTTCAGGTGGTCGCCAGCCGCAACGATGTCCGCCGAATCCACGCCCAGTCGGCGGGCGATTTCGGCCAGCGCAGAACCTTTGTTGTAATCTGCATGGCTGAAGCGCGCATAAACGTCATTCCGCACGATCGTGAGGTTCGGGACTCCATGACAATACCCCTCCAGGTAGGCGTGAATGACATCCGCATCCCCGTTATTGCGAGCGATGAGGCAGAATGGCGAGTAAGGATCTTCGTAAATCGTCGCGTCAAAACGTCCCTGCACCCACTCGGCGAGCATCGGCACGTCCGGTCGCAGCCGGGCGAAGAGCTCACGGTGCGCCGTCATGCAGCCCGTGTTCCATTCCTCGATGCCTATGTACTGCGAATGTTCCCGCGAATATATCTCCCGTTCGACTGTAACCACATAATCGGGCCAGATTGGAATCTGAGCCCGCCCCAGTGTCTCCATCAAACTGGACAGATCGCGCCCCGTATTGATCACCCACGTGACCCCTTGGCTCTGAAGGTCGCCAATCAGTCTCTGCAATCGCACAGCCACTGGTGGCTTCTCATGCTCGGCATGAACAGTCCCATCAAAGTCCGTCGATAAAATCCGAAAAGGCAAAGCCATGATAATAGATTCCGCTCGGGCGGGCTGAACATCGCACCTTCAGTCCCAGTGTCGAGCAGGCAGAGCGGATACCAGATCTGCCACAACCTTCAACCTCTGTTTGTTGAAGATGTCTGATCACTCCGTGACGGCGGCACTCCATTCTCGTCTTTCGTCCTGGGAAATGAGTAGATCCCGCCATGTCGGACATCACACGCATCCTCGCACGCGCCGAGAAGGGTGATCCCATGGCCGCGAGTGAACTGCTCCCGCTGGTCTATGATGAATTGCGCCGGATCGCCGCGCACAAGATGTCGAACGAGGCTTCAGGCCAGACGCTCCAACCCACCGCGCTTGTCCACGAAGCCTGGCTACGCCTGTCCGGCGACGCTTCACCGCAATACCAAAACCGCGCCCACTTCTTTGCCGCCGCCGCCGAGGCCATGCGGCGCGTCCTCATTGACAATGCCCGACGCAAGCAATCCCAGAAGCGCGGCGCTGGGCGCGAGCGCGTCGATCTGGATCAGGTGGATGTGGCCGCCCGGACAGACGACGCCACGCTGTTGCTCATCGATGAGGCCATTGAGAGGCTGGCGCTCGAAGACCCGCACTCGGCCGGCCTGGTGAAGCTTCGTTTCTTCGCCGGTCTGACAAACGAGCAGGCTGCGCAGGCGCTCGGCATTTCGGTACGCACAGCAAAGCGCTACTGGACCTTCGCCCGCGCCTGGCTTTACCAGGAGCTTCGAGGCGAGTTGGGCGGTTGACGCGCGAGCGGCCAATAAATCTTCATCACCGTGGCCCTTTTCCGTCGCCGATTCCGCATGTATCAATGAAGCTCAATCACGAACCAGCTTCGCATTTATGAATACGAAACACGATTCCTTGCGAACCATCTTCAACGACGCGGCGGAGCTGACCAATCCGGCGGAACGCTCCTCCTATCTTCAGCGCGCATGTGGCGGCAACCATGATCTCCGGCGCAAGATCGAGGATCTGCTATCCGCGCACGACGAAGCGGGCAGTTTCCTGGGCGATGGAGGTCCAACCACCGTTCTCGTCCCCATCACCGAACGCGCCGGCGACCGCATAGGCCGCTACAAGCTCCTCCAGCAGATCGGCGAGGGTGGTTGCGGCGTCGTTTACATGGCCGAACAGGAGGAACCTGTGCGCCGACGCGTCGCGGTGAAAGTCATCAAGCTCGGTATGGACACCAAGAACGTCATTGCCCGTTTCGAAGCAGAGCGGCAGGCGCTGGCGATGATGGACCATCCTAACATCGCCAAAGTGCTGGATGCGGGCGCGACCGATACAGGCCGCCCGTTCTTCGTCATGGAACTCGTGCGCGGCATAAAGATCACGGAGTATTGCGACCAGCACAGCCTGACCACGCGCGAGCGGCTCGATCTCTTCATCAAAGTTTGCCAGGCCATCCAGCATGCGCACCAGAAGGGTGTCATCCACCGCGACATCAAACCCTCCAATATCCTCGTCACCGTCAACGACAGCGTGGCCGTCCCGAAGGTAATCGACTTCGGGATCGCGAAGGCCACCGAAGGACGGCTGACGGACAAGACGCTTTTCACCCAGTTCGAGGCGCTCATTGGCACGCCCGCCTACATGAGTCCCGAACAGGCGGTGATGACGAGCCTGGACATCGACACACGCAGCGACATCTACAGCCTCGGAGTGCTGCTCTACGAAATACTCACCGGCAAAACGCCCTTCGACGGCAAGGAACTCATGGCGGCGGGCCTGGATGAAATGCGCCGCACCATCCGCGAGCAGGAACCCGCCCGCCCCTCGACGCGTCTGAGCACCATGCTCGGCGCCGAACTGACGACAACCGCGAAACACCGCCAAGCCGACGCGCCTAAATTGATAAACCTCCTCCGCGGCGACCTCGATTGGATCGTGATGAAGGCGCTGGAGAAAGATCGCACCCGCCGTTACGAAACAGCCAACGGCTTCGCCAGCGACATCCAGCGCCACTTGAACAGCGAACCCGTGTCGGCGCGTCCGCCAAGCACTGCGTATCGGTTTCAAAAAAGGCTTCTTCAGGCATGAAGCGGTAGTTTTTCATTGAGCGGGATAAAGATCCAATCCACCCAAATGGAAGAAGATGTCCGACTTGAAACGCTCTTTGTTCCGATAGCCAAAGGCTTTTTTGATCAGACCTTGGATTTTATTG
>SXGU01536690.1_pt1 | contig 12274 bp, 9 predicted proteins | sample 3174531 | NCBI WGS metagenome assembly SXGU01 (sample SAMN11356863, study PRJNA531348) | freshwater metagenome | isolation source: freshwater sample F1-140 | place: China: Fuxian Lake, Yuxi | collected 2017-12-25 | reverse complement strand
GTGCTCTAACCAACTGAGCTACGCGCCTGCAAATGAAGCGGGCATTATAGATGGAAATCGTTGATAATCAAAGCCCTCATGCATTAAAAAGACGTAAAAAGCACGCCACCATGAACGATCATCAATTGCTCCGCTACAGTCGACACATACTTCTGCCCCAGGTAGATATGGCAGGACAACAAAAATTGTTTGCCAGTCGGGTTTTCATCGTAGGGCTGGGCGGACTGGGCTCACCTGCGGCACTTTACCTGGCAGCGGCCGGTATCGGCCACCTGATGATAAATGATCATGACCAGGTGGATTTATCCAACCTGCAACGCCAGATTCTCCACACCACCGGAGATATTGGTACGAGCAAAACGGATTCCGCACAACGCAAGCTTGGCTCCCTCAACCCCGATATCACGGTCGAGACCATCAACGAACGCCTGAGCCCATCGCAACTGGAAGGCCTGCTTGGCAATGTCGACGTGGTCGTGGACTGCTCAGACAATTTCACCACCCGTTTTCTGCTGAACCGCCTGTGTGTCCGGCAGAAGAAGCCGCTGGTATCAGGCGCGGTGATCCGCTTCGAAGGTCAACTGACCGTTTTCGATGCTGCCCGACCTGAAAGCCCTTGCTACAACTGCCTGTATCCGGATCAGGGCGATACACCGGAAAACTGTGCCCGTAATGGCATCATCGCCCCCCTGCCCGGCATCGTTGGCAGCATGCAGGCACTGGAAACCATTAAACTGTTGCTCGGCCTCGGTACCCCTCCCCTGGGTCGGTTGATGCTGTTCGATGCCCTGCATTGCGAATGGCGACAGATGCGATTCCGCAAGGATCCGGCCTGCCCTACCTGCTCGGCCTGCTGACGGAAACATCCAAACATCCGGGTTGACGCGGTTGCTTTGCCCCCACCGTAAACGTATACTTTTGCCGAGGTCCAAATCCCTTTGGCTCTACTAATATCAATCATCTCTTCCGGAGGTAGTCCGACATGCGTTGGGAAAAACCGAGCTTCAACGACCTGCGTTTTGGTTTTGAAGTCACCATGTACATCTACAACCGTTGATTCACGGTTGAGTGTCGACTGAACGGGGTGTCGCAGCAATGCGGTACCCCGTTTTCGTTACAGGCCACCTTTCACTCACGACAGACAACATCAAACAACATCATTCACCATGAGAATCCGGATTCTAGGTTCCGGTGCCGGAGGCGGTTTTCCCCAATGGAACTGCAACTGCATCCAGTGCAAGGGGTTACGATCGGGCACTATACAGGCTCAAAGGCGCACCCAGTCCTCGATTGCCGTTAGCGGCGATGGCGATCGCTGGGTTCTGTTCAATGCCTCGCCCGACATACGCACACAACTTGAGAACTTCCCCGCATTACATCCCCGGGAAGGCATTCGGGATAGCCGGATTACGGCCATCATCCTGATTGACAGCCAGATCGACCATACCACAGGCCTGTTGATGCTCAGGGAGTCCACGCACCCCCTCGACATTTATTGCAGCGAGATGGTGTATCAGGATCTGACGACCGGATTTCCCGTATTCTCCATGCTGTCGCATTACTGCGGTGTGCGTCATCATCCGGTTCCACTGGATGGAAGTTCTTTCACCATTCCGGGCCTGGAAACCCTGCGATTTTACAGTCACTCCCTCACCAGCAAGGCCCCCCCCTACTCACCCCATCGGCATGATCCCCATGAAGGCGACAATATTGGCATCATCGTCGAGTGCCTAAACAGCGGTAAAACACTGTACTACGCCCCCGGCCTGGGCTGCATCGAACCTCATGTAGAGGCAGCCATGCGGCAAGCCGATTGTCTGCTGGTCGATGGTACCTTCTGGCAGGAGGACGAAATGGAACGTTCAGGCATTTGCCAGAAACGGGCCAGCGAAATGGGGCATCTGCGCCAGTCCGGCACCGGCGGCATGCTGGAAGTACTGTCCCGTCATGAAACCGCCCGCAAGATACTGATTCATATCAACAACACCAACCCCATCCTGAATGAGGCATCGCCGGAACGAAAAATTCTGGATGATCTGGGCGTGGAAGTAGCCTTTGATGGTATGGACATTACGTTCTGACGATAACCCCTGCGAATACACCACCATGAGCGAAGCATTATCCCCCTGGAGTCCAGCCGAATTTGAGGCCCGTTTACGTGGCAAGGAACGGTACTACCACATCAATCATCCGTATCACATCCTGATGGCGGAGGGCAAACTGACCCGCGAGCAAATTCAGGGTTGGGTAGCCAACCGCTTCTATTATCAGGTCAATATCCCCGTCAAGGATGCCAACATCCTCGCCAATTGCCCGGATCAAGCGACCCGCAAACTGTGGATACAGCGGATACACGATCACGATGGCTTGGGAGATGATCCCGGCGGCATTGAAGCCTGGACCCGCCTGGGCATGGCGGTGGGATTATCGCGGGATGATCTGACCTCACTCCGGCAGGTACTGCCGGGAGTGCGGTTTGCCGTGGATGCCTATGTCAATTTTGCCCGTAATGCCAATTGGCAGGAAGCGGCCTGCTCCTCGCTAACCGAAATGTTCGCCCCGACGATCCACAAACAACGACTGGGCGGTTGGCCTGAGCTTTATCCCTGGATTGAACCGGAAGGACTGGGTTATTTCAGAAAACGGGTGACCCAGGCAAGTCGCGACGTAGAGCATGGCCTGGCCATTACATTGAATCATTTCAGAACCCGTACACAGCAGGAACATGCCCTGAGCATACTTCAGTTCAAACTGGATGTACTGTGGACCATGCTGGATGCCATGTACCTGGCCTATATCGATCAAAAGCCACCCTATTTCAATATCACCCGGGATTGATCTGGAAAGAAGCGTCATGTCATTGACTCCACAAACCGCATTTAGCTTTTCCCCCCTCCACCGCCTGCAGTGGGAAGAGGCCCAACAACGCCATGTCATCCTTTACCCCGAAGGCATGGTTGAACTCAACGGCTCAGCCGCGGAAATCCTCAAACTGTGTGATGGAACCCGCACGCTGAATGAGATTACCCTGACACTCGAAACCCGGTTTGAAACAACCGGACTGGCTAACGATATCGCCGAGTTGCTCGAAATAGCCCTGCAAAACGGCTGGATTACGCAGACCACCCATTCGATTCCGGAAACAGGTGCGTAAAGGCAACAGCAAGAGGACAAGCAATGGCTACCCGGTTACAAGTAGCCAATGGCAGAAAAACGATTGAAGTCCGGATACCCGGCGCGACCCCGGCCGTTCGACAGCTCGGTCGTACAGAAAACCAGCGAAGACAAAGGAATCCAATCTTCCTGAAGACAAAGACCGGCTTTTTGTTTATATTGCCCCCGCCTCTATATGGCCGCTTCAGCCCTCGCTCCCGCAGAACTGGAGCATGCACATGACGGTCAGGATATAGCCCTGAATGACATCTCGCTTTATCTGGTCGATCAGGCCTGGCACATCCCGGTTGAGGACGCCTTACTCCCTTCATGGGAGTTAATCTCCAGTGTGTCTTGTGTCGACAGCCTCACTTGGGTATATACCGGACCTTCCTCAGAAATCGGGAGGTTGTTACCAGCCACATCCTTGAAAGTTTAATCTCACCCAACTCAAACACAGGGGAATTTTAGCATGTCAACTGAAAACACTGCCGATTCAACCACTCCGGCACGCAGCGCAGAAGCTCAAAATCTGCTTAAAAACTATGTTATCGTCGCGGTGGGCCTGGGTCTGGTACCCGTTCCCGCCGTCGATCTGGCCGCGCTAATGGCACTCGAAGTCAAACTGGTACACGGCCTGGCCAAACAGTTTGACGTTCCGTTCAAGGAAAGCCTGGGCAAATCACTGATATTCTCGCTCTTGTCAGGAGGAACTTCCGTGGCAGCCGTCATGGGACTGGGCAGTCTGGCTAAAGCCATTCCGGTTCTGGGAACCTTGGGGGGTGGTGCGAGTGTCGGTATCTCCGCAGGTGCCATCACCTATGCCGTGGGAGAAGTTTTCATCAAGCACTTTGAATCGGGTGGCACCTTGTTGACGTTCGACACACAAAAAACGCGTGACGTGTTTGAAAACAAGGTCAAGGAAGGGATGGATGTCGCCCGTAAACTCAAGAAAAATATAAAACCGGAAGACACGGCCGACGCAGCCACGACCGGCCAAGAAACCGGCACGGCATCGGCCACCGCGTAACCCGGGCCTGATCAAACCCTCAAGGGGATGACCGGATGTCCGATCATCCCCGCTCCCCACCGATAGCCTGCCATCACCGCAGGGTTTTTGCCCGCCCGGGCATTCTTTAGAACCACACCATCACGACCAGCCCGATGCAAGATTCCACTCCGTTTTTCCATCTTATCGAGCCCCGGGAAACACGCTCCATGGCTCAAAGCGGTCTGAATCTGAACCAGTTGACGGCTTACCAACGCGCCCTGCTGATTCTGGATGGAACGGTCACCCAATTCATAGAGGCCTACGCCGGAGAACCCGTCGATGTCATTCGACTAAACCAGGATCGACAGGTACTCGCTGCCGCCCATGCCTGGCTCAAAACGGATGTCGATACCGAAGTCCTGACCCGCGAAGTCATCCTCCAGGGCCGTCGCAGTGAAATCATCTATGTACACGCCAGTTCCCTGCTGGTTATTTCCCGCATTCCGGAAAAACTGGCCACCTTACTTGAAACCGATTCCGGCGGCATAGGTCGCATTCTGCTTGGCAGCCAGATTGAAAACCGCCGTGAACTCTTGTGGTTCGGTCGCGAACGGATAAGCGGTACCGCCTCTCTCGGGCCAGAGGAGGATAATGACTTTCTGAGTCGATACTATCGGGTCATGATCTCGGGAACCCCGGTCATGCTGATTAACGAAAAATTCCCTGTCCATCTCGGTTACCCTCCCGGCACCCAGGGTATTTGACGCTCGTCTTTTGCCTTAACCCGTTGTTTTGGAGTTTGCCTCCCGGGCGGATTCAGCCAGAATCAGGACAAAATCGTTCCAGTGGCTGCTTGCATATTCCTTGATTGCAACAGAAGCCATCTCCTGACGCTGGAGTTCGGAGGCCATGATCATTTCATAAGCCGGTATCGCTTCAACCAACCCCTCCCGGGTCAAGCGGGCAAAGACCAGGCGGCGTAACTCAAGAAACCGCGAATCGGCATTGAGGGTAACCAGTTTGTTATAGGTATCAAAGACAGTAATATCTGCCTGCTCCAGTATACCCTGCCGACAGACTTTCAAATAATTGACGACTACGGACTTGCAGGTCGACTTCAGCCTGGGAGAGATATCCATCGCATTTTCGGTCAGCCATTCCATCCGGATATTGAGATCTGTGGTGAAACCGGCAACCCGTACGGTCAACGCGCCAAACCCCTCCTCGGAAAGGCTGGTAACCCAGGTTTTCAGCTCAGGCTCATCGGCAAGATTTTCCTCAATCCAACGTCTGAAAGCGGGAGAATAATCCATGGTCTTTGGGGTAATCGTCTGTACTTTTTCCCTGATCTGACCGGAGATGTTTTTTGCGTAATCATCCCACCACCAAAGCCCTGCAAAAACCACAAAGAAAACACAAAATATGGCGATAAGGATTAAAGTCAAAGTCAGTCTCTCCTGATTTGTGAAAAAATACCAAAAAACCTGTGTCGCCTTGACAGCATCAGCCTGTTTTCCTGATACTGCAAGCCACCAGTACAGGCCGGGACATAACGGAGGCTACGAGTGGGCTGTGCGATGAGCAAGGCCATCAGGAAAAACCACGATTGAGCCCGGAGCCGCACTACACACCGACCTAGCCTGATCCGAACTATACCGGATTTCAATCTCCGCACGCTACCCATCATTCACCACCCCTGAGTCAATGACATGCGAATCCCTTTTTTCATGGCAACCCTATGGATTTTGTCCAGCGTTTCATGTCAGGCAACGCAGGCAAGCGACATCAAGCATACCCGCAAAACGTCCTACCGTTTCTCTGTGGATATTTCGAGCCGTGAACAAACCCGTAATTTCCATAATGGCGTGTATCAGGCCTCCCGCTGGATTCCCTCCGGATGGCAAGGCGATATTTCCCTGTGTGAGGCCGGTCAGACATCGGATGCCTACCAAACAGCAACCCGCCTGCGGGTGAATTACTACCGGGCCATGGCAGGCGTACCCGCCGATATCACCTTCGACGATACCTTGAGCGCGAAAGCCAGGGATGCAGCACTGATGATGAGTGCCAACAACAGTTTGTCCCATTACCCGACGACAGACTGGCCATGCCACACCCCGGACGGTACCGAGGCAGCCGGCAACTCCAACCTGGCCCTGGGCAGTGCCGGCCCTGTCGCCGTAGATAATCTTATGTTCGACTGGGGTGATAACAACGCTGCAGTAGGGCATCGACGCTGGATACTGTTCCCGGGTACCCGGATCATGGGTCTGGGCAATGTTGAACCGCCAAAGGAAAGTAACTACGCCCCGGCACAGGCTCTCTGGATCGTTGATCAGGACGCCTGGACGCGCACCCGGCCTGTGACACGAAATCCTTTTGTCAGTTGGCCCCCTGCCGGATTCCTGCCCAGATCACTGGCACCGGAACGCTGGTCATTTTCCTGCCCGAATGCCGATTTCAGCCGCTCTACCGTTACGGTTCGATCGGCAGGGGAAACCCTCGCTACGACACTGGAACCGGTAATGGACGGTTTTGGCGATAACACGCTCGTCTGGATCACTGAACGGGCCGACCAGGAAGTCACCGGGGACACCCGCTACACCGTTACGATCGACAACGTCGGAATGGAAGGAAAAACCAGTCGTTTCGAGTACGAAGTGATTCTTTTCGATCCTGCCCGCTACGGCGATGATACGGTGCTGCCCGCTATCACCAAAGGCCCGCTCCGTGTCAAACAGGGCGCAAAAGCCCGCTATACCTTGCGCAAGGTTCCCGGAGCGAGTGATTACCAATGGCTGGCAATCCATGCCCTCCCCTATAACGTGATCAACGATGCCGAATCCGGCCTGGGCGACCTGAGCAGCGAGCCTGCCGAAACCGCCTACCCGATCTTGAATGATGAAGTGTATGCCACCGGTCAAATGGCCTACCACCTGGCACAAACCGATGAAACAACCCAAACCCTGCTTCTGCAAGGCGACTTTATCCCCGGGAGCCAATCGGTACTGAAATTTTCCAGTCGACTGGGCTGGGCAACCCGGGAACAGGCTGCGGATGTCGAGCTATCCACCGATCAAGGCCTTACCTGGACAACCGTGCATCACCAAACCGGAACGGATTCCAAGGGTGAAAGCAGCTTCAGCCCAAAAACCATTGATCTGTCGCCTTACCTCAACCGACTGGTCCGGATACGCTTCCACTACGGATCCGAAAAACGCTTCTATCCGCAAACCTCGGCCGGCGTGGGTTGGTACATCGATGACATCCGGTTGAGCAAGGTGTTGAAAGCGCAGAATGCCCCCCAACCCAATCCGGCGAAAACCAATCAGTTTACCTTCGCCCCCCCGACAACCGGCCAATATTTCCTGGGTACCCGAGCCATGATCTTCGGACAATATCCGCTGGAATGGACACCTCTCAAACCCGTGAAGGTCCTGTCACCGTAACCAAATCTGCCGGAATTTTGCGATAATACGCACCCTTTTGGGGCCAGATCCCGCCTGTCGCTGAATCAAACCCCTAACCCTCTTTCTGCTGACCAACTCCCTACACCATGACCCAAACCGTTTCCAACGCATCGTCCAGCCCCTTGACCGCTCACCCACTGACCCTCGGCCTGGCCGGATTCAGCTACGCCGATTTGTACGATCCCCGTCGACTGATGGATCTGACAGACCACTTCAATACCGGATTGCAGGCCAGTGATCCGGCCCTTTTTGCTGAATTCGAGACCTATCGCAGCCGCCCGGAAACCTTCAAACCCGAAGCCGTTTCGGATTTGCTGGTACGCCTGGCCCCCCGGGTCGGCCATTTCGTAGCCCGACTGTTTGGTGTGGAAGCAGAATGCGCCCTGCAAAAACGCCATATCACCCGGGATTTCGACACCGTCTTTGCCTTTCGCCGCCAGATCATCGAAAAACTGGCCGCCCGCTACAAAAAGGACAATCCGGCCAACTGGGAAGCCGACCCACTCCGCAAGCAGTGTCAGACGCTGTGGACGGCACTGATTCCAACCGATCAACGTATCGCTGACCCCGAAGCGGCCGTAGCCGAACTGGCCCTCCGCTTGCTGACAGCCGCTGACAGCACATCGCCGGACGAAAGCCTGCCCCTGTCGGAATGGCGCACGACCCTGGCGGCTACCGGTCATTTCACCGATGAACTGGCCCTGGACGATACCGGGCTGGTTACCGCCCTGCTGGAACTGATCCGCCGCTGGGCCTGGCTGGCACTGACCCGGCCTGACGAGGAACCCACTGTAGCGCACTGGGTGAGCTTCAAATTTCCCGGTAAAACCGATTTTGAACACCTGGTACATCATGAAATCGTCGAACGTGACGGCTACACGGCCTGGGTCGCGAGCAAGGCCCATCACCGTCGTCGTGACGGGTTTGGCCTGACCGATCCGCGCTTCCCGGAACGGCGAGTGCTGTATGAAGTCGATCACTGCATCTACTGCCACGACCGCGACACCGATTCCTGCTCCAAGGGCATGCGAAATCGCAAGGAAGCCGGTTACAAAACCAACCCGCTGGGGGTGACCATCACCGGTTGCCCGCTGGAAGAAAAAATTTCGGAAATGCACCTGGTCAAACGACAGGGTGAAAACATCGGTGCATTGGCACTCATCACCCTGGACAACCCGCTGTGTCCGGGTACCGGCCATCGCATCTGCAACGACTGCATGAAGGGCTGCATTTACCAGAAAACCGAGCCGGTCAATATCCCGCAGATCGAAACCAACGTCCTCACCGACGTGCTGTTCATGCCCTGGGGATTTGAAATCTACAGCCTGCTGACCCGCTGGAATCCGCTCAACCTCAAGCGTCCCCATGCCCTGCCCTACAACGGCAAAAACGTACTGGTTGCGGGGATGGGACCCGCCGGTTATACCCTGGCCCATTACCTTATCAACGAAGGGTTCGGTGTGGTGGGTATCGACGGGCTCAAAATCGAACCGCTACCGACCGCACTGACTGGCGATGCCGATACCCCACCCCAGCCCATCCGTGATTTCCGTGAACTGTACGAAGCCCTGGATCAACGCATCATGCTGGGTTTTGGTGGCGTGGCCGAATACGGCATTACCGTGCGCTGGGACAAAAACTTCCTCAAGGTCATCTACCTCAACCTGCTGCGCCGCACCAGCTTCCGCTGCTACGGCGGGGTGCGTTTCGGCGGTACCCTCACCATCAATGAAGCCTGGGACCTGGGCTTCGATCACATTGCCATTGCCTCCGGGGCTGGCAAGCCCACAGTCATCGACCTCAAAAACAACCTGATTCGCGGCATTCGCAAGGCTTCGGACTTCCTCATGGCCCTGCAACTCACCGGCGCGGCCAAGGAGTCTTCACTGGCCAACCTTCAGGTACGGTTACCGGCCGGGGTGATCGGCGGCGGACTGACCGGCATCGACACCTGCACGGAGGTACTGGCCTATTACCCGGTTCAGGTTGAAAAAGTTCTGCACCGTTACCAGAAACTCTCCGCCATTTACGGTGAAGTGGCGGTCAGGGCCGGTTACGATACAGAGGAACGGATTATCCTGGATGAATTTCTCACTCACGGCCAGGCCATTGCAGCCGAACGGGCGCGGGCTGAAGCCGCCGGAGAAGTGCCAGACTTTTTACCCCTGCTGGATGCCTGGGGTGGTGTAACCCTGTTTTACCGCAAAGGCATCACCGACTCGCCGGCCTACCGGCAAAACCATGAAGAAATCACCGAAGCCATGGATGAAGGTATACGACTGGCCGAGGGCATGAGTCCGCTGGAAGCCCTGGAAGATGAATACGGTCATCTCAGGGCTGTGCGTTTCGAGCAACTGATCCTGCAGGAAGGCCGCTGGGTCAAGGCGGCTGAACGCGAAGTCCCGCTCAAAAGCCTGTTCGTAGCGGCCGGCACTTCACCCAACACCATTTATGAATCGGAACACCCCGACAGTTTTGTCATGAACCGGAAGTTCTATCAGCGTTACGAACCCAACTGGCTGGGCGATACCCCCGAACTGGAACCGGTCGCCGATACCGAATGGCCCAAACTGGGCAAACCCGCTCCCTTCACCTCTTACCGCCGCCACAACAAGTTCATTACCTTTTATGGTGACAACCACCCGGTTTATGCCGGTAACGTGGTCAAGGCCATGGCCAGTGCCAAGGACGGTTATCCCTATATCGTCAAATTGTTTGCCGCCGAACTGGCACGACTCGACCCGGCAACACAAACCGAACGGGATCTGGCCCTGAAAACATTACAACAGCACCTGGACGATCAACTGCTGGCCCGCGTCGTCCAGATCAACCGGGTGACGGCCACCATCATCGAAGTCATCGTACGGGCACCGCTGGCGGCCAAATATTTCTGTCCGGGCCAGTTTTACCGGGTGCAGAATTTTGAAGCACTGGCCCCGGTGGTCGAAGGAACCGTACTGACCGCCGAAGGTCTGGCCCTGACCGGTGCCTGGGTCGACAAGGAACAGGGACTGATTTCCCTGATTGCCCTGGAAATGGGCTCCTCGTCGCGTCTGTTATCGCAATGGAAACCCGGTGATCCGGTAGTCGTCATGGGAGTAACCGGCGCACCGACCGACATCCCGGTGGGTAAAACTGTACTACTGATCGGTGGTGGCCTCGGCAACGCCGTACTGTTCTCCATCGGTAAGGCTTTGCGGGCAGCGGGTAGTCGGGTGCTGTATTTTGCCGGTTATCGCAAACCCGAAGACGTGTTCAAGGTAGAAGATATCGAAGCCGCCTCGGATGTCATCGTCTGGGCGGTCGACCAAACCCCTGAAACCCAACCCATCCCGACTACCCGTCCGCAGGACAAGAGCTTTGTCGGTAACATCCTCGAAGCCCTCATCGCCTACGGCAAAGGCGAACTGGGTTCAACCGTACTGCATCTCGATGATGTCGACCACCTGATCGTCATCGGTTCCGACCGCATGATGGCCGCAGTCAAGGAGGCCCGTCACGGCATTCTGGCACCCTACCTCAAGCCGCATCATCACGCCATAGGCTCGATCAACTCACCCATGCAGTGCATGATGAAAGGCGTTTGCGCCCAGTGCCTGTGTAAACAGGTCGACCCGGACACCGGCAAGGAGGAGTTCATTTACTCCTGCTACAACCAGGACCAGGATCTCGACCGGGTGGATTTCCCCAACCTCAACGCCCGTCTCCGGCAAAACTCGGTACAGGAAAAACTTTCCACCCTGTGGTTGGGGTATTTACTGGGAAAACAGGGCTGAGGATATGGCTCACCTGTGGTTTGCCGCAAAGGTAGAGGGGGGAACGCTTACCGCTCAGCGGACGTGGCCTGCACCAGTGATCGAGCCTTCGATATGATCCATGCCAGACACGGCCCTGGTCATCGAACAGGCCACTCATCATTTGAGCACCCAAACTATCCACCATGAAATTCCCCTATGGCATCAGCGATTTTGCAGCCATCCGGTTTGACCATTATTTTTACCAGGACAGAACCGGTTTGATTCCTGCCCTTGAGGAAACCGGTAGACAGTTATTGTTTCTCCGGCCGCGCCGTTTTGGCAAAAGCCTGTTACTGAACATGCTGGAGAATTACTACGACCTGCGTCGGGCCGATGACTTTGACAAGCTGTTCGGTTCCCTGGCCATCGGGCAAAACCCGACGCCACTCAGGAATCAATATGTCATTTTGCGCTGGGATTTTTCCGCCATTCATTGTCAAGGCACGACGAAGGATGTCGAAAAGGCGATTCATGAACACCTCAATGACTGCATCCGGGATGTCGCCGTGCTGTATGAGTCTTTTTTGACGATACCGGTGCAAATCAACCAGGATAATGCACTATCGTCCCTGCATTCGATGCTCACGGCTCTTCGTAAGGCGCATCATAAACTGTATCTGTTTATCGACGAATACGACAACTTTGCCAATGAAATCCTGGTCGCCAGCCCGGCGCAATATGAAGCCCTGATGTATGGTGATGGGCTCTTCAGAACCCTGTTCAAGGCTGTAAAGGCGGCTGCATCGGGCCTGGGACTGGAGCGGGTTTTCATTACCGGCGTATCCCCGGTCGCCATGAGTGATATTACCAGTGGATATAATGTGGCCGAAAACATTGATCTAAAACAGAAATTCAATACGCTG
>SXGU01403473.1_pt1 | contig 12274 bp, 8 predicted proteins | sample 3174531 | NCBI WGS metagenome assembly SXGU01 (sample SAMN11356863, study PRJNA531348) | freshwater metagenome | isolation source: freshwater sample F1-140 | place: China: Fuxian Lake, Yuxi | collected 2017-12-25 | reverse complement strand
GTCCGCTGGCGTTGATTGACGCCGACATGCCGGTCGTTACGGTTGCACCAAACAACAGCCTCTTGGAAAAACTCAAATCCAATATCCAGGAAGTGAGCGCCAGGGGCGGCCAACTCATCGTGTTTATGGATGAAACCTTAGTGCCTGCCGATGACAGTAACGTGCAGATAATCAAGGTGCCGCAAGTCGGCAATGAGATTTCGCCTATAGTCTATACGATACCTTTACAGCTACTGTCCTATCATGTCGCAGTATTAAAAGGCACCGATGTCGATCAGCCCCGGAACCTCGCGAAGTCGGTTACTGTAGAATAGATGTCTATTACGGACGGCGAGTACGCAGATGCTTATGTGGCATCATTGCACCGAAAGGTTTAGCAACTAGTTTGTGACTACGTTAAGCAATGAGGAAATAGTGATGAAAAAATCAGCATCTGCGTTTACCGCTTTATTGTGCTGTTCAGCTTTATTTGCAGTCTCTGCCCAGTCTGTTAGGGCGGCAAATGAAGCAATAAATATCAGCAACCCGGCAATCGAGCAGGATGCCCTGGCTGAAGGCGCCGCCACTAAAACAGGATTTATCGCGGCCTGGAGCCATGGGGAAATAACCGGACCGACGACTATTATGGCCAGGCAATACGACCAGTACCGTAAGCCTGTCAAACCGCCGATTATTTTAGAGCCGAAAAAAATCGCGGTCGGATACGTTGAACTGCTGTCGTTGAATGCCGATACCGTGGCGGCTTTCTGGGCCAGGGGTGAAACTATTGTCGGCGGGTTGATCAGCCTTTCCCAAAACAAGATTTCAGGAATAAAGTCGATTGATCAACCCGAAGATTTGATCCATGACACAGCCCTGATGACCAACGGTAATATTGCCATGGTCATGGATAAGGCGGATATTTCCGACCCTTTCGACTTGCGCGAAAAAATTTCTTTTCTGATCCTCTCGCCGTCACTTAATGTGATAAAAAAAGCAACCTCGGTACATGAACAAGGAGTCCCACTGGACGGCTGGAATACCTTCGACCACACCATTACCGAATTGCAAACAGGCGGGCTGGTCTTGTTCCGCAATCGAAGCACCGGCGACCTTATGGCCAGAAAGTTTGGCGCAAGCGGCGGTTTGCTTGGAAATGTTTACCGGATTAACGTAACGCCGATGCCGTTAGGCAGTGTTTTTGACTTTATGACGTTTAATGTCAAAGCGGCACGGTTAAAGGACAACAAGATCGCCGTCGTCTGGACCAGCATGGAAGGTAGCGGCATTGACAAATGGGAAATACGCGCCCGAATACTCGATAGCTCCGGTAAACCTTTGGGCAGCGATTTCCGGGTCAATACCGCCAAGGCGGGAAGCCAATTATCGCCGGATATTCTGGCGTTGCCGAACGGTGATTTCTGTATTACCTGGGTTTCTTCAGTCGGCGTCGGGCGCTCGTATTTATACCGGACTTACCATGCCAACGGAGCGCCTGTCTTTAATCCACGTATATCGGAAGAAGTCCCGATCTATTTATCGCTGACTCAGGAAACCGAATCGGTGTTGCTAAGCAACGGTTCTTTGATCACCATTATGGATGGCTATGGTTTTCCAGGGCCGCTACGCGCCGATAAAATATCCCAGATCGCCAAATAGAATTGGCCGGTTAGTAGAATCAGTCTTTTTGGGCAACCCCACTCGTTGTCCTATTCGGCTCTTGTCGCGTCATGGCAGGTGTAAGCCTAAAATAAAATGAGTTCAGGATAAGCATAGCTCAAAGCAGATCATTTTTTCTAGTGTTTAGGGAAGGTGGTTTTTCATGATAGCGATAGGTATTAGGAAAATAGAATTAGGATGAATAAGATTAAATAGTTCGTAGTATCATAAAAGATATTAAATATCCCTATTTATTAAAATTAACATGATAGATATTAATACAACACAACTTAAGATTGGTATGTATGTTGCCGAGTTGGATAGACCGTGGCTTGAAACATCATTTTTGTTTCAAGGTTTCCGTATTGAGAATAACGACCAAATAGAAAAACTACAACGCTTGTGTAAGACCGTTAAAGTTGACGAAGAGCTCAGTGCATCGTCATTGTCTTTTGAAGCATTCAAGCGACCGGTGACAAAACCCAATGTACCTGAAGCGTCTTCGCCGCATAAGGAAACTCAAAGTCCTAAAAAGCGTTTTGAGGCGGACTTGACAGATGCCAGGGATATTTATGAAGAGAGCTCGGTTTCGTTGAACAATATGCTTAATAATTTTCGTATCAACGATTACATTTCGATACCAGAGGTTAAATCCTGTGTACAACAGGTTACCAATAACATTTTGCGTAACCCTAATGCGTTGTTGTTAATAAGAAATCTGCGCGCAAAGCAGCGCGATACCGCTACGCATAGTCTCAATGTTTGTATTTATGCCACCTTGTTCGGCTGTTATTTGGGGTTTGATCAGGACCAGCTTTCCCGCTTGAGTATTGCCGCATTGCTGCACGATGTTGGCGAAGCCAAATTGCCCCAAGCTGTTTTGGACAGGTGTAGTAATGATTTAACGCCGGAAGAAATCATGTTGATGAGAATGCACACGCATTATGGCGCCGATTTGTTGGGTAAAATTGACGGAATGCCCCCGGAGGTCACTGAAGTTGCCTACTCCCATCATGAAAGAATTGACGGCAAAGGTTATCCTTGTGGTTTAAAAGATACTGAAATCAGTTTGATGTCGAGGATAATAGCAATAATTGATGCTTATGAAAGAGTCACAAATAACATCGATCTGAAAATGCAGATGTCCTGCTCGGATGCGCTTAAATCGATTTATACCATGCGTGGTAAGCTCTATGATGTCAATCTGGTTGAAAGTTTTATCCAGTGTTTGGGAATTTATCCGGTCGGCAGTGTCGTGCAGCTCAGTAATGGGGATATCGCGATTGTCATTGGCATGAAACCGGATAAACATTTATTACCGACGGTAATGATTGTTCGCGACGTTACCGGTGAAAACCGCCATCCCACGCAAGTAATAAATCTTGATAAATTCAGAGATCATGACGGCAGGCCGTTACTGTTAATTAATAAAGCCATTGATCCTGTCGAAGTGGGTCTCGATCTTAGCGAATATATCGTACAGGAACTGGGTGTTAAAATTCATTCAGCGGCCAAACTTTTCTGACCAGTCGATGAAAACCCGCTGAAGCTAAGGACTTGTGAAAAAATTCAGTCTTTTTATTTCAATATCCATCATAATTATGTTGTAAATATCACAAAACAAATATTTTCACAGTGTAGATAAGGTACCGAGTTCTTTTTTCATTTTTAAAATTGATTTAATAAGCAGTTAATTGCCGCTATATTCCGTTTAATTATCAAGGATAAAAACATGACATTTTCACAAGCAGACAGACGTAGGCATGCAAGAATAACTATTGAACTGGAATATCATTTATTGCTCAATGGTAAAGAATACACAGGTAAAACGGCGAATATCAGCATAAGCGGGGCCTATCTGTCCAGTCCTGTACCGAAACTCCGGCTTTCATGCCTTTCTCAAATAGGGAATTTAACAATCAAAAGGAACGATGAACTATTGTCGCTAAAATGCGAGATTGTTCATCTGACAACAAAAGAGGATGAGGCGTTTCCGATTGGTGCAGGCGTTTGCTTCTTGGATAATGATGAGCAAACCCGACAGGCGATATTGAAATTAATTCCGTAGTTGGGGCGGGGCTTCTAATCCATCGGTTTAATTCGGCGATCATCGGAGCCTGACAAAGGCTCCGGGTCACGAATTATTGATAGGATAATCAGACTTTTCCACTTTCCAATTGCGCCATCCTTTCCGCTTTTCATTCTTTCCGGATTAGCGCTCAAAAAGTATTTTCGAATACCACTACAGATTGACTGCTAACCTGATAAGTGGAATGTCCGAGTGGCTTTTGATCTTCAGGTTGAATAATATCTCCAGGCGATGATAATGATGTATCCAGGGCCAGACACCATGTTCTTGCCGTTATTTCAGGTAGCTCTACCATAATATTCTGATCCGACATGTTCATAACGATATGCAAATCGGCTTCATGCCTGTCGGCGCCTGCCAGAGTATAGGCCAACAGCCTTGCATCCGGATCATGCCATAACGGCTTGTTGATTTCAGCGCCATGCCAAGCAATGTCCGGCATTTTTCTGTCTTCTATGAGCCTGCCTGTCAAAAAACGCCGGCGCATGATAGAGGGATGTCTTTTACGCAACGCTATCATTAATTGCACAAAACGCAGTATATCGGCATTTTGCTCGGTCCTGGTCCAGTCTATCCAGCTGATTTCGTTGTCCTGGCAGTAGCCGTTATTATTGCCGCGTTGGCTATGCAGCAGTTCATCTCCTGCAAGCAACATCGGCACGCCCTGACTGAGCAGCAAAATAGCAAATACATTTTTTGCTTTTTTTCTGCGCAGTTGCAAAATGCTGGTATCGTCAGTGTCGCCTTCAGTGCCGCAATTAAAACTGATGTTGTTGTTACAGCCATCCCGGTTATCTTCACCATTGGCGTCATTATGCTTGTGGTTATAGCTGAACAGATCATACAGGGTAAAACCGTCATGACAGGTTACAAAGTTGACGCTACTGATCGGCAGGCCGCCCTTGTATTCATAAATATCGCTACTGCCACTGATGCGGGTTGCCAGCTCATTGATTACGCCTTTATCGCCACGCACAAACTGGCGGACAATGTCCCGGTACCTGCCGTTCCATTCGGCCCAGCGATAACCGGGGAAACTGCCGACCTGGTAGAGTCCCGCTGCATCCCAGGCTTCGGCGATCAGCTTGGTTTTGGCCAGTTGTTCGGAAAGTTCAATACCCCACAAGACAGGCGGGTCTTGGAGGACTTCTCCACCTTCGCCTCGCGCCAGCGCGCTGGCCAGGTCGAAGCGGAAACCGTCGACGTGCATTTCCCTGACCCAGTATTCCAGGCAACTGATAATGAAACGAGCTACCAATGGATGGTTGGCATTGACCGTATTGCCGCAACCGGTGTAGTCACGAAAAATACTTTTATCGAACTTGTCCAGATGGTAAAAAATTTTACCGCCGATGCCTCGGAAATTGATAACGGGACCATTCGCACCGGCTTCGGCGGTATGGTTGAAAACCACATCCATGATGACGCCGATACCCGCCCGGTGCAATGCTTTGACCAAGTCGCGAAATTCCTGTACATGAGTGCCCTGTTCGGGGGTAACGCAATAGCCCGGATGGGGACTGAAAAAACTGTGGGTACTGTAACCCCAATAGTTTTTCAGGCCGCGATCATAGGTATTTCTGGGTACGTCCTGTTCATCGAAAGCCATTACCGGCAACAGCTCGACATGGGTGATACCGAGTTGCTGCAGATAGGGTATTTTTTCAATCAAACCGGCAAAAGTACCGGGATTGGCGACATTCGACGAGGGGTGCCGGGTAAATCCGCCCACATGCAGTTCGTAAATGATGGATTTATTGCTGCTAATGCGTAGCGGGGTGTCGCCTTCCCAGTCATAGTCATTATTAATGACGGCGCAACGCATGGCGGTAGCGCTGTTGTCGCCCGGCAAACAGGCGGCTTTGCGGCTCCAGCGTTTTTGGCTGACGGCACGCGCCCAGGGGTCTACGAGGTGCTTTTCCCTGTCGAAACGAAAACCGGATTCTCTGGCTCGATCCGGTCCTTCCATGCGCCAGGTATACCAAGTGCCGATTGGTAATTTGCTGACATAAATATGCCAGGAGAAAAAAGTCCGGTTGCTTTCTTTTTCCAGGGTGATTATTTGAAAAGGTTCTTCACTGTCTGCACTTTCAAACAGCAACAGTTCTACATGTTCGGCATAGCGACTGAAAATGGAGAAATTAACTCCGCCGGCATTCGGTCTGGAACCCGCCGGATAAGGACTTCCATGTTTCACTTTGTACTCTTTTTTTTGCATTGCTTGTTCTCTAATTTTGTAACCATTGGGCACTTTATCTTGTTTTTTTTATAAAAAGTTGCCCATTGAAGTGTCCCGCCTTATTGGCGACGGGAAGGTAAAAACACAATTAAAGTAACGCCCCGTTTTTTTGAGTCATTAATTTACTTATCTTTTGTAAAGAGCATTATCCTAATCCTCAGGCAATAAAGTAAAGGCCTATGGTTGCAATAACCAAATAAAATACTTGGAATTGTCTTCATTTAAGGTAGATTTCCACTTAACGCAGCAAACCCGGCAGGTTTCTAAAACCTGTCGGGTCTCAAGTTTGCAGCCATATATTATTTGCGTTCTGCGCAGCCTCTTGAAGCGGCGCACGGGTTACGGATAGCTCAAGGTGAATCAATCACTCAATATATGTAGATGATACCTCCCGGTTATTTTCCAAAGATCCATTTAATATGATCGAGCATATCCTTGAGTGAATTTTCTTTAAGCGTTTGCATTAATTCATTCATTTTAAACGCATGATGTCTTTCATAAGCAACGCCGTGCTGCGGTGCATCGGCCAGGCCGGTGGCTTTGGCATGCTCGACAAAGCCGTCATTTTTCCAGAAAAAGGCGCCCGGCATGGTGGTAGGTATTACCAAGACAAAGAACAATGACCGTCCAAAGGCCGAACTGACCAGCATAGACAGCATCAATAGCAACCCTGTGCCGGTATCAAAGCCGGTCAACGCCATCTTCATTGCCAGTAGCAGGCTGAAACCCAGCAGTAAGTTGCGGAAAATATAGGATTTGCCGTATTGCGTTACCTGGCGGTAATAAGAGGCGGCGCCTTCGTTTGCGCTGGCCTGCATATCCCGGGCATGGAAAAAATGGCCGACGCTTTCAAGCCCCAGACCCAACACGATGATCGCCGTGACTGTTTGCAGCAAAGCCTGTGCTTCAAGCGTTGCCGGCGACAGGCTGAAAATACTGGTAACGGCGACAATCAATGCACCCAGGCTGAGCATGGAGCCGACAAAAGCCGAGCCGGTTTGCCAGTGGTTCCAGAAAGGCCGCGCCGGGATACGATACAGTTTGTACATGTAGAATAAACCGATTGCGCCGCTGATCACACCGATAAAAGCACAGGTATTGGCTAAAAACTGGCTAAAGGCATTGTCGAACAAGGCAAACAAGGCATAACCCAGCAAGCCTGTATAAAACATCGACACGCCGGCAATTTCGCGGCTGACCGGGGACAGTCTTAGATTATTAAAACCGCGGTAAAAGCGATGCGGTTTACCGAGGTGCATATTCAATTTAAACAATCCGACCGTGCTGATCGTCACCATAGCTACCAGCAACGGTAGCAATACGTCCGGGTTATGCAACACGGCAAGCGAATCCAGTCCGAGCAGCGGCGCGACGATCAATAACAGGAAAGCACCGACGGTGGCCTGGGTGCATAAAGTGAAAATCACATGTGCGCTTTCGTGACTGGTCAGTAGCTTGCGCAGGTTCCAGTATTTTTCACGCCCCTGTTTTTCATCAACGACCGGTTTGAATTTGCCTTCTTTATCATCGCGATGATATTTCAGCGGCATGGCGTCGGTACGGGTCATTTCCCGGTGCGTTGAGCGGGTTTGCTGAAAGCGAATATTCGGATGGGTAATATCGGTGGTAGGGAATCCCGGTATTTCGGCTTTGGCCTGCACCCGGTTTTCGGGGATATTTTCAATCACGCCGAAGTCCAGCGCATTACCCAGACAGGCCGCGACGCAGGCCGGTTTCAGGTTGACTTCAAGGCGATCGACGCACATGTTGCACTTGGAGACCTCGCCTTTGACCGGATCCAGTTGCGGCGCATTATAAGGGCAGACCCAGGTGCAGTAACCGCAACCGAAGCAAATGTCAGGGTCTTGCAATACTGCGCCGTATTCGGCGAATTTGGTGTAGGCGCGGGTAGGGCAACCGGTTAGGCACACAGGTTCATCGCAATGGTTGCAGGCCATCGAGATATTCATGCGCTGATAATCCGGAAAAGTGCCGCCCTCGACAAAGCCGACCGAGCGGAAGGCCAGATGAATGGGTACGTCATTTTTTTCGCTACAGGCCGATTCGCAGGCATGGCAGCCGATACAGTTGTCGGAATTAAAATAGAAACCGTGCTGTTTATAACGATTGGGATTTTCGCCAATGCCGGAATCGCCGTTAATGCACAGGCTTTTATCCCTGAGCTCGCTACTCGGCTCAGTCAGTTCGATATTCTGACCGTAGCGATTTTGAGCTTTGGTGTCTTTGTCGCTCAAAAAAGCGTATCGGGGTTCGTCGTTACGTACTTCAAACATAATCAATCCTGGGTCAATAGCGTCTCTGCGTAGTTTTTAATACTCACGAGACTCTTTATTCAGTTGTGCGGCCAGAGCCTGGTCGATCGTTTCAATACAGACCGCCGATTGCTTAAAGGCGGGTTGCCGCGAATACGGGTCCAGTAGCCCCAAGGTCAGGCGATTGACGCAATCAAAAAAATGAAACGGGATAAACACCATGTTCCGCGGTACGCGTTGCGTCAACATCGCCATCACCACCGCATCGCCGCGACGCGATATAACCCTGACATAGGATTGGTGGCGAATACCCAGCTCTTCGGCGGCGTCGGGATTCATTTCCATAAACGGAATCGGGCTGAATTTATTGTTGTTACCGATCTTGCCGGTTTTGGTGCGGGTATGCCAATGTTCGACCAGGCGACCGGAATTCAGCCAGAACGGGAATTGCTCGTCCGGGACTTCATTGTTATTAATGAAGGGCAGGGGAATCAATTTCGCCCGGCCATCGGGATAGCGGAACGTGGCCGGTTCGGTATATAGCCTTTGCTGGCCTTTGCCGCCTTGTTCCGCCTGGGCTTGCGAGTAGGGCCATTGAATACCGCGTTGCTGTTCAATCAGGTCGTGGCTCATGCCGGAAATATCACAGAGGCGGCCCTTGGACAGCGCTTTCATTTCTTCAAACACCTGTTCCGGCTGTTCGGGGAAATTGATTTTTTGGCCCTGCTCAAAACGCTTGGCGAGTTCGTTAAAAATCTGCATATCCGATTTGGAATCGGCATGGGGCTTTTGTACCTGACGGGTCAGGTTGACGCGGCGCTCGGTATTGGTAAAGACGCCTTCTTTTTCCGCCCAGGTACCGGCAGGCAGGAAGATATGTGCATATTGCGTGGTTTCGACATCGACATAACAATCCTGCACAACCAAGCATTCGAGCTTTTCCAGGGTCTTGCGGATGCGCGCCGTGTTCGCCATCGACGTCATCGGGTTGGTGGCAATCAACCACAAGCCTTTGATCTCGCCGGTTTCTATCGCAGGGAAAATATCCGTTTCGGTCAGGCCGCGTTGTTTGGGGAAAAATTCGGGATCGATGCCCCAGAATTTTGCTATTTCCTCACGCTCTTCGGCTTTTTCCAGCACCCGATAGCCCGGCAATCCCGAGCAGGACGACCATTCGCGTGTACCCATCGCATTACATTGGCCGGTAATCGACAAACTGGTGCCGCCCGGTTTGCCGATGTTGCCGGTTACCAAATTCAGGTTATTGATGCCGACCACGCCGTCGGAACCGTGCGTGCTCTGGTTAATGCCCATCGTCCAGATGCTCATAGCCCGATCGGCTTTGGCGTAAAGACGGGCGACCGTGCGGATGGTGTCCTCATCGATGCCGCAAATTTTGGCCGCGGTGCATGGATCATAATAAGCGACTTCTTTCGCCAGTTCGTCAAAGCCGTTGGTGTTGGCGTTGATATAGTCGCGATCTTCCAGACCTTCTTTCAGAATGACATGGATTAGCGCATTTTGCAGCACGACATCGGTGCCCGGTGTGATGGCGAGATGAATATCGGCAAACTGTGCAAAAATCGTCACGCGCGGGTCGACGACAATCAACGGAAACGGTCGCTTTTCCTTGGCGTCTTTCAAGCGCCAGTAAATAATCGGGTGCTGCTCGGGAAGATTGGAGCCCCAGGCGATCAGGCAATCGGTATGCTCAAAATCTTCATAGCAGCCGGGCGGGCCGTCCGAGCCGAACGAGCGTTTATAGCCCGATACCGCGGAAGCCATACACAGCGTGGTGTTACCGTCGTAGTTGTTGGTGCCGATCACGCCGCGGGTTAACTTGCCCAGCGTATAGAATTCTTCGGTGAGCAGTTGCCCGGTTGATACGATAGCAAACGAATCACGGCCGTAAGTGGTTTGGATGCGTTTGATTTCATCGGCCATTTTGTCCAGCGCGGTATCCCAGTTCGAAGCCTGATAGGGCTCGTGCGTTTTGTTGCGGATCAGCGGCGTTGTGCCGCGTCCCGTCGCTTCAAAAACCTGGTATTCAAAAATTCCTTTCAGGCACAGTTTGCCGCGATTGACGTCTGCACCGCCTACCCCGCGTGAGGCAACCGGCTTGCCTTCGGCATTGCTGCCGATTTCAATGGAACAACCGGTTGAACAATAGCCGCAGGTCGAATACGTCCATTTAGTCACGCCTTTGTCAGCCATTTTGATTGGATTTTTTTTGTTACGTCCAAATAGCATAATATTATCGTTTCTGTTGATTTTGTGTAACTATTCGGCAAAAGGCACAAGACTAAAAGGCGGCTTGTTCAAACATTGGTTTTTTCGTCTTTTGTCTTTTGTCTTTTGCCTATGTTGAGATACGTATCCTGTTAATCAGGCAACATAACCGTGCCCTGAGCAAACATCACCGCTGCACCGCCGACCCGGAGCGCCAGTTGCTCCTGGCCTTTATGATCCATTTCCAGATTCAGTACGCTGCGTCGGGACTGTGCATCGCCTCTGTCCACGGCAAAGGTATGGGTGCCTTTACGCGTGTGTTCAAAGGAGCACAGATACGATGCGAAGGCCGGCATGGCGCTGCCTATCGGCGGGTCTTCGTGGATACCGATACGCGGGCCGAGTAGCCGGGCATTAAAATCCGAATCCACAAACGGTGTTTTCGGTGCAAACAGCAGAATTTCCTGGGCCGCTGTTTGCGGCGCGATGGACTGGCTCCAGGCGGAATAATTAAATTTGGCATTTCTAACCGTTTCATAACGCCAGACCGGCACTATCAGATAAGGCACGCCGCAGGACACCAGGCGAGGCGAGTATTTCTTGTGATCGAGTTCCGATTGCTGGATGGACAGGAAGCCGGCCAATTCTTCATCGGTTGGGGCAAATCGGTCCACTATCGAAGATACTTTACGGCTGAACTGGACAAAAACCGGTTTGCCCTGATCCGCGGAAATGTTGACATCAATCGGGCCTACGTTCTGTTCAAAGACCACCGGCGTAATCGCTTCGGTTAACTTAATATCGCCGCAGCTGCCCAGGACATAAGCCGTTGCTATGATCGGATGGCCAGCAAAATCGATTTCACCGAGCGGTGTAAAAATGCGCATTTTTCGCGTGGTGCTGTCGGTTTCAGGGTGAAAAACGAACACGGTTTCCGTTAAATTCAGTTCTCTGGCCAGCAAGCGCATCTGTTCATCAGTTAAACCGTCGGCCTGTGGAAAAACCGCAATCTGGGCGCCGTTGAAAATACGCGTGGTAAAAACATCAGCAATATAATAGTCATACTTCATTGTTCAGTTCCTTATACGCTGACTTGAACGTTACCGTTGTCGATGCGAACGGCGTACACGGGTAAGGTGACTGTTTCATCCTCCAGACAGGCGCCCGTTTGCAGATTGAAATGTTGTTTGTATAAAGGCGAAGCCACGACCGGCTGACCGTTCATGTCGCCTATCAAGCCGCGTGATAACACGTTGGCTTTGCCGAATGGATCGTAATTGTTAATGGCGTAAACCGCCGACTCTTTCGGCATATAAAAAATAGCCACCTGCAAGCCTTTAACCAGCGCGCAAACGCCGGAATCAGGCTGTAAATCCTCAACCGGGCAAACTTCTATCCACTCTGCCATTACGCCACCTCTACCATTTTAAAATGCCTGCGTTCGTCTTCATCGGCGGGACGAAGCTGTCCGCGCTCTTCAACGAAGACCACGTTGTCATCGGGCTGATCGCTGTTGATAAAGTGACGGAAGCGTTTCAGTTTTGACTCATCCTCGATCGTGGTCTTCCATTCACACTGATAGGTGTCGATGACATGCTGCATTTGTTGCTCCAATTGTTCGCAAAGTCCCAGCTTGTCTTCAATCACCACCGATTTCAGGTAATCGAGACCCCCTTCCATATTTTCCATCCACACCGAGGTGCGTTGTAGGCGGTCAGCGGTGCGGACATAGAAGATTAAAAAACGGTCGATGTATTTGATTAAGGTTTCCTTATCCAATCCCGTCGCGAATAAATCTGCATGCCG
>SXGU01096161.1_pt1 | contig 12274 bp, 16 predicted proteins | sample 3174531 | NCBI WGS metagenome assembly SXGU01 (sample SAMN11356863, study PRJNA531348) | freshwater metagenome | isolation source: freshwater sample F1-140 | place: China: Fuxian Lake, Yuxi | collected 2017-12-25 | reverse complement strand
GTCGGCCCGTCCGGGTTGCCCATGGACAGGTCGATGACGTCCTCGCCGCGGCGGCGCGCGGCCATCTTCAACTCGTTGGTGATGTTGAAGACGTAGGGGGGCAGACGCTTGATTCTGGCGAACTCTCGCATCAAACCATTCTAGCAGCGAAGACGCTATGGCTTGACATATGGCAGTTAGAGAGATAAGTTGACACATATGGAAAAAACTCAGGTCTACCTGCGCAAGGAAGAACTGGCGGCGCTGCGCGCTGCGGCTGCCCGCTCGGGCCGCAGCGTAGCCGAACTGGTGCGCGAGGCGGTGCGCAAGGCAATGCTGATCCCGCAGTCTGCCGGGCCGGTCGCGCTTTGGGATGGCGAGCCCCGGCGCAGCTCGGTGGACCACGATTCGGTCCACGACGAGCGCTGATGCGCCAGCGCGAGCCGGCGTTCGTCGACAGCGGCGCCTGGATCGCGCTCGCATTGTCGAGGGACCCGCTGCACCCGCAGGCCCGCGAACATTGGGACATGCTGTGCGGCGGCGGCGCGAAGCTGCACACCTCGGTGCCAGTGGTGGTTGAAACTTTCACCTTCCTCGAGCGCAATGCCAACCGCGACGTGGCGCTGGCATGGAAGGATTCGATTTACGCTCCCGCGACCGTGCGTATCCTGCCCTGCGAGCTGCGGGACCTCGAGAGTTCCTGGGCGTATTTCCGCCGCGGCGGCCTGCACAAGCTCTCGGCCGTCGACGCCACCAGCTTCACGATTATGAAGCGTGCCCGCATCAGCCTCGCCTTCGCCTTCGACCACCACTTCGCTGCCGCCGGATTCCGGCTGGTCGGCTGAGCCACGCCATGAAGCTTCACGCCCATGCCCCTTCCGCCCGCAACACCTTCACCGCCTACGGCGAAGGCTGGTTCGCGGTCAACGGCGAGCGCCACGAATCGAGCCTGATCGTGTTTCCCGACTGCCTCATCGACTGGCCGGTGGCCAGGTTTGACGCGCTGCGCGCCGAGGACTTCGCGTCCCTTGCCGAGGCGAAGCCGGAGATTGTTCTGCTAGGCACCGGCGCGCGCCAGCGCTTCCCGCATCCACGACTCACGCAGGCGCTGATGCAAGCGCGTGTCGGCGTCGAGGTGATGGACACCGCGGCCGCGTGCCGCACCTACAACATCCTCATGGCCGAGGAGCGGCGGGTCGCCGCGGCATTGCTGGTCGCATGAGTGAGCTGAGCCTCTCGTACATCCTTCTTGCCGTGGTGCTTTGCAGCGCCGCGCAGTTGCTGCTCAAGGCCGGCACCAACGCGACACCGGTGGGCTGGGCGCTGGCGCCAAGGATGATCGGTGTCACCGTCTGCTATGCCTTCAGCCGCGTGGTCTGGGTCCTGACGCTCGCGAAAACGCCCGTCAGTGTCACCTACCCGAAGGTGTCTCTGGGCTTCGCGCTCAACGCGGTGCTGGCGTGGTGGCTGCTAGGCGAGAGCCTCGCGGCGATGAAGCTGGTGGGCATCGGCTTCATCATTCTCGGCGTGGTCCTCGTCGTGCGGTCCTGACATGCGGATTCCTGACATCGAACCGGGCGTGATTCCGCCCGACCCGGTCGCGTCCGATGCCCTCATCGGCATTCCCCGGCAGCAAACCAACCCCGCCCGCTGGCAGGGCGCCGGCTGGCCTGCATTCGCCGCGCAATTGACCGCAGAGGGCATCGAGGTGATCGATGCGTCGCATCTACGCGGCACGTTTTCGACCGACGCCGGCGGCACCGCCTACGGCATGCCGCACGGCGTGGTGATCGCGCGCAGCTCGCTGCAGGTTTCCACCATCCTGAAAGCGGCGCAGGCGCATCGGGTGCCGGTGACCGTGCGCGGCGGTGGCCTGACGACGGAAGGCGAGTCGGTCGCCTTCGGCGGTCTGCTGCTCGACATGACCGGCATGAGCCGTGTCATCGCCATCGACACCGCGAAACTGCAGGTTCGCGCTCAGGCGGGTATCTTCTGGGCGAGCCTCGCTGAGTCCCTGCGCCGCCTTGGCTTGGACTACCTGTCCGCGCCGCTCAACCTGACCTCCTCGGTCGGCGGCACGTTGGGCGTGGGCGGCATCGACGTCAACTCGCCGCGCCTGGGTTGCAGCGCGGACCAGGCAATCGCGCTGCAAGTGGTCACGCCCACTGGCGAGATCACGGAGTGCTCGGACAGCGAGAACGCAGAGCTGTTCCAGCGCGTCATCCTGGGCTACGGCCAGTTCGGCGTCATCACTGAGGCGACGCTCGCCATCCGGCCCTACACGCCGCTTAAAATGCGCTACTACTATTACTCATCGCTGCGCACCGCGATCGAGGACCTGCAGCGGCTAGAGCGCGGCGACGCCAGCGACTACTCCGGCATCCTGACCATGATGGACAAGGCGATCACGCTGCTGGTCGCCTTCGATTCCGACCAGCGCGAGGCGGAGTTTGACGCGCGCTGGCACGCCGGGCTGCGCGGCAGCGGCGAGGCCGGGTTCGCGCTGCGCATGGCGGCGCACTACGCGTTGCGGCCGTGGAACCTGAAGGAAGCGCTGTTCCTGCTTCGACGCAAGCGCCAGCTGTTCCCGGAGTTCCGCCGGCCCGAGCACATGCGGGACGGGAAGATGCACGACCGCACCGTGGTATTCTCGCGTGCGGTGTGGAAATTCTGGGGCGGGCGACAGATGGTGATCCCCGACCTCGCCACCTCGGCGGACAAGTTCGTCGAAGCGGTGGAGCGCGGCAACGCGGTGTGCAAGCGATACTTTCCTTACTACACCCTGTATTGCGTCGGCATCCGCCTGCGCGAGGATCACCGGCCGCACTATGAACTGAGCTGCATCCCGCCTGACGCGCAGGGTTGGGCCTACGGCTGCGAGTTCGAGCCGCTGCTCGGGGACGACATCTGGAGCCGGGACACGCTGCAGTCGTTCAAGAACGCGATCTACGACATCGGCCTCGATCTGGGCGGAAGCTACTACCGCTTCGGCGGCATGATGAAGGGCTACATCCGGCGCGCATTCGGCGACGCGCTCGTCGAACGCCACCTGGCGCTCAAGCGCAAGGCTGACCCGGCCATGATCCTCAACCGCGATGTGATATTTTGATTTCGTGACCCGTCCTGCGGCCTCCCACTCCTCCTGCAGCGGCTGCGATCTGTGCCTGCTCGCCTGTCCGGTCTGGCGTCAGACGCGCGACATCCGCCTCACGCCGCACGGCCGCGCCAAGGCATTGCAACACGGCGCCACCGCGGCCGAGCTTGGCACCTCGATCGCCAGCTGCACGTTGTGCGGCTCCTGCGAGCCGGCCTGCCCGGAGGAGATTCCGCTGGTGGACCTGATCCTGGACCTGCGCCGCCAGCATCCGCTCGCGCCGGCTCCCGAATCTCGGCCGGCGCAGGCGACCGCCACAGTGAGCGGCACGCTAATCCTGCCAGATGTGGCGCTGCGCGCCGACGCCGCGCGCTTGGCGCGTATCGCCGCATCGCTCGGCGCCGGCTTGGCTGCCGATGATGGCGCCGACATCAGCCTGGCGCTTGAAGCGGGCGCCAGGGTCCCGCCTGCCCGACTCACGCAGTTCCTTGCCGGGCTCGCTGCGGCCACCCGCTTAGTCGCCGCCGATGGCCTGCTGCTGCGGCAACTGCACGCCTGGCTGCCCGGGAAGCACATCGACAGCCTCGGCATCGCGCTAAGTGCGTTGCCATCGGTGCGCAGCAAGCTGCGCGCCCGCGACCTCTACGTAATCGAGCCTCGCGCCTTCCACGCTGACCACGCGCGCCTGGCCGGACACTACGATGCCCTGCGGGTGGACATCGGCCTGGAAACGAACCTGGACCTGCAGCGCCTGGCCATCCCCACCACGGCTTCGAGCGCGCAGAATCGGCTCGGGCTGCGCGCACTCGACGCCGCCGAGCAGGCGAACTGGATCCTGGAGGGACGCAACTTCGAACGCGTGGTGGTCGAAGATGCGCACGACTGCGCGGTGTTCGCTGCGGTCACCGACCGGCCGGTGGTGCATCTGGGGGACCTGTGAGCGCCGTGCGCGACGTGCACACTCTGATCGTCGGCGCCAGCCTGTCGGCGGCGGCGGCGGCCAAGCGCACCGTGGATGCCGGCCTGGAGACCGTGATCCTGGAGCGCAAGGAACTGCCGCGGCACAAGATCTGCAGCGGCATCCTGTCGCCGCGCGGCTACCGGTTCCTCCTGGAGAACTTCGGCCCGCTGCCGCGCGAGGCGCTGCACGAGCCCACCTCCTGCCGCGGCGTCACCTTCCACTTCCCTTGCCTGATTCCTCTGACGATGGATTTCTTCGGCGGCACCACGCCTCACCTTCACCGGAAGTACTCCGATTACTGGGCGATCAAGCGAAGCGGCGCCGAGGTGCATGACCGCACCTCATTCGTCGGCCTGGAGGACAAAGGTGACCACGTCATGGTCCGCGCCCGCAGCCAGGGCGAGGAACTCACCTACCGCGCGCGCCAAGTGATCGGCGCCGACGGCCCCAGTTCCCTGGTCACCCGGGTTGTCTATCCGGACTACCCGAAGCAGATCCCGTGGTTCTTCGTCGGCCAGAAGTTCCACGACATTGTCGACTGCCCGCTCGACCAGGACTACTTCCACTTCTGGTTCCATCCGGAACTGGGGCACTACACCTGGAGCCACGCGCGCGACGGCCGCCAGATCGTCGGTGTCGGCTTCAAGCGCGGCGACAACTTCGACGCGCGCCACAAGAAGGTGAAGCGCTACTTGGAGGACAAGCACGGGGTTCGGCTCGCCGGGCACGAGGACGAGGAAGGCTGCGCCGAGAATTTCGGCCCCTCGCTCATCGATCGCTATGTGTTCGGCAAGGGCAATGTCCTGATCACCGGCCAGGCCACCGGCTTCCTCAACATGATCGGCGAGGGCATGAGCTGCTCGCTGCATTCCGGCGCCATCGCCGGCGAGGCGGTGGTCGAGGCTCGCCTGCACGGCAAGCCGGTGCAGGAGATGTACCGGCGCATGATTGCCTCCGAGGTTCGCCGCACCACCGACCAGTGGAACCCCCTCAAGATCGCCTTCGGCAGGCCGCACGAGGCAGATTTCCCGGCGGCGCTGCTCGCGCTATCCTGGCGCGAGCGTCGGCTGGTGGTGCGCGACATCTGGCGTTTCCTGCTGCTGTACAAGGAGTTCAACTGGGGCCGCCAGATCGGGGCGCTCGCGTTGCAGCGGCTGGTCGGCAACGGATACCCGATGCAACGCTGGCTCTGAGGGAGTCCCGCTCGATGCCGGTGCTGGCGCTCTGGGACGCGAAGGGCGTGGTCGCGCGCAGCTTCGACCTGATCCGCGACTGGCAAGAGAGGGCGAAGGATGTGCGCGGTATGGCGCTCGACTACGGCTATTTCTTGCCAGAGGAGAAGCCCGCGGACGTGCTGCGGGAGCTGCGCCGCTTCCTCGCCGGCGTCTAGGGGCGGAGCGGCCGATCCGCGCTGCCCGGATTCAGGCAAGAACGAAGGACGCAGGCGTGTCCCTGCTGGTTTCGGCGGAGTTCGCCGCGCAGGTCACGTAGCCGTTGCGCAGCATGGGGACCTTCGACCTGCGTGGCGTCGAGGGCATCTACGAAGTCTTCACGCCTGAAAAAGAGCTTTTATTTCAGTCTCCTGCGATGGACTTGCGGCTAACACCGAAAACATGTTCAATGAAGATGTTGCAACACTTAGTTGAGACGACTTGCTAGCACTCATGCTTCATGCCGGGTAAGGCTCCGGCAACGAAAGTGCAGGACTTCTCCCTGCTCTCCACCGGCAACGGCACGTTCCGCCTCTCGGACTTTCGCGGCAAGAAGCTGGTCCTGTACTTCTACCCCAAGGACAACACCCCCGGCTGCACGGTCGAGGGCGAACATTTCCGCGACCTGCACCCAGCGTTCCGCAAGGCTGGCGCCGAGGTTTTCGGCCTCTCGCGTGACTCGCTCAAGACGCATGACAACTTCAAGCAGAAGTTGGCCTTCCCATTCGAGCTTCTGTCGGACGCGAACGAGGAGGCCTGCAGGCAGTTCGGCGTCATCAAGATGAAGAACCTGTATGGAAAAAAGGTCCGCAGCATCGAGCGCAGCACCTTCGTCATCGACGGCGAGGGCAGGCTGATGCGCGAATGGCGCGGTGTGAAGGTCCCAGGCCACGCACAGGAGGTACTCGACTTTGTTAAGACCCTCTGACAGTCCGCAAACGCTGGAACAAGAAGAACGGACCGCAAGCGCAGAACCCCTTCCCGCTATGGCGAAACGCCCCCGCAAGCCCGCCCGCACCTGCGTCACCAAGCTGTTCGTGCTCGACACCAACGTGCTGAGGCACGATCCCGCCAGCCTGTTCCGCCTCGAGGTTGACGACGTCTACCTGCCGTTGGGCACGCTGGTGGTACTCGACTCGAACTAGATAGGCCTCTCGGACGTGGCGCGCAACGCGCGCCAGGCGAGCCGCTTCCTGGACGAGATCGTCTCAGCGAAGAGCGGCGACATCGCCGCCGGGCTGCCGCTTCGCACCCGCGAGGGCGGGCCGCACGCCCCCGGGCGCCTGTTCCTGCAGACCGAGGCCATCAATGGCAACCTGCCGGCGACCCTGCCCGCCGGCAAGACCGACAACCAGATCCTGTCGGTGGTGCGCCACCTGAAGACTAAGGCGCCGCAGCGCGACGTCATCCTGGTGTCCAAGGACATCAACATGCGTATCAAGGCGCGGGCGCTGGGGCTCGCCGCCGAGGACTACTACAACGCCAAGGTGCTGGAGGACACCGACCTGCTCTACACCGGCACGCGCCGTCTGCAGCCTGGGTTCTGGGACAGCCACGGCAAGGACATGGAGTCCTGGAAGAAGGACGGCCATACCTACTACCGCATCCGCGGCCCGCTGGTGCCGCTGTTCAGCCTGAACGAGTTCGTCTGGGACGAATCCGGCGACCGGCCACTGCTGGCGCGGGTGACGGAGCAATCCGGGCGCGTCGCGGTGCTGCAGACGCTGCGCGACTACGGCCACGCCAAGAACACGGTCTGGGGCATCACCGCACGCAACCGGGAGCAGAACTTCGCCCTCAACCTGCTGATGGACCCTGCGATCGACTTTGTGACGCTGCTGGGCCAGGCCGGTACCGGCAAGACGCTGCTCACCATCGCTGCCGGCCTGACGCAGGTGCTAGACGACAAGCGCTACTCGGAAATCATCATGACGCGGGTCACGGTGCCGATCGGCGAGGACATCGGCGTCCTCCCGGGCACCGAGGAGGAGAAGATGCAGCCCTGGATGGGCGCGCTGGAAGACAATCTTGATGTCTTGCAACAGACCGATGATTCGGCTGGCGAGTGGGGCCGGGCGGCGACGCAGGACCTGATTCGTTCGCGCATCAAGGTGAAGTCGCTTAATTTTATGCGCGGTCGCACCTTCATCAACAAATTCCTCATCATCTACGAAGCCCAGAACCTGACCTCGAAGCAGATGAAGACCTTGGTGACCCGCGCCGGCCCGGGCACCAAGGTGGTGTGTCTGGGCAACATTGCGCAGATTGACACGCCGTATCTGACCGAAGGAAACTCGGGCCTGACCTTCGTGGTTGACCGCTTCAAGGGCTGGGATCACTCCTGCCACATTACGCTGGCGCGCGGCGAACGGTCGCGGCTGGCTGATTACGCATCGCAGATCTTGTAGATTTGCAGAATTGCGCAGAGGGCTGGGCGCTTACAAGGTTAATGGCGCTGTTGTAGGAGGCTAGCCCTCTGGCCAAGTTTTTAAGGGGTAGATGTGATTCTCGTAACCGGCGGCGCTGGGTTTATCGGCGCGAATTTTGTACTGGATTGGCTCGCACAAAGCGACGAGCCCGTCATCAACCTCGACAAGCTCACTTATGCCGGTAATCTGGAAAATCTCGCCAGCCTTTCCGGTGAGACACGGCATATTTTTGTTCATGGCGACATCGGTGACCGGGCCCTGGTCGATCGTCTGCTGGCGGAGCATCGGCCAAGGGCCATCGTCAATTTCGCTGCCGAATCGCATGTCGATCGCTCCATTCACGGCCCCGAGGATTTTGTCCAGACCAATGTGGTCGGCACTTTCCATTTGCTGGAAGCGGCGCGTGGCTACTGGGGTGAACTGACGGGCGCAGAACGGGCCCATTTTCGCTTTTTGCAGGTCTCGACCGACGAGGTTTACGGCTCGCTGGAGCCGGGCGACGCGCCTTTTACCGAGACCATACCGTATGCCCCCAACAGTCCGTACTCAGCCAGCAAGGCGGCTTCCGACCATCTGGTGCGGGCCTATCACCACACCTATGGTTTGCCGGTGCTCACCACCAACTGTTCAAACAACTACGGGCCTTATCAGTTTCCGGAAAAGCTGATCCCGCTGATGATCCACAATGCGTTGCTGGGCAAGCCTTTGCCGATCTACGGCGACGGCATGAATGTGCGCGACTGGCTCTTCGTCGGTGACCACTGCGCTGCCATCCGCCGCGTTCTGGAAGCTGGAACCCCCGGCCAGGTGTACAACATCGGCGGTTGGAATGAGATGCCGAATCTGGACATCGTGCAGACGATCTGCCGCCTGCTTGACCAGTTCCAAGCGGATGCGGCCGGCCCCTATACGCGGCTCATTACCTATGTCAAAGATCGGCCCGGACACGACCGTCGCTATGCCATTGATGCTACCAAGATGCACCGCGAACTGGGCTGGAAGCCGGCTGAGACCTTCGCGACTGGCATCGCTAAAACAGTGCGCTGGTATCTGGACCATCCGGACTGGGTCACGCACATTGTTTCTGGCGATTACCAGGCTTGGACTGCGCAGAACTATGGAGCCCGGGTATGAGCACAGCCGCGTCCGTTCGCAAAGGTCTTCTCCTCGCCGGCGGTTCTGGCACCCGCCTGCATCCGGCCACGCTGGCGCTGTCCAAGCAGCTTTTGCCGGTGTACGACAAGCCGATGGTGTATTACCCGCTCTCGACGCTCATGCTGGCCGGGATGCGCGAGATTCTGATCATCTCGACCGCTCAGGACACGCCACGCTTTCAACAGCTTTTAGGTGATGGTTCGCAGTGGGGCATTGCGCTGTCGTATGCGGTGCAGCCCTCGCCGGACGGCTTGGCGCAGGCCTTCATTATTGGTGAGGATTTTTTAGCGGGTGCGCCGTCCGCTTTGGTGCTGGGTGATAACCTGTTTTATGGCCATGATCTCGCCAAACGCCTCAAATCGGCGATGGCTCGCGCGGCGGGCGCAACGGTATTTGCCTATCCGGTCACCGACCCGGAACGCTATGGTGTGGTGGAGTTCGATGCCGGCGGTCAGGCCATCAGCATCGAAGAAAAACCCCTTCGACCCAAGAGCCGTTATGCGGTGACGGGGCTGTATTTTTATGATCCGGCGGTGGTTGAGATTGCCAAGACGATGCAACCATCGGCGCGTGGCGAACTGGAGATTACGGATGTCAATCGCCATTATCTGGAGGCCGGTACGCTACAGGTTGAAGTGATGGGGCGTGGCCACGCCTGGCTAGATACGGGCACGCACGATTCGCTGCTGGAGGCCTCGCAATTCATCCAAACGCTGGAAAAGCGCCAGGGCCTCAAGATTGCCTGCCCCGAGGAAGTGGCCTGGCGTTCCGGCTGGATTGATACAGAACAGATGCGGCGTCTGGCCGCGCCGCTGGCTAAAAGTGGTTATGGCCGTTATTTGCTGGCGTTGCTGGAAGACAGGATCTTTTGATGCAGGTAAGCGAAACCTCTATCCCCGGCGTCTTGCTCCTGGAGCCCAAGGTGTTCGGTGATGCGCGGGGCTTCTTCTGCGAGACCTGGAACGCCCGCGTGTTCCGCGCGGCGACCGGCGTTGAGGCCGATTTTGTGCAGGATAACCACTCGCGCTCGGCTCAGGGTGTACTGCGCGGCTTGCATTACCAGATTCAAAACCCGCAAGGCAAGCTCGTGCGGGTGGTGCGCGGCGCGGTGTTTGATGTCGCGCTCGATTTGCGGCGGAGTTCGCCCACCTTTGGGCGCTGGTTTGGGGCTGAGTTGAACGAAGAAAACCAGCGGCAGATGTGGGTTCCGCCCGGTTGCGCACATGGTTTTGTGGTGCTGAGCGACTTTGCCGACTTTCTGTACAAGGCGACTGATTATTACGCGCCAGAACACGAACGCTGCATCGCCTGGAACGACCCGACGATTGGCATCGCTTGGGGCGTTGCCGAGCCGGTTTTATCTGCCAAAGATCGGCAAGGCGTGGCCTTTGCCACGGCGGAGACCTACCCATGAAGATTTTGCTCACCGGCGGCAATGGGCAGGTCGGCTGGGAGTTGCAACGATCCTTGGCTTGTCTGGGCGAGGTGCTGGCACCGGGCCGGGAGGCGCTCGATATGCGCCAGCCGGAACAGCTGCGGGCCGCGGTGTTGGCCCTGAAACCACACTGGATTGTGAATGCGGCGGCTTACACGGCCGTGGACCGTGCTGAAACGGAGCGCGACCTAGCTTATGCGGTGAACAGCGAGGCGCCGCGTGTCTTGGCCGAGGCAGCAGCTGAGTGCGGTGCGGCCCTGATCCACTATTCGACCGATTATGTATTTGATGGCAGCGGCAATACGCCGTTTGGCGAGGATGCGCCGGTTAAACCGCTGAATGTGTACGGCGCCAGCAAGGCAGCGGGGGAAGCGGCCATTCGCGCCGTACACGACCGCCATCTGATTTTTCGCACTTCGTGGGTTTATGGTCGCCGGGGCAGCAATTTTTTGCTGACCATGCAACGGCTGTTGCGTGAACGGCCGGAACTCAAAATTGTCGCCGATCAGATGGGTGCGCCAACTTGGGCGCGGCCAATCGCCGAGGCCACGGCGCTGACGATTGCCCAGATTGATTCGCCAGCCCGTGGCGCTGATCGCCCGGCGCCGTGGGGGACTTATCATCTCAGCAATGGCGGCGCGACCAGCTGGTTTGGCTTTGCCGAGGCGATTCGTGCCGCCATGATTGAGCAAGGTGCGGCCGCAAACGCACTGGCCAAGCTCACCCCGATACCCTCAAGCGAATATCCCACACCGGCGCCGAGACCGCTGAATTCGCGGCTGACGAATGCCAAGCTGGGGCAGGTGTTTGGGCTACAGTTGCGCGATTGGCGTGTGGCACTCGGACAGGCGCTGGGTGGAGAGTGATCGGCCGCATCGGCCTTTTACCCTGTCACCACGCCGGTTACCCGCTCCTTAGCCCTCGGCGCGTAGCCCGCTGTGGAGTTTTCTATAAGTCACCGTTGGCTGCGGCGCGCATGACTCCATCCATGCGGTCGTGTACGCTGATGGCGCCCTCCCAGAGGGCATCGCTGATGCCGAGCCGCTCCTTGTAGCCCAATGCCCAAGCCGGGTTCCAGTCCAGCATGGATACCCAAATCTGCTTGTCAGCGTCTTCCATGATGGCGATGCGGCAAGGCAGGAAGATTGCGGCTTCTGGGCTGAGTTTGAGGAGCTCGCGGCCCACGGCGATGTCGCAGAAGCTATACACCTCGACTCGCGGGGCTTTTTTGTCATCCAGAACGGCGTGAAAGTCCTTCCACATGAGGTTTTCGCTGACCAATTTCAGATTTTGCTTGTTCGCGGCGAGCTTCATTGACTCCACCACATCGTCAAAACTAACGCCTTGTTTCGCCGGATATTTGCGCGTGAAGTAATTGACGATGTCGGGCAGGGTGAGCTGCATAAAACTGGTCATCATGGGCAGCATCATCTGCGCCAGCATGCGCTTCTCTTCCTGGCTGATGGTTCGGCGCATGGTGTAGGGCTTGGCTGACGGCACCGGGCCGCCCATCATCGGCGGCAGCATGGACATGGGGAAGGGCATGCCTGGCATGCCTCCCGGCATAGTCGGCATAGTCGCGGGTGCTCCCGGTGCGGAGGGCCACGCCGCCGGGTAGCTTGGTGGGTAGTAAGCGGGTGATGGATAGGCCGGGGCAGGCGGTGCTGCGTAAGCCGGCGGGTAGGCTGCGGGATAGGCCGGCGGTGGAGCGTAGACCGGAGGGGCATAGTTTGCTACTGGAGCCGCTTGATTGGCCGCCAGTGGGGTGGAGCGGATAGCCGGATTGGACGCGGCTATGGCGGCTGAGGCGGCGGCGGCCGCTGCCGTTGCGGCATTGGCGGCGGCCGTAGCCGCCGTAGCCGCTGCGGTCGCAGCCTCAGCGGCCCGGGCCGCCGCACTGGCGGCTTCGGCTGCCGCTAAGGAGGCCTTGGTCGAATCGGCCATTTTGGCAGGCGCTGCGACGATGCTCTCAGGGACTGGAACGGCTGCCGCAGGTGTAGCAGGTGTAGC
>SXGU01243457.1_pt1 | contig 12275 bp, 11 predicted proteins | sample 3174531 | NCBI WGS metagenome assembly SXGU01 (sample SAMN11356863, study PRJNA531348) | freshwater metagenome | isolation source: freshwater sample F1-140 | place: China: Fuxian Lake, Yuxi | collected 2017-12-25 | reverse complement strand
CGCTCCACGGCCCAACGCAGGTTCACCGCCGTTGGCCGTGTTGCAATAAGTGCCGCACTCGCCTGTGCCAGGCCGGCATCGGACGCATCGGCCCGCATAGCTAGGGCCATACCATACGCGGCCGTCGCGCCAATCAGCGGCGCCCCCCGCACCCGCATCACCACAATCGCCTCACACGCGTCCGGCAACGAGCGCAGCAGGCGCCACTGCAAACGGTGCGGCAGCAGGGTCTGGTCGATGATTTCGACCGCACCGTTCGGCAACGGGCGAAGAGTGCGGGTGGGGAGGTTATTGACTTTCATGAGCGCGGATTATCCTTGAATCCACAGGCTTGCAATACAATCGCGCCATGAGTACCCCCGTTTCCACTGCCTTGGTTATTGCCGCACTCGACCGTTTGCTGCGCACACAGCCGGCCAGCAGCAAGCGTCTGGCCGCCCATGCCGGGCGAACGGTTCGCTTCAGCCTGCCCCTGCTGGCACTGAATTTCAGCTTTAACAATCAAGGCGGGTTGGAGCCGGCCGCCGCCGATGTCACGCCTGACACCGAGATCCAACTCAACGCCGCCATCCTGCTCCGCCTCGCCCTGCACGACCCCCAAGCACTGCCAGCCGCGCCCGTGAGCGGAAATCTGGGGCTGGCCCGCGACCTCCTGGGTTGCCTGAGAGACTTTGATCTTGCCTTGGTCCTCGCGCCGTTAACGGGCGACAGCGTGGCCGCCCGCGCCGATGCCGCCATAGGGCTCCTGTTGCGGGGCCGTCGCAACGCCTTGGCCACTCTGGCCGGAAACTCTGCCGAATACCTCATCTATGAGGCGCGCTTACTCGCCTCTGCATCTGCCGTCGCCGAATTCAATCTAGGCGTCGACCAAGTCCGCGAAGGCCTGGATCGACTAGAAGCGCGGTTGAATTATTTCGAACAACACGCCCCTGGAGAAGCCGCCTGATGCGCCTGTTCCGCACCCTGCGCATCCTCTGGATCGCCGCCAGCCACGGACTGGAGGAGTTTTTCCTCGGCCACGAGCGTGTCCGCTTGATGCGCCACCTGATGCGGGCCCTGTTTTTCTGGCGCCGCTTTAGCCAATCGCGTGCCGTGCGCCTGCGCCTGGCACTGGAAAAACTGGGGCCGATCTTTGTCAAATTCGGGCAAGTGCTATCCACTCGCCCTGATCTTATTCCCGCTGATCTCGCCGAAGAACTAGCCAAATTGCAGGATCGTGTGCCGCCCTTTGCGCCCGAACAAGCCCTGGCCATCATCCAGCGCAGCTACGGAAAACCGGCTACGGCGGTGTTTGCCGCCTTCGATCCCGTCGCCATCGCTTCGGCGTCGGTCGCACAGGTACACAAGGCGCAGATGCATACGGGCGAGACCGTCGCGGTCAAAATTATCCGTCCCAACATCCGCCCGATTATTGAAAAAGATCTGGCCCTACTCGACACCCTGGCTGGGTGGCTTACCGTGCTATGGAGCGATGGCAAACGGTTGCGCCCACGCGAAGTCGTCGCCGAGTTCGCCAAGCATCTCGAAGATGAACTCGACCTCATGCGCGAAGCCGCCAACTGCGCACAACTGGGGCGTAACTTCAAAGGCTCGCACCTCTTGGCGGTGCCCGAAGTGTATTGGGATACCTGCACGCCCGAGGTAATGGTGATGACCTGGATGGACGGTACCCCCGTCGCCCAGGTCGATGAACTCAAGCGCCGCAATATCGACATGAAAGGCTTAGGCCGTGCCGGCGTCGAAACCTTTTTCACCCAAGTGTTTCGCGATGGTTTTTTCCACGCCGACATGCACCCAGGCAACATTCAGGTACTCGATGATGGCCGCTATGTAGCCCTCGATTTCGGCATCATGGGCACCCTCACCGAGGCCGACAAGGCCTATCTGGCGCAAAACTTTTTGGCCTTCTTGCAGCGCGATTATCGCACCGTCGCCCGCGCCCATATCGAGGCCGGCTGGGTCCCCGCCGGCACCCGTGAGGATGAATTCGAGGCCGCCATGCGCACCATCTGCGAACCGGTGTTCGGTCGACCGCTGAAAGAAATCTCATTCGGCAAGTTTCTCTTGCGCCTGTTCCAAACCTCCCGCCGCTTTGGCATGGAGGTGCAACCGCAACTTGTTTTGCTGCAAAAAACCCTGCTCAACATCGAAGGCCTCGGCCGCACGCTCGACCCCGATCTTGACCTATGGGAAACCGGCAAGCCCTTCCTCGAACGCTGGATGCAAGAACAAATCGGCTGGCGGGCGTTAAAAAGACAGATCGAAGCCGAAGCGCCCCAGTGGGCCACGCTGTTGCCGCAATTGCCGCGCCTGTTACACCAGAAACTCAACACCGACAGCCATACCGCCTTGGCCCAACAGCTCGCCGGCGTGCAACGGCAGCTGGCCACTGGCAATCGCTGGCGCCTGATCACCGCCGCCTTACTGCTGCTCTTGCTCGTCTGGCTGGTCGCGCATGCGGTTGTGGGACGGGTTTGATGGACAGAGAGTCTGAGGCTGCCCCTAACTCCGAGGCCATCGCCCCATGACCCTCCAAGAATTACGCTACATCGTCGCCTTGGCCGATACCGGCCACTTTGGCCAAGCCGCGGAACAGTGTTTCGTGAGCCAATCGACGCTGTCGACCCAAATCAAAAAACTGGAAGATTTCCTCGGCATCCAGCTCTTTGACCGCAGTCTGAAACGGGTCGAGCCAACCGCGGTGGGCGCAGAAATCATCGCCTCGGCGCGCATGATTATGGAAGAAGCCAAGCGCATTCGCGAATTGTCGAAGCTCTCCCAAAGCCCGATGGATCGTACGGTGCAACTGGGCATCATCCCAACTCTGGGCCCTTATTACCTACCGCATGCCTTGACGGCTGTGCAGCAAAACCACCCCAAGCTGCGCCTGTTGTTGCGCGAAGAGATGACGCCGCATTTGCTGGGTCATCTCGCTGAAGGTAAGTTGGATGGGGGCCTCTTGGCGCTGCCGGTGCTAGATAGCAATCTGGAAATCGTGCCGTTGTTTGAGGAGCCCTTTTTGGCCGCGGTTCCCAATACGCACCCGCTGGCAGCACAGGCAAAGATCGATATTGATGAACTGGCGCGGGCCGGACTGCTGTTGCTCGAAGAAGGCCATTGTCTACGCGATCAGGCGTTGGAAGCCTGCCACCTGGAAGGGGTCAAGAGTGAGGAAATCCGCGCCACCAGTCTGGAAACCCTGCGCCAGATGGTCGCCATGGGGCTGGGAGTCACCTTGATTCCTGCCTTGGCTACCCACGAGCGCAGCAGCCAGGCCTTACCTATAACTCTGCGGCCCCTCAAGGCACCGGGGGCCTCCCGCGTAATCGGCCTAGTCTGGCGCAAACGCTCACCGGTCGCCGAGACCCTGCGTCAGTTAGCGGACACCTTGCTGCAGCGCTTGCCGCCAGCCGTAAAGTCACCTTCCCACTAAACCGGGTCTTTTTTGCACGCTCCGCCTAATAACAGGACCATCACGACCTGTTGCGACATCGATCTACGCTATAGAACGGAACCTTCAAAACAATCAATTGGATTGATTTCCGAGGCCGCGATAAAGTTCCCTACAGCAGAGTTTCTCTGTCATTCGATCCCCTGTTATTTAGGAGCTTTATATGCAAACCCTGATCAATACCTCTATTCAACCGTTCAAGGCCCAGGCCTTCGTTAACCGCACCGGCAAGGGCGAATTCATCGAAGTGTCGGAAGCCTCTCTCAAGGGCAAGTGGTCCGTGCTGATTTTCATGCCGGCGGCCTTTACCTTCAACTGCCCGACCGAGATCGAAGACGCGGCCGAGCATTACGCCGAGTTTGAAAAGGCTGGCGCCGAGGTCTAGGCAGAATCGCATGGGAGACGCTCTGCGGTTGGAGGCTCTGCTCCGTAGTATCGAGAACCCGCAGCCGCTCGCCAGCGCCGCGCCCGAGGGACCGTCGCCCGTCGCGACCGCGATGAAGGCGGTGCTCGGCCACTGGCCGACCATCGCGTTGACGAGCGTGGCGGCGGTCGCGGTGGCGGTGGCCTACCTCGCGACGGCGACGCCGCAATTCACGGCCTCGGGCCTGATCCTGATCGACCTGAAGAACGGTGCCAGCCTGCGCAGCACCGCGCCGACGGTCTCCGACGCCAACGTCGACTCGGCCAATATCGAGAGCCAGGTCGAGCTCCTGAAGTCCGAGCGCATCGTGCGCCGCGTCGTCGCCACCGAGCATCTGGAGGACGATCCCGCGCTCCAGCCCGGCCCGGTCGCCCGCACCATCTCGGCGATCACCGGCACGGTGATGTTCTGGAAGCAGCCGACGCCGGCGCCGGAGGGCACCGACCCGAAGGTCACCGCGGCGGCGCGCGCCCTGCAGAAGCTGACGACGGTCAAGCGCCTCGGCACGACCTACGTGGTCGAGGTCTCGGCCACGATGCCGAGCCCGACCCAGGCCGCGGCGGTCGCCAACGCCTATGCCGACGCGTTCATCCAGGACCAGGCGAGCCTGCGCGAGGAGCTCTCGCGGCGCATGAGCAACCTGCTCAAGGCCCGCACCGACGAGCTGCAATCCGAGACCCGCAAGGCCGAGAACGCCGTCGAGCAGTTCAAGTTCTCCGGCTCGCTCGCGGGCGAGAGCTCGGCCCTGGCGCGGGTGACGCTGAAGAACCTCGAGAGCAAGGCGCAGACCTACCGCGTCCTGCACGACAAGTTCCTCGAGCGCTACGCCGAGACGTGGCAGCAGCAGTTCATGACGCTGCCCGACGCGCAGATCGCAAGCCTCGCCTATCCGCCCCAATCCAAGAGCGCGCCGAAATCGGCGATCATCCTGGCGGCCTCGCTGTTCGTCGGCATGGCGCTCGGCCTGCTCATCGTCCTGCTGCGCGACCGCCGGATCGTCGGGCTCGGCGCCTGAGGCCGGAGCCCGATCCGCGACACGACACCGATGAACTCGAGATCAGCGGAGGCCGCGACATGTTGAAGTCGGTCGATATCCTGGGCGTGCGGGTCCATTCGGGCTCGGTCGGCCACGTCGTCCAGCACATCGACGGGCGCATCCAGTCCCGCGACAGCACCCGCGTCGCGTTCCTGAACGCACACCTCTCCAACCTCGCCTCGACCAATTCCGAGCTGCGCGGCTGCCTCGACCAGTTCCTCGTGCTCAACGACGGGGTCGGCCTCGACATCGCCCGGCGGGTGCTGCACGGCGAGCCGTTCTCGGACAACCTCAACGGCACCGACTTCGTCACGAACTACCTCGACCGCACGGTCCACGACCTGCGCATCTATCTCCTCGGAGCGCGCCCCGAGGTGGTGGCGGAGGCCGGCCGCCTCATCGCCCGGCGCTGGCCGCGCCACGCGGTCGTCGGCACCCATCACGGCTTCCTCAAGGAGGCCGACCAGGACGCGCTGAGTGCGACGATCGCGGCGGCCCGGCCCGACCTGATCCTCGTCGGGATGGGCAACCCGATCCAGGAGAGTTGGATCGCCGCCCATGTGCCGGGCATCTGCGACAACGCCATGGCGGTCGGCGCGTGGTTCGACTTCCTGACCGGCACGGTGCCCCGCGCCCCGGCCTGGATGCGCCGAGCCCGCCTCGAATGGGTGTTTCGCCTCTGCATCGAGCCGCGGCGGCTGGCCCAGCGCTACCTCGTCGGCAACGCGGTGTTCCTCGCCCGCCTCGGCCTCGCCAAGCTCCGCCCGCGTCAGCTCACGCCCGGCTGACGCCGCCCGGTCCCGTTCAGCATTGCAAGAGGCGCCATGCAGGCCGCCGGACTCACGCCGCATCGAGACTGGATCTGGCTGCCCGCCGCCACCGCGGTCGCGATCGTGGCGGCCATCGCGCTGCTCGTGATCTCGTTGAGCGCGACGGAGGGCGAGAGCCTGCCGCCGGTGATCATGCTGGCGGCGCTGCCGCTGCCGCTCCTGCTGTTCGTCGGCACCCAGACGCTGGTCTGGAACGAGCGCTACGCCTTCTACGCGGCGATCCTCATCATCATCCTGCAATGCGCCACGCTGCGGGTGCGGGAGATCGAGGACAAATCGATCGACCTCCAGATCCTGCTCAAGCTCGGCAGCGTCGGCTCGATACTCATGCTCTCGCTCACGGCCCTGGTGCGGCGCTGGCCGCTGGGGGAGGCGGCCGAGGCGCTGCTCTGGTTCAGCTTCTTCGCCTACATGATCGCCACGAGCACCCAGTCGGTCCAACCGGCCGTGTCCTTCATCGAAACCGTGTCGAACATCGCCGGCTTCCTCTACGTCTACAGCCTCATGCGCCTCCTCGGGGTGCGCAACACCGTCAGCATCCTGATCAGCGCCTGCTTCGTGCTGTGCCTGCTGTCGATCGCGGCCTACATCCTCAATCCGCAACTCGGGCGGATGAGCGACTGGGTCAACGGCGCCTTCATCCCGACCTCGCGGCTCACCGGCGTGTTCGGCACCGCCAATTCCGCCGGCGCCGCGGCGGCGGTCGGGATCATGCTCACGGTTCTGTTCTCCGGCCTCTCGCCGCGCCGACCGCTGTTCTACCTGCTGATCGCGCCGATGGCGTTCTGCCTGCTGGCCTCCAACAACCGCATGTCGGTCGCCGCGATGGGGGCGGGCTTTCTCTACGTCTACGTCATGCGCGGACGCTTCGGCATCAAGTTCGCCCTCGGCCTGCTCGTCGCCGCCCTCGGCGTGCTGGTGATGGCGAGCTTCGGCGACGCGATCATGAGCGGCCTCTCGCGCTCGGGCTCGGTCGACGAGATCACCAGCGGCACCGGCCGCACCCGGATCTGGGCCGTGGTGATCGAGCTTTGGCTGGAGCGGCCGCTGTTCGGCTATGGCGCCGGTTCGGCCAAGTTCATCCTGCCGTTCCACCCGATGCTGTTCAAGGCGGCGGCGCATGCCCACAACATGTATCTCAACATCCTGTTCTCGGGCGGCCTCGTCGGATTGACGATCTTCCTGACGAGCCTGGTCCTGACCTTGCGCCGCGCGTGGGCGAAACGCGCGCACAAGACGATCGGCATCGCCATCTTCTATCTGCTCTACGGGATGACCGAGCCGACCGTCGGCGGACTGGTGTCGTTCCTGTCGCTCTGCTTCTACGCTCTTCCCTGCCTCGTGCTCGCGACCCGGGCGACCGCGTCCCGCTCAGGCGGAACTGCGTCCGCCGTCGCACCGTTCCGGTTCGTGCCGCAGCCATACCCGATGCGTTCAGCCGCGAAGGCGTGATGGATCAGATCAGATCGAACGATCGTGCCGCACCGGCGCCCGGTGTCGGCGCACGCATCCTGGAGATCGACTTCATCCGGGGCTTCATGCTGATCAGCATGGCCCTCGACCACGGCACCTCGCTCTGCCGGGCGATGGGGCGGCACGCCGCGAGCCCGATCACCATTGCCCAGGTGTTGCCGTCGACGACGGCCGAAATCTTCTTCCTGATGAGCGGCTACCTGTTCGGCCACACCCGCTTGGCCAAAATGACGGCGGTCGACCGCACCTTCCTTGGCGACACCCTCAAGCGCACATGGCAGCTCTACGCCTACAATGCCGTCACGCTGCTCCTGGTGATGGCGTTCATGAGCCTTGCCGGCCCGACACTGCTCCGCGCCGGCCGGTTCGACCAGTTCGCGACCGACCCCTTCACGGCCGCGCGTGACTTCATGCTGATGCGATCGGCGCCGTTCGGCTTCGACGTGCTGCAGATCTATATCATCTTCTTCCTGGCGACCCCGCTCTTTGCCTGGCTGCTGCTCAAGTCGCCCCGTGCCGCGCTGGCTTGGCTCGTGACCTGCTGGGTCGCCGTGGCGGTCTGGGCGCAGACCGTCGGCCTGGAGCACGACGAGACGATCGCGATCAATGTCTTGGCGTGGCAGATCACGTTCTTCGGCGGGATGATGCTCGGCGTCGGGCGTCGCTACGGGGGGATCGCCCGCGCCATCGTCACCGATTCGAGGATCATTCTTGTCGCGTGCATCCTGCTGGTCGTCTTCGCCATCGGATGGATCGGTCAGAAGTACCCCCATCGACTCGGCTTGGCTGCCTCGCCCTGGATCCTGCCCGGTGTGGACCGGGCGACCCTCGGGCCGCTCAAGATCGTGTCCTCGCTGTGCGTCGTCGCCGCCCTGATCTGGTTGGCGGACCGCTTCCGGATCGTCGAGACTCAGGCCGGACGGGCGCTCGCTATGCTCGGCCGGCACTCGCTGGCCTGCTTCTGCGCCAGCAATTTCGGCCTCTTCTGGGTCGCGCTTGCGTGGCAGGCGAGCGGCTCCAACGCGGTGTTCTGGCTCGCCGAGGGGTTGTTCGTGGTTTTCATCTTCGGCTGGGTCGCCCTCGTGGCCACCGTGATGCCCGTGGGTTCCCGGAAACGTAAGGAGACGACGCAGCCTCCGGCGGTCGTGCCGGACAGCGCTGCCGCGGCAACGGACTGGGCGCTGCCCGGAGCCCCGCCGGTCGGCGGTGTCCGCTGACGCACGGCAGGATCGTGCGCGCACGCGCCCTCGGCCCGTTCACGACGTCCCTCACCGCGATCAAGGAAGCCTCCGGGAACACCGAGGGGACGACAGGGTTCGCCCTTCCGACCCCTTCACAGGCCCGTGACCGGGCGTCCCGGAGCCGATCCCGATGCCGTGCCTCCCCCGTCTGCTGCCCTTCACCCTCGCCGCCGGGCTGCTCCTCGGCGGGACCGCGCTCGCGCAGGAGAGCAACGCCAATGCCGGCAGCGGGCTCTCGCCGGGGGCGAGCGCCACCGGCAACGACCGCTCGGCCGGCGTCAACAACGGCAATTACCGGCCGCCGGGCAGCTACGGCACCCGCCGCTCGATGCGCTCGGGCGCCCGTCGCGCCCACCGCGTCGCACCCCACCGCCGCCACCGCTGATCCCGCGCCGGGTGTCGCAGGGGGCAACCCCACCCCGTTCCGAACGTTGCCGCGCGACGCAACCGGGAAGGGGTCGTGAACCAGGCCGTGACGGACAGACCCATCGCCGACTACGCCGTGATCGGCGATACCTGCACCACCGCCCTCATCGCTCGCGACGGCTCCCTCGACTGGCTGTGCTGGCCCCGCCACGACGGGCCGGCCGTGTTCCTGGCGCTGCTCGACCGTGAGACCGGAGGCGCCTGCCGCCTCGCTCTGGACGGGCTGACCGGCATCGAGCGGCGCTACCGCCCCGGCACCAACATCCTGGAGACGGTCTTCACCACCGAGACCGGCCGGGTCAGGCTCACCGACTTCATGCCGTTGTCGCGCCACGAGCCGGTACCGGAGGAGGGGCCGGACGGACGCGCCGAGGCCCGCGTGGTGCGCCGCCTCGCCTGCGCGGCCGGCACCGTCTCCGGGCGCTGGATCGTGCGGCCGACCTTCGACTACGCCCGCGCCGACACGCGGGCCGAGGCGCGATCCGACGGCAGCGTGCGATTCCGCGGCGGCGGCGACGCCATGCAGGTCGCCGCGACCCTTCCGCTCGAGATCGGGGCGGGGACGGCGGAGGCCGCGTTTCGCCTGGACGCTGGGGCGGGGGCCGACCTCGTCCTCGCCCACGGCGCCGAGGGTGCGGTCGGGCTCGACCGGGCCGGGGCGTGGCTCGGGGCGACGGAGGAGTATTGGCAGGAGTGGTCGGGCCGCTGCCGCTATCGCGGGCCCTACCGCGAGACGGTCCTGCGCAGCGCGCTCACCCTCAAGCTCCTGACCCACGCGCCGTCGGGCGGCATCGTCGCCGCCGCCACGATGGGCCTGCCCGAGGCGGTGCCGGGCAACCGCAACTACGATTACCGCTATGTCTGGATGCGGGATGCGAGCTTCACCGTCACGGCTTTCGTCAATCTCGGCTACGACCGCGAGGCCGCCGAGTTCCTGCGCTTCCTGCGCGACGCCGATCCGAGCCGCGGCCGCCATCTCCGGCTGATGTACGCCCTCGACGGACCGATGCCGGACGAGGAATGTCTGGACCACCTGCGCGGCTGGCGCGGTGTCGGCCCCGTGCGGCTCGGCAACGCCGCGAGCGACCAGCGCCAGTTCGACATCTACGGCGAGTTCCTGGTCGCCCTCCACCACTATCTCGAAGCGGTCGATTTCGACCCGCCGGTCAAGGTCAACGACCACCTGCCCGAGGCGCTGGAGCATCTGACCGGCCACATCATCGCGGTGCGCCGCGAGCCCGATCACGGCATCTGGGAGCTGCGCGGCGACATGCGCCAGATCCTCCACACCAAGGCGATGCTCTGGGTCGGGCTCGATTGCGCGGCGCAGATCGCGCGCTCCGATCCCAAGCACCGCCTCGCCCCGCCCGAACGAATCGCCGCGTGGGAGCGGGCCGCCGAGGAGATCCGGGCCGAGTACCACGCGGAAGGCTGGAACGAGGCCGCGAACGCCTACACCATGGCTTACGGCTCGCCCGATCTCGACGCGGCGGTGTTGCGCGCGGTGCTGTTCCGCGCCTTCGACGCGCGCTCGGCCCGCGTCGCCGCGACCCTGGAGCGGGTCGAGGACGCGCTCGGCGCGGGCGACCTGCTCTACCGCTACCGCCTCGACGACGGCCTCGAAGGGGCGGAGGCGACCTTCACGGCCTGCGCCTTCTGGCGCGTCGGCTGCCTCGCGCTGGCCGGACGCCGGGAGGAGGCGACCGCCCTGTTCGAGCGGCTGCTGACCCGCGGCAACGACCTCGGCCTGTTCGCGGAAGAGATCGACGCCGAGACCGGCGAGCAGCGCGGCAACGTCCCGCAAGGCTTCACCCACATGGCGGTCATCAACCACGCGGTGCGGCTGGCCCGGACGGAGGACCGGCGTTCGCCCGCGGACGCGTGAGACGCCGTCCGCGGCGTCCTCGATCAGCGCTGCGCCGAATGCGTCGGCTTCTCCGGCTGCGGCGCGATCCGACCGCCCTCCTTGAGGTCGGCGGGAGGACTGAGGATCAGGCGCTCGCCGCCGGAGAGGCCCTGATCGACCTCGACGGTCGTGCCCTTGTCGCGGGCGATGTGGATGGTGGCCCAGGTCGCGGTGTCGTCGTCGCGGGCGAGCGCGACGCGGGTGCCGCCCTGGTTGAACACCAGGGCCTCGGCCGGCACCGCCACCGTCGGGGCGCCGGTGCGGGGGATCGCCAGCGTGACGTAGACGTAGAGGCCGGGCCGCAGCACCCGGTCGGGGTTCGGCACGTCGACCTGGGCGGTGAGCGTGCGCGAGGAGGCGAGCAGGGCTACCGAGGAGCGCTCGACCTTGCCGGTGAAGGTGCGGCCGGGCATCTGCGGCACCTTGATCTCGGCGGGCACGCCCGGCCCGACGCCGATGGCGGCGTTCTGCGGCACGTTGACCGAGATGCGCAGCACGTCGTCCCGGTCCATCGACAGGAGCGGCGTGCCGGAGCCCGCATCGGCCTGGACGAGGTCGCCGACATCGACGTTGCGGGCCGTCACCACCCCGTCGAAGGGCGCGGTGACGATCTCGAAGCCGGTCAGCGCCTTGAGCCGCCCGACGGTCGCCTCCTGCGCCTTGATGTTGGCCTCGGCCACCTTCACGTCGGCCTCGGCCGAGGCGAGGTTGGCGGCCTGCGACAGCACCCCGGCCTGGGTGTTGTCGGCGTTCTGCTTCGAGGCCCAGCCCTGGCCGGCGAGCGTCGAGGTGCGCGAGTTGGTGACCTGCGCGAGGTTCACGTTGGCCTTGGCCTGATCGACCATCGCCTTGGCCCGCAGCAACTGCGCCTGGAGCTGGCCGAGTTGCGCCTCGGCTTGGGCGAGCTGCTGGTCGAGATCGGGGGCGGCGATGCGCAGGAGCACGTCGCCCTGCTTCACCCGCGCGCCGAGATCGACCCGGCGCTCGGCGATGTAGCCGGTGGCGCGGGCGAAGATGCGGGCGGTGGCGAAGGGTTCGGTCTGACCCGGCAGGGTGAGCGAGACGGGGCCTTCGAGGCGCTTGGCCTCCACGGTGCGGAGTTTCGGCACGAACGTGGTCTGCCGTCGCTGCGTCTCCTCGGCGCGGGCGGCGCGCTCGGCATGGCCGTGCGCGCCCCAGGCGATCAGCCCCGCGGCGGCGAGCGCGGCGAGGAGGAAGCCGCGCTTGCGCGGGGGAGGCGGGATGTCGGCCGCGGGTTTGCCCTGTGTCTCGCTCACCGGACGGTCCTGAGGTCGCGGCGGCCCACCGCCATGTTCGTCGCGAACATCATACATAATCCTGAAGCGGCTTGACCTCGCCGCGGCGCAGCAGGGTGTAGAGGAACGGCACGAACAGCAGCGTCGAGGGCGTGCCGAGCGCGATGCCGCCCATCACGGCCCGCGCCAGCGCCGCGTTCTGCTCGCCGCCCTCGCCGGTGCCGAGCGCCAT
>SXGU01107947.1_pt1 | contig 12277 bp, 11 predicted proteins | sample 3174531 | NCBI WGS metagenome assembly SXGU01 (sample SAMN11356863, study PRJNA531348) | freshwater metagenome | isolation source: freshwater sample F1-140 | place: China: Fuxian Lake, Yuxi | collected 2017-12-25 | reverse complement strand
TGTCGAAGCCGGCGTCGCGCAGCACGCGAGCCTTCTTCTCCTCCTTGGCCTTGCACCACACGAACTCCTGCACGTCGGGGTGATCGACGTTGAGGATGACCATCTTCGCCGCACGACGGGTCTTGCCGCCGCTCTTGATGGTGCCCGCCGAGGCGTCGGCACCGCGCATGAAGCTGACCGGGCCGCTGGCCGTGCCGCCGCCGTTGAGCATCTCGTAGCTGGAGCGGATCTTCGACAGGTTCACGCCGGCGCCGGAGCCACCCTTGAAGATGACGCCCTCCTCGCGGTACCAGTTGAGGATGTAGCTCATCTTGTCGTCGACCGAGAGGATGAAGCAGTCGCTGTCCTGCTGCGGCACGCCCTTCACACCGATGTTGAACCACACCGGGCTGTTGAAGGCGGCGCGCTGGGTGACGAGGATGAACTTCATCTCCTCGCGGAAGGCCTCGGCCTCCGCGGCATCGGCGAAGTAACCGCCCTCGATGCCCCACGTGGTGATGGTGTCGGCCACACGATCGATCACCTGACGCAGCGACGTCTCGCGCTCGGGGGTGCCGAGCGTGCCGCGGAAGTACTTCTGCGCCACGATGTTGGTGGAGTTCAGCGACCACGTGGTGGGGAACTCGACATCGAGCTGCTCGAAGGCGACGGTGCCGTCCTTCCAGTTGCTGATGCGCGCATCACGGCGTTCCCAGACCACCTCGTCATAGGGGTGCACGCCCGGCGTGGTGAAGTGCCGACCGATACCGATGGCGAGACGATCCGGTGCCAGTGACATGTTGATGTGCTCCTTGTGAGGCGGTGTGGAGGCGGCTGCAACGCCCCCGGTGGGAGATGAGAACACTCTGATCCGCGCTGGGATCGAACCCGTGAGGCCGTTGGCACGGACCCACAAGATGTGGTGGGTGGAGAACCCCTTCGTACCCGCCGACCACAAGTGGTTGAAGGATTACAGCACTGTAGTTACACCCGTGTCAATGACCAACCAGCCACACTCGCGATTCCTCGCGAAGTGCCTGTTCAGGCGTGCCGACGGTGCAAGGGAAGCAGGTCCGGAGTCCTCGCCCCCACGACCCAGAGCCCTTCCCGACGCCACGTTCGACCTCGTTCCGGGATCCTGTGCCGTCCATCCGCACCCTTGCACCGTCGCCAGCTGACGGGTGGCACCTTAGGGGTGCGGGCCTGTGGGGAGGAAGGGGTACAACCGTGTGAATTTCGATGTGGAGGAGTGTGGACGGACGGTGAACAACCAGGTCGGACCAGGTGACAACGCAGTGGTTGTCCACATATCCACAGGGTTGCACCTCCGACGGACGACCTACGCCCCTTCCCCGGTCACACCGGGACGACGTCGACCGGGATGCCGTTCAGCACCGAGGTGCCACTGAGCGGGTCGAGCGCCTCGTGATCGGCCAGCACGTTGCTGTTCACCCCTGCGCGCTCGGCCGCCACCCGCAGCCGAGTACCCGGCTGCCCATGACCCCACCCGTGCGGCAGGCTCACCACACCAGGTCGCACCGCATCGGTGACCTCCACGCTCGCGTCCACCTGACCAACCCGGCTGGTCACCCGCGCCACGCCGCCGTCGGCGAGACCGAGACGCGCCGCATCGTCGGGATGCACGTGCAGCGTGCACCGCGGCTTGCCCTTCACCAGTACCTCGATGTTGTGCATCCACGAGGTGTTGCTGCGCAGGTGACGACGACCCACCAGCACCAACGGCTGCGCCTCGAGCGCCGCTACGGCCGCGGCCAGCCGCGCCACATCGGCCATCAGCACCGGATGGGCGAGTTCGATCGTGCCCGACGGGGTGCGCAGCACCTCGGGCAGGCGTGGCTGCAACGCGCCGAAGTCCACACCGTGCGGGTTCTCGCGGAGCAGTTCGATGCTGGCTCCACCGGGGCGAGCGCCGAACGCCGCACCGAAGGGACCGGTCTGGAGCATGAAGTCGAGCGTGCGCGCCGGCCCGGGCGTCGCGCCAAGTGCGGCCAGGATCTCCTCGGGGTCGCGACCATGGATGGGTGAGCCGGGGTCCTGCACGCTGTGCTGCACCATGCCGGCCAGCGCGAGGTCGTCGGACGATGCCGGGTCGGCCTCGGGTCCGAGGCCGGCGGCGATGAGCCCGAGCTTGGCGAGGATCTCCCACTCGTCGGGCGCCTCGTCGTCGAGCGGCAGCACCGCCGGGCTGTAGTTGGCCACGTTGCGCACGGCGAACTGCAGCAGGGCGACGTCGTAGTGCTCCTTCTGCAGCTGCGAGGGCGACGGCAGGATGACGTCGGCGTGGCGCGTGGTCTCGTTGAGATAGATGTCGACGCTGACCATGAAGTCGAGCTGCGCGAGCGCCGCGTCGAGCTGCACGCTGTTGGGGGTGCTGAGCACCGGGTTGCCCGCCACGGTGATCATCGCCCGGATGCCGTCGTCACCGGCGTCGGTGATCTCCTCGGCCATCGCGGCCGCCGGGTACTCCCCCATCACCTCCGGCAACTGGCGCACCTTGGTCGCGCCACGACCGGTGGTGAAGCCCTTGCCGACGCCCGAACGACCACGCGTGTTGGGCGCGCCGGCGACCGGCGTGGCGAACATCGCCCCACCGCGTCGATCGAGGTTGCCGCTGCAGATGTTCACCACGTCGATGAGCCACGAGGTGGTGGTGCCGAACTCCGTCGTCGTGGTGCCGATGCGCCCGTACACGCTGCCGCTCGGGGCTGCGCACAGCTCGCGCGCGAGGCGACGGATCTCGGCCGGCTCCAGCCCCGTGGCCTGCGCCACCGACTCGGGCGTGAACACCGCGAGCGCCGCGATCACCTCGTCGAGACCCTGCAGGTGCGCCGCCACGTGCTCGCCCGGCTGCACCAGCCCGTCCTCGGCCATGGTGGTGACCATCGCAGCCAGCAGCAAGGCATCGGTGCCGGGCCGGATGGGCAGCCATCGATCGGCCTGCTCGGCCGTGCGACTACGACGCGGGTCGACCACCACCAACGTGCCGCCGCGGGCCTGCATCGCCTCGATGCGGCCCGGGAAGTCGGGCGCCGTGCACAGACTGCCGTTCGAGGCATAGGGGTTGGCGCCCATCACCACCAGGAAGTCGGTGTGGTCGAGGTCGGGCACCGGCACCGTGACCGGGGTGCCGAACACGTACCCGGCCGCCACCTGCCGGGGCATCTGGTCGACCGTCGAGGCGCTGAACCGTCGCCGGGTACCCAGTGCAGTGAGCAGATGGCGGTTGTAGAGCATGGCCGACAGGCTGTGCGCGCCCGGGTTGCCGAGATACACGCCCACGCTCTCCCGGCCGTGGTCGCGGATGATCGTCGGCAACCGTTCGGCGATGACGTGCCACGCCTCGTCCCAGCTCACCTCGACGTGCACACCGTCGCGCTTCACCATCGGCCGCCGCACGCGATCGGGGTCGTCGTGCAGTTGCTTCAGGGTGCTGCCCTTCGGGCACAGGAAGCCCTTGCTGAACACGTCGTCGCGGTCGCCGCGAATGCGCGTCACCGCGCCGTCCACCACGGTGATCTCGAGGCCGCACCCGGCTTCGCAGAGCGGGCACGTGCGGTAGGCGGTGCGCGATGTGTCGAGAAGGCTGTCGTGTTCGGTCCCCATGAGTGGCATTCTCTCATCAATGCGCCGACTGTTCCCCCACGCTGCGACCGCCGACGACGAGGGGCTCACGCTGCGCGAGTACTACGACGTGCCCCGTCCACGCCCCGCCGACCGCCCCTGGGTGGCGCTGTGCATGGTGACCGGGCTCGACGGCTCCACCGTGATGGACGGCACGTCACGCGCGCTGTCGAACCCGGTCGACCAGGAGTTGCTGCTCACGCTGCGCACCCTGGTCGACGTGGTGCTGGTGGGCGCCGAGACGGCACGCAAGGAGGGGTACGGCCCACCGCGCACCCCGAACCTGCGGGTGGCCGTGGTCTCGCGCACCGGCAACTTCGACTTCAGCCAGCCCATCTGGCAGAGCGACCGCTCGTTGCTGGTGTTGCCCGAGGACGCCCCCGAGGTGCCGGTGCCCAGCATCCGTGCGGGGCGAGGTGGCGTCGACCTGGCCGCTGCATTGGCGCAACTCGACGCCGACGTGGTGCAGGCCGAGGGCGGCGCGTCACTGAACGGTCTGCTCGCCGCGGCCGACCTGATCGACGAGTTGAACCTCACCATCTCGCCGCAACTCACTGGCGGCGACGGCCCCCGGCTCACGCTCGGAGCGCCACCCCTGTCGAGCCGGATGACCCTGGCCCACGTGCTCGAGGACGACGGCTTCCTGTTCACCCGCTACGTGCGGGCCCGCTGACACCCGACGGCGCGGTCACACCATCTGTGCGATGGCGAGCACCGCGTTGGCGTGCACGTCCACCTGGTCGGCCGGCAGGGTGGGCCCGAGTTCCACGATGAACGACATCGCGTCGGGCAGTGAACGCCGCGTCCAGGTGGCGGCCACACCGGTGTACACCGAGCCGACCCCGCTGACCGTCTCGTACGGCAGACCGGTGAGCTCGGCGTAGCGCTGCCGGAGCGGGCCGTCACGACCGCTCGACGGCGACACCCGGTTCAGGTCCTGGTGATACCACAGCGTCAGTGCGGGCTGGATGCGCTCGGTGAACGCGATGTAGGCCTGCGTCTCGGGCTCGCTGGCCGGTCCGGTGCCGCTCCACTGCCAGTCGCCGGGCTGCGCGATGGGCGTCCAGTCGTGCGGGAAGTTGCGGTTCAGGTCGACCCCGTTGGCATTGCCGCGCACGTCGTTCACGTACCCGTCGGGATTCAGCAACGGCAGCAGCCACAGGTCGTACCCGGCCGGCACGGGGAGTTCACCGAGCCGGTCGAGGATGGGCAGCCCGGCGTTCTCGTTGCCGTGGATGACACCCACCACCAGGATCACGGTGCCGCCGGGCGTGCCCCGATGCCATGCCGTGATGTCGCGGCCTCCGGCGGAGGTGCCGATGACCTCCTCGCCGAGGACGTCGGCGGGGCGGACCGGCACCGTGGTGGGCGCGAGCGTCGTGGGGGCGACGGTGGTGCTCGTCGACGTCGAGGCGGGCGCGAGCGTGGTGGTGGTGGTGCTCGTCGACGTCGTCGAGGGGATGGTGCCGATCGTGTCGGCCGACGCCGTCCCCACGGTGGTCTCGGCCACTCCCCCGGCGTCGCTGGTGCTGCACGCGGCGAGGAACGCCATCGCCAGCAGGCCGACGGCGAACGGCCGACGGCTCACGACTGCTGGAGCTTCTTCAGCAACACCAGCTCGCGCTGGAAGTCGGCTGCCGCGTCGAAGCTCTTGTACACGCTGGCGAACCGCAGGTAGGCCACTTCGTCGAGCGAACGCAGGCGATCGAGCACCTCGACGCCCACCTCCGACGACGGGATCTCCGGACCGCGCAGTCGCGCGTACTCCTCGATGCCCTCGCCGAGCTGCTCGATCTGTTCGGCGGTGACCGGGCGGCCCTTGCAGGCGGCACTCACCCCGGCAATGATCTTCGCCCGATCGAACGGCTCGCGCTGGCCGTGGGTCTTCACCACCATCAACGGCACTTCCTCGAACCGCTCGTAGGTGGTGAACCGCTGTGCACACGCCACACAGGAGCGCCGACGGCGGATGACCGTGCCGTCTTCGGCCTCGCGCGAATCGATCACCTTGGTGTCGTCGGCTTGGCACTTCGGGCAACGCATCGCTGTCGAGGCTACTGCCTCGATCGCGCCGTGACCCGGCGGGTCAGGGCAGCAGCAGTGCCTGGCCGACCTGGATGGTGGCACCGCCGTTGCGGCCCACGAGCATGTCGACATAGGCCGTGAGCGAGATGTCGCCGTGGTGCGCCTCGGCGATGGACCACAGCGAGTCGCCGGGCTGCACCACGTAGGTGACGGCCGGGCGAACCGCAGCGGCGGAGGCAGGTGCGCCGCCACGGTTCGCCAGGACGCTGCCGGCACCGAACCACACCGCGACCACGACGGCCACGAGCACCAGACCGACCAGGAGGCGGCGGCGCACGTAGACCTGTGCCGTGGGGCGAGGCTCGGCGAGGCGATGCGGGACCACGACGGTGTACCGCTGGGGACGAGTGCTGAGTGAAGCGGCGGTGACGGACATGTCGTGGATCCTTCAGGAAGGGTGTGACAGGGTTTCGGGGGCGATGGGCGGCGACCGGATCACCGGCTCGATCGAACAGGTGTTGCCGAACGCCTGTTCGTAGTGTGTCAGAACACTCGTTCGACTGTCAACCTCCGACCGAACATTTGTTGCACGAACGGGTGTTTGACCTCCACGGCGAACGCGTGTACGCTGCGCCCATGGCTGTACGACCCGAGAAGCTCACCGACCGCCAGCGCGGCATCCTCGAAGTGATCGAGAAGAGCATGCGCGATCGCGGGTATCCGCCCAGCGTGCGAGAGATCGGCGAGGCCGTGGGCCTCACCTCCCCGTCCACCGTGCACAGCCACCTGGCGTCGCTGCAGCGCATGGGCTTCCTGCACCGCGACCCCACCAAGCCGCGTGCCATCGAGGTGAAGTGGGACCCGTCGTCCGACGCCGCGATCGAGCGCCGCCCGGTGCGCCACGTGCCCCTGGTGGGCGACGTCGCCGCCGGCACCGACGTGCTGGCCGAGGAGAACGTGGAGGAGCTGTTCCCGCTGCCGGAGGACTTCACGGGCACCGGTGGCGACCTGTTCATGCTGCGCGTTCGTGGCGACTCGATGATCGAGGTCGGCATCATGGACGGCGACTTCGTGGTCGCCCGCAGCCAGACCACGGCCGAGAACGGCGACATCGTCATCGCCGGTATTCCGGGCGAGGAGGCCACGGTGAAGACCTACCAGCGCAAGGGTCACACCATCACCCTGTTGCCGGCCAACCCGCGGCTCGAGCCGATGGTGTTCACCAGCGACGAGGTCGAGGTGTTCGGTCGTGTCGTCACGGTGATGCGCCGCCTCTGAGGCGGCTCGTCGCCCGTCAGCCGGGCGGCGGTGGTGGGGGTGGCAACGGCGACCCTGGCGGCAACGAACTCGTCGGCGGCCACGGGGTGGCCGGCGGCGGTGGCACCCATGTCGGCATCCCCCCGGCCGACGCGGGTGACGGCGGCTCCGTCGGCGGCGCACCCGCCGTGCGCAGGCCCACCAGCAGCAGCACGACACCGAGCGCCGCGAACAGCACGGCCAACGCCGCGCCGAGTGCCTGCACCAGCAGCAAGTCGGCATCCGGGTCGCGTCCCACGGCAATGGCGAAGTCGGTGTCGTCGCTCGCCACCGTGAGGCGATACGTACCCGGTTCGTCGATGGTCACCTGCGCCACGGAGGTGCCGGCGAAGTCGGTGGTGTCGTAGGCCGTGCCGTCGTGGTCGTCGAGGGCCATCTGTCCCCCGTCGTCGCGCACGAGGGTGAGCTCCACACGCGGCGGATCGTCGTCACCACGGTCGTACGTGATGCCGTTGCCGGCGCAGTCACCACCGAGGTCGTCGGTGCGGCCGCGGGTCTCCACGAAGAACGTGAACACCGCCGCGGTGTCGAAGTCGAGGGTCGTGGTGCAACCGACGGGCGCCCGGGCGAATCCCTCCACCGTGGCGTTGCGAGTGACACCGGTGAGCACCAGGCTCAATCCGCCGACCGCCAACGCACCCACCACGGCACCGGCGCCGGCCCACACGAGGCCCTTGCGCGCCATCAGGCAACGCCCAGTCGCCGGGCGATGAGTTCGATCCGGTCGTCGGGCTGCACCACTGCGGCGCGCACGTTCTGCGCGCCCCCGGCACCGTAGAAGTCACCCGGGCTCACCAACGCACCGCCCTGGCGGGCGAGGCGCTCCGCGAACGCCCAGCCGTCCTGCGCGTCGAACCACAGGTAGAAACTGCCCGCCGGCATCGGGATGTCGATGCCCGACCACTGCGACAGCACGGCGGCGAGTCGCTCGAGCCGCGAGAGGTAGCGGTCGCGCTGCTGCTGCACGTGCACGTCGTCGCCCAGGGCCACCGCGCCGGCGGCCTGCGCCGGACCCGGCACCAGCATGCCGACGTGCTTGCGCACCTCCTTCAGGTACGACACCAACTCCTCGTCACCTGCGTAGAAGCCGACGCGCAGGCCAGCCAGGTTCGACCGCTTCGACAGCGAATGCACCGCCACCACGCCCTGCATGCCCTGCTCGAGGATGGTGCGCGGCGGACCGTCCCAGGTGAACTCCACGTAGCACTCGTCGCTGAACACCGGCACGTCGTGGGCGCGGCCCCAGGCCGCGGCGGCAGCGAGGTCGCTGAGCGCACCGGTGGGGTTCGACGGACTGTTCACCCACAACATCAGCGCTCGCGCCGCGTCGGCCGGATCGATGGCCCCGAGGTCGATCGAGCCGTCGGGATGCGCCGGCACCGCCACCGGGCGGCAGCCTGCCAGCACGGCACCCATCTCGTAGGTGGGGTAGGCCACCGCCGGGTACAGCACCGTGTCGCGCGATGGCGTGCGCAGCTTGAGGTACTGCGGCGTGGTGGCGACGAACTCCTTGGTGCCCACGCACGCAGCGATCTGGGCGAGCGACGCCTCCACACCGAACCGGCGCTGCAGCCATCCCTGGATGGCGCGGCGCAGCGACTCGGTGCCGATGGACGGCGGATAGCCGCGCTCGCTGTTGCTGTTCGACAGTGCGGCCACCACCTCGGCGGGCGGCGGATCGCAGGGTGTGCCGATGGACAGGTCGACCAGCCCACCTGGCATGGCCGCACCGAACGGCGCGAACTTGTCGAGTCGGTCGTACGGGTACGGCGGGGGGACGAAGCCGGCGGGATCGTTCATGCGCACACCATCCTGCCCGATCGGGCGAGGTCAGGAAGAAGGCACCACGAACTCGGCCAGTCGACCGGCCGATGCCTCCGACAGCCTGGCACGCACGCGAATGCCGGCATCCTCGTGGAACGTGCTCACCACTTCGCCCTCACGGTGGATGCTGGCGAGCACGTCGCCGCGCTCGTACGGGATGAGCAGTTCCACCACCTTGGCGATGGATCGCAGGCGGTCGCCGAGCACCTGCAGGAACTCGTCGATGCCCTCCCCCGTCACCGCGCTGAGCGCCACCGAACCCTGGTGGCGGGCCACGAGTTCCTCGGCGACGTCGGGTGCCACGTCGGCCTTGTTGAACACCAGCAACTCGGGCACCGTGAGCGCCTGGATCTCGGCCAGCACCTCACGCACTGCGACGATCTGGCCCTCGGGGTCGGGGGCTGCGCAGTCGACCACGTGCACCAGGAAGTCGGCCGAGCTGGCCACCTCGAGCGTGCTCTTGAACGACTCGACCAGTCCGTGTGGCAGGCGGCGCACGAAGCCGACCGTGTCGGTGAGCAGCACCGGCTCACCACCGGGCAGCGACAGACGGCGGGTGGTGGGGTCGAGCGTGGCGAACAGGCGGTCCTCCACCAGCACACCGGCTTGCGTGAGCCGGTTGAGCAGCGTGCTCTTCCCGGCGTTCGTGTAGCCGACGATGGTGACGGCGGCCAGGCCGCTGCGGCTGCGCCCCTTGCCCTGCAGATGCCGGTTGGCGTGCAGGTCCTTCAGTTCCTTCTCGAGCCGGCTGATGCGGTTCTTGATGCGGCGGCGGTCGACCTCGAGCTTGGTCTCACCGCTGCCGAACCGGCCACCGATGCTGCCGCGCTGCTGCGACATGCGCGCCGTCGCGCCGCGCCGCAGGCGGGGCAGGCGGTAGCGCAGCAACGCCAACTCCACCTGGGCCTTGCCCTCGAGGGTGTGGGCGTTCTGGGCGAAGATGTCGAGGATGACCGCGGTGCGGTCGAGCGCGGTGCGGCCGAGCAACTTCTCGAGGTTGTACTGCTGCGCCGGGGCGAGCTCGTTGTCGAACACCACGGTGTCGGCATCCACCACCAGACAGATGTCGCGCAGCTCCTGGGCCTTGCCCTTGCCGATGTACCACGTGTGGTCGGGCGAGTCGCGCCGCTGCATCACCCGCGCCACCACGTCGGCACCTGCGGTGTCGACCAACAGCTCGAGTTCGTCGAGACCGGCCTCGGTGTCCTCGTCGGTGTGACCGGGCAGGGTGACTCCCACGATGACGATCTGCTCTCGCTTGGTGCGCTCGATGAGCGTCTGGCCGAGTGCCTCGTTGTAGGGAGTGTTCATGCCGGACCTTTCCGCACCAGGCTCACACCTCGACCGAGATCGTGGCGATGAACTGCGCCGGGCCGACGAGGGTGACCCTGCCGGGTGACGGATGGTGCAGCCGTACCCTTGCATCTCCGCCGTCCATGTGCACGAGGATTTCGTCGTCGACGATCACCGCGAGTCCCCACTGATGTGCGGCCCAGGCACTGGCACAGGCACCGCTGCCGCAGGCTTCGGTGATGCCGGCACCGCGTTCGTGCACGCGCATCGTGATGGCGTGCGGCTCGGGGCCGGGCTCGACGATCTCGAGGTTCACGTACGGCACCACTTGCCCCAGTGCCAGCAGGTCGACCACGGCGACGTCGTCGACACCGACCACGGTGTGCGGGTTGCCGAGACTGAGGTGGCTGACGGGTCGCATCGGGTCGGTACCGATGCGGTACCAATCGGCAGGCTCGTCGAGCGCCGCGACCTCGCCCATGTCGACGGCGGCGTGGATGATGGTGGGATCCTCGGTGGGCGACAGCGTGACCACTCGCTCCCCTGCGCCGGTGAGGATGCGCTGCGGTTCGTGATGCCCGCGGCGAGCGGCGAGCGCCTGGGCGAAGCAACGGATGCCGTTGCCGCTGATCTCCGCCACCGAGCCATCGGCGTTGTACAGCGTCATCCGGGCGTCGTAGCCGTCGGCGTCGGTGCTCACCAGCAGACCGTCGGCCCCGATGCCGCGACGGCGATCGCACAGCTGGCGGGCCAGCCGGGGCAGGTCGGCCACCGGCGGATCGACCACGACCAGGAAGTCGTTGCCGAGGCCGTGGTGCTTGGTGAGCGTGAGATGGGTCATTCGCAGTCCTGCAGCACCGGCAGCACCTCGGCCACCGGGTCGTGTTCGATCGCCACCCAGCGTATGCGTGGGTCGCGTCGGAACCATCGCTCCTGCCGCACGGCGTACTGCCGCGTGCGCAGGATCACCGTGTCGACGGCCTCGTCGAGCGAGCACTCGCCGTGCAGGTGGGCGATGAGCTCCTTGTAGCCCAGTGCCTGCATCGCCGTGCGCGACAGCCCACCCGGCCGGTCGAGCAGCGACGTCACTTCCGCGAGCAGGCCGGCGGCCATCATCCGGTGCACGCGTGCCTCGATGCGCCGCGCCAGCACGGGGCGGGGCCATTGCACGCCGATCTGCACGAACGGCACCGGCGGGTATTGGTCGAGGCCGGGGCCGAACGAGCTGAACGGTCGCCCACTCCCCAGCGTCACCTCGAGCGCACGCACGACGCGCCGTTCGTTGCTGGGCTCCATGCGCGATGCCGCCAGCGGATCGAGCACGGCGAGCTCGGCGTGCAGCGCCTCGGGACCCTCCGCCACGGCTCGCGCCTCCAGGTCGGCGCGCACCTCCGGCCACCGCCCGGGCAGTTCCATCGGGTCGGTGATCGCGCGCAGGTAGAGGCCCGTCCCGGCCACCAGCAGCGCGCGACCGTGACGTGCCTCGATGCCGTCGATGGCCGTGGTGGCCACCCGCACGAACTCGGCGACGGCGAACTCCTCGGCCGGGTCGGCCAGGTCGAGGCCGTGGTGCACCGCCGCCGACCGGTCGTCGAGCGACGGCGTCGCCGTGCCGATGTCCATGCCCCGGTACACCTGCATCGCGTCGACCGCCACGATCTCGGTGCCGGGCCGCGATGCCGCGTACGCCATCGCCACGTCGCTCTTGCCCGAACCGGTGGGGCCGAGGACGACCAGCCGGGTGCTCACCCGGCGAGCACGGGGATGCGGCGCTTGTGCGACGGCTCGGCCACCAGTTCGACGAAGCGACCCATCAGGTGGTGCGGCGCAGCGGAGGTGACCTCCACCAACGCGTACGAACCCACCCGCAACGGCTGCACCGCCGGGAAATGGACGAGCTTGTTCTGCCGTGTGCGACCCGAGAGCACCGACGGGTCCTTCTTGCTGGGCCCCTCGACGATGACCTCCTCGATGCGACCCACGCGAGCGAGGTGCTTGGCCAGCGCGCTGCGCTCGACCACGATGCGCAACCGCTGGAAGCGCTCGGCCGCCACGGCCGGCTCGATGAACTGCTCGGTCATCTCGGCGGCCTCGGTGCCGGGCCGCGGCGAGAAGATGAACGTGTACGCATAGTCGTACTCGGCGGCCGCGGCCACCTCGAGCGTGCGCTCGAAATCGTCGTCGGTCTCGCCGGGGA
>SXGU01223734.1_pt1 | contig 12278 bp, 13 predicted proteins | sample 3174531 | NCBI WGS metagenome assembly SXGU01 (sample SAMN11356863, study PRJNA531348) | freshwater metagenome | isolation source: freshwater sample F1-140 | place: China: Fuxian Lake, Yuxi | collected 2017-12-25 | reverse complement strand
GCTCACTCTCCTCCATTCATTCATTGCCACTGCTGAAACAGCCGAAGCCGTTGCACTGACCGGTGAAGGCGGCGGATATTTCGGCGGCTTGGGTCAGCGTTTTCTGTGGGGAGCATTTGGAACAGGTGGCGCATTCATTGCCATGCTTGCCTGGCTCATCATCGGCATTGCCGTTTTATTGGATAAACCCGTCATCGAACTTTTCTTCTGGCTCAAACCTTTGATGACAAAATTGCGTGACCTTATCATCAAACCTGTTGCGCCTCAAACCCTGCCGACAGATGCCCAGCCCCTCTCAAGCGATGGACTTACGCCGATAGATTCCTCTGCCATGCCCGCCTTGGACATGGCGAATGCTGTCCCTGTGCAGCCCGTTCAAACCCGCAGTGGAACGACCGTCATCGAATGGAAACTGCCCGACATGGCAGACATTCTGGATGAAGGCAGTGAAGCAACGGTTAACGAAGATTTCATTAAACAACGTGCTCACCTTATTGAAGAGACGCTTGCTTCCTTTGGCGCGCCAGCGCAAGTAGTTGCGATCAGCCGTGGACCTTCGATCACGCAATTTGGGGTGGAGCCGCTTTTTCTTGAGTCCCGAGGCGGCGTGCGGACCAGAGTCCGCGTTTCAAAGATCGCATCGCTCGCCGATGACCTCGCCCTCGCATTAGCTGCACCGCGCATCCGTATCCAAGCGCCGGTGCCGGGTCATAGTTATGTCGGTATCGAAGTGCCGAATGACGAGATGGCACGTGTGGCGCTGCGCGATATTTTGGAAGGCGAGATCTTCAAGAATTACAAGAAGCCGCTTGCATTCGCGCTCGGGCGTGACGTGGCCGGTTTGCCCGCCATTGCCAGCATCGAAAATATGCCGCACATGCTTATTGCAGGTACGACCGGTTCCGGTAAGTCGGTGTGTGTCAACTCGATCCTTACTTGTATGCTTCTCTATCACACACCTGATGACTTGCGCCTTGTGCTCGTCGATCCCAAGCGCGTGGAGTTAACCGGGTACAACGGTGTGCCTCACCTGCTCGGTCCAGTGGTCGTGGAAATGGACCGTGTGATCGGTGCACTGCAATGGATCACACGTGAAATGGACAAGCGTTATCACATGTTCGCGCAGGTCGGTTCGCGTAACATCACCGATTACAACGCCAAGATGAAACTAAAGGGTGAAAAGAAATTGCCTTATCTCGTTATCGTCATCGACGAGTTGGCAGACTTGATGATGATCGCGCCGGATGAAACCGAAAAGACCATCACCCGTTTGGCGCAGTTGGCACGTGCCACTGGTATTCACATGATCCTTGCGACCCAACGCCCGTCTGTGGATGTGGTGACGGGTCTCATCAAAGCCAACTTCCCGGCTCGTATCGCCTTTGCTGTGGCATCCAACACAGACAGCCGCGTTATCCTCGACCAACCCGGCGCGGAAAAATTGCTCGGGCGCGGTGACATGCTCTATCAGGCGCCAGATGCTCCTGCTGCAGCGCGTTTGCAAGGTGTGTTCGTTTCAGATGGTGAGATTCACAAACTGGTGGAATATTGGCGTGACCAGGCAGGCAATACCAGCCCCTATGCCGCCGCGGCTGGCTCTACCCCCGCCGATACCATTCCCGAAAATGTGCCGCTCAAGCAAGCTCCTCTTTGGGACGAAACTCCCAAAGTCAGCGGTGACCCATTGTTTGAAGAAGCTGTGGCGATCGTTCGCAGAGAAGGCAAAGGGTCGGTCTCGATGCTTCAGCGTAAACTGCGCATCGGCTATACCCGTGCCTCCCGTTTGATGGATACGATGGAAGACAAAAAGATCGTTGGTCCGCCTGAAGGTGCGACCCAAATGCGCCAAGTGTTGGATTATGGCGATGTTCCGCCGCCACAAAGTGCGCCACCCAGTGAAGAATAAAAGGATTGCCAAATGGCAATCCTTTTATTTTGTCAGCAAGATTTATGACCTCATAAGGAGCATTGGCTAAGAGGGATGTTTTTACGCGTATTCTCTCCTTACATTTTTATTGAATCTCCCCATTGTGAGGCATAGTATAATGACTTCAACGATCCTTATCGGAGGATAAATGACCGAAAAGAAAATTCGAGTTTTAGTAGCCAAACCTGGTCTCGATGGACATGATCGCGGTGCGAAAGTCATTGCGCGTGCGCTTCGTGATGCCGGAATGGAAGTAATCTACACCGGCTTGCGCCAGACGCCGGAAATGATCGCTGAAGCTGCGCTTCAGGAAGATGTGGATGTAGTAGGCTTGTCGGTGCTCTCGGGCGCCCACATGGCATTGACCCCGCGTGTGATGGAACTGCTGCGGTCCAATGGACAGTCGCATGTCAAAGTTTTTCTCGGGGGCATCATTCCCGATGAAGACCTTCACCGCCTGAAAGAAATGGGCGTTACCGGGGTGTACGGTCCCGGTGCAAATACGGAAGATATTATCCGCGACATAAAAATAGCAGTGGCAGCATAACTGCACATCTCAACACAGAGCGGAAGTTGCTCTGTGTTTTGTTGTTAATCAAGAAAACGCAAGAACATAAAGTGACATTTTTGTGACCTTATGACTTTGTAGCAAATAAAGGTTTCATGACAAATTCTCAAGCCATTCTTAACGGTGACCGCCTTGCCCTCGCGCGATCGTTGACCAAAGTGGAAAACAATTCGCATGAGGGACAAACTCTGTTAATGGAACTTTTTCCCCATACGGGCAAGGCCCATCTTATCGGTGTAACGGGCGCGCCGGGCACAGGGAAATCGTCATTGGTTAACCAACTGGCGCTGCATTATCGCAAGAAGGAAGATAAACGTGTTGCCATCGTCGCCGTGGACCCGTCCAGTCCGTTCACGGGCGGTGCGGTGTTAGGCGATAGAGTCCGCATGCGTGATCTATCCGGTGACCCGAACGTTTTCATCCGTTCGATGGCTTCACGCGGCTCCCTGGGCGGATTAGCACAGGCGACTGCCAATGTGGTACAAGTCTTTGATGCGGCTGGGTTTGACATTGTCATTGTGGAGACGGTAGGGGCTGGTCAAAGTGAAGTGGATATTGCCCGCCTCGCTCACACGACCTTGGTTGTTGAAGCTCCCGGGCTTGGAGATGACATTCAAGCCATCAAAGCGGGTATTCTGGAGATCGCGGATATTCTCGTGGTCAACAAGGCAGATCGACCCGGTGTGGAACACACTGAGAAGGCGTTGAAGACCATGCTTGAATTGGCGCACCCAACGGAACGTGTCTTCAAGCATCATGGCACGTATATGAGCGTCTCTGCGCCGAAAACGAATACAAATACCAAGATGTGGATTCCGCCGATTCAACGGACTGTATCCACTGAAGGGATCGGCATCCCTGAATTGGTGGATGCCATCAAGCGGCATGTGGAGCACCTCCGCTTGAGTGGAGATTGGGCTCTTCGCGAGCGAACCCGGCTTGAGGTCGAGTTGGATGCGTTGATCCGCCAAGGGTTGATGACCAAGTTTCGACAGGAGTTGACGGCTGAGGTGTATGAAAATGTCCTTGAGTCAGTCATCCAAAGAAAGGTTTCGCCCTGGCAAGCGGCGAACATGTTGTTGAAAGAAAGGTCGAAATGAGCATCATTTACGGTAAGCGGATTCGCCTGCGTGCTGTGGAGCGCGAAGATGTGCAGAAGTTCCATGAATGGATCAATGACCCCGAAGTGACGCATAGCCTGGCAATGTATTTGCCGATGTCGATGCAGGATGAGCAGAACTGGTTCGATGGCTTTTCGAAACGTGACCCGCATGAGAAGCCGTTATCGATCGAAATTCGTAAAGGTAAGGCGTGGAAGTTGATCGGCAACTGCGGGCTTTTTGGAATTGAATTGGTACCTCGCAGCACCGAGCTTGGCATTATGATCGGTGATAAATCGGAATGGAACAAAGGCTACGGCGCGGAAGTTATGACCTTGTTACTGCGTCATTGTTTCGAGACGTTGAACCTGAACCGTGCGTACTTGCGTGTGTACGAAGATAATGTGCGGGCGGTACGGTCTTATGAAAAAGCTGGTTTTGTCTTGGAGGGCAGGCAACGCCAGGCAGTTTATAAAAATGGAAAATATGAGGATGTTCTTTTCATGAGCGTGCTGCGCTCAGAATGGGACAAGCGTATTAAGGAGAAGCAGTAGATGCACCATGTTCACCACGATCTGAAAGTATATGGGGGAATCAAGTTATTCGGCGGGACGGGTTCGCCCGAATTGTCACAAAAAATAGCCGAGTACCTCGACCTTCCCCTTAGCGGACGTGAGGTGATCGAGTTTCCCAATGAGAACTTATTCGTCAAACTGAATGGCAGTGTGCGCGGACAAGATGTGTATGTCATTCAGACCACATCTTCACCCGTGCACCGCAACCTGATGGAACTGCTCATCATGATCCAGACCCTGAAGCTGGATTCGGCGGCTCGCATCACAGCGGTTGTGCCGTATCTTTGTTATGGTCGTTCAGATAAGAAAGACCAGCCCCGTGTGCCAATTACCGCGCGTTTGGTGGCAGACATGATCGAAGCTGCAGGCGCGGATCGCTACATGACCCTCGACCCGCACGCCGGGCAGATCCAGGGATTTTTCTCCATCCCCGGCGATGTGTTGACGGCTTCGCATTTGCTGATCCATCACATCAATCAAGCTTTGCGTTCTGATATGCACGAACCAGTCGTCGTTTCGGTGGATCTGGGCTTCGCCAAAAAAGGACGTAACTATGCCGCCGATATGGATATGCCCATCGCTTTCATCGAGAAGCGCCGCCACGGCAACGATGCCAAAGCCGAAGCGTTGACCTTGATCGGTGATGTGAAAGACCGCGACGTTATCATCGTGGATGATGAAGTGGATACCGGCGGTTCGATCGCGCAGGCAGTGAACGTGGTCAAACAGAATGGCGCGCGCGATGTGTATTTGGCATTCATCCATCCGATCCTTTCTGCGAATGGCGCCGCTCGCCTCGCCTCTTTGCCGATCAAACGCATTATCACCACAGACTCTGTTCCGCTCTCGCCGGAAAAAATGAAAATTCTGGAAGACAGGATCACCGTCCTCTCCATTGCCCCATTGTTGGGAGAAGTCATCCGCCGCGCTCACGAAGGGCGTTCGGTGGGAGAGATGTTTAACGAATAAAATCGGTGTCAGGTGCCAAGTTTCAAGTGAAAACCTGACACCTGACACTTCGCACCTGACACCTACTTTCCATGCCCGAACTCCCCGAAGTTGAAACTGTTGCAAGAAGTATCGAGCCCGATATCACCGGACGAAGAATCGTCTCGGCAGATATACGCTGGGCGCGAACGGTCGCAACACCTACGCCGAAAAAGTTCATAGAGCAGGTGGCAGGTCAACGGATCGTGGGGGTATCGCGCCGGGCAAAGTACATCATCATTCAGCTCGAAGATTACAATTTACTGATACATCTGCGCATGAGCGGTGACCTTTCTGTAAGAAAAGGTAAAATTAACGCCGAGAAGCACGACCGTCTCATCCTCGCTTTACGCGGTTCACGCGGAGAAGAAAGTTACCTCGCCTTCAATGACACGCGCAAGTTCGGTCGTGTGTGGCTGACAGACCAGCCCGAAACCGTGCTCGGCAAACTCGGGCCAGAACCTCTCAGCAAGGATTTCACCCCGCAGTGGTTGTACGAGAATCTGCAAAAGAAAAATCGTCAACTCAAGCCCTTGCTGCTCGACCAAACGTTTCTTGCAGGCGTGGGCAACATCTATGCAGATGAGTCTTTGCACATGGCGAAGCTACACCCTTTGAGGTTGTCAAAGTCTGTAACGCTGAAGCAAGCCGCGGCGCTGCATGAAGCGATCCGTTCGGTGTTGAAGGAAGGCATCCGCCGCAACGGCGCCAGCATAGACTGGGTCTATCGCGGCGGTGAATATCAAAATCATTTTCGTGTGTACGACCGCGAAGGCACCCCCTGCCTTGTCTGCGGAACAGAGATCCAAAAATTAACTGTAGGTCAGCGCGGCACCCATGTTTGCCCGAAGTGCCAGCCTCTTGAAAGGGAGTAACCATGCAAGTTGAATTTGCCACCACAACCATGCCCACCATTCTGCTTTGGGGTTTGGGGCTCGCCGTCTTTTTGATCGGCGGGCTGATCGGTTATTTCAACATGAACATGGATGCGCGCAAGAAGTTGGATACCGCAGACCAAAAGATCGAAGCCATACGCACCGAAGCGGACCTTCGAATTGCCGAAGCCAAAAAAATGTTAGATGAAGCCAAAGCGCTCAACGCCCAAGCGCCCAAGGTCGTTCAACAAGTTGTGAACGAACCTTCTTTGCTCAAGTTGAAAAGCGATGATGGTTTACGTGTGAATATCGAAATGGATGGATCGCCCCTCACGGCTCCGCTCACAGTGGATAGAAAAAAACGCCTGATCGAATTACTGAATCACATTCGACCCTGGCTTGAAGGAGCGACTGCCGCCCAGCAAGCGACTCCTGCTCCGCAGGTGGTTTCTCGACCTGCATCACAACCGCTTCAGACTCCGCCTGTATCTGCTCCTGTTCCCCAACCTGCTCCTGAACTGAAACCGGTTCCCGTCACTCTCACCTTGAATCCACAAAAGCCCAAAATCACTCCGGAGCAGGAATTCAAATTACTGAGCATGGTTAAGCAGATCGATTTTGTCCTGCAAAAACGCATCGCTGGTACCGCGCTTGAATCAATGGGTATACACCTCAACGATACCTTGCACGGCGGTTTGGAAGTTCAGATCGGTTCGCAAAAATTTGAGACCATCGACGACGTACCTGACCCGAATATCCAATCTGCCATCCGCGCCGCAATCGTGGAATGGGAAACCAAGTACATACCAGGTGCATAAGCCTTAAACAAAAAGGGACTGCCGCTTTGAAGCGGCAGTCCCTTTTTTATTTTACAGGTTACTTCCCATACCACATGCGAGAGAGCAGATTATCTTTACGGATGAATTGGTGATAAAGTGCCGCACCAACATGCAAAGCGATCAATGCAGCGATGATGTAAGCAGCATTGCCGTGGATGATCCTCTCGGGATAAACGAACAGATTCTCAGGCATGGTGCCATTGCCAGCCATGATATTTTCCAAGCCATAGGCTTCATCCAGAGAGTCACCGGTGAAGAGCATGCCGAAAACACCTGCATACAAAAGAAAGTGGACTATCTTTCCGATCCAATTCAATACAGGGTGACCAGCATCCGCCGGGGCTGGGCGCTTGAAGACAAAACGAGTTACAAGACGGGCAATGATGACGAGACCTAAAATGATCCCGGTCCATTTATGCATACCGAGCATTTGAGCTTCCTCAGCATCGGGCGTGCGTGCAAACACGAAAAAGCCAAACAACAGCGGCATAAATATCAAAAGTGCGGTCAGCCAGTGCAAGGTGACATGAACAGGATGATATCGTTTGGGTTGTGAATCAGTGGACATAATATTCTCTCCTCGTTTCGATTTACAAATAAAACCCTAAATCCTCATCAAGGTTACATGAAGGATAAAACAAAACCGGAGAAGTTAACTTCTCCGGTTTTACTATTACTACAACTCACTTGCGCGGCGGGAAATGCGATCTTTCGCCCTCACGATGAACTCGCTCAAAGCGAATCCATTTTGCTGGCTGCCATCGCGGACACGCAGTGAAATCTGGTTGGCTTCCATTTCGTTCTTGCCAACCACGATCATGTACGGCACTTTCATCATCTGTGCGTTACGGATCTTGGCATTCATGCGCTGAGACGACAAGTCTGCGCTGGCACGGATGCCGTTCTCACGCAATTCCTTGGCGATCTTTTCAGCATACTCATTCTGCTCATCCGTAATCGAGATGACGCGCACCTGTTCCGGTGAGAGCCAGACCGGGAAATTGCCTGCGTAATGCTCAAGCAGGAAGCCCACCATACGCTCATGCGTAGACAGCGGCGCACGATGGATGCACAACGGTACTTCGTCGTGACCTTCGCTGTTCGTGAACTTCAAGTCGAAGCGAGAAGGAACCGCAAAATCTACCTGATTCGTGGCGAGCGAGAACTCGCGCCCGATCGCAGACCAAATTTGTACGTCGATCTTGGGACCGTAGAACGCGGCTTCGTCTTCGGCTTCCACATACGGGACTCCGCCATTGTCCATGGCGCGGCGCACCATGTCTTCGGTCTTGATCCACAGTTCAGGGTTGTCCACGTATTTTTTGCCGAGTCCAGCCTTCGAGTGAAGAGAGAGGCGCATCACGTACTTGTCGATGCCGAAGAGTTCAAAGTATTTCTTGTACAGTTCCACCACGCCCATGAATTCCTGCTCGAATTGTGATTCGGAACAGTAGATGTGGGCATCGTTCATCTGCATCGAGCGGACGCGCATCAAACCAAACAGTTCGCCTGATTTTTCGTAGCGGTAACACGTTCCATATTCGGCGAGGCGCACGGGCAGGTCACGGTAGGAACGTCCTTTCGAGCCGAATATCTTGTGGTGCATCGGGCAGTTCATCGGCTTGATGTAATACTTCACGCCTTCGAGTTCCATTGGCGGATACATGCTCTCAGCGTAATAGGGCAGGTGACCAGAGCGCAGGAACAGGTCTTCCTTCGTCACGCTTGGCGTCTTGACGCGATCATAGCCAGCCTGCAATTCCATTTCCTTGGCAAGCTTTTCAAGTTCTTCGATGAGGATGCCTCCATTCGGCAGCCACAAAGGAAGACCTGGACCGACCTCTTCATCAAAGATAAAGATTTCCAAGTCCTTGCCCAATTTGCGGTGATCGCGTTTCTTGGCTTCTTCCAACTGGTGGAGATACTCTTCGAGTTGTTTTTTATTTTCCCAAGCCGTGCCATACAAACGCTGCAACTGCTTGTTGTTCTCATCGCCGCGCCAATACGCGCCCGCAACCGACATTAACTTAAAGGCATCTGGCTTGATCTCTTTCGTATTCGCCACATGCGGACCGCGGCACAGGTCTGTGAACGTATCTTGCTGGTAGATGGAAATCTCTGGCTTCTCTTTGAGCGGATTGCCGTATTCATCCAAGCCGCCTTTTTCAAGACCTTCGATCAACTCCAACTTATACGGCTGGTCGGCAAAGATCTTCTTCGCCTCTTCCGCCGAGATGACCGTCTTTTTGAAATCATGCTTACCCTGCACGATCTGGCGCATCCGTTTTTCGATGGCTTCCAGGTCTTCAGGCGTCAGGTTGCGCGGCAGGTCGAAGTCGTAATAGAAGCCGTTCTCCACGGGCGGACCAATGGTCGGCTTACCATCCGGGAATATCTCCATCACAGCCTGCGCCATCACATGCGCGGTTGAGTGACGGATCTTATAAAGATATGACTCTTCGTATTTTTCTTGAACTTGTTGTGCCATTTTTTCTTCCTTTCTTTTCTCCCCTCTCCCTCGGGGAGAGGGGCAGGGGGTGAGGTAAAACAAAAAACTCTCATCCACAACGGGACGAGAGTTTTAACTCACGTGGTTCCACCCGATTTACCCTAAAATTCAGAGTATCTCTTAGGCTGATAACGAAGCCATCCGTTCAACTTACTAACTGACCACTGGATGCTGGTCACTGTTCTGTCTCTCGCTCGCGAGTGGTTTTCTGTGATATTCCCAGGAAGAGACTCTCAATCATCGATCTCTTCTCCCTGTCAGGGATTTGACCACATACTCGTCTCGGTCAACGCGTTTTTTTTCGGACTAGTGGGCGAGATAGGGCTCGAACCTACGACCTCTGCTATGTCAAAGCAGTGCTCTAACCAACTGAGCTACCCGCCCGAAAGCGACCCACATTATACCTCAGTCCCATAAATTGGCAATCCCTTGCGGTATAATCCCTGCGCTATGGCACGCAAGAAAGCACCCGAAGAATTATCGGTAGAAGAACTTCGCCGCCTGCTCGTTGAAAAACGACGCGGCGCGCGCAAAGAACGGCTGGAACATTACCGCCGTACAGGCAGGATCGTCACCGTTGCGCCAGACCTGGATTTAGATGCGCCTCCCTCTGCGCCGATCATTGATACAGCGGAACCAAGCGCATCCACGCCCGAGCCGTTGCCCGTCAACCCGCGCCGCAAACTACTGGATCGCATCCTCCTCGGTGTGGAAATTCTGGCGATTGTCGGTTTGGTCGTTGTGATCCTAAATGGTGTTGGGTTGTTACGCACGCTCAACACAGAAGTTGTTGCCGCATTAAATCCTGAAACTGCTGTTCCAACCCCATTGGTGATGGCAGTGGTGCTGCCCTCGGGTCACACCCCTCCCGATGCACAAGGCAATACCCGCCCGAACGACGCAGAGATTCCCGCCCACTTGCAACCCATGGTGCAATCACTGGCGAACATCCCCGTTCCCACCGCCGCACCAGACCAGGCAGTTCGAATCCAAATCCCTGCTCTGAACATAGATGCTCCCATTGTTCAGGGAGATGGCTGGGAACAACTCAAAAAAGGTGTTGGGCAATACATTGGCTCATCTCCCCCCGGACGTGACGGAAATCTTGTGCTCTCTGCACATAACGACGTATATGGCGAGATCTTCCGCTATCTCGATAGACTTGTCCCCGGTGATGAAGTTGTCATCTACACCCAACAACGCCAATTCACCTATGTGGTGGACCGCACTGTACTCGTCGAACCAACTGCCGTGGAAGTGATGGCGCCCACCAGCTCGCCCACAGTAACACTCATTTCGTGTTACCCATATCTTGTCAACGATCAGCGCATTGTTGTCTTTGCGCGATTACAAAACTAGGAGAAATAATAATGGCAAAGAAAAATCAACGTCCTGCCCCTGCAGTATCGGTTTCGAACCAACCGCAAAAATATGAGTTCAACCCCGATTACAGCATGATCAAGAAAGACCTCGCCCGTATCGGTATCCTTGCCGGGGTCTTCATCACGATCTTGGTGGCGCTTTCTTTTATTTTGAAATAGAGAGTAAAGAAAGAGAAAAGAGGAAAGACTGGTTGAAGGTCTTTCCTCTTTTTTGTTGACGTATAATCCAAGCATGCCCTCCTCTCAACACGAAATCACCCTCGAAAAACTCACCTATGGCGGCGAAGCAATGGGACGTCTCTCCGACCCCACAGGGGCAGGCGGTCGCGCCGTCTTCGTTCCCTTCGGCTTGCCCGGCGAAACCGTTCGGATTCAACTGACCCAAGAAAAACAAAACTTCGCCCGCGGCGAGATTCTTGAAATCCTCAAACCCTCCCCAGACCGCATCACCGCCAAATGCAAACACTTCACTCAATGCGGCGGATGCCACTACCAAAACCTGCCTTACGAAAAACAACAGCTCGCCAAAGCAGACATTCTGCGTGACCAACTTCAACGCATTGGCAAGATCGAGAACCCCATTGTTCAACCCACCGTCGCCTCACCCAAACAGTGGAACTACCGCAACCACGTCCAATTCCATCTCACCGACGATGGCAAGGTTGGCTTCATCAACGCCAGAGGCAATGCAACCTTGCCCATTGAAGAATGTCACCTGCCCGAACCCACCATCGACACCTTCCGCAACGACCTGCAATTCGAGTCGCGCATGAATCTCGAGCGTGTCTCCCTTCGCTCCGGTACAGACGATGACCTCATGCTCATCCTCGAATCTGAAACCGAAGAGACGCCCGAACTCGAGATCGAAGCCGATATCTCCATCGTCCACATCTACGAAGATCATCCCGTCGTCATCGCCGGCAGCAACGCACTCACCATTCAAATCCTTGGCAAAGATTTCCACGTCTCCGCGCCATCCTTCTTCCAAGTCAACACCCCAATGGCAGAAAAAATGGTGCAGCATCTTCAAGCCCAACTTCCAACTCCCGATTCCCAATTTACGCTCATTGACCTCTATTGCGGCGTCGGATTATTCAGCAAATTCTTTGCCAGCAAATACGCCAAAGTCATCGGCATCGAATCTGCCCCATCTTCCTGTGAAGACTTTGCCATCAACCTCGACGAATTCGACAACGTCGAACTCTATGAAGGTGCTGCCGAAGAAATACTGCCCGCCCTCGCCCCGCAACTGACCGAACCCATTCACATGATCGTTGACCCGCCCCGCGCTGGCATCGATAAATTCGCTATCGACGCGATCCTCCAGATCAACCCGCAGGTCATCGCCTACGTTTCCTGCGACCCATCTACCCTCGCACGCGACGCGGCACGACTTATCAAAGGCGGCTACACTCTGCAAAACGTCACGCCCTTCGACCTCTTCCCGCAAACCTATCATATCGAGTCCATCTCAATCTTCACCCGCTGATAGTTTTCACCACAGATACACACAGAT
>SXGU01203704.1_pt1 | contig 12279 bp, 18 predicted proteins | sample 3174531 | NCBI WGS metagenome assembly SXGU01 (sample SAMN11356863, study PRJNA531348) | freshwater metagenome | isolation source: freshwater sample F1-140 | place: China: Fuxian Lake, Yuxi | collected 2017-12-25 | reverse complement strand
TTTGATGGATTTTATAAGCCGCCGTTGGCAAATGATGCGGGGTTTTATCAATCCCCTGTGCTTCATAGCTTAAATGGCTTATTTTTGTATCGCTGCCGCTATCGGCTAAAGTGTCGTTGACATAATCCGCCCACGCCGCCCTCAGTCCTACCAGTTGGCTTTTATCTTTTATCTGGTCATCCTTGGTAAAAATCGCCGTGTTCCACTCGCGGTTTTTTTGCCTGAAGCCTTCGGGCGATAAATCGCGCATGGTTAGCAGAATATGCGCGTGGGGATTTTCGCCGCCGTCCCCTGCTTGCGGGGTATGAAACGACACATCGGCAACCATGCCTTTATTTACAAATTGTTCAGTAACAAATTTTTTTACCAGTTCTTGGCGTTGTTCGCTGGGTAGTTCACGCGGCAATGAAACGATAACTTCACGGGCTAATTGTGCATCCTTTCTAATCTCTTTTTTTTCTACTTCGTTCCAAAGTTTTGCCCTGTCCTGTATCCACTCTGGCGAGTTGTCAGGGGCTAAAATGGCTTTAGCTTCAATAAAGCCTTTGCGGGTGTAATCGTGGGTTACGCCTTGGCGTTCATCGTGGATTTTCTCCCCTGCTCGATAAGCCGCCGCCGCAACGGAAGAATGACCCGCCGACCGCCCGATAATTCGGACATCTAAAAAATAGTGTCCTGCATTTACCACCCTTCCCCCTTATAAACCCGAACCGCCGTAGGCGGTCGCCTGCTTTCAGCAGGCTTTTTTGTGGCACTTCGTGCCTTTTCGCTACTGAGTAGCGTTACTAGCGCATAATCTAACATCGGCGTTTTTATTTAGCAATGGTGGAAGGAATAGCCCGTCTATACATTGCCTTCCGCTTCGCTCCAGTCAATGCGACGGGCTACCCCTCCCACCTCTCCACTAACCAGCCTTTAGAAATTGATTTCAAAAACCACAAAAATAATGTTTATAATCTAGCCAAAACCAGCTAGTAAAAAATCCTAAAAACCAGAAACGAAAAGGCAAAAAATGAGCAACAAAAAATTAGATGAACTGGAAAAACTTAACCAGAAAATAGCCGAACTTGAAGCGAGAAGAAACGCAGAACTAGCCAAGATAAAAGAGAGAGAAAGAAAACGAAAATTATCTATTTTATGGAGCTATGGCGAGATGATAGAAAAGGCGTTAATTGATGGAACACTAGCCCCAGAAAAGCTAAAAGCCGATTGCATAAAATATTTACCAGAAGGGGCAAAAAGAACCAATGCAATAAACGAAATTGACGCAATTTTACGGAACAAAAAAACCGATAAAAAACCCGTCAAGACCGCCACAGACAAGCCAGAAGGCAAGCAAGCGGATAAAGCATAAATAAAAAAAATATGCTAACTTAAAACCTCGTTTTAGTTGATTTTACGAGGTGAAAAAATGAGCATAAACAGCGAACAAAAGTGGAAAGCAAGAACACTAAATAGCCAAAATAGTTTTTTAAGAAATAAAGACTATAAAGCATGGGCGGCGGCACAAGTTCAACACGCCTTGCAAGCTTTAGCCGAACACCACGGACACGACCGAGCCTCTACACTTATTTCTATTTCCTCGCCAGTGTTAGAAGGTGTCGCGGATTTAGTAGAAGAACACATTAACCCACATGACAACCATTCAGCGGCTTCATTTTGGGAAGATTTGCACGATAAGACGGCGGCACGGGTTAGAAAAGATTATCACGACCCTGTATTAAAATTTATTGATAGGGTTCAGGGGCTATTTGCCTAAAATTGCCTTTGTTGCGGGGCAGGGCAACTGCAACGCAACATCTAAGGCGGTTACAACGCCCTGTAAAGCGTCCGCCTCGACACCCCCAGAGATTTTGCAACAGTGTCATGATGTTCCCCCTGTTCCATCAGTTTTTTAGCGTGTTCCACCTGTTGCGTGGTTAGCTTTGCCTTTCGACCCATCTTCACCCCACGGGCGACCGCCGCCGCCCTGCCCGCCTTGGTGCGTTCCTGAATTAACGACCGTTCCAGTTCCGCCAATATTCCGAGCATTTGCCATAATGCCCGCCCTGTTGGGGTTGTCGTGTCTATGGCTTCGGTTACCGACAGAAAAGCAACCTCACGATTTTTTAAGTCATCAAGCAAACCGATAATGTCACGCAGCGACCGCCCAAGGCGGTCAAGTTTCCAAACTATGAGCGTGTCACCAGCGGCAACAGTTTTTAGACATTTTGCCAGCTCTACCCGTTTAACATTTGCACCGCTTGCCTTGTCGGTAAATATCCGCTCACACCCCGCCGCCTTGAGTGCGTCAGTTTGCAAGTTAGAGTTTTGCTCGTCAGTTGATACCCTTGCATAGCCTATTTTCATAACTCTTTTTGTCCTTGATTTATGGCACAAATAAAGCCTTGTATATCAACAGCGTTTTTTCGTGTCAAATATCTTGTATTGTTTCTGTGTTGACATTTGCAACACATTTGTTAATACTCAAAATTGAGATTGATTTAACTGGTACTAAATTTATGAGAACAGAACACACACCCGCCGAAGTAAATATTCATTTGCGAGCAAAGGCACATGATAGATTGCTTATTGACCAAGCCGCCGAATTGCTCGGTTCAAACCGTTCACAATTTATGATGGCATCGGCACTTAAAGAAGCTAAGAGTGTAATTCTTGACCAAACTTCAATTTATGTGGACAACAAGACATTCCAAAAAGTATTAGATTGGTTAGACACACCAGCAACACAAGAACAAATTGAAGGTATGAACCGATTGAGAGCAACAAAACTACCGTGGTCGCATGAGTGAAAACAAAGAATTTTGCCCGCCAGTACATCTAACCGCAAAGCATGACACGGAAGATTTCTATTCTGGTGAAGAAACGCTAGATAGTTGGTTGCGTGAACGGGCATTAGCCAACATGGAAGCATCAGCAAGCAGAACCTATGTTGTTTGTCCGTCAGGCTCGCGTAAAGTTATTGGCTATTACGCTATTTGTATGGGGCAGATTTTTAGTCAAGATGTCATTGGCTCTATGCGGCGGAATATGCCCCGCCAAATTCCAGCGGTAATTCTTGGACGGTTAGCCATAGATGAAAAATGGCAAGGTAAAGGACTGGGTAAGGCTTTGCTTCAAGATGCTGTGCAAAGGTCAGCCCGTGCCGCTAAAGAAGTGTCCGCCCGTCTTTTAATTGTTCATGCTATTTCTTCAGAGGCAGAAGATTTTTATGTGCATTATGGTTTTACTCGCCTTCCCACAGAAACACCAACCTACGCCCTAGACCTTATCAAGTTTTCCAGCCCTACAGAATAACTCCACCGCCTGTTCTCTTTGTGTCAAATATCTTGAATTTCGGCACAAAATAAAACCGCTTGTTTTTATGATTGGTCGTGGCTAATCTATAGCCCGAAATAAGGCTAAGTTGAAAGCCCGAAAACCAGAAAACCAATTAAACAGAAAGTTAAAATATGAAAGTAATAGTTTTAGCTAGTCAAAAGGGCGGAGCGGGTAAAACCACTTTAACGGCACATTTAGCAATTGCCGCAGAACAAGACGGAGCAAGAAGCGTTTTAATAGACACCGATCCGCAAGCCTCGCTTGCGGCTTGGTGGAAAGAACGCAAAGCAGAAACACCAGCCTTCACAACTACAACCCTTAAAGAACTGCCAGAAAAACTAGATGCTTTGAAAAAAGCAGGAATTGATTTTGTTTTTATAGATACACCGCCAGCAATTGCCGTAACAATTAGCGCGGTTCTTAATGTGGCTGATTTTGTTTTGATACCAACTAGACCAAGCCCTCATGATTTAAGAGCTATTGAACAAACATTAGAGCTAACAAAAAAATCAGGATGCAGCTTTGGCTTTGTATTGACGCAAGCAAAAGCGAACAGTCGCTTAACCATCCAAGCTGCAACCTTTTTATCTGCTCATGGAATTATTGCTCCTGCAATCATACATGATAGGGTTGATTTTGCAGGTTCTATGATTGATGGAAGAAGCGTTATAGAGATTGACCCTAAAGGGCGCAGTGCGGCGGAAATAGCGGAATTATGGCAATTCATAAAAGCCAGATTAACCGAAAAAACGAAAACCCGAAAAACAGCTTAACATATAAACCGAATAACAAAAAACCCGAAAGGCTGAAAAATGGCTAAACAAAAAATGGCAGATTTATCAAGCAATCTATTTGCAACTAAGGAAACGGCGACCGCCGCGCCTGATGCAATGCAGCGCGGAGAGACAACCCAAGGTGACGAAGTAGCAACCTTAAATTTTAAGGTTGATTTAGCTTTCAAAACTAATTTTAAGAGGGTTGCAGTTGACCACAACATAAAACTAAATGAACTATTACGGCAAGCATTAGACGCTTGGAAAAGAGAAAAAGGCTTAAAAATTGAGTGACGAGAAATAGTCATAAAAAAAGCCGCCCCGAAAGGCGGCTTTTTATCACTTCGGGCAGTCATCGGGACTTCTCCCTGTACTGCTTTCACAGGCTAGCAAAAGCTGGAAGAAAGGCAACAACAAAATGACTGATGATTTACAAAAAAAATCAGTAAAAAAACTGCTTAATAAAGCCGTTGAAATCGCTATGAACCCAGCACAGAGCGACAACACCGCATTTATGAATAAAGCCTTAGTACAAGCCAACTTACCCCACAGCAAGCCTAAAAGTGATGTTTGGTGGCGAAAAAATGGCAATTTAACGCTAAGTATTCAAGCAGGCTTGAACCATAAAACACAAAAAAGTTATGGATTACCTTATGGAACTATCCCCCGTTTAGCCTTGCTTTATCTCATAACCCAAGCAATCAAAACCAAAAGCCGAAGAATTGAATTAGGAGCGACTTTAACCGCTTTTATGCGTGAAATTGGCTTAAATCCTGATAATGGAACAGGAGCAAAAAGCGATTCTAAACGCTTAACTGAACAAATGAACAGGCTTTTTAATGCCCGTTTTAGCTTTACCGAAGAACTAACCGACAGCAACGGCAACACAGGCGAACGGCGGTTAAATATGCAGGTAGCCAATAAATCAGAACTTTGGTGGGATATTAAAAACACCGAGCAAACAAGTATTTTTTCAAGTTGGCTTGAACTTGGCGAAGATTTTTTTAACGCCATAACAGCAAACCCCGTGCCGATAGATTTTAGGGCAGCGGTTGCCCTAAAACAATCACCGCTTGCACTTGATTTATATATTTTGCTTTGTTTGGAAGCATTCAAGGCACATAAAACCCAGCAAGGGCGATTTATTCCTTATGTTTCACTAATGGAACAAATGGGCAGCAGCTACAACGATGTTAAACCATTTAAGCAAAACTTAAAAAAAGCCCTGCGGAAAGTTAAAACCGTAGCCCCGACCATTCATCTAATAGATAGAGACGGGGGCATTTTCATTGCTTCTGACAGCTTGCCAGCAATTCAAACTGTGCAAAAGCCTGTTGATTAACGAAGTTATGAGAGACGAAACGCTTACCCCCTTCAATAAAGGGGATGAAACGGTCACCACCATCTTAAAAAGCAAGGTTTTTAGCGGGTTCTCAGGGAGACGAAACGCTTACCCCTTCAAAAAATTATGAAGTTATGAGAGACGAAACGCTTACCCCATAGGGAGACGAAACGCTTACCCCTTCCTATAATAAAAACCTATATACTCCTATAGTTGATTTGCCCTTTTTTGTGGATAACTAAAAAAACAGCTTTTTAAGTCTGCCGACGGCTGCCCATTTTTTGAAACGGGCAAACAGCCGCCCGCTTCAAAAAATCGGGCTTGATAAATAAAAAGCGTTTGCCGCCGCTTTGCGGCCAGCAAACAAAATTTAGTTTTAATGGGGGGCTGTCTGCCCCCCATACCCCCCGAAAGTATTTAAGCCGAACTGATGTTTTTTAATTGATTTATAGCCACGCTATGGTAATACTTAGTCATACTAATTATTTTGAGGTGTGATATGTCAACAATAGAAAAAATCAGCATTGCTTTAACTCCTGATTTAGCTTCTCTAGTACGCAAAGCCGTTGATGATGGTTATTACGCATCAACAAGCGAGATTGTGCGCGAGGCTTTGCGCGACTGGAAAAGAAAGCAAAACACAGAAGAACAGAAAATTTTAGAATTACGGGCTTTATGGCAAGAAGGTATTAATAGCGGTTCGGCGGGTGCGTTAAATATGGAAGAAATCAAAAAAGAAGCCCGCCGCCGTTACGAAGAAGAACACGGAAAGCAAAAATAATGTCACAGGTCATTCACTCCAGACTTGCACAATTAGACCTGTTATCAATTTGGGGCTATATCGCAGAGGATAGCCCAAGCGCAGCCGATAGAACGCTTGATAGCATAGATTATCACTGTAAATTACTTGGGGAAAATCCCAAGCTAGGACAAGCACGACCTGACATAGCCCCACAAATGCGTTATTTTCCAGTAAAAAACTATCTGATTTTGTATCAAGAACAACCTTTAGGCATTGAGGTTATTCGGGTAATACACGGCGCACGGGACTTAAACGATATTACCCTTGCCGAATAGCTGTATTATTTTCAAAAATAAAACCCATTTTAAGGCTGTTTTTAGCCATATAAATTTTTTTGGCTAGTTAACCCTAGACTATAACTATTTCTATTCTGTACGGGCTTGTATGGTGGCAAAAAATGAACTTTTTGAACAAGCTGGACACCCCGCTTTTACAATTATCAAAAAAACGGGGCGATGTGTGGACTATCGGCGATGCCGTCAAAGGCACTTTTATAGTCGGCAGCATCGGCAGCGGTAAAAGTTCAGGTTCAGGGCGCACCCTTGCACACGCCTTTTTAAGGGCGGGCTTTGGCGGCTTGGTTCTTTGTGCTAAACCCGACGAGGCGGACACATGGCGACAATACGCCACCGAAACAGGGCGGGAAAATTCGCTAATCGTCATGGACGGCAAAGCCCAAAAGCGGTTTAATTTTATCGATTACGAGCTAAACAGGATAGATAAGGGCAGTTACACAACGCCCCTTGCTCTTGATGCTTTTATGAAGATTTACGAAGCCATGAAGCTTTTAGACGGCGGGGGCGGCGGTAATGATAGGTTTTGGAGCGACAGCGTTAAATTATTGCTTTCTCATAGCATTGATGCTTTATTTTTCGCGCTGGGTGAAGTCAGGTTTTCCGATTTGATGAATTTCATCAGGGAAACCCCGACCAGCCGCAGCGAATTACAAAACCCCGCGTTTTTGAACTCGTTGCATTATAAAATTATGGACGCGGCGAGCAGTGCCGTAGATGAAAGCCAAGACCCCGACAAAATAGCCATTATGGAGGCGGTAGCTGATTGGTTTTGGGGTTTTTATGAAATGGATAAAAAAACCCGTTCTAACATTATCGCCACCCTTGAAAGCATGGCGTTAGATTTTACCAAAGGCGACCTTGCTAAAATCTTTTGCACCACGACTAACATTGTTCCAGAAATGAGCCACCACGGGGCGGTTATCGTGTTAGATTTTCCCCTGAAGGTTTGGCAGCGGGGCGGGATTTTAGCGCAGCATATTTTCAAATATAGTTGGATGCGGGCGATTGAACGCCGGCAACAAAGCAAGACGGCGAGACCGTGTTTTTTATGGGGCGACGAGTACCAGCTTTTTATTTCCAGCTATGATAATGAATTTTCCAGCACCGCGAGAAGCAGCAAGGCTTGCACGGTGTATTTAACGCAGAGTATCCCCGCGTTACGCGATGCCGCCAAGACCCCAGCGGCAAAGGACACAGTAGACACGCTGTTAAATAATTTTCAAACGCGCATAATTCACAGTTGTTTAGACGATACCACTAGAGTTTGGGCGGCGGATACTATCGGCAAGTCGTTACAATGGCGATATTCCGAACAGCACAACATCAACGAGAACACAGGCGGCGGCACGACCACGGGCAGCAGCGCGGGCAATAATGACGGCATTAATACCCACATGCACAGCGGCGGCGGTTTTACTGCCAGCGGTAGCGGGGGCGGAAGGACACGCGGCAAGAACCGCAGCCACAACACAGGCAACAGCACTAATCAGAGCGTAGGAAACAGCGAGGGAACGAGTAGACAACAGGTCATAGACTATCATTTGCAGCCCGCTTTTTTTGGCTCAAGTTTGCGTATGGGCGGCGAACAAAATAATTTTATGGTCGATGGGGTGTTTTTAGTCGGTGGCAAGGTTTGGGAATACACACAGAAGCCGTTTTTAATTACCAGCTTTTCACAAAAAGCCTTGTGAATTATGGAATTGTTACAAAATATTTTTGTGCTTTTTTCTTCGCTTTCCGCCGAATTTTGGTTGTATAGTGGCGTGGGTTTTTTACCGCTTGCGCTGTTTTGGTATAAAACAGGCAGATTGTTTTTTATTGGCTGGATAGTCCGCGTTTTGTGGCTTGTGGTTAATTTACTGTGTTTTTTCCTGTGGGTTTTTGCGCTGGTAGTGAATAGTTTTTTTGACCTGTTGCGGAGCGTGTTTTTATTTGTTGGTTTATCTAGTGTCACCTTGATAGGTCTTTGCTATTATGCTTTTGCCAATAATGAAAGTTACGCTTTGCCTCTTTTACTGGCTACCTTACTGTTTTTTTACCTTGTAAAATTCGGACTGGATGAAGAAAAATTTTACAATTGGATTTATTACGCACCACGGGCGATAAAAGCCCCACCACCCAAGATAAAACGCGACCCTAAAAAATTGATGGACGCGGAAAAAAAGGCGGAATTATTACCCCGCCCGCTGGTAGAAATTTTATTGAAGAAACCCACTAATTTTGAAACGGAAACCGAAATAATAGAGAAGCTAGACGACCACCTAAAAAAACTAATAAGAGGTGTAGACAATGAATAAATTCCAGAGAGCAATAGCGGACTTAAAAGGCGGGATAGAAGGAGGCGTAGACGACATCCGCCACGAATACGAGCGGGCAGTCTGGGGGCGAAAAACTACGGGCGAGGTGAATATATTCCCGACCGACAGCCCCGAAGCCCAACCACCAGAATTAGCAGGCAAGGACATCGACAACGACATGGATATTTAGGGCTGAATAATGAAAAATTACCTCATTATTTTTTGTCTGTTTATCCTTGGTTTTTCTAATTTTGCTTATGCTGAAAACTGGTTTTCTGGTTTATTAAATTCGGATGCAGAAGAACAACAAAATACAGGTGTTGAAGGTAAGACTTTTAAGGTTAAAAAAATCAGCATTGAGCTAAAAAATATAAATGATTTTGGCTTTGTTTTTGTAATTGATGAAAGCGACACGCCCAACCTTGCAGGCAGTAGCGAACAGACGATAGGTTTAACAGGTTCAGAAACGATAGAACTTGCCCCCTATCTGAAATCGGGGCGCAATCTATTGGTTTTTGCCTTGTGGAATAAAGAGGGAAAAACCATTGATGCGAAGTTTTATAAAAAAACTTTTCTGGATGGCTGGAGCTTTGACTATACCCTGATAGGCGACGGCACGAACCTTTATCATTTGTATGATAAGAAAGCGGGGGCGGTGGGTGTTGCCTACTGGAACGCCTTTATAGTAGATAATTACGGAGAAATAATGACTATTCGCCCTGCTTCAAGCGGGGTACTTGCCCGCATTAAAACAGGAATGCAACACGCCAGCGACACCATAGCCGCAACCAGTACCGACCCGAAAACCAGCGACATCGCGTCAAATATTGCAATTAGTTTAAGGCTTTCTGAATAAAAACCTAACATCAGTTCGGCTTAAATACTTTCGGGGGGTATGGGGGGCAGACAGCCCCCCATTAATTAAAAACAGGGTAATTTTATGATTTTTCATGAACCAAAAAATAAACCAGAACCACAAGATTTGATTAAATTTGGGGAAAAAATAATTGAATATAAAAAAAATAATCAGGATAAAGAAGAAAAAATTAAATTATCATTAATGATGGCTGAATATGTCGCACTTAGAAGATATATAGATACTTATATAAAATGTAGAACAACTTATTTTTGGAGTTCGTTAGCAGTAACTGGGACAGTTCTAGCATTTGTTGTACAATTGCTATCAAATAAATTATTAGTGAATTTAGGAAACCTAGTAAATATAGAAGATAAAATGTTATTAGAAAACGGACTAATTAACATAATAAAAAACATCTATTATAATAATATAACATTAGCAATTCTTGCTCCATTACTTATAGTAACTCCGTTTTGGTGTATATATTTTGATAAAACTTCAACTATTGTAAGAATATCATCTTATGTCAGGGTTCTGGAATGGATGATAATAAACTTTGAAGATAAAAATAAATATTATTGTGGATTTGATACCTATATAAAGTTTTATAGAGATGATATTAAAAAAGCTTACATAGATAAAAATATTTTTTCAAGAATGGCTAAGTTAGTTAAAAGAGCTATCCTTGTAAAAGATTCTGGATTTAGTAAGGTAATTAATTTCAAAATGCCTAATCAAGAAATATATTTATCATGGAGTGTTTTCTTTTTATTATCTATACCATGCTTGTTTCTTGTAATACTATCAACTAGCAATATTCTTATTGCAATTACAGCTATTTTGATATTTTTATCTTCTTTTATATATACTTTATATGTAGTTAGAGAACTTGTTGATACAAACTCAAGGTCGCAAAGTAACAAAGAACAGCAATGTAGAGATATTCTTGAAAAAATAATGTTACTAGATAAAAATGAAATAACAAAGCCATTGTTTGAATTAGATAAACCGCCTGTTTTGTCTAAAAAATGGCTAGTAACTTGGATAATATTTTTGTTTTTATTACTTTGGTTTTTTATTTATAAATTTCCTATTGTAAAATATTAGTATTCGTATAATATTAATTAAAGTTATTTAATATATACTAAGGAAAGTATTATGTCAGAAGATATTCAAAAAGAAAATTGTATTTGTAAAACTTCTAATGAAACGCTAATTAAAGATATGAAATATATTGACTACCCGACACATGATTATAGATGGAATTGGGAAAAGCTCGGATTAACATTCAAAGAACTTTTAGGGTGTCAATTACATGGTGATTGGGATTGTAAGGAATTAAGAGCAATGACCACACCGCCAGTTAAACCTGAAAACCCAACCCAATCACAGAGACAATCAAGATAATTTGCTACGGGCTGGCAATGAAGCCACGCCCATTAAATAATTGTGCGCGTTAGCGCACTCGTTATTTTTTACCTGCCCCGTTCTTCACTAGATTTATCACTAAAAATTCTTTTATGCCGAGCTTTAACGGCGTTTTCTTTATCGGTTAGTTGTTGAATTTCGGCTTTAGTGTTCTTCATAAACTCTAAATCTTCGGGATTTTCTGCCGTGCTTTCATCAAGGTTTATTCCCTTGTGAGCCGCCAGCGTGTTCAATCGCCAAAATCTTTCACTTTCTGCAATTTTTGGTAGTTCGTCATCCATAACCCCCTACTTTCTTTGTAAATTCTAATGTTTTCTCCTGACCAATAACCTGATTATCATCAAAATTGATTAATTATCGGTAAAATCCACCTCAACGATTGAATAAACACAAACCCCGTCAGGCGTGTGTGGTGGGTTATTTTTCCCGCCTTCGTTGATGTAGCTTAAAGAGCCGTGTTTTATCCGCTGGGCGATTAAATTTAAGCGTTTGCCCTCAATGGTAATGATTGAAGAGGTAGTAAAAACCTGCATCAATGCCCCTTCATGGCTTTTCACTTTCCTGATTTGATTATAGGGAAGGTGTATATCGGTTCCGCTGGCAAGACAAAATGACAGCATGTTTTTTTGTCGTTTGGTTCTATCCGAACCGTAAACGCTAAAATCTTCCTCACTATCGCTTTGCAGATCCGCCACCGCTAGCGGTGGCGGGTTGTCATTTTGTGGGCTTGGTTTGCCCCCTAAAATTCTTTCTCTTGCCGTGCTATTCATCGAGAAACCCCGTTATCTATATCCTGTTGAAAGATTTTTTTAACATATTGGCTTTGCTGGCTTGGTTCAATGTAATTTCTGCTATCCACCTCAACGGCTTTTCGTGCCTTGATATATTCGTAATCCTCCACCCCTGCACTATGGCGGCTGGCTTTGACGGCTTCGGGGTGTTTCATGGCGTTTTGATATTCTTCGTGCTGGTCATGCTTGGCGTGGAGTTTGGCATAATAAACCGCGCTATAGTCGCCTTTTTGATGGATTTTATAAGCCGCCGTTGGCAAATGATGCGGGGTTTTATCAATCCCCTGTGCTTCATAGCTTAAATGGCTTATTTTTGTATCGCTGCCGCTATCGGCTAAAGTGTCGTTGACATAATCCGCCCACGCCGCCC
>SXGU01050803.1_pt1 | contig 12279 bp, 7 predicted proteins | sample 3174531 | NCBI WGS metagenome assembly SXGU01 (sample SAMN11356863, study PRJNA531348) | freshwater metagenome | isolation source: freshwater sample F1-140 | place: China: Fuxian Lake, Yuxi | collected 2017-12-25 | reverse complement strand
GACAAGACCGGGACGCTCACCGAGGGCCGACCGCGCGTGGTCGACGTCGTGCCCCTCGCCGAGCACGACGAAGCCGCGCTGCTCTCGCGCGCCGCCGCGTTGGAGGCGGACTCCCAGCATCCCATCGCGCTCGCTGTCCTGGCGCGGGCCCGCGAGCTCGGGGTGCCGGTCCGCGCCGCGACCGACGTCACGGCGATCCTCGGCAAGGGCGTCGAGGGCCGCATCGACGGGCGGAAGTTCTGGCTCGGCTCCCACCGCTTCCTCGAAGAGCGCGGCCAGGAGACGCCCGCGGCTCACGATCGCCTCGAAGCGATGGCCCGCGGCGGCCAGACCATCGTGGTGGTCGGCAACGAGACCCACGTCTGCGGCCTGATCGCGGTGGCCGACCGCGTGCGCCCCGAGTCCGTCGCGGCCGTCGCGGCGCTCAAGCGCGCGGGCGTGACGCGGGTCGTCATGCTCACCGGCGACAACCGCGGCACCGCCGAGGTGGTCGGCCGCGAGGTGGGCGTCGACGAGGTCCGGGCCGAGCTGCTCCCCGAGGACAAGGTCCGCGCGGTGGAGGAGCTGGAACGGGACCATGGCCCCACCGCGATGATCGGCGATGGCGTGAACGACGCTCCCGCGCTCGCGCGCAGCACGCTCGGCGTCGCGATGGGGGCCGCGGGCACCGATGCGGCGATCGAGACCGCGGACGTGGCCCTCATGGGTGACGACCTCGGCAAGTTGGCGTGGTCGATCGAGCACTCGCGCGCGACGCTCTCCGTGATCCGCGCGAACACCGCGTTCGCGCTCGGCGTCAAGGCCGTGTTCGCGGTGCTCACGTTCGTCGGCATGGCCTCGCTGTGGGGTGCCATCGCTGCCGACATGGGCGCGTCGTTGCTCGTAGTAGCGAACGCGCTGCGCCTGCTCCGGCGCTGAGGAGGGGTGATGTCGGAAGACGCCGGAAGACGGTTCTGGGAGAACAACGCGGCACGCTACGATCGCTCGATGGGTCTGCTGGGCGGCCCTCTCCCGCGCACGGTGGAGCTCGTGGCGGCCGCCGTGTCGGGGGCCACGCGCGTGCTCGAGGTCGCGTCGGGCACCGGACTGGTGAGCGCGGCCATCGCGCCAGTCGTCGGGGAGCTGCTCGCCACGGACTACGCCGCAGCGATGGTCGAGAAGACGCGAGCTCGCATTGGACACCTGCCGAACGTGCGCTGCGAGGTCCACGACCTCTACGCACTTGGCGAGGTCGACGGCTCCTTTGACGCCGTGGTCGCCGCGAACGTGCTGCACCTCGTACCGGACCTCGATGGAGGGCTCGCGGCGATGCGGCGGGTGCTCCGCCCCGGAGGGCGCCTGGTGGTGCCGACGTACTGCCACGCGCAGGATGCACGCGCGCGGCTGATCTCCGCCGTGTTGGCGCTGGTGTCCTTTCCCGGGCAGCGACGGTTCGACCTCGACGGGCTCGCCGCCGCGGTCGAAGCGGCCGGCTTCGAGATCGACGACGAGGAACTCGTGAGGGGGATGCTCCCCATCGGTTTCGTCGCTGCGCACAAGATCTGACGGGGAGACGGTGGGAGACGCTTCCGCTCGCCCGCGCGATCCCAGGTCGCCAGACTGACACGAGGAACACCGTTCCCCTCGGAGTCGTCGTGCAGCCGTCCGCCGAAGTCCTCGTCGATCGCATCGCCACCGTCCTGCGCCAGCGCCTCCCGCCCGGCGTGACGCCGGCCTACTTCGAGGGCTTCCTGCGCCGGAACCGGCCCGCCCTGGTGGCCGTGCTCGACCGCCAGCTCGCCGCGCGCGCCACTCGGTACCCGGCGGGTACCGAGTCGCCCCGGTCGTACGGGGACCGCTACGCCGAAGCCTACGCGCAGCCGCCGGACCTGTGGGCGGCGTCGCAACGCACGGCCGCCAACCTCGCCGCGATGCGCCTCGCCGCGAGCAAGCGCCCCGACGAGATGAGCGCCCAGGATCGGGCCGCGCTGGCTGCGTACTCGGGCTGGGGCGGTCTCTCGATCCAGGCCGTTGCGAGCCAGTTCCCGACCGGATTCCCCGTGCCCGAGGAGCGCGGGCTCATCCACGAGTACTACACGCCCACCAAGGTCGCGCGCGAGGTCGCCCGCGTCATCCGGCCGCTGCTGCCGGACCTCCCGAGCGAGGAAGGCGTGGTGCTCGCGCTGGAGCCCTCCGCGGGCATCGGGCGGTTCGTCCAGGCCGCCAGCGGCCCCGACTTCGACGCCCTCCGCTGGCTCGTCGTCGAGTGGTCGGAGCTGTCGTCTCGGATGCTCCAGGCGCTCCGGCCCGAGATCTCCGTGTTCAACGCGCCGTTCGAGCAGTGGGTTCGCGAGCACGGCCACGAGTACGCCGGGCGCCTCGGCCTCGTGCTCGCCAACCCGCCCTACGGCGCGCGCGGCGTGTCGATCACCGAGGACCCCGACCGCGGCTACCGCGAGAAGTCCGCCTACGCCTACTTTCTCCGGCGTGGCCTCGACCTGCTCGCGCCGGGCGGGCTCGGCGTCTACCTCGTGCCGTCGGGCTTCCTCTCGGGGCGCTCCACCGGGCTCTTGTCGCTGCGCGAGAAGGTGCTCAAGCGGCACCACCTGGCCAGCGCCTACCGGTTGCCGTCAGCGATCTTCCCCGGCGCGATGCTCGTCACCGACCTGCTGTTCTTCCGCGCGCGTGGCGGCGAGCTCGCGGAGGTCGACGAGGCAGACCAGTTCATCCTCGACGGCGACTACTTCGCCGATTTCCCGAGCCACATCCTCGGCACAGAGGTCGGTAAGGACGCCGGCGACGACGACCAGACCAGCAAGCCGCGCTGGGGCTACCAGGTCGTCGGCACGTTCGAGCGCCTGCCCGACCTCGACGAGCGCCCGATGTGCGGCGCCTGCGAAATCGCCCGCGAGGTGGTCGTGTTCCCCGGCGCGCGGCCGGCGCGTTCCGGCATCGCACGTCAGCTCGAAGAGAGCACCGCCGGCCTGTCCGAGCACGCCGCGTCCGCCGTGGCGCTCGGGTTCCGCGTGGACCGCTACCTCGCCGCCGCGTCGGCCCAGACCACCGACGAGCACGTGCAGCTCTGGCCCGAGCTCGTCGAGGCCCTCAACGTGTGGACCGCGAAGCACGGCAACCCGTGGACCTCGCCCGACCTGCGTAAGCTGGTCGCCGACGGCCACACCAGCGCCGAGCGCTTCCTCCAGGCGTTCACGAAGTCCGGCCGCCTGATCGACGGGCTCGCGACGAAGCCGACGTGGACCCCGCGCTACGCCGGGAAGTCCGACGACCTCGTGGCGCTCGCCGAGTGGGTCTACCGGACGAAGCGCGCGCTCACGATCCGCGAGTTGGCCGACGCGCTGGTCGAGCAGTCGGGCCACGCGCAGGAGCACGCGCAGACGGCCGTCGTCCGGCGTCTCTCGGACCTGCTCGACGTGGGCTGGTGCCTCGACGGCGACGGGTGGGACGAGCTGGTCCCCGAGCGCGACTACCTGACGGGCCATCTGTGGCCGAAGCACGCCCGCGCGGTCGCCCTCGCCGAGAAGCAGGAGCCCGCGCGCGTGGTGCCGGGCGGGCTCGTGTGGGGTGTGGTCCCCCTCGATCGCATCGCCACCCAGGCACGCAAGCTGGTCGAGGTCATCCAGCCCGCCGTGCTCGACGACATCGGCGGCGTGTCCCCGCGCCAGGGCTGGGTGCCGCTCGACCTCGTCCAGGGCTGGCTGAACGAGACCTTGAACGGCCACTACGGACACGTCCGGCTGGAGCGCCGCGAGGGGCTCGTGCAGGTCCCCGGCCTCGACTACGACCAGATCGAGGACGCGAACGAGCTGGCACCCGAGGCCCGGTGGTGTATCGGCTGGATCAATCACGACAAGACGACGTTCAAGCCGAAGAAGAAGGACGAGAACATCGACGAGGTGCGGCTCGCGAAGGCGAAGGAGTGGGACCAGTCGTTCCGCGCCTGGGTCGGGTCCGACCCCGAGCGCAGCGCCCGCGTGGAGCACGCCTACAATCACCATTTCAAGGGCTACGTCGCTCCGACCTACGACGCGGAGCCGCTCCCGCTCGCGCGCTGGACGAAAGACGGCGTCCGCCTGCACCCGCACCAAGTCGCCGGCGCGCGGCGCGTGCTCGCGAACCGCGGGGGACTCCTCGCCTTTGACGTCGGCGTTGGCAAGACCTACACCGGCATCGCGCTGCTCGCCCAGGCCCGTCAGGACGGATGGTGCCGGCGGCCGGTGATCCTCGTCCCGAACAGCATCGTGTGGAAGTGGGAGGCCGACATTCGGCGGGTGCTCCCGGACTACCGCATCGCCGTCGTCGGCTCGAAGAAGAAGGTCGTGCAACGCGGCGAACGCAAGGGCCTGGTGACGAGCGACACCGACACGCCGGCTGAGCGCGCCGACAAGTGGACGCGCTTTCAAGCTGGGGAGTTCGACGTCGTGCTGCTGACGTACACGGCCCTCTCCCGCACGCGCATGAACGAGGGCGCGATCCGGTCCTACGCCGACGCCACCGAGGCGATCCGCCGCGAGGTCCGGCTCCGCCAGCGAAACGCCGCCGAGACCAAGAAGATCACCGAGCGCCAGGCCGCGATCCTCAAGGAGGGCGTCGCCGCGTGGATCGCCGAGCAGATGGAGCTGCCGGAGGGCTGGGAGTACGACCCCGGCGTCGCCTGGGACGACATCGGCATCGACCTGCTGATCATCGACGAGGCCCAGAACTACAAGAACCTGTACCTGCCCGAGCCGCGCGAAGGTGGCGTGCCGCGCTTCATGGGCAACGCTGGCGAGGGCTCCAAGCGGGCGTGGCAGCTCGACTTTCGCTGCGCCGCCGTGCGTCGTCGCACGGGAGGCTCCGGGGTGGTGCTGCTCTCGGCGACCCCCGCCAAGAACAGCCCGCTCGAGTTCTACAACCTCATCCAGTACATCGACCACGACGCCTGGTCGCGCATGGGCATCCGAGACCCCGAGCAGTTCATCGACCGGTACCTGCGCATCGAGCTGAAGGCCGTTGTGGACTCCAAGATGGAGGTCGTCGAGCGGAGCGCGGTCGTGGGCTTCCAGAACCTGCACGAGCTGCGCGAGGTGATCTTCCGCTACGGGGAGTTCAAGACGGCCGAGGACGTGGGGTTGAAGCTGCCCGATCCGAAGGTGAACGTCGTCGAGGTCGACCTGAACGCGGCGCAGGACGCGAAGTACGAGCGGTACGTCCACGAGATCGAGGCGGCGCTCGACAGCAACCGCACGTCGGACAAGGCGAAGATCCTCGGCTTGCTCGCGCGCATGGCGCTCGTCGCCATCCACCCCGACCTCGACGAGGGCTACGACTGGAAGACGGCCGCGTCCTCGGGAGTGGACCCTTCTTCGCCGAAGTTTGCGGCGATGACGAAGCGCGTGCTCCTGAACCGCACCTGCGGGCACATCGTCTTCGTCGACAACGTCGCCGCGCACCGCTGGGTCGTGCAAACGCTCGTGAAAGCCGGCATCCCGGAGGCGCGCATCGGCGTACTCAACGCGGAGGTCGCGCAGGCCGCCGCCGACCGCCAGCGCATCGCCAAGGAGTTCAACGGCGAGCCCGAGGAGGGCATCGCGCCGAAGTACGACGTGGTGATCGCGAACGCCATCGCCTACGAGGGGATCGACCTTCAGACGCGCACTTGTGCGATTCACCACCTCGATCTCCCGTGGGAGCCGGCGACGCTCCAGCAGCGCAACGGGCGCGGCGTGCGCCAGGGCAACACGCTCGCGAACATCGAGATCAACTACTACTTCGCGCGGCGCTCCCAAGATGGGCTTCGGTTCAACCTCATCCAGGGCAAGCTCGGGTGGATGACCGAGCTGCTGAAGTCGCAGTCGCGCGACACGAACAACCCCGGCGCGCAAATGGACCTCGGACCGGAGGACATCCTGCTGTTGATCAGCCGCGACCCGGAGAAGACGGCGCGGCGGCTCGCGGAGGTGAAGGCGAAGCGGGAGGCCGAGGCGAAGAAGAAGGTCGCCGAAGACGCGGCCCGGATCCTGCGCTCTGCGAACGCGCGGTTCCGCAAGGCGGAGCGCACCGAGGACCCGACCGAGGCCGCGCGGCTGCGCCTGGAGGGCGAGGAGCGCCTGAAGGACCTCGCGAACGTCGATCCGGCGGCGTGGCCGTGGGCGAAGTGGATGTACGCGGTGCGCGATCACGACCTCGTCGTCCCCGCCGACGGCGAGGCGCCGGTCTACGAGGGCCTGCGCGTCGGCGTACCGAGCCCGTGGAACCCGGACAAGACCCAGCTCGTCGAGTTCGGCCGCGTGAAGGGCCTCTCCGTCGGCGTACGCGAGGCGGGCACCGGAACCTGGAACGAGCAGGACGTGGCGAAGGTCGCCGCGTTCAAGCTCGCCCCCGAGCACCTCGATCCCGCTTGGCCCGCCACCGAGGAGCAGGACAGCGCCGCCGCCATCGAGGCGCGCATCGATCAGGCGCTCCGCTACGGCGGCAACTGGACGGCGCTCGGGTGGACGTGGGCGTCGGACGCGTGGATGGAGCGCACCTGGGCGCGCCACGGCCAGCGCATCGCCCAGCGGCTCGGCGCGGCGTCGAGCTGGTACGCCGAGCAGCAGCGGGTGCCCGCCGTCGTGCGCGGCGCGCTTCGGGTCCTGCGCGGCGTGCAGCTCAACCTGGCCGACGTGTTCGTCCTCCCGCCCACGCTGGCGGGGTGGCGCCAGTTCCTCGACCTCTCGTCGGCGTCGGGGCTCAAGTTCGGCGAGCTCGAAGAGGCCGCCATCTACTGGTGGGACCGGAAGATCCCCCGCAACCTGCTGTCGTCGGCCCGTGAGAACGAACCGATCGCGGCGAAGTGATCGCCTACGGCAAGGTGATAGTCTTCGCCGAGGAACACCGCGTGAGCCGCAACTTCGAATCCAGGCGGATGGGGTACTACCACTTTGCCAGATGGCCGCCGGTCGAGGTCCGATACGGTCAGACGTGCGGAACGACTTGGCGGGCCTCGCACTACGGCTCTCGGCAGCTTGACGTCGAACAGGGGGCGAAGGCGGCTCTGGCCTCACCGCTGGGGAGCCTGTTTGGTGAAGATGGAGCGCGGCTGAAGGCGCAGCTCCAGCGGCGGAAGGAGACGATCTTCGAGGAGGTGCGACGTGCCGAGTTCCCCGACCATCCTTCGCGACTGGATTGCCTGTTCCTCTGTGAAGGCGAGGAACAGGCTCGGCTGTATGCAACCACCCACGGATTCGTGGCGCCAGACTTCGGGATTTTCGAGATTCAGCCCCTTGAGCTTAGGCCCGCAAGTGATGAAGTAGCCGCAAAGGACGCGGAAGCCTGGGGTATCGCAACCGACGACTTCCGCTCGCTGTGCGTGCCCCGTCGGCACCGCGCGAACGCGCGCCTCCTCGAATGCAACATGGCCGACGATGACGCACTCCGCGAGGTTGCTCGTCGGTACTGGGCCGGCGAGGAGACCGCGCCCGGTGCGCTCACTGAGGTGCTGTTCCGCGGATTCTTCGAGGTCGTTCGCTATGTGGGGCCGGTCTCCTCGCTTCAGACAGGCCCCGGGTAGCGCAACGTCGGTCTCCGGGAGAGGCGCGCACCGCGTGGGGAGACGATGGGAGACGAGACCTCGCTCCCCGGGGGCGCCGAGCCCGTACGTTCAGGGCGAGGTGTCCATGAACCAGCACGAGAACATCGGGGCGGGCGGCATCCCGGACTGGGTCACGCGCGTCGTCTCGCGCGTGTCCGCCAGCGAGGGGAAGACCGACTCGTTGAACCTCAACCGGGACGGCAACGGGCTGTCCTACGGCATCATCCAGTGGACCCAGCGGTCCGGGTCGCTCTACAAGCTGCTCGGCTCGATGCAGGCCACCGACCCGGCGGAGTTCGCGCGGGTGTTCGGTGCGAACCACGCGACACTGCTGGACGTGGCCCGCCGCAAGAGCCTCGACCCCGTCGGCGGTGCGCGGCTGTGGGATGAGCCGTGGGTGTCTCGTTTCAAGGCCGCCGGCCGGCACCCCACGTTCGTCGCCGTGCAGTGGGCGCTCGCCACGCGCGGCGAGCACTTCCAGGGCGCCGAGGAGGTGTCGCGCATCCTCAACATCCGCACGGAGCGGGCGATGACGCTGTTCTTCGACCGCAGCGTCCATCAGGGCCCGACCGCGTCCAAGGCCGTCGCGACCCGCATCCGGGATCGGCTCACCGCGTCCGGCGCCGCGACCGTCCGCTACCGCGACCTGCTCGACGCCTTCGCGCGCGGCATGGCCGACCGGTTTCGACGCACCACGCGGCCCGAGTCGGAGGTCTACTCGTCGGGGGCGCCGCACGTCCTGTGGAAGCAGGTCGGCAGCGAGTGGCACGCCATCGCCGGCCCCTGGGACCTGTACGAGACCGCCATCGGGCGCGCGCGCCGGATCCTCGACGACCCGACGCTCCCCGACGTCCCGGTCGACGCGGCGGTCGCATGAGTCGCGGTGGCGGGAACCCGGCGGTCCTCTTCGGCTTCCTCGGGGTGGGGTTCATCACCCTGCTCGCGGTGGCCGGTGGCGGCTCGCCCGCGCGCGGCGCCGCCACGGTGGGGGGCATCGTGAAGTCGAAGCTGGGGCAGTTCTTCACGCTCGCCGAGCTCGCGCGGTCGTCCGTCGCCGAACGGCTGGGGATCGACAACACGCCGCCACCCGTGGCCCAAGCCAACCTCGAACGGCTCGTCCTGCGGGTGCTCGACCCGCTGCGCGCGGCCGTGGGGCGCCCGGTGAGCGTCACCAGCGGCTACCGCTCGGCGGTCGTGAACCAGGCGATCGATGGCTCGCCCACGAGCCAGCACATGAGCGGCGAGGCGGTGGACATCAAGGTCGACGGCCTCACCGCCGTGCAGCTCGCTGCGGTCATCGTTCGCCTGGGTGTGCCCTTCGACCAGGTGATCTGGTATGCGCCCGAGCGCGGCGGGCACGTCCACGTCAGCTACACCGAGACCCGCGCGAACCGGCGTCAGACGCTCCACGCGCCAGCGAGCGGCGGCTACGTCGCCTGGACGCCACCGGCGTCTGCCAGGGCGGCGTGATGCCTCTGGCGATGATGCGCACGCGGGCCGCGTCACCGCACGCGGAAGGGCTCCAACGGGGTCTTCGAGCCCTGATTCAGGCCGACGTAGTACCGGCCGTCTACGCGGAGGATCTGAACCCCGTAGGGGCCGGAGCCATCGGCGGCCTCGCTCTTGACGAACCCACGGCGCGCAAGGTCGCGGAGATCGAGGCGGAAGCGTCCCACGGGCTCCGGGGCGTTCGGCTTGGCCAACGTGCGGAAGCCGAGGTGCAGGTCAATGAGCCCCTCCTCGATGCCCCCCTTGAAGAAGTCCCCTCCAGGTCGGTTCTCGTTCAAGTTCCAGGTCCGCTTCTGCGCCACGGCCGCCTCCTCGCGCTCAGCCCCAACACTACCGCGACCATCGGGAGGGCGTAGTGCCTCACGCTTGCGCGTGCCAGCGCGCTGAACACGATGCCCTACGCGCGCGCGCCACCTCGGCCGAGCCCGCCGCTCGCGGGCAGCTCGCCGTGGACCGCGCCGCCCTGCGCCGCGCCCTCGGCGGGCGCGCCGAGGTGATCGAGGCGATGAACGCCAAGGCCAGCGGCCGCCCTGGCGTAAACGCCGCCCGGATGTGGGCGTTCATGACCACCTCGGTCTACCAGTCCGGCGACCTGCCAGTGCTCGCGACCCGCGAGGCCCTCCAGAACGGAATCGACGCCATCAAGGCCGCGATCCGAGCGCGCAAGACCCGCGCCGGCGAGGGGCGCTTTGAGGTGACGTGGGACTCGGACCGCCGCGCGCTGACCTGGGAGGACAACGGCATCGGCATGGACGCCGACACCATCCTCGCGAAGTTCCTGTCGCTCGGCGACTCCGGCAAGCGCGACGCCGGCGACAGTGAGGAGGCCGCCGGTGGCTTCGGTGTCGCCAAGGCCGTCATCCTCGGGACCAGCCGGAGCTTCCGCTGGGAGATGCACACCCGCGACAACCTCGCGGTGAGCGAGGGCGCCGACGTGGACGTGCAGGTCTTCGACGCGCCCTTCCGCCAGGGTACGCGGATCACGATCTTCGACGTGCCCGAGGACTTCGACCACACGTGGGACTACGCGCGGCAGGCCCACGTTCCGCTGCTCGACCGGCTGCGCGAGCTGCTCGCCGCGAACGACCTCCCCGACGTGACGCTCGTCCTCGACGGCGAGGTCGTCCCTCCGATGTTCAGCCGGCGTGGCGGCTCGAAGGTCCCGGTGGAGGGGTCATGGGGTCGCGGCGCGACGGCGACCGTGAAGGCGTACCGCCGCCCGCCCGGTGACCGTCGAGGCGCCTACTACCTGCGCCTCGGGGGCCTGTTCCAGTTCAAGGTCGCGAGCCAGCGCGGCAACCTGAAGGCCGACGTCGTCGTCGATCTCGTGACGACGGTTCGCCCGGGGACCAGCGGCTACCCGTTCAACGCGGCCCGCGACGCGCTCCAGGACCACGCGCGCTGGGCGTTCCGTGACCTCGTCGACGAGGTGGAACGGGAGAACGAGAGTGTCGGTCGGAGCCAGGAGGACGAGGTCTTCGACCCGGACTCGGACGACGCCGACGAGCGGCGCGGCGCCGACGAGATCGCTGACCTCGCGGCCGAGGCGTTCGCCGACGCCGCCTTCCAGCGGGCGCTGGCCGAGGCGGCGGGCGGCATCGCCGACTTCTACGCCGAGCGGGTGAAGGACCCCGGCGTAGAGGTCCCGACCGCCAGCCTGGCGCCGCCGGGAACGCCCGTGCGCGACGGTGACGGACCCACGCGCGGAGCGGTGCTCCCGCCGGGCTTCGTCGCGCCGCCACCCCCGGTGGAGCCGGACGTTGCGTCGCCCACGCGGGACCTCCGCGCCGTGCTCGACGCGGCCGACGCGGCGCAGGACGCCACCGGCGTCCGCCTGGTCGTCGTGACCGAGGAGGTGCGCGACGCCCTCGACCGCGCGGACACCGGTGCGCTGGACGGCAGGGGCGTGAAGGCGATCTCCGCCGCGATCGAGCGTGCCGCCGATGTGGCCACCGGGCCCGGCGGTGGCGGGCTGCTCCAGGTCGCCGCGATCACGGCGCGCGGCGAGGCCGCCCTCGACGCGCTCACGCCCGAGTGGGCGCGGCCCCTCGACAAGCCCGTTCGCCGCAACCCGTTCGGCCGGCTCGCGGGGCTGCGGATCTCGAAGAAGAACTACGAACGGCAGCGCGCCTACCGCTTCCGCAAGGGCTTCCAGCGGTGGATGCCGCACCTGACCGCGTGGGATGCGACGCTGCGCCTGGTCGCGAACGAAGCGCAGATCCGGCGACGGTTCAAGCCCGGGTTCGTCCTAGACGACGAGCTGCTCGGCCTCACCACCGGCACGCCTGCCGGGTCGAACGTCGTGTACCTGCACCCTGACCGCTTCGAGCAGGTCATCAAGGCGCACCGCGAGCGCCCGCTCGCGATCGCCGCGTTCCTGCACGGCGTCGCCGTCCACGAGCTCACCCACCTCGATGGCCGCATGGGCCGCGGCCACGACGAGGCGTTCGTCACCGCGCGCGAGGATCTCGGGCACGCGACCGGTCACCTGCTCCCGGCGATCGCGGTGCTCGTCCAGCGCGTGCTCGGCCTCCCCGTGCGCCCGAGCGACGAGCAGAAGCGCATCGCCGCCCTGGAGCGGCAGCTCGCCCGAGCCCGCGCCGACCGCAAGGACGGCCGGAAGGCCCAGGCGCAGGTCACGCGGCTCGAAGCCGAGCTGGAGACGGCGCGCCACGAGCTCGCCGAGGCCCAGGCCGAGAGCGCCCGCGTGCGCGCCGAGTGCGCCGGCCGGTGCCCGACCTGTAGGCCGACGGGGGCGGCGGACCGCGTGTTGGACGTCGCCGCACGCGTCCTCCGCGCAAGCCCACCGCCCGGCGTCGACCTCGCGTACCTGAACGCCTTCCTGCACCGTCACCGCGAGCGCCTGCGCGACGTGGTCGACACCGCGCTCGCCAACCGGGCCGGAGGTCCTCGATGAGCAAGCCGATCCGCGCCGCACTGTACGCGCGCGTCTCCACATCGGGCCACGGCCAGGACGTTGGCCTCCAGCTCGACGAGCTGCGCCAGGTCGCCGCGCAGCGGGGCTGGACGTTCACCGAGTTCGTCGACGAGGGCGTGTCCGGCTCGAAGGACCGCCGGCCCGCGCTCGACCGGATGATGGCCGACGCCCGCGCCGGCAAGCTCGACGTAGTCGCCGTCTGGCGGTTCGACCGCTTCGCGCGCGACACCCGCCACCTGCTCACCGCGATGGAGGAGTTCCGCGCACTGGGCGTCGCGTTCGT
>SXGU01318490.1_pt1 | contig 12286 bp, 6 predicted proteins | sample 3174531 | NCBI WGS metagenome assembly SXGU01 (sample SAMN11356863, study PRJNA531348) | freshwater metagenome | isolation source: freshwater sample F1-140 | place: China: Fuxian Lake, Yuxi | collected 2017-12-25 | reverse complement strand
GTGGGTCCGGTGGCGCTCACCCGCATGACCGAGGGCCTCGGCCCGGCGCCCGAGACCGATGAGGAGCGCGAGGCTCGCTCGCCGCGTTGGATCGCCCCCATCGTCACGTGGCTCGCCTCCGAGCAGGCGGCCGACGTGACGGGCCGCGTGTTCGAGGCCAGCGGCCAGGTGCTGGCGGTCGCCGAGGGCTGGGTGCGCGGTCCGCGCACGCAGCCGATCGACGACCCCACGCAGCTCGGCCCGGTGGTGGCCGACCTGCTGGCGAACGCTCGCCCGAACAGCGGCATGAACGGCGACCCGGGTGGCTGGCCGCAGACCACCCTGAAGAAGTGAGAGGAGCACACTGATGGCACTCGACCCCAACGCAGTCGGATCCGTCGGCGACCTGCGCACGATGTCGTGGACGTCGAAGGACGCACTGCTGTACGCCGTGGGCATCGGCGCCGGCCAGGCCGACCTGCAGTTCACCACCGAGAACACCAAGGACACCCAACAGGTGGTGTTCCCCACGTTCGCCGTGGTGGCCGGCGCCGGCACGCAGTCGCCCGGCGCGAGCGCGATGAGCAAGATCGGCTCGTTCAACTTCGCGCTCCTGGTGCACGGCTCGCAGGCCGTCACCCTGCACCGCCCCATCCCGGTGGAGGCACAGGCCACGGTGCAGGACCGGGTGGTCGCGATGTACGACAAGACCAAGGCTGCGGTCGTGGTGATGGAGAACGAGGTGAAGCTGGCCAGCGGCGAACCGCTGTGGACCACGCGTTCCTCGGTGTTCATCCGCGGCGAAGGCGGCTGGGGCGGCGACCGAGGACCGTCCGGTCCGCAGAACGAGCCGCCCGCCGACCAGGCGCCCGATCACGAGGTCACGCTGCAGACCGGTCCCGACCAGGCGTTCGTGTACCGCCTGTCCGGTGATCGCAACCCGCTGCACACCGACCCGTCGTTCGCCGCCATCGGTGGCTTCGACCGGCCCATCCTGCACGGCCTGTGCACGTACGGGTTCACCGGTCGTGCACTGCTGCGTGAGCTGTGCGACAACGACGTCACCAAGTTCCACCACATCGAAGGTCGCTTCTCGTCACCGGTCATGCCGGGCGACGCGCTGACGGTGAAGATGTGGCGCACCGGTGAAGGGGAGGCAGTGTTCACCACCTCGGTCGGCGACCGTGTGGTGATCGATCAGGGCTTGGTGCGTTTCGGCTGACGCCGTCGCCGTGTAGTGCGATGCCGGGCGCGACCCGTGCGTCGGTGGTCAGTCGACCGGGTCGGGGTACGTCACCACGACCACGTCGATGCCGCTGACGTACGGGTCGTGTTCGCGTACGGCGTGACGTGCGCGGTCGGCCACGGCCGACAGCTTCGCTGCGCTGGACTGACCGGCGGGCACCTGGATGGTGGCGTGGATGCGGTTGGGTTCGCGACGAACGTCGACGATGACCGGCAGGTGCGCCAGTTCCTGGCGGATGGCGGCAGCGAAGCCGGCCTCGACGCGGCGGGTGGCCACGGCGTTCGCGACCGCGACGCTGGGCAGGTCGTCGGCCACGTCGGACGGGTCGACCTCCACGATGGGCACACGGTGCAGCGTGGCGCACACCGAACCCATCTCGGCCAGCGTGTGCGGGGCGCCCGGGTCGCGAGTGACGATGGCCATGTCGATGTGCTGCTCCATCGGGCACGCGTGGTGATCGCCGACCCCCTTGCAGGGGCCACCGTGCTCGTCCTGGCAGCTGACGATCTCGTGGCCCTCGGCCATCAGGTCGGACTGGATCGCCGTGGCGTTCCCGGGCGTGGACTCGATGAGGAGCAGCTTCATGCCGTCATCCCACCGTGTCGGCGCGCGCGGGACCAGGGGCCAAGGTCACGAGGCGGCGCAGCCTGCTGACCATCGCGTGATGTTCCACTACTGTGCGTGCTGATGAGCGCCCCACCTTCGACCTCGCGGCGCACCTTCCTGTTCACCGACATCGAGAGCAGCACGCGCATGTGGGACCTGTATCCCGATGCCATCCTCGACGCGCTCGATCTGCACGACCAGGTGTTGGTCGAGTCGGTCGAGGCGGCAGGCGGCGAGGTCATCCGCCACACCGGCGACGGGGTGATCGCGGTGTTCCGCAGCGCCGCTGCCGCAGTGCAGGCGGCGCTCGCCGCGCAGCGTGGCCTGGCCGTGACGGAGTGGTCGAACGTCGAGCCCCTGCGGGTGCGAATGGGTATTCACACCGGTGACGTCGTGCTGCGCGGGGGCGAGCATCACGGTTGGGCCCTGAACTTCACGTCTCGACTGCACGCACTTGCGCACGGTGGCCAGGTGGTCGTGTCCGGTGCAGCGATGTCGGAGGTCGGCCACGCCGGCCTGCCCGGTGTCGAGTTCGTCGATCTCGGACTGCACCACCTCCGCGACGTGGCCGAACCGATCCGGGTCTACGGGGTGCTCAGCCCTGGGGTGCTCGATCGTTTCGACGGGCTGAGAGCGAGCGCCCGCCGAGCCACCTCGGTCCCGCGGCCGCGCACGTCGTTCATCGGCCGAGGGGCGGATGTGGATCGGATCGTCGCCGATGTTCGAGCGCACCAGGTGGTGACGGTGACGGGCATCGCCGGCATCGGGAAGACGCGACTCTCGTTGGAGGTCGCCGGCCGGATGGGTGATGCGTTCAGCGACGGCGTGGTGATGACCGAGCTGGCGGGTGTGCCACCCGCCCAGGTGGGTGCCGCGCTCGCGAAGGCCCTCGGCGTGGAACGTCGGTCGTTGCGCACCGCCGAGGAGAGCGTCGTCGAGTGGTTGCGCGACAAGCAGCTCCTGCTCCTGCTCGACTCGTGCGAGGACGCGTCCGACGCCGTACGCGAACTGGTGCACGCCATCACCCTCGATGCGCCGTCGTGCCGAGTGCTCGCCACCAGCCACGAGCCCCTCGGTGTCGACGGGGAACTCGTCTCCCGTCTCCTGCCGCTCGACATGGGCGCCGGGCGATCGGACGCCGTGGAACTCTTCTTCGATCGTGCTCGTGGTGCCGGTGCCGACCTCGACGACTCGGCGGTCACGCTCGACCTCGTGCAACAGGTCTGTCGTGCGGTCGACGGTCTGCCGTTGGCCATCGAGATCGCCGCCTCGAACGCAGGCTCGCTCGCGTTGCTCGACATCGTCGATGCCGTGCGTGCGGGGGAGCTTCCGGGGGTGACGCGAGCGGGTGCGCGACACCGCTCGGTCGTCGATGCGCTCGACCTCGCGTTCGGGCGCCTCGATGCAGCAGCCAGTGCCGCCTTTCTCCGGTGCTCGGTGTTCGCCGGTTCCTTCGACCGCGCCGCCTTCGCCTCGATCGCTGCCCCGGGCCTCGACGGGCCCGAGGTGCTCGCGATGCTGCGGGGGTTGGTCGACCGGTCGCTCATCACGTCCGAGACCCGCCGCGAACGCACTCGCTTCCGGCTGCTCGAGCCGGTGCGGGCGTATGCCGAGCGACGGTGCGACGTCGACACGCTCGCGTCGTCCAGGGCAGCCTTCCTCGCGCACTACTGCGCGGTCGCCGAACGCGCCGGCGAGGAGCTTCGCGGTGCCGAGGAAGCGAAGTGGGTGTCGCAGATCGAGCTCGACTTCGACAACCTCCGCGCGGCGCACGGCCGGGCGCTCACCGTCGACGGTGCCGATGTGTCGATCCGCATCGTCGCTGCGTTGTGGGACTTCGCCTTCATGCGGATGCGCTCGGAGATCTTCGACTGGGGAGAGGCGGCGGCCGAAGCGTCGGAAATGGATCATCCGCTGCGCGCCATGGTGCTCGGCGTGGTGGCGCTCGGTTGTTGGCTGCGTGAACACCCGGCCAAGGCGACCGCGTTCGCGCGCGAGTCGCTGCGGCTCGAGAGCGAGACCGGTGCGACGCGTTCGGTGCCGGCCCGGATGGCGCTGATGAACTCCGCGGAGTACGGCGGTACGTCGGTCGACGTGAGGGCGTTGATGGCCGAGTTGCTCGAGGTCACCCGGGAGTCCGCCAGCCCGTACTGGCAGGTGAACGCCGATGTGCTCCGCGTGCTCGCGTACGCCTTCGCCGGTCGTTCGCCGCAGGCGCAGTCGATGGCGTCCACCGCGATGGCCACGGCGCGGGAGTCAGCGAACCCTTCCACCATCGCATGGGCCCTGTTCGCGAAGGGCATGGCAGTGGAACCGGTCGACCCGGCGCACGCCGAGGCGCTCTACGAAGACGGCCTCGAACGAGCGAGGTCGGTGGAGAACGGGTGGATCGGTGCGATGTGCACCACCCGGCTCGCATCCCTGCGTCGTCGCCGAGGCGTGTGGCCCGACGCGATGATGCTGGTCGTGGAGTTGTTCGACACCTGGGGGCGCGCCGGTCACCGTTCGCACCTGTGGTCGGCGGTGCGGCAGGCGTCGCTGTGCCTCGCCGACGCGGGGGACAGCGAGCACGCCGCCATGCTGCATCGCGCCACCACGCTCACCGAACTGCGGGCGCCGCAGTTGCCCACCGAGGCGGCCGACGACGCGGCGTGCCTCGAGCGCGCCCGTGCCACCACCACCGACGGCGACTGGGCGCGGTGGGAGGCGCGCGGTGCCGACCTCGATCAGACCGACGCCGTGCACCTCGCGTCGGTGCGGATGGAGCAGGCGCTCCACCGCTGACCTGCCGACGCTCAGGCGTTCAGCTCGGGGAGGAGTTGCTCGATCTCTTCGTCGCTGAGTCGGCTCAGGGGCACCGTGCGTCCGTCGATGACGAGCGACACCAACCCCACGGCCGGCTGGTCCTTCGTGGCATTCCGCAGTGCGGTGACGAGCTGGCCCACTGCGGGGCCGGCGGCGACGGTGCCGGCCAACAGCGTCTCCATCGCCACCTTCTCGTACTCGTCCTCGTCCTCGTCGCCGCCTGGCGCCACCGCCACCGAAACTCCCGGTACGGCGGCGATCGCATCGCTGACGCCCTGTGGCAGGTCGCCGATGGTCTCGATGGAGATCGACACCGTGCGTGGCATGCGCGTGCGTGGGTCGGGTGCGCGGTCGGCAACCGCCTCCACGCCGCCCTGCCGGTACGGCGGGATGGCCCGGTACTCCTTCTCCCACCAGTCGAGGAACTGGTGCCCGAGCCACGTGACCATCTCGCGTGAGCCTGCCGCGGCCACCGAGTTCTGCCGCAGTGTGCGTGCGGCGTTCTGGGCGCCGGCGATCACCGGTTCGAGCAGCCCGGCCTTCGGCACGCCGAGCATGTCGGCGTGGTGATCACCGATCGACGAGCGGATGAACGAGCGAGCCACGCGGCGCATCGGCCCGGGGAACCAGCCCATCTGGTCGAGCAGCACCGCGGTCAACTGGCGGCCCTGCGGCGTTGGCCTGACGTTGCGCGACAGCACGATGTCGAGCGCGTAGCGGGCCTCCTCGAACGAGAGGTCGCGTGGTGCGTCGACCGGGCTCAGTGGGCTGACGACGTGCGACTCCTCCACGCCCATCAGCACGCCTACGACGTTCCAGAGGTGCAGCCAGTCGAGCACCGCCTCGGGATCGATCGCGACACCCATCCGATCGAGGTTCTCGATGGTGGGGACGGCCATCGTGAGGCAGTAGCCGAACATGTCCTCCTGGTTGATGGGGCGGCCCCAGTTCCGGTCCCACACACGGTCGGTCTCGTACTCGGCGACCGGCTTGATGTGCTGGCTGCCCGACTCGATGGTCGCCCGCATCGAGCCGTGGAACACGCGGACGCCGCGGATCGACTTCGCCCCAGCCGTGCCCTTCTGCCAGAAGGGCGTGGTGCAGATGTCCTCGACGAAGCGGGTGGACTCCCAGATGCGCCGCTCGGGCGACTTGGTGAGATCGCTCACCAGCGCGAGCACCTGCACACCGTTCCCGGCTGCGTACCCGAGGAACATCGATCCGAAGAACAGCGATGCGTGCACCATCGGCCGGAACGTCTCGAAGAGCTGCTGGGCTCGCCGCAGGCGATCGAGATCGGCCCACGAGGGGAGCGGCACGTCCTCGTCGAGGAATCGGGCGATCGGGGTGTCGCGCGGTGCCGACGGATCGGCGATGGCCATCATCACGTCGGTGAAGTGGCGATCCCGTCGGTCGATGCCCGACGACTGGTAGAAGGCTTCGATGGCGTTGTCGACCGGTACGTCGCAGCGTTGGCGGCCTTCCTCGAGGCGATCGATGAAGCCGCGGACCACTTCGGGCGGCCAGGGAGCGGTTTCGGCCTTGGGGAAGAGCAGCGGACCCTCGAACTCGTACTTCTCGTCCTGCGCGTCCACCTCGGCGGCTGCGGCCCAGATGGTGGCCTCCTGCTCGGGTGTGTAGGGGCTGAGCCCCACGAGGCCCGCTCGCTGGCGGGCACGGAACAACGACGCGATGAAGCTCATCCGGTCGTCGATGTCGTTCCAGTGCTGTGCGCCGTCGGTGGCACCGGTGCCGCCACCGACGATGCGCTCGAACTCGCTGCTGACCGCCGGGTGTTCGAGGGTGTCGAGCGGTGCGGGGTACTGCGCATCGTGCAGGGGTGGGACGGGCTTGCCGACGCGTACGGTCTCCTTGCCCACGGTGACGACGAACACCTTGCGCGTCAGTGCCTTGGCCCAGCCCTTCTCCACGGTGCCGACGAACTCGCCCGAGCCGACGTTGCGGATGGGCTTGGTGAGCACCCGCACCGGGTTCAGCATCGAGAGGTCGAGCCAGCCCTGGAGCCGTCGTTGCTCGTGGTCGCCCATGCACATGTTGCCGAGCAGGATGAGTTCCGCCTTGGTCTTCGGGTCGTCGGTGCCCATCGCCTCGATGTACGCGGCGAAGCCCTTCTTCAGCTGGTCGCGGTTCCCCTCCGGCCAGAGCTTGCCGGGCGGCGTGGGGACCCGGTCGACGCGCTCGACGAACTTCGCGAACTCGGTGACGATCTCGTCGTCGGACATGTCCTTGCGGAAGGTGGTGACGAAGTCGGCCCAGCACAGACCGATCTCCAGGAACACGCCGCGGTTGCCGGCGGCGAGGCTGCGATTCAGCACGCGCCCTTCCGACTTCCCGCCGCGCAGGACGCGGGTGGTGGTGGCCGAGCGGGCAAGCCCGAGCGGGTCGCTCTTGGCCAGGCCGAGCATGCGCTTCAGGCCCAGCGGATCGTCGCTCGCTCGAATGGTCTCGCCCACGGTGAACGAGGGCCACACCGCGAGGCTGGTCCAGTTCGCGTCGTCGCTGCCGAGCAGTTCGCCCATCGCGGTGCCGAGGTCGACGTAGGTGAGGGTGACGAGATGGTTGCGGAGGGCGTCGCTCATCGGCGCGAAGACGACGGCCTTGATCCGTCGAGCGGAGACGGTGCGATCGGTCAGGGTGCTCACGGGTTCCTCACAGGGTGGGTGGTCGGGTGGTCAAGGCATCGCGGATGGCCGCGATGGAGTGGCCTTCGTTGCCGGGGTACGTGCGGGAGGCGCCGTGGAGTGCGGGGAGCCGGTCGGAGCCCTTGTGATGCACACCGATCACGGCCCAGTTCTCGTCGAAGACGGGGCTGCCGGAGCTGCCCTCCTTGGTGGGGGCGAGGTAGTGCAGCACCCTGCCGTCGTGGTCGATGAGGTCGTTGCCCCGGATCGAGAGCTGCAGCTTGCCGCCGAGGGGATGGCCGACGACGTACACGTACGCGCCGTCGCGCACCGGCGGCAACATGTCGGCCACGGGCAGCCCGGTCAGCTGTTGCGCGGCCGGGTCGTCGGTGAGCAGCAAGGTGATGTCGAGTTCCTTGCGCGGTGAGTGCCAGATCGCGCGCATCCCCTTGAACGACAGTGACGTGCCGTGCTCGCCGGCCACCGGCGCATCGAAGTGGGCCTCGACCTCTGCCGCCTGCGTGCCGTTCTCGAGGGCAGGGTCGGGGATGACGTGTTCGTTCGTCACCAACACCACGCGCCCAGCGAGCGACGGGTGCAGGTCGGCGCCGTGGAGCGCGAACACGGTGCCCACGGGGAACGACCCGCCGCGGAGCAGGATGCCCACCGATCGGGCCCGCTCCGCGCCACGCAGGTACACGTCGATGGCGATCGGGTACTCGGTGCCGAACGTCTTCTCGTAGCCCTCGGCGGTGGAGGGCAGCACGACCTCACCCGTACCGCTGGCGAGGCTGCGCTCGCCCAGCATCACGAGGAGTGGATCCGACGGGTCGAGCTGCCAGACCTCGAGCAACTGCCGCGACAGGCTGCCGTACACGAACGGGCTCGCTTCGGGGGCGTCGAACAGCTGGCTCAACAGCGTCGGCAGCGAGTCCTTCTCGCCGCGGGCGAGGCGCAGTTCGAGCTCGGTGGCGATGCTCCATGCCGACCGAGGGAGCGGGGCGGTGGCTGCGAGGGCGAGGAGCGCATCGACGGCGGGCGCATCGGTGACACCGTCGTCGACCCCCAGGCGCGCGGCAGCGGCGCGGAGCGCGACGATGTTCACACCGGCCCACAGCGGGTCGGCGCCGTGCCGATACGCATCGAGGTACGACCCGATGGCACCGACCAGCGTCGTGGCGTTGCCCGTGTCGACCCAGTCGTCCTTCTGCATGCGGCCGAGCCGGGCGGCCAGATTCCCGCGCGAGGCCGCGGCCTCGGGCTCGGTGTGGGTGAGCAGTTGGGTGATCACCCGCTGCGCGGTGTTGTTGGCCCCGAGTTCGATGAGCGCCTGCACCACGTGCGGCCACAGCTGCCACGCCTGGTCGGGTGGCGCCACGCGGGCTGCCCCGTCGGCCAGGCGGAGCATGGCGTCGAAACGCCGTGCCCCGAGCAGGGCCTCCACGCCGGTGATCGCACTGCTCGCGTCACGGGTGCGCACCACTCCGCGTAGCACCTGCTCGACGGCCTGGTCGATCATCGCCGAGTTGCCGACCGCCACGGCCTCGGCCAGGTCAGGGGTGTCGTCGGGGCCCGTCATTCCCGAGGAACCTAGTGCATTCGTGATTCCTTCTTGACCGAACGGACTACGTTGCGTGGTGTGAGCGGCTCGGACGCCTTCATCTCCTACAGCCATCACGCCGACGGCGACCTCGCGCCCGCGTTGGAGGCCGGACTGCAGCGCCTGGCCAAGCCGTGGAACCAGCGGCGGGCGATGGAGGTGTTCCTCGACCAGCAGGACCTGTCGGCCTCACCACACCTGTGGAGCTCCATCGTGGTGGCGCTCGACGCGTCCGAATGGTTCGTGCTGCTCGCCTCGCCGGGTTCGGCCGGGTCGAAGTGGGTGGGCCAGGAGATCACCCACTGGCTCAGCGTGCCCGAGCGGCGGGAACGGCTGCTGGTCGTGCTCACCGCCGGCACGATGCAGTGGGCCGACGGCGACTTCACCGCCGACAGCGACGCCGTCAACCCGGCCTTGCGCGGGGCGTTCGACGAGGAGCCGTTCTTCGTCGACATGTCGCAACTCGATCGGTCGATCGCACTCGACCTGCGCAACCCGCTGTTCAAGGAGCGCGTCGCCACGCTGGCCGCGACGATCCGTCGCACCACGGTGGGCAATCTGATCGGCGAGGACACGCGCCAGTTCCAACGGGCTCGCCGCTTGCGCCGCATCGCGGTGAGCGCCCTCGCCGTGCTCACGGTCGGCGCCATCGTCGCCTCGGTGCTCGCGTTCCAACAGCGTTCCGAGGCGCAGGAACAGCAGGCGGAGGCGGAAGCACAGCGGAACGCGGCCGTCGACGCGCAGGCAGCGGCGGAAGCGGCACAGGCAGAAGCCGAGGAAGCGCAGGCCCGTGCCGAGGCGAATGCCGCGGAAGCACGAGCCCGGGAGCTCGCCGCCCTCGCGATCGACACCGTGTCGGACGACCCTGCCGTCGCGGCGTTGCTGGCGGTGGAAGCGAGCTATCCGAATGGCGCGGAGACACCCATCGACGTGGTCGAGGCTCAAACCGCTCTGGGGATCACGCTGAGGAGCGTTCGCGGCGCCATCGTGCGATCGGCTGGAGCGAGAGTGAGCGGCACCACGGTCGTCGCGGCAACCGACACCGCCATTGCCACGATCGATGAAACGAAGGGGACCGTCGCGGCCGATGGTTCCCTCGCCACGCCCGACTGGTGGGACGCAGCGACGGGTGATGCCGTCGAGTCGCCGGTCAGTCGCGACGAGGAACTGGTGATGATGGCGCCGATCGGCAAGCGAATTCCGTTCGTCGATGTGTTGGTCCAGCCCGAGTACGGCACGGTGCCAGTCCGCTGGCCGGTTGTGCTCGACGATGTGAACGACGTGCTGTACGGCATCGACCTCGCCACCGGCGAACTCATCGGACAGGCGGCATCCGGCGACGGCACGGTGACGCTCCGGAGCGCCGTGCCCGCTGGGCTCGAGCTCACTCACCTGGTCATCGGCCCGTCGTTCGACGTCTTCGGTTTGGCCATGGGCGGCGACGTCTACCGCTGGTCGAGTTCTGTGAGCGGGGGTCCGTCCAAGTTGCCCATGAGCCTGGTGCGCTCACTTGCTGCCACCCCCGACTCGCTGTTGGTGGAAGTCGGTCAGGGGATCATCGACGTGAGCGGCCGACCATTCCCCATGGATCAGCCCGCCGACTCGATCCAGGTGTACACGGTGCAGGACCAACTGCTGGTCACGTTGGGGGGGCTGAGCGACGGGGAACCCACGGTGCCAGGCAGTTGGGCCATGTCGCCGAACGGCCGGTACCTCGCAGCAATCTCCGAGGGCAACGGCTTCGAGCAAGCCGTGCTGGTGTGGGACCGAAGCACCACGAGGCGACTCGCCACCATCGAACTCTCGCAGCCCTTCCAGGTGATGTGGGCATCGGAGGACCGTTTTGCCGTTGCGTCTGCGCGTGGGGTCGATCAGTTCCGGGTGATTCCCCGGGCCCCCGATCTGGCAGTTGACGCGGATGGGGTCGCAATGGCCGCGGATGGGAGCGCAGTGGCTGTCACCGCCACTGACGACAGTGGAGTGCCCCTGGTCATCGCCGGTCGGATCTCGGAGTCCGACGTCGCATCGTCCCAATACCAGCGACGACAGTACGAATCGGTTGCACTCGATCGCCGTGGGGCATTCGTTGCGAGGAGGGGCTTTGGTGACGGGCACGCCACGACCACGGTGGTCCGCGTCGCGGATGGCGTCGAAGTCGCCCGGTACGACGAAGCGACTGCCGTTCGATTCGCCCCCGACCGTGACCGGCTTGCACTCGGTCGGTTCGGAACGGTCGATCTGATCGACATGGTCACGTGGTCCGTGTCCGAACGCCTCGTGTTGCCGGAGGGGATCGACACCGTGGCCGATCTCCGATGGTCTGCCGACGGGACCCACCTCCTGGTGCTCGCCTTCGAGTTCGAGACGATTCGCGTGCTGTGGATCGATGTGGAAGCCGAATCTTTCTCGCTCGTCACGAGCCTCGACGTGACGGCCATCGAGGTCGACCCGTCGGGCACTGTCGCAGCAGTGGGCACCCTCACCGGCGAGGTACTGCTCTTCGCCCTCGATGTCGCCTCGGAATCGGCGCCGATCGCGACGTTCGCTGCATCCTCGACGGCCGTCACCGGTCTGGCGTTCAGTCCGGACGGCCGGCGACTCGTTGTCAGCAGCCAGACCACCACATCGGTGTGGGACGTCCGCGACTCCACAGCCGTTCGGAGGTTGCAGGTGCTCACGTCGTTGCCGCAGTGGTTGTTTCGCAGGCAGACCGGCGCCCAGCAGGGCGGGTTGACAGTCGACGCCCCGGGCGACGGTGAGTGGGGCCACGTGGCCTACCGCCCTGATGGACGGTCGTTCGTGATGGCCGGCCCCTCCGGCATCGTGGAGGTGCCGGACTTCGACCCGCGCCTCGCATGTGAGCTCGCCGAACCACGCGATCTCGAAGAAGTGGCAGTGATCCTCGGTGAGCCGAGCGCCTGTCTGCGCGTGCCCGGGCTGCGCGACGGGAGTTAGCCGCGGAGGCGGGCCACCACGTCGGCCAGCGGCACGTCGGCACGCTCGCCAGTGCGGCGGTCCTTCACCTCGACCACGCCATCGGTGAGGCCGCGGCCGACCACGACGATGGTGGGCACGCCCACCAGTTCGGCGTCGTTGAACTTCACGCCGGGCGACACGCCGACGCGATCGTCGAACAGCACGCGCAGCCCGGCGGCCTCGCACTCGGCGGCGAGCAGTTCGGCGGCGGGCAGCTGCGGGTCGGTGGCCTTGCCGGTGGCCACGATGTGCACGTCGGCCGGCGCGACCTCGCTGGGCCACACCAGACCCTTGTCGTCGCAGTTCAGTTCGGCGATGGCGGCGACGGCTCGCGACACACCGATGCCGTAGGAGCCCATGGTGACCACGCGGGTCTTGCCGTGCTCGTCGAGCACGGTGAGGCCGAGCGCCTCGGCGTACTTGCGGCCGAGC
>SXGU01431541.1_pt1 | contig 12287 bp, 11 predicted proteins | sample 3174531 | NCBI WGS metagenome assembly SXGU01 (sample SAMN11356863, study PRJNA531348) | freshwater metagenome | isolation source: freshwater sample F1-140 | place: China: Fuxian Lake, Yuxi | collected 2017-12-25 | reverse complement strand
GATTTCGCCGCCGTCATGTTTAATCCAGTTGCCCAAGCAAAATTTGTACATACTATTAGTGCAGGCTATGTCACTGGCGCCATTTTTGTATTGGCTATCAGTGCTTACTTTCTTTTGCGAGGGAGAAACAAAGATTTCGCCAAGCGCTCTATGACCGTTGCTGTTTCTTTTGGGCTCGCATCGGCTTTATCTGTCGTCGTGCTGGGTGATGAAAGTGGATATCTCGCCAACAGTAACCAAAAAATGAAATTAGCCGCGATAGAAGCCATGTGGCACACTGAAAAAGCGCCGGCAGACTTGACGGTGTTTGGTATCCCCAACGCAAAAACAATGAAAACAGATTATGAGATCAAAATTCCTTTTGCTTTGGGATTAATTGCCACACGATCTTTTAGTGAGCCCCTTGAAGGGATAGACGAGCTTATCGAAAAAGGAAAATTACAAATTCGCGAAGGGATCCTGGCCTATGATGCGCTAACACGACTACAAAAAAACCCAGCAGACAAGCATGCAAAATCTGATTTCAGTGCCCATGAAAAATATTTAGGGTATGGCCTGTTGTTGAAAAAATACACAGAAACCGTCACTGATGCAAGTGAGACGCAAATTAACCAGGCAGCGAGTGATCTACAACCTAAAGTGATGCCCTTATTTTTCTCATTTCGGGTCATGGCAGCTTGCGGCTTCTTTTTCATTCTATTGTTTTCTATTGGCTTTTATTTATCCGTTAGACGAAAACTACATACATCACGTTGGTATTTACACTTAGCCTTTTGGTCACTTCCCCTACCATGGGTTGCAGCTGAACTAGGCTGGGTAGTCGCCGAATATGGACGCCAGCCTTGGGCCGTTCAGGGGGTGTTGCCAACATTAATGGGCACATCCTCCGTCAGTTCAACGCAAATTTTAACCTCCATAGCTGGCTTTATCATTTTTTATACCGTCCTTGCCATTGTCGAGGTATTTTTGATGGTTAAGTACATTCGGCTTGGCCCAGACAATCTAACTCACGAGGAGTATCATCATGCCATTAGATTATGAAATATTGCGGTTAATATGGTGGGCACTGCTGGGCGTACTACTGATTGGCTTTGCGGTGATGGATGGCTTTGATCTGGGTGTTGCCATGTGGCTACCTTGGCTTGCCAAAACAGACATTGAGCGACGGATCCTCATTAATAGCATTGGACCTACCTGGGAAGGAAACCAAGTATGGTTTATTTTAGGAGGAGGCGCCATATTTGCTGCCTGGCCCGCGCTATATGGACTTGCCTTCTCTGGATTTTATTTTGCCATGCTTTTAGTATTACTCGCGTTAATCTTGCGCCCCGTGGGCTTTAAATACCGCTCAAAGCTAAACCACCCTACTTGGCGCACCCTCTGGGATTACGCTTTGTTTATCGGTGGCTTCGTTCCAGCACTTATCTTCGGTGTTGCAATCGGCAATGTATTACAGGGAGTTCCCTTTCATTTTGATGAGAATTTACGTGCATTTTATACAGGTACGTTCTTGCAATTACTTAATCCATTTGCCTTGCTGTGTGGCTTACTGTCTGTCTCCATGCTAGCCATGCATGGCGCCTTTTTTATCCACGTGAAAACAGAGGCCCCTATACAGCAGCGCGCACGTATCGCGGGTAAAATTTGCGCACTCATCAGCCTTTTACTTTTTATTGGGGGCGGCGTATGGCTTTATACGGCTATAGATGGTTACAGTCTAACCAGTATTATCTCTCACAATGGCCCCTCAAACCCATTGCACAAAACGGTCGTGCGCATGGCGTCTGCCTGGCTTTCTAATTACCAGAACATGCCTGTGACAAGACTTGCTCCTATCATCGGAATCATTGCAGCCCTGCTTGCCATTGTCCTTGCCAAACATGCAAGGATCGCATTCATTTGTAGTGCCAGCAGCATCGTTGGCATTATTGCTACCGTTGGCATCAGTATGTTCCCGTTTATTTTGCCCTCATCCTCTCACCCAGAGCAAAGTTTACTGGTGTGGGATAGCTCATCCAGTCAAGTAACGCTTTTTATCATGCTTGCTGCAACCGTCATTTTTTTACCGATTATCTTACTCTATACAGCTTGGGTGTACCGGGTATTACGCGGCAAGGTAACGGCGCAGACTATCCACGATAATCAAGAAGTAGCCTATTAATATTTGGAGGTTCATCACATGTGGTATTTTTCTTGGATTTTAGGTACGGGATTAGCGTGTACCTTCGCAATTTTAAATGCCCTATGGCTGGAGCTACGGGTAAATGAGCCGAGTAACCCTTCATCAAAACCAAGGTAGCGCATGGATTGCGGCCATGCATTGATCATCAAAAGGGTAAGTCTAGATAGAAGCTTGCCCTAGCAATACACGTCGTTTCTATAGGGCAATAACAGCCTACAGTAACCCCCCCTTGATTTTACCAGTGTCCTCCACTTCGTCTTTATATTTTATTGACATTAAACGGCGTGTTTTTCTAGGGTGATTTTGTTACGATCATGACCATCAAATACCCTAAGTGCAACTATAAATGGCAACGCTGACAACAGAACAATCCGATAATTTAAAAGACATTGTATTGCATTACCTCCAAGGTGAGGCAATCAATGTTGCTCATGTTCGACTACAAGCCGAATGCGCCGAGTTACAACAAGACTGCACGTCTTTATATCAATCCATTCACATAGAAGGCGAAGATGAAGATGTATTTATTCGGGCTATTCTCGGCAGCCTAAATATTAAAAAGAGCAGGCACCCAAAGCTTCAGGGACCTTATGAAAAGCTACTGGATAATTCTGATAACCTGCACGAACTTTTAACCCATCTTTATCATGATGGTCATCATCATGTAGGCTATCTTTTACGGCTAATTGAAAACACCAAACCAAAACCAGACTTAACGCCCATATTTGTATTTGGTGCCATATCGAGCGTAGGACTTGGAGGCCTTCTGTTCGCCTTTAAGGTACAGATGATAACCTTAGGTCATTGGTTCATCCACACCTTCCCATCTGTTGTCAATTGGCTAGGGAAAACCTTCTCTTTATTACGCAATATTCCTTTTCTTGGGATTATTTTCTATGGCCTGGGTCTCCTGTGGAGTTGGTATCATACGTTTACTAATGGCACAACCACTACAATGGAGAGGTTAAATCGACTCTTTTTTAAAACCCTAACAGCAGGCTTAACGATATCGGCCTATGCTCTTTCTTATCTAGCAGAAGGTGCTATGACGATCTCCGCTGCGGTGTTGTTTGTATTAAGTGCGAGCACTGACGTCTTTCAAAGCTTATTTGATTGGTTTAGAAGCCGGCGGGCACTGCAAACATTGCCCCCCCCCGCAGATAGTGCGAACTGGGAAATTGTAGCAGAATATAGGCGCGCAAAAAATTTACATCAGCACACTCTAAAAACAGTATGGATAAAACTCGGGGCGGCCATATTAACAACCATCGCAGTCGGTGTGTGGAACTTTTTTCCACCAACTTTTGCTGTTGCCGTAGGCTGCATAGCCTTTATATGGCTCATTGGGTTGGCCAAGTGGTCTATATTAAGAAATTTTGAAGAAGAATCAGCCAATAATTTACAGCGAAAACTAAGAAACATTGACGCCTCGCTAAAGCCTGAGTTAAGTCCCACCAAGAAAAAAACCTTGGTCAGGTTGAGCCAAAAACAAAAAAGCCTTCTGGCAAAAGAAAAAGAACTCACTGCGCGCGAACAGGAGCTATATGAGCATGAAAAATGCCTTGCTCTGCACAGCCAGACCGTCATCGATACCCTCGGGGCGATGACTCAGGGACTAACGAGTCCCGCCCGCGCTTTGGCATTATTACAAAAAGATGAAAATACCCTAACACTGACTACGGAACCGACAACAACACGTAGCCATTTGTCGGACCCCATGACAGAAGGACTGCTTTTAGTTAATAGTAATGGCGGACAAGACCCATTCGACCTGGAGGTGTATGGCCCAACCTGTTAATTTTATCGTTTACAACAGTGTATAAAAGCGCTATGCGCGCAAAGATTGCGTAAAATTTTTCCCAAACCCTACTCACTACCCACATGAGGAATAGAACCCGAAATGGCTATGTTGAGAGACATACAAAGTAAGCCAAAAACCTTCCTGATCGTTTTTGCATAAACCTACTACCAGTATAACCATCTCATTAAAATAGATAAAAATAAACGCACACAAGAGCCATCATGAACAAAGAAGGACTGGCCTTCTGTCTTCACATTTGGATGTTTGTGTTTATTTTTATCTATTTTAATGAAACGGCCCTGAGCTCGCCACGTGACAGCAGCGACAGTATTGTATACACTTGCTACCACTGGAGCAAAATATATGCCTCTATGAGACAAACTTAAGGAGGCTATGATGAGTCGCTATTTTAACACATGATGATAAGACACATACCTAACGTGCTAACGCTGATTCGTTTGGTTTTGATCGCACCTTTTTTGGTGTCTCTTTACCAGCAGGCATACGTGAATGCTTTTTATATTTTTATTTTAGCAGGCTGTACTGATGGCCTAGACGGCTGGCTAGCTAGGTATTTTCACTGGCAAAGCCTTTTTGGTTCGTTTATAGATCCTTTAGCAGACAAGCTTCTGATTGCTGCCAGCTTCATTTCTTTAGCATTTATAGGGAAACTGCCATGGTGGTTGGTCATTTTGGTTTTTTTACGCGACCTAACCATCTCTTTTGGCGTGGTCGCCTGGTACTGGCTTGTCCAACGTAAACTAGATTTTAAGCCAACCACTTTAAGTAAAATCAATACGGTGTTACAGCTAACATTATTAACGTTGTGCTTATTTGAACTCGCCTTTTTTAAGTTTGCTCCCTATTTGGTCGAGACGCTTGTTCTTTTAACGACGATGACTACCGCCACCACTTATATTGATTATGTATGGACGTGGGGGAAAAAAGCGTGCACCGATATCCATCTAGTCAAATGAACAGACAACTCGCCTTAGCCATCCAATTAAATGATGAAGCAACCTTTTCTAGCTATTGCTGGGGTAATAATGCTTTGTTACAACAGCAATTAGAAAACACCTTGAATGGCAAAGGAGAGCGCTTGATCTACCTTTGGGGCACGCCTGGTAGTGGAAAATCCCATCTTTTACAAGCATGCTGCCAAGCGGTTACAGGTAACCAGTCAGCCATTTATCTGCCTTTGCGCACGCTTAAAGAATGGGGGCCACAAGTCATTGATGGGATTGAGAAACAAACATTGATAGGCATCGACGACATTGATGCTATCGCCACGAACAGTGCGTGGGAGGAAGCGATTTTTCATTTATACAATCGTGTCCGTGATAATGAGCAAACAACATTAATTATCTCAGGCAATTGTCCACCCGCGAATGCACCGCTTCATTTGCTGGATTTACGCTCACGCTTAAGCTGGGGTTTAGTTATCCAACTCAATGAATTGAATGACCACGATAAAATTCATACACTCAAATTACATGCTCATAAACGTGGCTTTGAATTACCAACCACTGTAGGGCAGTTTTTATTGAATCGCTGCGCTCGCAATATGCACGACCTTCATACATTACTGAACCGCTTGGACGAAGCCTCTCTCATTGCCCAACGTAAAATCACCATTCCATTTGTCAAAAATATTTTGGGCATTTGACATTCGATAAACATCACCTATGCCCCAATAAAACAAATCATTTTTCTAAGATAAGCATCAGGCAACCTTTAACTCCAGCATCGCCTCATGAGCATGATCACATAAATCACCTAACGAGCACAGACGTGGTCTGTTAAAGAAAGAATGGCGATGCTCCATAGTCGCGACCACGCCATCCGCTGGAGTGGTTTGATGCATTGTCGCCAAGCCGGGGGCAATCCCAGGGACAGTTAATCGTCTTATCTCATCATGCAAATGTTCGAATAAAGCAACGTTATTCTTTAGTTTATGCAACGCTTGTTTCTGATATGTAACAGCCTCCTCGCCTGCAAAAGCCTCTATGTTATCCTTGTCCAATCCCATCCAATGCCCAACAAGGTTTTCAAGTCCGGGTCTTTGAACAAACCAATAAAGACTCAGTGCGGCTAAACCCACTACAGAACTCACCGCCACTACAGGCCAGAACGTCACTGATACTGAAGCGATAAAGAGACCCGCAACGGCTAAAGCCAAGGTCTGTCCCGCAAAAAAACCACCACCAAAAAAAAACAGCGCCGTCATGGCTGCCGTAGCAAATTTTGCGGCCCGCAAGATCGGGTTATTCAACGCAGTTAGGTACGTTTCCCGCACGTCATCCAGTGCATTGTAACGTACGACCAACATCGCGATCAGCTGTTGTAATGCAAGACGCTCATTCGCATCTAATGTATCATCCGCATAACGGTCATCAATTTTTTTTCGAAGCCTATCAATTTGCTCAACCTGCTCCACCAGCACATCCAGCAACTGGTTTGATTTTCCCAAGCTCACCCCAACTTGTTTAGAAATTTCAACAAGATCGAAACCACAAAATACGCCAACAGACAAGAGAGAAAAAGTGATTCCGCCTACAAATACGAGTATCGTAGGAACGGCTGCGAATGAACCAAGAATAGAGGCTATGCCATCAAAGCCCTCACAAATGGCTAAAAGTGTTCCCGCGGCCGCTAAAAATATGAACTGTGCTCTATTAAACCAATGGGTTGTATTTCCCTTTTTCTTGTTATGACACTCCAAAGGGCTCAAAAAAGAATCGTGTAAATCCCCCAATAAAGCGGTATGTAAAGACTCCAATAAAAATCGACATGTCTTATCATCCTCTTTCTTTTGCTGAAGCCAAGCTACAATTTCTGCATCGCCTATCTCGGCATTTTTTTGTTCACTCCACGCCGACAACACCTTGTCATCAATTACTTGACTCAGTTGATTGATTAGGTCTTTTGAGCGATCACTCATCACTATTCGTTTAACCATGACAACACACATCCAGGTAAAATGACTTTATTTATTAAGACAGAATTTACGAAACATTCGAGATAGAAGAAAAATCATTTTGTTGTACCCTATCCCAAACCACATCATTCAACGAAAGTGAACGTTTAAAAAACCTATGGGGACTAGTAACTTTTGGTTTTTGCACCATGTGGGCCTCGGAGTCATTGTATCGTGATACAGACTCCATCCGCTTAGCTACTAGTTCACATCCCTCGATTTGCTTGTGCAACTGCTCTATGTGTTGCAGGGAGTCAAGCTTTTCTTCAATTTTATGCTCTAGATTTTGCAATTTTTTCATCTGCTTATTAACAATGTGACTGCTAGAAAATGTTTCAATTTTAGTCTTATCGATACCCAGCAGCAGGCCAACACGCCCTTCATACCCTGGGCGCTCCATAACGCAATACACACTAAGAGCCGCCAAACTCAAGACAGCACCCGCAACAAAAATAGGCCAGAAGGTCACTGAAACTGACGCCACAAAAAGGCTTGCAACCGCTAACGATATGGATTGCCCTGCAAAGAAACCACCGGCCAAAACAAGTCCGCCTTCTATCATCGCTGTGGCTAATTTTACAGCATTGATATAGGGGTTATTCAATTTAATGGCATATGCTTGACGCACGCTCCCTAAGTCCTCGTAGCGACAAGAAAGCATTTTTACCATGTCATGTAATGCTTTCAGCTCGCACAAATCTACCGTTTTAGTATAACAGTCATCAATCACTTTCCTCAGCTGTTTGATTTGCTCAACTTGGCTCACACACACATCAAGCAATTGACGAGGTTGCTTTAATTTCGCCCCAAAAATTTTAGACATTTCAACCCGATCGAAATGATAAAAAAAAGCAAGGGAAATACCTGCAAAAATAACCCCAACTCCCGTTACGATTGCAGCCGGAACGGCAAAGGTCCCAAGGATAGCCGTGATCCCACTATAGCCCCCACAAACAGCTAAAAGTGCACCTGCAATAATCAGCAAGTGAAATTGCATGTTATTAAACCAACCAAGGGATCTCGATTCTCGCTTTTCACTAAGCTCATCAACACTCACCAAGGAGTCATGTAAATCTTCTAGCAAAGAAGCACGTAAAGACTCCAACAACAATTGCATATTTTTATTCTGAGTGACCGGCTGACTGAGCCATGCAACCAGTTCAACCCGATGGAGCTCGTTCGTTGAGGAGTCACACCACACCTGCAAGGTAACGTCATCAGTCTTTGAACACAATTCCTTCATTAACTGACCTGTATGCTTACTGATCGTCACGAATTCAGCCATTGCATCACCCCAAGATGGCACAAAATAATGATTATAAATTATCCTATTAGCGTTGCATTTTATCTATATTATATTAACAAAACATTAAGGGATTTTCGTTTGGCAATCGATGGGTACCACTGTATTTGATAAGCCATGAAGTAAAGCATAAACCTTTCCTTGTTGAATGCTTGGAAAATCTTCCTCCACTTTTGCAACAGCTGCTGCTACCCGCATGGTGGTGCAATATTCAATCAACTTTTCCAGCGCGGCTACCTTTTGTTGTTTTCTCTCTTTATGTGGATATGGCCAGCAACTTTGTATCCTTTTTTCCAACCGACCAATCATTGCTTGTATTTCAAGATGTTGTTCATTAGCAAGACTACTTTCCCGCAGCGCATTCTCTAAAGAAGCTTCCTTGCTGTTGCCTGCAGGGAGGAAAAATCGCTGAGATGCAGACGTTGCAGGGGGCAGAAATACTGGCGCATCTGTTATTGATGCAACAGCCTCCTCTTTTTTTTGCCTTGCATCCCTCACGAGTTTCTCGAGTTCCTGTGCTATGCTCGAAGATTCAAATAGTTGTTTTTGATGTCCCTCGCAAACTGCCATGGCATCATGTACCTTCGGACATTTCACGCCATAACGGGTACAAGCTGCCTGTAAATTCCTAAGAAGCAACGCCTGATCTTTTTGACAATGTTCTGAATAAAAAGCGATCTCATAGCCAAGTACTTCTGTCAGCTCATTCAAATACTGAATGGTTTGATAGCCATTGACCAACACGCGAACACTACCACAATCATATGTTTCTAACACAATATCTTCGTCAGATGGACCTCTGACCTCACCCCCAAAAACATCATCAAAATCAAGCAACAAATACTTAGGCATGACTATTTCCTCAAATGCTGAGGTAAGATGAGGGAGATTCCCTTGATGAAAACGATCAGTATCCAAACAAATATCGAGGAGGAGGATGTGACTAGCCTCTGCTTTCTGCTCTCTAAACGATACGTTACAATGCAGCACATCGCGTAAAAAAGTAGTTATTTTCTCTTGGAATGGTTTACGAATCGCTATGGTGAGTAATGTAGTCTCTTCTCTTTCATGTGGAGAGGAGCTCCTGTCGTAGCGATCATCAATATAACGCTCTAATAGTCCCGAAAGGATCTGTACTCTTTCTTGGTATTGCTTATGGCTTATTGTCATAATAACATCCCCTGAAAAACGGTGTTCAATCGTTTAATATCTATCGCTTATGCCACTTTATTTCTAAAGCTGTCATGTGCATTGACACCCTAGATCATTCCCAATTTTATTGGTTGTCATAGCGCACAAACTATACCGTATAACATCCTTATAAACACTGGCCTGAGTGAAAATTAGAAACGGGAAACAATGTGTCATTTCATGCGCTGACTTCAAATAGGGTGGGAAGGGCATAAGCCTTGACCACACACAGAGGCACTGTCAACCGATGTACAGAGTACAAAAACTCGCTTAAACTCGATGATCAAGTTAAATCGAAAGCTTTTTTGATGGAGGTGCATGCTCTTCTACCCAAAGCTTATCTGCAGAGGTTCTGAACTGTTGAGCAGCACCCAGGCCACTTGACAACACGTGTTCATTGACTTCAAAAAATTTCTCATATGCCTCTTTTTCTTCTTGACTCAAAAGGGCTTTTCCTTTCGACAAATCGTCTTCCGACATTTTTGGCTCAAAATAGCTAGCATCATAATTTGTGTAAACTGGCTCAAGTGAGTTTTCACAAATCAGCGTACAACAAGCCGATATCAGATTGATTTTATTGCGAGGCGTTCTATTATAAAGTTGACAAAATTCATGAATATCCAGAGATTTTGTTATTTCTAGCCGAGCTTTTTCCATCTCTGGAAGAAGCATCCTATAATTTCGTCGTTTTCGTTGGCCACCGAACACATGGACATCAAACTCTGTTGTCCTAGTCATATCAGTAAATGCGTTTATTAACGTCGCAAGGTTTTTTTGGGTATTTTCATAGTTAGACAAAATTTGTCCATCAAGATGGGCTAGTAGTCTATTTTGGGGATTTTTTCTGTCAATAAAGGCTAACGCCATACACTCTGTCATTCCCGTTGTGACCAGCGTGGTGTTGGGATCAGTGGTGACAAAAAACTCCCCTTGTGCAACATAACGATAGTTTTTCATGGACATTTTTTCCTGAGCTGAATAAAAAGATTCATGTTGAATAATTAGCATATAAACGCAACGATGTTACAAATTAGATAAGTGGCGCTTGGAATTGAACCAACAGGTTACGTCAGCTAGGTCAAATTAATTATCTAAATTGAGTAGATGTTCCAATCCGTAATAGAGTGTTTTGAATTGTTGTACATGCTCACATGCGAGGATGACGCCAGGCATGAATGAGGCACGATCGATACTATCATGGGTTATGGTGAGCGTTTCGCCTACGCTGCCAAAGATAACCTGTTGCCGTGCAAGAATTCCCGGCAGACGTAAAGAGTGGATATTCACTTCATGGAATGTTGCTCCCCGGGCACCGGTGAGCAGTTCTTTCAGACGTAGTTGGTTTTTTTTATCACACCGTGCGCCAGCGATCATTTCTGCGGTTTTCATGGCAGTTCCCGAGGGCGCATCCAATTTTTGTGGGTGGTGTGCTTCAATGATTTCTACTTCAGGTAAGAAACGTGCGGCAATTGCGGCAAAATGCATCATGAGTACCGCAGCAATTGAAAAATTAGGCACAACAATGCCACCTAGTTTTTTTTCAGAACACATACGCTGCAGTGTCTGTATTTGCTCCGGAAGTAAACCGCTCGCACCAATCACTGGGTGAGCATTATTGTTAATAATGGTGAGACTATTATCATACACGCAATCCGCACGAGTCAGCTCAATGACGATGTCTGCCTTGGTGTCTCTGATGGCGGTTTGTAGATCATCATGGCGACTTAAGCCGGCTACCAATTGAAATGCAGGATGTTTGCTCATGGTTTCAGAAGCTAAGCTACCCATTTTTCCGTGTGCACCATTCACAATGACCCGGCTCTTCATCCTCTCTTTGCCCAAAACATCAATCATGAAACGATAGTCCTATGGATTTTCAATATTATTGGTACTGGCTTTCTTTTTTGGTGCTTGGTGCACAATTTTCCAGGCCCATATGCTAGCAGGGATCCAACCAATGACTGTAGCCTGTAAGATAAGGGCGACAAAAGCACCTCCGGGGTTATCGTCGATCAGCAGAACTATCCATGGGAAAGACAACGCCAGTAGAGACATAAAGATACGTTTTGCAGAAGAAATAGTCATTTATTGGACCCCTTTCATTCTAATATGTATAAGTATATACCGCGCATAAATTATTTTGCGAGCGCTTTACAGTAGTTGTCAGCCAGTATTGCAAAACTGAGCTAAACGCTGTACATTGCATGCTCATTTTCGGGCATTGTCATCGTCTTTGCCAATCAAAATTGAGCTACAACAAGTAAACTAATCAAGGGCCTCAGCATGAGAAAACAGGCGCTGCATCCACGCACCGAAATTATTAACAAAAAGCAAAAAAATCAAGCTAAATTAGCTCGCAATAAGGCCTTAAATTGGCTTTCTACGTTTTTCCCACGGGTATTTGATAACAGCGCACTGATCCAGCCATTGAAGCTGGGGATCATGAATGACATATTAGCTCATGCAGACAAGGCTCAGGCTGTCGGTATTTCTAAGAGCAAGTTGCGAGAAGCCGTGGTGATCTTCACGCGGCGGATTGATTATTTGACCTGCCTTAAAGCACGAGAGATGCGTATTGACTTAGAAGGTAATCCAGTTACTCCTGTGACTGAAGAGGAAGCAACTCGTGCTGCGATGAAAATTAAAAAGCGGGTAGAAAAAAGCACTAAAAATGCGCGGAAAAATCTAGTCAACCCATCAGTAAGTCATAGCAATCCAAGACCAAATGATTCAGTAAAATACCCCCCCGATTACTCCGCTACCCCACCTTACGCTGAATATACCGGGTCATGCGGTCTGCAACATCATACTCAGCCTATCCGACCTGCTGTTG
>SXGU01439815.1_pt1 | contig 12296 bp, 10 predicted proteins | sample 3174531 | NCBI WGS metagenome assembly SXGU01 (sample SAMN11356863, study PRJNA531348) | freshwater metagenome | isolation source: freshwater sample F1-140 | place: China: Fuxian Lake, Yuxi | collected 2017-12-25 | reverse complement strand
TACCGAAGAAATTGCGGTATTCCAGGCTTTTTCACGGATTATTCGGGAAGCGGGCAAACAGTTTGTGGTGATGGATACCGCTCCAACCGGGCATACTCTGTTATTGCTGGATGCAGCAGGTGCGTATCATCGTGAAGTGCTGCGACAGATGGATACTGACACGCCCATTCTGACACCAATGCGGCAATTGCAGGACAGTCAGCAAACCAAGGTGCTGATAGTGACCCTGGCCGAAACGACCCCGGTACTTGAAGCCGCAAATTTGCAAGACGATCTTCGCCGAGCCGGTATTGAGCCCTGGGCCTGGGTGATCAATAACAGCATTGCCGCCACCCCGGTAGAATCCTCTTTACTGCGTCAGCGGGCGGCGAATGAATTATCTGAAATTGATGCAGTTGCACAGCAATATGCTCATCGTTATGCCGTAGCGCCACTTTTGTGCGAAGAGCCTATAGGTATTGATCGATTGCTGGAATTAGCAGCTCCTCCTCATTAATCCCACTGTAGCAGACAGCCGCAATCAGACCGGCAGCAAACGCTTTTAGCTCATCCTCTAACCCTATGTTTCCTTGCCCTAATTTTCACCGGAGCAACCGATGAACCTACCGAATTGTGCAAAATCGGATTTATCCTTTATCGACCGCTATCTCACCCTATGGATTTTTATCGCCATGGCTATTGGGGTTGGTCTGGGTTTTGTGTTTCCAGACGAGGTTAATAGCATCAACACAGCTGTTTCTATAGGGACAACCAACATCCCGATAGCCATTGGCTTAATTCTGATGATGTATCCGCCATTGGCCAAAGTGCATTACGAAGAACTGGGCGATGTATTCCGTAATTGGCGAGTACTGGGATTGTCTTTGCTGCAAAACTGGATCATCGGTCCGTTATTGATGTTCGGGCTAGCCATCCTGTTTTTAAGCGACTATCCGGAGTATATGACAGGTCTGATTATGATCGGTCTGGCTCGCTGTATTGCCATGGTGATCGTCTGGAACGAATTGGCGCGAGGTGACAACGAATATTGCGCCGCATTGGTGGCCTTTAACAGCATCTTCCAGGTATTGTTTTTCAGTGTTTATGCATGGCTATTCATTACCGTGCTGCCTCCATTATTTGGCATGCAGGGCAGTTTGGTGAGCATTACCATTAGCGAGATTGCTCAAACGGTAGGCATTTACTTGGGCATTCCCTTTATGGCCGGATTTGCCACCCGCTTCGTGCTGATCAAAGCTAAAGGTAAGGCTTGGTATCAGCAATATTTTCTGCCCAAAATCAGCCCACTGACACTGATAGCGCTGTTGTTTACTATCGTGGTGATGTTTTCCCTGAAAGGCGAACTGATCGTACAACTACCGTTGGATGTTGTGCGTATTGCTATTCCACTATTAATTTACTTCGTGGTGATGTTTTTGGTCAGCTTTTTGATGGGTAAATCCATAGGTGCCGATTATGAGAAAACCACCACTTTGGCATTCACCGCAGCCAGCAATAATTTTGAATTGGCGATTGCTGTGGCGGTGGCGGTATTCGGCATCAATAGTGGTGCAGCATTTGCGGCTGTAATTGGGCCATTGATTGAAGTTCCTGTGATGATTGCATTGGTGAATGTGGCGTTTTTGTTTAAATCAAAGTTTTTCGCGCCCGCATCATAAAAACGCTTATGTGCATTTCGTGATTGGAAATGGTTCTGCTTTGCCATGGGCATCTGCAAATTTAATGACAAAGCAAAAATCTACAACTGATATTGCAACGCTTTTATTCCCTACCAGTTACGGTGTTCCTCCTTCGTGTTTATTCCAAATGCTGATGCCATTTGGCGCTTGCCCCACCGGTAGCCGTGCTATTTCCTCGTCCGTTTTGAGGTCGATAATCGATACGTCGTTGCTGACCAGATTACTGACGTATGCATACCGCCCGTTCTTGGCAATGACAATTCCGTGTGGCGCATTTCCAGCTTTGATAGTTCTGATGACTTTGCCTTGTTGCAAATCGACTTTGTAAATCCATTGACCGTCCGGTTGATTGAAATAATGGCCTTGATCCGCCACGTAAAGATAGCGATTGTCAGGCGTGGGGTATAACTGCACCGGCCCTTTGGCGTTATTGGGTAACGGAATGTTATGCAATGCGCCGCTGTTTGTATCGTAAATCGCCAGTTGCTTGCTGTCGTATAGCGATACGGCGACGATACGGCTATTAGGTGTAACAGCCGTTTGCACAGCCGCTCCCGCTAAAGCTAACACTTCCAGCTTATCAGTCTGTAAATTCAATTTACCCAGACCCTTGCCGTTCAGCAGCGCGATATATGCGTGCGAGCCATCGCCAGCGATGCGCAAGCCGTGTGGCTGACTGTTTGCCGGTGCTGCGATTAGTTTTTGCACCTTAAAAGTTTTGGCGTCAATTTTGTATATCGTGCCGGTATTTTGCGCAGTCACGTAAGCCGATAGGCTATCCGGAGCTAGTGCTACGTGGGCCAAATGCAGTCCGGTACCGAGAGGGATGCGGCGCTCAATGACATCGGTTTCCGGATTGATGACGACGACTTCATCTATCGCTTGACCGGATGCTGCTTCATGAGCTGAACCCTGAGGCTTATCACCTGATTTGGCATGACCGTGATGGTCTTCACTGTTAACGGTGACCCAAACGCTGCGGCCATCCGGTGCCACCTGCACGTTATGCGGGGCTACCTGAGAAGAGCCGCCTGTCCCGAGCAACACTGTCGCAATCCGCTTTCGGCTTGCCGTATCAAAAACCGCTACCGTCCCTTCACCTTCCACCGCGACATAGAGTTTCTCTAAGGGGATTGGCGCGAAGGCAAATGCAGTGGTCTTAACAAGAAGGGCCAAACCTGCAAGCAAATAAAGTATCCGAGTATTCATGGTAGTAATCTCCTCTCCAGGCTGATTTCCAGTTTATCTAACAACACAGGAATGACTTCCCACTCAAGTTCCGCCGTCTGTCATTTACTGTTTGATGGCTCCAACAGGATTTACGATAGTCATGAGTTTGCTATCCCATTTTCCCTCGACGTTTACCTCAGCCTTGGCACCAAACAGAACCGCTTTAATCAAATTATGATTCACAAATGCATATAAACCCGGTTCGCGAAATTCGTACAGCATGGCAATCGCATCGCCGGCAGGCACATTCCAAGACTCGAAATCTATTTCGGGCTTATTCCCGAATGAACCGCCGGGCCAAAAAAGATCAGCATGACCACCAATCAGGTGCCCATCGGTTGACATGTTGGCTTGCGCATGAACGAACAGTATTTTTTCCCCGACTTTGGCACGCAGCGCATGCTCTCCCGTCAAAGCGCCAACGGAGCCGTTCATCACGACATAGGTGGGTGTGAGTGTCTTCATCAGGGGTTGAATCGCCACTTCATGCTGCGCTACATTTTCCGCTACTTGCGTAGGCACATAGACATCCTGCTCACTAATGACATACATGCGGTCGTAGGCGACTGGTTTGCCATGTTGATTTCTAAGCCCATCCCGGGGAAGGACGACCAATACCCCGCTTTGTCCCGAAACCACATGTGAGGGAATATGCAATCCGCCGGGGGCGCAGTGGTAAATGAAGGTACCGGCTTTGCTCGCCAAAAAACGGAAGGTGACTTCTTCGCCCGGAGACACCAAGGAAATACTACCGCCACCCATGGCTCCTGTGGCGCCATGAAAGTCAATGTTATGGGCGAAAAGATTGTCAGTTGGATTGATTAAATGCACCTCAACTACATCGTTTTGATGCACAACAATGGTTGGGCCTGGATTGGTTGAAACATAATCCGGATTAGTGGCTCTGTAGAACATCCCCCAGGTTTCGACGGCAGGTTTATCGTCTTTTGCAGGCGCAATGACAAATTTCTTTTCTTCGATAGACAGGTCAACATGGATGACTTTGGGTTTTTGCTTTCCAACGGATTGTTCGTGAACCGGCACAAAAGGGGGCTGTACCAGTGATTGGTTGACCACCTCCATACCCATTTGACTGGATGGAATTCCTACTGTCGGTGCCGACCCGGTTGAATTGCCTGTCATGCCATGCTCATGCTCCGCTCCTTGTGCATTGGTCAAACCATAAAAACCTGATGCCATCCAAAATATCAGACTCAATTTGTTTTTCATACATTTCCCCCGAAAAGATGTAAATCAGATACTACTATTATCTAACTTCAATTGCACGCCGACTTTACCGACACATTCAACTTGTATACGTCACCCAGCGTGAGCGGCTATTGTGGCAACATCCCCACGCGATTTATCCTGAGCATTTTTTAATTGACGAGGCTAAAGAGCGGCATAAATACGCCTTCCTGCCATTCGGTGCAGGCATGCATAACCGCATAGATAAGCATTTTGCCGAACTGGAAATGCTGCTGATCATAGCCGCCGCCATCATCAGCGTATTCAAAATTGAGATTCAGGCAGAGGTTAAGCCCATATTAAAAGCCGGAACGTGATGTTAAAGACGGTTCGCTGGAACAACACCTGCGAGAAAAAGCACAAGCGGCCCAAATACAGTTTGGAATTTAAGCAAGATGCCACCAAGCTGGTTCTTGAAAAGGGCTGCAGCCAGCAACAAGCCGCCGATCATCTGGGCCTATCATTAACGTTGGATTCGAGCAGAACGCAAGCCTTCCGCCCATGGCTCGGCGACGAAAAACCAAGCTTGAGCCAGGGGGATCACAATGAATTGATTCGTCTGCGCAAGGAAAATGAACAGTTGCGAATGGAGCGCGAGATATTAAAAAAGGCGGCAGTCTTCTTTGCGAAAGAAGCCGAATACCCATAGGGCACAAGTGCGGACAGCGCTTTGTGTCAAGGCATTACAAATGGCTTTCTGGCGCCGTAAACCGCCACCCGGTTTGCTGCATCTAGCCAAATAATCTTTACTTTTCAAGCAAACGAATGCCTTTATCTTCAATCAGGATTTTGCGTTGTTTGTACAGGCCGCCAATCGCCTGCTTGAAGACTTTTTTACTCACTGCAAAGGTGTCGTAAATCATTTCCGGTGGGCTTTTGTCGGTCAAGGCGACATAGCCATCGTGTTTTTTCAGCACCGCCAGAATTTTTTCGGAGGTGCTATCGACTTTTTGGCCGTATTTTTCCTGGCTCAGAATCAAGTCCAGTTTATGATCAGGGCGGACTTTTTTGATAAAACCGCTTAAGGTCTGGCCTTTTTGCAAAGGCTGGAATACCTCATTTTTATAAAGTACGCCCCAATATTGCTGATCGACAACGGCTTTAAAACCCAGTTCGGTTTCTTCAGCGATGATCAAGCTGACGGCTTGCCCATCCTTGTAATAAAAAGCTTCATCCCGAATAAAATCATTTAATAAGGTCGAAGCGGCGATCCGATTGTTTTCATCCAGAAACAGCCGCACCAGATAAAACCGGCCTTCCACCATTTTGCCTTTCTGTTCGCTAAACGGCACCAGTAAATCCTTGGGCAAGCCCCAATCCATAAAGGCTCCGGCATGGCTCAAAGACACCACTTTTAACCAGGCGACTTCATCCGCTTGGGCTTTAGGGGTTTGTGTGGTGGCGATAGCCTGATTTTTACCATCGATATACACAAATACTCGCAAACTATCGCCAACCTGGCAATTGGCGGGCACATCATGCTCGGACAACAAAATATCGCCTAACTCGCCGCCATCCAGAAACACCTCGGTATCGCGTTTTTTGTTGATGGTTAAGGTGTTGAATTTACCGATCTCGAGCATGTGAATTCCTGAAAATGATGTGAATAGAGGTAGTCTTTGCAATGTGTAGCATGATTTTGACATTTTGGTGAGTTTCAGTTGAGGATGAAGTGGTTACAAAGAACATTGCTGAGTTTGCCGGGCTGTTCAATTATTTTTTTACCCCCACAGTCGTAATAATTACACGTGTGTGTTGGCCCTTTACAACATAGCCGCCAATGAACCCAATCCCCGTCTGTAGTTTGTCTGGATATAGAAACATTCTCGATTTCACACTCTGTTACGTTTGCAGAGGCTCGGTGTAAGTCTGGGCTTGACACTGCACAGCCCGACAGAAAAACTGCAACCAAAATAATCTTGAAATATGAAACCATAATCTTCGCCCTGATCAATTGAAGAGTACATGGTCTGTAATAAAACTTAAATACGACTTACATTGAAGAATTTTATCTTTGGTCTAACTGAACGGTATTAGGCTTAATCCCTAACCCAATTCTCGACCAGCCGACTGGGGATATGGGCTGACTCACTGGATTCGGGATAGCTTTTGCCACGAATGATGCAGTAAATGACCCGCAGCGTGTCTGCCAGAAGCAGCCAGGTGATTAGCATGAACAAGCCGGTCAGGCCTGCATTCAGATAATCATTAAATATCAAATGGGGCGCTTTGCCGGTCATGTCCGCATTCAAGAGACCCTCAGTCAGTTTACCGGACAAGTCGGTTGCATGGGCCAAAAAACCCACCCGTAAATCAGCCGAAAACAATTTTTCCCAGGCCGCGAAACTGGTGATGATGATCAACCAAGCCAAGGGCAGGGCGGTTACCCAAACAAACTTTAACTTGCCGGTTTTCACTAAAATCGTGGTACCGACGCACAACGCAATGGCAGCCAGCATTTGATTGGCAATGCCGAACAAGGGCCATAAGCTATTAATGCCGCCCAGTGGATCGATGGTGCCCATGTACAAAAAGTAACCCCAGGCACCGACCACCAAACCGCTAGTCAGCAATATGCTGGGATAACTATGGGTTTTACCCAAGCCGATATTGAAGTTACCCAGCATGTCCTGCAACATGAAGCGGGCGACCCGGGTGCCGGCGTCGAGTGTGGTCAAGATAAACAAGGCCTCGAACATGATGGCAAAGTGATACCAAGCCGCCAGCAGATGGGCGCCAAATACCTGTGCAAACAGGCTGGCCATGCCGACTGCCAGTGACGGGGCGCCGCCGGTGCGTGCAAACAAAGTCGATTCTCCCATCGTTTGGGCTAGAGTTTGCATTTGCTCGACCGTCACCGGAAAACCCCAGCTACTGATTTTGGCGACGGCATCGATAGCCTGACTGCCGACAATTCCGGCTGGGCTGTTGATCGCAAAAAATACCCCCGGTTCCAGCACACTGGCAGCAATCATGGCCATGATGGCGACAAACGATTCCATCATCATCGCGCCATAACCGATGAAACGGGCATCCTGTTCATTTGCCAGCAATTTGGGCGTGGTGCCGGAAGAGATCAAGGCATGAAATCCGGAAATGGCTCCGCAGGCGATGGTGATGAAGACAAACGGAAACAGCTTGCCGCCAAAAATAGGCCCTGTGCCATCAATGAATTGGGTCAGAGCGGGCATTTTTAACTCCGGGCGGAGGATAATGATCGCTATGGCCAATGCAGAGATGGTGCCCAGTTTCATGAAAGTGGAAAGATAATCACGCGGAGCTAACAGCAGCCACACCGGTAATACGGCAGCGGCAAAGCCATACAAAATCACCATCAAGGCCAATTGTGGGGCGTCATAGTCGAACCAGACGCGCATGACAGGGTTTTCGTCTATCCAGCCGCCGCCTATCACCGCAAAAATTAACATGGTCACGCCGATCAGTGTGGCTTCCAGGACGCGGCCAGGTCTTAGGTGCTGGAGATAACTGCCCATCAGTACTGCAATCGGGATTGTTGCTGCAACGGTTGAGGTGGCCCAGGGGCTGTGCTTCATGGCGTTAACCACCACCAAACCCAATACCGCAATCAGGATGATCATGATCATCATGACCCCCAGCATCGCTGCCGTGCCGCCCAGGCTGCCGAGTTCATCTTTGGCCATTTGTCCGAGCGAGCGACCGTCACGACGTACAGAAAAAAACAAAGTGACAAAATCCTGCACACAGCCGCCCAATACCGCACCGATCAAAATCCATAATGTGCCGGGGAGATAACCAAACTGTGCGGCCAATGTGGGACCGATCAAAGGGCCGGGGCCGGCAATGGCGGCAAAATGATGGCCGAATACCACCCATTTATGCGTAGGCATGAAGTCCCGCCCATCATCAAATCGCTCGGCAGGGGTGGCGCGACTGGCGTCCAGCATTAAAACCTGGGTGGCGATAAAGGCGCTGTAAAACCGATATCCCAGCGCATAAACGCACACTGCAGCGACCACCAGCCACATGCTATTGATGCTTTCTCCGCGTTGCATGGCGATGCCGCCAACAGCGATTGCACCGGTCAGGGCAATCGTAGCCCAGAAAAAAAATGAAAATAAGCGATGATGAGTGCCCGGCATGGCGGATTCCTGTGGAGTGTCGCGGTAAATGGTTTAGCCAAATGTTAGCACGCTGTGCGTAGGCGCGGCGGGTGGAATCATCTAAAAAGCCTTAATGCCAGGTTCTAAAGCTGATTTTTTGCAGCAAAGTCAGAATCAATAAAATTAGTATTCGTTTGCGATACCTGAAATGGGTAAAATCTCCTGCAGGTTAGCAAACTATTTCGAATGCACACACAGGATAGCGATGAAAAAATATACGATTAGCGGATGGGTGCTGGCAGCCACATTACTGACTTTTAGTCCGGTTAATGCCGATACTGCCCCCTCGCCAAAACCTCAGCACGGCGAATATCGGGATTGGCGAGTACTGGGAGTCTCCTTGCGCCATGACAAAAACAGCATCCGGGCGATTGTCGGCAACGATATTGCCATTCAGGCTGCGCGTACTAACAAAGTCAAACCCTGGCCGGACGGTACTATCATCGCCAAGATCAAATGGGCGGAAAGAAAGCATCCCAACTGGGAACAAGCAACGGTGCCGGGTGAGTTCACTGCGGCAGAGGCCATGGTTAAAGACAGTCAAAAATACCCGGAAACCGGCGGTTGGGGGTTTGGTATTTGGGAAGGCAAAACGCTAAAAATGCTCGACAAGGAAAAATCCGCACCCTGCTTCGCTTGTCATTTACCCATGAAAGATAGCGATTACGTGTATACCTTGCCGAATTTGCAATAAAGCCCAGTGTTTAGATTGGGGTTAGCCAACTACTGATAGCCATAAGCCTCAAGAAACGGTTGTAAATGCCCGGCTATCGCCGGGTATTCGCTGTGATAATGTTTCCAGCGGCCTACCGACGAGGAATACAAGGGCTGTGCTACCTGGCTAAAGCTGGGGCTGGCAATAAATTTGCCTGCGGCGTTTTTATGAAAATCCGACACGTTGGGGTTCCATTCCAGACCGATAAAATCAAATACCTGACGAAATGCCGTTTCAAAATCGAACACGGCATCTTCATAACGGAACTCCATATACGCCATGCTGAGTTTGGGTTTTACCGTTGCCCACCAGTCCATGACCTGTGCATAAAAACGGGCTGTGCTGTCCCAAGTCAACAATTGCACCGTGGAGGGTGTGGGGATCATGGTCTGCATGAAACAGCTCAGGCACACATCGCGTGGATCGCGCAGTAAAAATACCAGTTTGGCATCCGGAAACAAACAATTGATCAGGCCAAGATCAATACTATTCATGGTGGTTTTATCTAAGAACAAACGGCCTTCGATTTTATCGCCAAACAAGGCCCTGACTCGCTGCCAGTAATAGTCACGCAAATACAAAACGCCATCAAAATCAAGGTTTTTGAGCATCTGCGGAACGCTACCTTGATAGTTCGACATGCGTTGTAGCTCTAGAACGACCGAGGATACCAGGTCGGTTTCGTCGGCGACAAAAACATCAGGGTGAGCATCCAAAACTTCCTGGGTCAAGGTGGTGCCGGTGCGCATGAAACCCAGTAAAAAAACCGGTGCGGGTTGCTCAACCGGAAACACCTGATCCGACCAACGGCTTAGCAGTGCCTGGTCGAATTCCGCTTTACTGGTTTCCAGCATTTTAGGTACCAGTTGGGCGTCTTGTTTTTGAACTTCAGGCAAGCGGGTGGCTACTTCACCTGCGGCATGCAGATGGGTAAACACTTCATCGTACAGGCCTAATTTATCCAGAACGCGGCCCAGTTCTTTGTGGGCGCGAAATTTTTCTTCCGGTTTCAGGATTGAAAATTGCAACGTCTTTTTCAGACGTTGTTGTGCGGATTCTAACTGGCCATCGGCGATTTCCAATGTTGACAGCAATATGGCCAGCATGGCGCTGTCAGGAGCCAGTTTCAAAGCTTGTCGACCGGCAGCCAATGCAGGTTTTTTCTGATTCAGTCGGGAATGAGACAAGGACAATAATTGATACCCTCGCACGACATCAGGGCTGATTTGCAATACTTGTTTGCACAGTTCGGCTGCACCCTGGTAATCATTCCAGTGTTGTAATTGATCGGCTAAATCCAGCGTCAGATTGACATCACGGCTTTTTCGAGCTTTTTTCAATAATAACTGTCCGGACTGGCGTAAATAAGTCAGCCCTTCTTTTCGCTGGCCTTGCCAGCATAAGGCCTGTCCCAGACAGGCCAGCGTTTGTGGATCCTTTGGGGTATCTTTAGCGGCTTTTTCAAACCAATGAACAGCTTCAGGAAGATTTTTTTTCTGAATTGCGGCTTGACCCAGTCGCAAGAATTCACTTGGTGGTTTATTCATTGAATTGATGGCTAAGGCATCCGGATTGTTTTGACGTTAAAAGCTTTACAACAGTTTAACAGCGGTTTTGCCATTATCTGAAGACACATGACAATAAAAACCCGCTCTACCATTTAATGTTAGAGCGGGTTTGCTTGCCTGTCGGCAGTGGTTTATAGCGGATCAGGCTGTTTTCTGTTTGCGGCGTTGAAAGCCAACCAGTCCGAACATTGCACTACCAAATAACCAAACTGCGCCTGGTACCGGAACGGATGAGATGCTTAGTGAATAACCGGCATGTGGCCCGAAGTTACCAGGACCTGAGTAACCACCCAGCAGGATCGAATAAATTTGCCCGGCTTGTGCTTCAAAGGTCAGGGTGCTGTGATCGGTGTATGCAACAAAATTTAAGTCACCATTGGGTTCAAATTGCAATGGATCGTTTAGCTCAGCCGGAGCGGTGTTAGGGTTGGCATGTGAAGCTGGTCTATAGCCAGTGTTCCAACCACCATGGTGATGCCAGTTGCCTGCAGTGCTCATGCCACTAAAAATGCTGATGCCGAAGTTTTGCCAACTTGTGCTATTGATGTTGCTGGCGGTGAGCGTGACGAACTGAGTCACATCTGATTTGAATAAACCCACATCGGTATTGTGGCCCCAGCCTTGGCTAGTACCGGAAGCCGGGCCATTAGGCCCTTTATCGTTCCATGCGCCTTTGGCGGTATCGACGTCTGCCCATACCCCGTAATCATCGAAAGCATTTTGACTGGAGACAGTCAAGGAGCCTGTATTATGAAGGTGAGCGGCCCAGTTCACGACATCAGCTGCTGTTCCAAAGGGTTTGGTGGAGGATGAAGCAGTTCCTACCCAGCCGCTACTTGCTTTGTTCGTCCAGCCGTCAAGCCGACTGCCATCATCGCTGCCGAGGTTTGAAGCATAAGCGTTGTAAGTGTTGTACATTACATGCGCTGATGCTTCGCTAGTCATAGCCAGCGACAATACAGAACCTGCAAAAATTGAGGTGAGTGCGGTGGCGATTTTGGTTTTTTTCATCATTAAATTAAGCCTCATAAAGTTTCAATAGACTCTCGGGGCACCTGGAATGGTTCGGCCTTGAACAAGTCATGTTAATGTTTTTTCAAAACAGGCAGCGCAATGGTCTTGGCGCAAGACTAATGCTTTCCAAGCTCATCAGGCGACGAGTGTGGTTTCAGCTGTTTGAAAATCTTTTGAACCAGACATGCCTTGATTTGTAAGACACTCCATTTTCAATGGGCAGCATGTCTTGGTCATGGGATGAGTGAGTTCGGTGTTGCTAAATATAAGTAAGCAGGATGTATGCCAGTAACGAATTAGGGTTGGCATCAAGACAATATGCGTCTTATATTGAGTTCCTGTGGCTTGTGTGAAACCAAAGCAATCCATGCCTTTGATATGAATAACTTTAGAAAATACAGGAGGCAAACGCCTTTAAGTTAAGGCCATGGTCTGAATCGGGGCCAATATTGTAGTAACAAGCCATGCCCGCGACCTATGCAGATTTAATCGCGGGCATGGCCCGCTCCTACAAAAGTCACTCAACTTAACGGTATTGGGGAGAGGAGTTGGATGAATTAAACTGTGTTATATAGCTGATGCCTGCGTTAAATAACGTAGATTTTTAAATTCTATGGCTATTTAGAGTTTGCTCAGTAAATCACTCGGCGTAGGCCATTCGGTAGCCAGCCCCAGTTAAATAGTTTCGCAGATTTAAAAG
>SXGU01321657.1_pt1 | contig 12297 bp, 8 predicted proteins | sample 3174531 | NCBI WGS metagenome assembly SXGU01 (sample SAMN11356863, study PRJNA531348) | freshwater metagenome | isolation source: freshwater sample F1-140 | place: China: Fuxian Lake, Yuxi | collected 2017-12-25 | reverse complement strand
GTTCGAGCGAAGCTGAAGGGCCAGCGCGGCCAGGATCAGGAAGGCGGCCGCCGCCGCGGCCACACGCCATGGCCAGGCGCGAAAGTCGATCGACAAAACCTTGCGACCCTGCTCCGCCATGGCTGGACGCGGACGAAGCGCCTCCGCACGACCCGCCGCGATGCGCTCCAAGTCCGCCACCATCACCGCCTGCTCCGACACCGTGCGCAGAAACTCGCGTGCCTCGGCACCCGAGTGCAACAACTCGGTGACTCGCACGCGTTCTTCCGGCGTCACTCGGCCGTCGAGGTAGCGCAACAGAAGTTCGTGCGGGGAATCGTTTGAGTTCATGCTAAATCTCGATTTCCATGTGTGGGCGCCCCTCGGGAGCATGAACTGCGCGGAAGCGTCTTGGACTGCGGCAGTCCTCTGCCGCTTTCGCGCGCGCCGGGACCATCGAAAAGCGCCAGAGGACTGGCGCACTCCAAGACATGGCGGAGAGGTGAAGCGTTCATGGCATGATTTCTCCAGAGGTGCCAGGACCACGCAGCTTTCCCTCGATGCAGTCCTTCAGGCTCTCGTGCAGGCGGGAGATCCGTTTGTAAATCGCGTTCAGGCCGAGGCCCATTTGCTCCGCCACCTCCTCGCAACTGTAGCCATCGAAGTAACGCAACTTGAGCAGGCGTCGCGCGGACTCGGGCGCTGCCGCCAGGCAATCCTGCAATGCCTCGACTTTCGCGCCCGCCGGATGCGCCGCCTCGGACTGCCACTCGTGTTCCAACAACTCGAGAATCTCCCCATCGAGGCAGAGGCTCTCGCGCTGATGCCGCCGCAGCCAGTCGATCCCCTCGCGCCGCGCCGTGATGAACGCCCATGACATCAGCGCGGCCTCATTCTCGAAACTTACTTCCCGCGTCATCGCCTTGAGGGCGACGTTCTGGAAGATGTCCTCGGCCGCGTGGGCGTCCCGCACCACAACCCAAGCCGCCGCCGACACGCGCGTGCGCCACCTCATCAAGGTCTGCAAAATGTCCGGTTCAGAAAGCATCGTTCCAAAAGTAAACGCGCGGTCAGGAGTTATCCTGGCCGCTTCCGGAGACCGCAGCAAGTTGGCTCGGTTGGTCAGAATTGTCCTGGCGAAGTGGTTTGAAAAGCCACCGACGGAAGCGGGCGAACACTTTTCCGCAATCCTCAGCCATCAGCAGCGAGCACGGCACCAGGAAGAGGGTGATGACGGTGGTGAACAGGATGCCAAAGCCCATCGAGACGGCCATCGGGATCAGGAACTGCGCCTCGATGGAGCGGTCGAAGATCATCGGCGCCAGTCCGACGAAGGTCGTAATCGAAGTCAGCAGAATGGGCTGAAATCGCCGCAACCCGGCTTCGCGGGCCGCGTCGAGCAGCGTGGCTCCGGCGGCGCGGCGCTGGTTCACGTAGTCCACGAGCACGAGCGAGTTGTTCACGGAGATGCCGGCGAGCGCAAGCATGCCGAAGACCGAAAGGAACGAAGGCGTCATCCCGAGGGCCAAGTGTCCGAGCAGCGCGCCGATCGTGCCCATCGGGATGATCAGCATCACGTAGATGGGCTGTGTGAGCGACTGGAGCGGAATCGCCAGCAGGGCGTAGATCGCCACCAGCAGCGCGACCGCCCCGAGGATTGTCCGCTGGCGGGATTCCGCGGCCTCGGCCACGTAGCCCTTGAACTGGAACGAGAGTTCCTCGCCTTCCAGGCACATCGCGAGGAGTTGTGGTTCGAGTTCCCGCGCGATCCCCAGCACGTCCACCGAATCGTCCGCCGGCTGGGCGCCGATGCGGATGACTTCCGCGCCGTCGTTGCGCTCCACGAAGGAAGGGGCCTTGGTGAACCGCACCTCGGCGACAGTGGCCAGCGGCACTTCCGCGCCGCGCGGCGTGCGGATGCGGAGCTGGTCCAGTGAGTGCAGCGTCTCGCGGTCGGCCCGCGGCAGACGGACCATCACGCGGATGTCGTCCACCCCGCGCTGCACCCGTTGCGCTTCCTCGCCGTAGAACGCCTGCCGCACCTGCCGCGCCAGCAGCGCCTGAGTGAGGCCGAGTTCCGCGGCGCGCGGCTTGAGGCTGAGCTCGAGCTCGTCCTGGCCGTAGTTGATCTGCGCCCACGCGGTGCGGATGCCGCCGTAGGATTCCAGAAGCGTCTTCATGCGCTGGGCGATTTCGGCCTTCTTTGCCGAGGTCGGCCCGCGCAGCTCGAAGTGCAGGTTCCCGTCGGCGTATTCCTGTCCGCCTTCGAACGACTGCTCGGAGAAGACCCGGAAGAATGTCGCCTCCGGGATCGGCCCGATCAGCTCGGACCAGCGGTTGGCGATGACGCTGTTGCGCGGACCGGGAACGCTCCTCTCGGACGGATCCATGATCTCGACGGAAACCTGGCCGGCGGACTTGCGGAAGCTGCCCCGCGCCTCGCTCCCGCCGATCACGCGCGTCACGTTGCGAACCAGCGGTTCGCCGGTGCCCGGGTCCACGAATTCCCGCTTCATCTGCTCGAGTGCGGCGGAGAGGCGCTCCACGTAGCGGGCGGTCACTTCGACCGGCGTGTTCTCCGGCAGCCGCAGCACGGCCGTGATGCGCCGCGCGTCCACCGACGGGAACGACACGAACTTCATCCGGCCGCCCGCGCAGTAGCCCGCCATGAGCAGGGCGGCCGCGACAAACGCGGCCAACACCGTCGCGCGGTGCCGCAGCGCCGTGTCGAGCGCCGGCCGGTAAACGCGCTCCACGAAACGTTCGAGGCCGTCCGTGATCCGGGCCTGGAAGCGGCCGAAGGCATTTTCCGGAGCCCCCACCTTCAAATTCTTGAGATGCGTCGGCAGGAATAGCTTGCAGGCCAGCAGCGAGAACAGCAGCACCGCCGTGACGACCGGGGGAATCTGCTTCGCGTAATCGCCCCAGGTGCCCTGGAAGAATAGCATCGGCACGAACGCGACGATGGTCGTGAGCGCACCGAAGGTCACCGGTGTGGACACTTCCTTGGTGCCAGCGATCACCGCCTCGAGTGGCGACAGTGTGCCGGCGCGAAGCTTGTCGTAGATGTTCTCGCCCGTGACGATGGCATCATCGCCCACGATGCCGATCACGATGAAGAAACCGAACAGGCTCATCATGTTCGCGGTGATGCCCAGCCACGGCATCACCAGCATTCCACCGGCGAGGGCGACCGGGATGCCGGCGGCGATCCAAAACGCCAGCTGCGGCCGCAGCGTAAGCCCCAGGAGCAAGAGCACGAGCAATCCACCCTGGAGCGTGTTTGACGCGAGAGAACTCAGCCGTGCGCGGATGGAGAGCGACTCGTCGTTCCAGACCGTGAGCTGGATGCCCTCCGGGAAGCGCGTCCCGGCGGTGCGCACGTATTCCCGGACCTTGTTGGAGATGTCGATGGCGCTCTCGTTGCCGGTGCGCATTACCTGGACGAAAAGCGCGGGCCGGCCGTTGAACTCGACGCGTTTCTCGCCCTCCTCGAAGCCGTCGCGAATCGTCGCCACCTCGCCGAGCAGCACTTCGGCCCCGTTGGCAGCGCGGATCGGAATCTTCGCGAACTCCGTCTCGGAATACGCCTGCCCCCGCGTGCGCACAATCAAAGTGCCGCTGCTGCTATCGATGGCGCCGGCGGGCAGATCGATCGAAAATCGCCGGATGGCGTCGGCGAGGTCCTGGAAAGTGAGGTTGTAGGCCAGCAGGCGGTCGGCGTCCGCCTCGATGGCGAACTCGACCCGCCGGCCGCCCTGCACTTCGGCCCGGCTGATGCCGGGCATTTCCAGCAAATCCTCCTGCACACGCCGCGCGACCCGGCGGAGATCCTGGGCACCCATCTCACCCGTCACGGCGACGTTCAACACGGCGAAGTAGTTGCCGGATTCCGGGATGAACACGCGCGGCCGTTCCGTCTCGGTCGGGAAGGTCGTGATGGTGTCCACTCGCGCCTTCACGTCGTCCATCAGCGCGCGCAAATCGGTGCCCGGTTCCGCCTGAAGATAGAACCGCGCCAGGCCGCGCATGCCGTCGCCGTTGAGTTGTTTTATGCCCTGCACGCCTTCCAGCGCCTCCTCGACCGGGATGAGGATCGCACGCTCGACGTCCTTGGCCGTGCCGCCGCGGTAGGGCATCTCGATCATCACCGTGCGCCAGCTCAGCGCCGGAGTGATCTCGAGCGGCGTGCGGAAGACAGCCATGTAGATGCCGCCGCACAGGATGGCCAGCATGAGAAAGTTGGCCGCGATGCCATTGCGAGCGAACCAGCGAATCATGGGTCAGTCCGTTTCACGGTTTTGGTTTTTGATCGCTGGGTTTCACACCGGGTCTGGCTTGGGCCAGGACGTTCGTTCCCACCGCCGGGGCGGCGGGAATGTCAGGGATGATCTCCACTTTGGAGCCGGCGGGCGCGTAAACGAGTTGAGTCATTGAAAGCAAGACTCCTTCATGGATCTCCGGATCACGCACGACGACGTGTTCCTCGTCGGCCCAGATCGGGAGGATTGTCCTGGGCGTCAAAGTCAGAGCTTGCTTGTCGATGAGAATGATCTGGTCGAGTTGCCGCACCGCCATGCGCGGCAGCGCCACCACGTTGGTCAGCACCTTGCCGACGATGAACGCCGTCACTGGCTGGCCGATGCGCAGGGGTGGGCTTCCGGATTTCAATCCGAACGGATCATCCACTCGCGCGATGGCAAACAGCTCGAGTGAATTGTCGTCGAGCGCGCCATCGGCCCGAACGATCTTCGCCCGCCAAATCGTGGTGGAGCCACCGCCCACGGCATCCCTCAACTCTACGTCGAGCGGGGGATCGTCCAGCTTCTCTGGCAGCTTCAAGAACTGCAGTTCCCGTCCTGCGATGGGCAGCCGGACCTCCGCGAAATCGACCGCGAATACCACCCCCAGAGGCGTGCCCGGGCTGACGGATTGCCCCAGGCCGACCGCCTTGTGGCGAACCCGGCCGTCAAACGGCGCGCGGATTCGGGTGCGGTCCAAGTCCCGTTTGGCTCGCTCCACCTGAGCGATGGCGGAATCCACGTCCGCCGCGGCCTGCGAGCGGACCGCAGCGGTCTGATCGGCGGCGGCATCGGAGATGAGCTTGTCACGAAAGAGTTTGAGGTTGCGCTCATGGTCGAGGGTGGCGAGCTGCAGGGCCGCTTTGGCGCCGAGCAGCCGCGCTTCCGCCACTGCCAAGGCGATTCGATAGTCGTTGGCCTCCAGTTCAACCAGCACGTCTCCCTTGCCGAAATACGCGCCGGCTTCAAACGCAGGGCTTATCTGAGTGATCAACCCGGAGACCTGTGCGCTCAACGTGACTTCATCGTGCGGCCGGACCACGCCGTGCGTCTTGATCACCACCGGGTAATTCCGGACCCGCAATTCCGTTACCTGGGTCCGGATGGGCTGCTTGGCGGCAGGAGGGGCTTTCGCCTTCTTGGGCTCCACCGCAAGGATCAGATAGGCAATGCAGCCCGCCCCGAGAATCCCGATCGGCAGCGCAGCGCGCATAAGGACAGCCAGGATCCCGCGACGCGGCGTGTCCGGCGTCGTTGATCTTGTTTCGCTGCTGCTCAAAGGCTCAGGCATTGATTCTGTATAAACGCTTCCAAGGGTGAAATCCTGACTCAGATGTCAGGATTTTTCACCAGCCATTTCGTCGTGGCACGAGCGGACTGGCGACGAGGGAGTCGGTGGAAGTTCCCGTCGGTAGGAGCACCACAATCCATTGCGGCGGGTTGGGTCTGAGCGGCCTCACTTGCCGCCGCGTCGAGTGCGGAGAAGTCGCACAGTGTTCGCTGGGCGACCCGCGCACTCGGCTGTCGGGCTGGTAGCCCGGCAGAACGGGCCGGAGGCCCGTTCCACCCAGAATTCAATTGTATCGAGCTGCCCGGCCAATCAAACGCCGCGCAATGCCGGTCTCGTGTCGGGTTCATGGTTTCATCAGCCACGCCGCCAGGTCGGCACATTGCTGGGGTGAGAGGAGTTCGGCGAAAGAGGGCATGGCCGAGGTCGCGCGCGTTCGGTGCGCGACGACGTCCTTTCTCGGCAGGAGCAGCCGCTGGCCGTTGGCGAGGCCGAGGGTGAGTGCCAGGCCGGATTCTTCCAGCAACACTCCGGAATACTCCGCGTTCTTGGTTTCGACTTCGTGCGTGTTGAATCCCTCGGTGATGACGGTGTTGGGCGTGAGGATGGACTCGACCACGTGGCGCGTATCCGTGCGTCGGGCCAGGTCCGTGAGATCGGGAGCAAAATTGTTTCCGCGTGCGCCCACGCGGTGGCAGTTGAAGCAAGCCGCACCGCCGGGCGCAAAAAAGAGTTGTTCACCGCGCTTCCGATCCCCCTGCGCGACGAGCGGCAGAACGTGCGCCAGCGTGGTCGGTGTGGCGAGGGGCTTGAGCAGGGAAGCTGTAGGCTCGGCCGGGTTCGCTTTGCGATAAGCCGCCTCGACCGGTCGTCCGACCATGTGATCTTTCACGAACAACGCGGCCTTGAGCGTCGTGGTCTCGGTGAAGACGAGCGGACCCCGCTCGAACTTGGCGGAGCGCGAGGTCGGCGTGGAGCCATCTACGGTGAAGCGGATGTCCGACGGCTTGAGGGTACGTTCCATGAACACCTTCACCTCGTTGGCAAATTCGCCTTCCGACGGTGATAGAATGACGAGCGAACTTCCACGCCGTTTGGTCAGCCAGAGCGCGGCCGTCGCCGCGGTGGGGCCATGGGAGTCCTGCATCAGCCGGGACGCCGTTGGCGCATCGATCACGTCGCGGCCGGCAAGCGCGAGCAGGGCGGCACACCGCACGCCGCCGCGCGGGTCGTCGAGCATTGTGGTGAGGTCATTCGTTGAGGTCAGCTCGTTCAGCGCGTTCCACGCGGAGTAATAAGTGAGGCGATCCGTCTCGGTTGCGGCGAGGGTTTTGAGGGGTTCGATAAGCTGCGATTGCCGCGCCTGCCAGACGGCTTGGACGGCCTCGAAGCGGAGGCGTGGTTCGGCATTGGTCAGAGCGCTTGCAATTTGCGGCGGGAGTTTTCGCGAGCCTGTGGCTTTGGCGCGATGAGCGAGGATGCGTAGGGATTGAATCGCCAGATTTCGACTTCCCTTCGCGGTGGAGAACCACGCGTCCAGACTCGGATCGTCCAGCCCGATTCGGCCCAAGGTCCACGCGGTCCAGGTCTCTTGCGCCTGGCTCAACTTACCGGCAGTGAGCGCGGCGATGAGGTCCGATTTGACGGACGCACCACGCCGCACGAGTTCTTCCTGCGCATCGGTGCGCCACACGGGCAAGGGGCCGACGAAGTCATCGACGAGTTCGACGACGCTCCATTTCGACCGCGGTCGTGAACGCTTGGCGGAGTTCCAATTCGCCACCGGCGCATTCGTCCAGGCGATGCGAAAGACGCGGCCTTCATTTACCAGCGCGCCGTTCTCGTTGCCGTTCTCCCATTCCACACCGTAGCCGCGACTCCAGCCAAGGCACCACAGCGCCCCGTCGGGACCGACTTCCAAGTCCGTCGGGCGAAAGAGCCCGGTGCCGCCGGTGATAAAGGGCTGCCAGCGGCCGCCGTCTGGCTGCATGAGCGCGCCGTCCCAGCGCGGGCGGTAGGAGAAGGTGGTCTTGCGCAACCAGTCGTTGACGAAGAACACGCCGCGAAACTCCGGCGGGAATTGCGGCGCATCGTAGAAGATCACGCCCGTGCCGGAACCGTGGAAAACCGGAGCACTCATGGGCGTTGTCGGCAGATTGCCCGCGCCCGTCCAGCTCGTGCTCCACGGATGATTCCAGCCGAAGTGAGCGCCGTAAAACGGGCTGAAGACGCGGTCGCCCTCGTTCTGGTCATTGTCGGTGCCGAGCCAGTTGAAGCCGGAGTCGAAGGTGATGTCCCACGGATTGCGCATCCCGCGGGAGACGATTTCCAGATTCTTTCCGCCGTCGTCACAGCGCAGCACGCCGCCCATGTAACCCCAGTCATCGTCCGGATCCTGGTAGGCATGGCGATACTCAGCCGCCTTGAAAGTTTGCGGCTCAGGAAAATCCTTCGCGCCTGCGGGCGTCGGGAGACCAAACAATTCGCGGAACGGTTTCGGCGCGTAACGATCGGGCGTGTTCAAGCCCTTCGAATTGCCCTTCGACATGTAGAGCTTGCCGTCGGGCGCCCAGTTCAAGCCGTGCAGGCCGTGCTCGAGATTGCCGAGATCGGTGAAGACGCGAACATATTCGTCGGCCACGTCATCGTCATCGAGATCGCGTACAACAGTCAGGTCGGGAGAATTGGCGACCCACAAATCCCGCCCGTGCCAGGCGAGGCCCTGGATGCAATTGAAGCCGGCGGCAAAAGTCTTCGCCGTGTCCAGCTTGTCATTGCCATCGCGGTCGGTGAGCAGCACCACGCTGTCGCCAGGCGTGGTGGGTTTCGGATTTCGATACTGTGGCCCCATGCCGACGAACAGCCGCCCCCGCGCGTCGAAGGCCAGCGAAGAAGGCTGGCGCACCAGAGGTTCACGCGCGGCGATTTGCACAGTGAAACCGGGCGGGACCGTGGGCAGCGCGTTGGGGTCCGCGTTTGGGTCGTGGAAGTCGGCGCCCAGGACAGGCAGCGACGACAACATCAGACTGACAAGCAACCGGTAAGCCGCAACGCGGCGATCCATACCAGCCCATGGCAACGCCCTGGGTATGGCATCCACAAATGAACAAAGCCTTGAAGGGGCGATCCATCCGATCGAATTCAACATGTGAATCGCATCCGGGGACGGCGCGATGTTTCGCCCCTTCAGGACTTGGAATGAATGGCGGGACGTGAATCTGGGGCGTTGCCCCAGGCTTGGATGGGGCGCGCCGTCGGCGCTCAAATCCAGCACCAGCTCGCGCATCTTTACCACCGCATCGGGCGCGTCGGCGAACTGGTCGAATTTTTCAAAGAAGGTTTCTCGATTCATGCCTTGGCTTCCTCGGCAGCGTCGCTGTCCCACATCTCGCGGTAGGCTTCGATGTAGTCGGTGGTAGCGGCGGCATTGAGGAAATAGTAGTAGCGGCAGAGGGAACGAAACAGGGCGAGGCCTTCCGGGATGCAGGCGCAGTCCAGGAGGCGGTTGAGCATGTGTTCAATCTGTCGCTGATCTCGGGTTCGGCTACGGATTATGTCTTCGACACTGGGTGCGCAGGCGGCGGCCATCTGCCGATGCAATGCGTTCAAGGAGGCGGCCAGCTCTCGTATGCCATCGAACTCAGAAGCGGCTGCGGGCGGGGTTGACGGCCGACGTCGTCTCACGGTCGGTCGTTGTGCGTTCGGTCTGGTTTTAGGGGGCATGGCCGATCTCCTTGCCGATTTTTTTGAGGAAGGTTTCCATCGCGGACTTGTCGGGCATTTCGACGGCGTAGCGGGAGACGAATATTTTGTTGGAGAGGTCACCGAGGGCGAACTCAACGAGCGCCTGGTTTTTCGGGGTGCAGAGGAGAATGCCGATGGGTGGCTTGTCGCCGGGAGTCATTTCGTGTTTCTTGTAGTAGGCGACGTAGGTGTTGAGTTGGCCAAGGTGTTCGTGGCTGAAGGCGGTGGTCTTGAGTTCCACCAGAACATGGCACTTGAGGACGCGGTGGTAGAATACAAGATCCACAAAAAAATGCTCGTCGCCGATGAGGAGTCGTTTCTGCCGGGCTTCGAAGCAGAAGCCGTGGCCCATCTCCAGTAGGAACTCCTGCAAGCGATCGAGCAGGGCGTCTTCCAGGTCCGATTCACCCATGGCATCCTGGGAACGGAGCCCAAGGAATTCGAAGACATAGGGATCGCGGATGATCTGGGCGGGCTGGAGCGTTTCGGCTTTGGCGTGGGCCAGGGCGGAGAGCTTGGCTTTGTTTTTCGAGAGGCCGCTGCGCTCATAATACAGGCTGGCGATCTGGCGGCGCAGTTCGCGGACGGACCAGTTGCCGCGGATGCACTCGAGTTCGTAGAAGCGGCGCTGGGTGTCGTCGGTGAGTTCCAGCAGTTCGGCAAGGTGGGAAAATGAAAGCCGTTGGATGAGGTCGGACTGAGCGAGCGCCAATTGTGGAGACAGTGTCTCCCGAATTCGGACCGCAGACCGGGGTAAATTGTCCAGGAGGGGCTGCAATTCAGGGCTAAACCGGGATTGTGGAGACAGTGTCTCCACAATCTTCGGATAGCTGAGGTAGAACTGTCGGAAACGGTAGAGTTCACGGCGGTCACAGCGGTCCCAGCCTTGTTTCTTCAAGCGTGCGGCCAGGGTATCCATCAACTTGTCACCATAGGCAGCTCGATCAGCACCATGACGTTCATAGACTTCAATTTGCCTTCCGATGAGCCAATTCCGCAGCGTGAGACCGACATTGACGGCTTTGGCGGCAAAGTCCTGAGCCTGGTGGTGGATCCGGAGAATCGAAGCAACCAGCGACTCGAAATTGCCGGTCAACTCCAATGCTCGGGAGGACTTCTTTCGCGCCTTGGTGGTTTTACCTGATAATTTCTTTTTCATCGGGTGAGCGCCTCCATGAGTTGCGCCTTCAACTGGCCGTGCGTCGCGGCGATCTGGGGGAGGAGTTTTTTGTATTCGGGCAGGAGGTGGTCCACGTCGCCGGGGCCGGTGTCGCGGTTGTGCGGGTTCTTGAGGTCGAGGTTGAAGTTGTCGGCTTTGATGGTGTCGAGGGAGACGAGCCAGGCTTGCTCGTTTTCCACGCGGGATTTGAAACCGTCTTTTTCCTCGCCCCACCAGGCGCGCTCGGCCTCGAATTCCTCAATGCGGATGCACGGCCTTGATTCTTCGCGCAGGCCGCACGGCGTTGGCGAGGTCGTTTTGGATGGGGCGATCCTGTGCATGAACCTGCCTCGATGCTATTTCACGGAATGGCCGGCGCAAGCCTTCACAAGGGGCAGCATCACGAGGCCGTTTCAAAAGGAAATCCAGATCGACCGACGAAGCTTCATAGCTTGAATAACCGCTGCGCATTGCCACTAAGAATTTTCGCCTCGGTGGCGGCGGGCAGATTGAGGCTGCGGAAGGGATCGAGGAGATTCACGCTCAGTGCGGGCAGCGACGACAACGTCAGGCCGACAATCAACCGGTGAAACATGGCTGCGAGCTTACACATTTGGAACGGCGTTGAGAATTATCAAATGACTCGATGATTCGCGGGGACGAATCGTCGCACGGCTCGCCCGTGAGGCTCGACAACCGATGGCAAGTCTACATCCTGAGTAGGCTTCTCCTGGCACCAAATCCCGAGGAGCCGGCACGACTGCTTTCTCGCCGGTTCCAGCCCGAAGCAGTGCGAAGTTCAAATGTCGAAGTTCACTCATTTCGCTAGTCGCAAGTCGCCATTGACCTTTTCCTCACACCCACTCCGCGCACAGCAGTTCCGCCTGTGCCAGCACCGTTTTGACGGCCTCTTCCTGCGGGTATCCGTGGCGGTTCAAAATCCGCTTCACCATGACTTTGATCTTGGCCCGGGCGCTTTCGCGCAGGGTCCAGTCGATGGTCACGCTCTTCTTCACTTGGGTGATGAGTTCGGCGGCGATCACTTTGAGTTTTGCATCGCCCATCGCTTGCACGGCGCTGCTATTCGTGGCGAGGGCGTCGTAGAAGGCGATCTCGTCATCCGTCAGGCCCATGTCCTCGCCGCGCTTGGTGGCGGCGTCGAGGTCCTTGGCGAGTTTGATCAGCTCTTCGATGACCTGCATCGTGCTGATGGCGCGGTTGTGGTAGGCGTTGAGGGTCTTCTTGAGCTTCTCGCTGAAGACCTGGCTCTGCACGAGGTTGCGCTTGGAGCGGACCTTGAGTTCGTCCTTAAGCAGCTTCTCCAGCAGCTCGGCGGCGACGTTCTTGTGTTTGCGGCCGCGCACTTCGGCGAGGAATTGGTCGCTCAGGATGCTGATGTCCGGCTTGGGCAAGCCGGCGGCGGTGAAGACGTCGATCACCTGGCCTTCGGTGGTGATGGCCTTGCTCACGAGCTGGCGGATGGCGGCGTCGATCTGCTCGGGCGTCTTGCGGTTGCTGCTGCTCTGCTTGTTCAGCGCGGCTTGCAGGGCTTGGAAGAAGCTCACGTCGTCGCGGATCTCCGTGGCTTCGTCGCTGGCGGCGCAGAGGGCAAAGGCGCGGGAAAGCTCCGTCACCACCTGCACCCAGCGTTTCTTGCCGTCTTCCTGTTCGAGGATGTGCTCTTGGCCGGCGGGGATCAGTTGCAGGCGCTCGGTCGGCGTGCCGCTGGTCCATTTATCCCAGTTGAAGCCGTGCATCATGTCGCAGGCGATGCCGTGTTTCTCCAGCATCACGGCGATGGCTTGGGCGGTGTCGAAGGTCGGGTT
>SXGU01134563.1_pt1 | contig 12300 bp, 10 predicted proteins | sample 3174531 | NCBI WGS metagenome assembly SXGU01 (sample SAMN11356863, study PRJNA531348) | freshwater metagenome | isolation source: freshwater sample F1-140 | place: China: Fuxian Lake, Yuxi | collected 2017-12-25 | reverse complement strand
GGACACACGCTTCTCGGAGCCCAACTCCGGCTGCACACTGAAATCGGGGTCCTCGAACTCGAGGTCGATCGCGAGTTCGAACTTCTGCGGCACATAGTACGGGTCGAGTTCAAGCGCGCGCTTCGTTTCGCGCAGCGCCCCCTCGAAATCACCGAGGTTGGAGAGTGTGAAGCTCAGGTTGTAATGCGCTTCGGCGTAGTTCGGGCGCGCCTGGATCGCGCGCGCATACGCGTTGCGGGCGTCCTCGAACTTGCGCAGCTCGCCAAGCACGAGCCCGATGCCATTCCACGCCACCGGATTCTCACCCTCGGCCACCAGCACTTTACGGTACGCCTCGAGCGCCAGCTGGTACCGCCGACTCTTCGTGAGCAGCAAGGCAAGGTTGAGCCGCGCCTTTACAAACGCCCCGTTGACTTCCAGAGCCTGCCGAAACGCGTCGATGGCTTCGTCGCGCTGGCCAATGTGGTACAGGGCCACGCCGAGATTGTTGTGGGCGATGGCGTATGCCGGGTCGGCGGCGATTGCCTTGCGATAACTCTCGGCCGCATCGCCCTGTCGGCTCTCCTGCTGGAGGGCCAGGCCGCGCTCATTCCACAATTTCGGACTCGCCGGTTGCTCGAGGACGAGCTGATCATACAGCGCCAACGCGGCGGCAGGCTCTTTCTTGAGGAGGTGCACTTCCGCCATGGCCTGTCGGGCGACAAAGGCATCCTCGCCCCGTTCCAGCGCCAGCCCGTATTCGCGCAGCGCCTCGGTAAAGTAGCCCTTCTGGCGAAAGGCCACGCCGAGGTTGTAGTGCGCGAGTTGCCCGCTCTCGGCCACTTGCATCTGACGCACGGAGCGTCGCGGCGTGATCGAGTCGGCACGCTCGCTCACCAGCTGTTCGTATTTCTGGGCGTTGTACTGGTCGATGGAGAGATTCGTCTGCGCGCGCGAAAGTGCGGGGTTGAGCTGAATCGCGCGCTTGCTGGATGCGCGAGCCTCGTCGTGACGCCCCATGTCGCCGTACACGAAGCCAAGGAGGAAATGCGCGTCGGGGTTGTCCGGATTGAGCGCAATGGCGCGCTGGAGCGCCGTCAGCGACTCCTCGTGCCGGCCCTGATTGTACAGAATCTCGCCCAGGTTGAAGTGCGTCACCGAGCTGCCCGGGTCGAGCGCAAGCGACTCCTCAAACCACTGCTGCGCCTCAACCAGGTTTCCGCGCGCCTTCTCGGCGAGGCCAAGCTGCGTCAGCGCACCCAGGTCACCGGGGTGGTGGCGCAGGAGCGCCGCGAACTCGGCAACGGCTTCTTCGTGCTGGCCGAGCAGCGCATAGGCACGGCCCAATTCCCAGCGCGCGTCGCGATCGTCCACGCGCAGACGCAGCCGGTCGCGGAGTTGCGCCACGCGCTTTTCGTAGTAGCCGGTGTTGAGGTAGGCAACCTCCAGGTTCCGTTGCGCCACCTGCATCCGCGGATCGAGTTCGAGCGCCTTGGTGAATGCCGCCGCCGCTTCCTCGAAAAGCCCCTTGTTGTAGTAGAGGACACCGAGGTTGTTGTGCGCGCCCGCGTCTGACGGGTCGATCCGCCTGGCGAACGACCGCAGTGCTTCGCGATCGCGATCCGAGCCCATCGGCGCCGACATCAGACCCGGAGCGACCTCAGGATGGCACCGAGACTCGGCGGATCCGGAAGGAGGAGGAACAGGCCGCGCACACGCGTCTTGGCGTCAGTGAGGATGAACTCGCTCTCCACGCAGAGGACGACACCTGCCGTCGCGGACACTTCGACGTACGTGGAACTGAGCACGGCCTGCGAGTGATCCACCGCCAGCGACGGCGGCGACGGCATGAGGATCATCCCCATGAACTCGGAAAGCGCGTTCATGTACGCCGAGCTGAGGATATTCCCGGCTTCCTTGATGGCCGATTGCTCGATCATCCCGAATTCCACGGCAGGTCGCCGCATCATCAGCCCGGCCACTTCCAGCGCCGTCGCCTTCGGGAACACCAGCAGCGTTATGCCGGTGAGGTCGCCCATCATCCGCATCAACACGGCCGCCACCGGCTCCTCACCGTCGCTGATCTGGTTTGGCACATCTTCGAGCGGCGCCACGTTGACCGTGGGGACGCTGATCATGATGCGCTGGCCCGTCATCTGCGAAAGCGCCGTGGCCGCGTGACCCGCGCCGATGTTCGCGACTTCGCGAAGCGCGTCGAGTTGGCCGGGAGAGAGGTTCTTGAGATCGTTCATCGGGGGTCCGCGCGGGGTGCGGCTAGAGGAGGCTTGCGAGGTCCATGATCAATGCCGGCGCGCCATCCGCGAGGATCGTCGCGCCGGTGAACAGCCCCGCAGCGGTGGCTTCACCACGCGCCGCGTCGAACTGCTTCACCACGATTTCGTCCTGCCCGAGCAGCTCATCCACCACCAGCCCGGTCCGCCGCTCACCGCGCTCCACCACGACAATCTCCCGCGTGGCGTTTGCGGCCCGCACACCGCGGAGCTGCACGACATCGCGCAGGTCGACGAGCGGCAGCACCTCGTCGCGAAGCACGAGCACGTCCGTGCCGTTCACCTGGCGCACACTGTCGGGGCCCCACTCCAGGGTCTCGCGCACGTGGGTCAGGGGAAGTGCGTAGTGCTCGCCGCCGGCGCGGGCGAGCAGGGCGCGCACGATCGCAACGGTGAGCGGCAGCCGCAGGGTGAAACTCGACCCCGCGCCCAGGGCGGTGTGGAGTTCCACGGAGCCGCCAAGCGCGCGCACCTTGTTGACGACCGCGTCGACTCCCACGCCTCGACCGGAAAGTCCCGTGACCGAGTCTTTCGTGGAGAACCCCGGGTGGGCGAGGCAGCGCAGCAGGTCCGCGTCGTCGAGGTCGCGCACTGACGCGTCCACGAGTCCGCTGGCGCGCGCCCGCTCGAGCACGCGAGCCCGATTGATGCCCCGGCCATCATCCTGCACGCGAATCACCACGGCGGAGCGCTCGCGGGTGGCCGAGAGGAAGAGCGTTCCGGCCGCCGGTTTTCCGTCTGCTGTCCGCTCCGCTGGTCCCTCCAGCCCGTGGTCGATTGCGTTGCGCAGCAAGTGCACGAGCGGCTCAGCCATTTCGTCGAGCAGCGAGCGATCCAGTTCAATGTCGCGGCCCTCCACCTCGAAGCGCACTTCCTTGCCGAGCCCGCGCGCGGCGTCCCGCACCATGCGCGGAAAGCGATCGAACACCTGCCCCACCGGCACCATGCGACTGGCGGTGATCTCGCGCTGCAACTCGCCGACGAGGTGCGCCATCTGGGTCACGGATTCGTCGAGCGCGGGATCCGGGCTGCCGGCCGTGAGCTGGACCAACCGGCCACGCGCGATGACGAGTTCGCCGATGAGGTTCATCATCGTGTCGAGCCGCGAGAGGTCGATCTTCACCTGCCGCACCCGCGCCGACGTCGCCTCGACGATCGGTTCGTCGGCCGGGCCCGCAGCACGCTTTCGGGCGCGCCCAAGCATGTCCACGTGCACCGTGTCCACGTCGCCAGCGCTGCGGACGGCAGCTTCAATGGCGGCGGCGTCGGCCGTGGTCACCAGCCGCACCGCAAATCCCTGGGGCGCCTCGGCGGCCTGCAGCTGCTCCAGCGGCGGACTTACCGCAGCGACTTCGCCAATCGCCGCCAGTTTCTGCGTGACGATGAATGCCCGCACGCCGGGAAGCGTGGTCGTTGCCGACTGCCGGATGCGGATGATCACGCCCGGCCCGTCAAAGGGATCGACGACGACCGGGCCCGAGTCCTCTTCGACACCTGGCTCGGCGGCCATTGCGCCCGACACGCGATGCAGCGCACCCGATGTGCGATGGGCAGGGCCCGGCGTCGCCCCGGTGCGCGCTGCATCACTCACTGCATTCTCACCGCCTGCGGCGCGAAATGCGCCGGAGAGCCGGTGCAACGCGTCGGTCATTGCTTCTGTGCGCGGCGCGGCCTCGGACGCCTCTCCGATCCCATGTTCGAGCGCATCAGCAGCTGCAAAGAGCGCATCCATCACCGGCATGGTGACCGCCGCACCCTCGCCACGCATCCGGTCGAGTAGCGACTCCAGTTCGTGGGCATACTCAGCCACGGCCTGGTATCCCATCGTCGCGCTCATGCCCTTGACGGTGTGCACCGCGCGGAAGACCTCGGCTACCGCTGCGGCCGTGGCGGCCGATGACGCATCGCCACGCGCCGACTCGATGGTCAGCAGCGCACGATTAATCGTCTGGAGCTGGTCCTGACTTTCGCTCCGGAAGAGTTCCGCGTATCGGGAAGCGTCGAGCGCCATGGAGAGTGGACTACCCCAAGACGCGCTGCACCGCCTCCAGCACGCGGCTCGGTTGGAACGGCTTCACTACGAAGTCCTTGGCCCCGGCCTGGATCGCCTCCACCACGAGCGCCTGTTGCCCCATCGCGCTGCACATCAGGACCTTCGCAGCCGGATCAAACGCGGTGATCTCACGGACGGCATCGATACCGCCCATGTCCGGCATCACGATGTCCATCGTGACGAGGTCGGGCCGCAGCTGCTTGTATTTCTCGACGGCGTCCCGGCCGGTCTCTGCCTCGCCCACCACCTCGAACCCGGCCTGCTGGAGGATGTCGCCGACCATCGTTCGCATGAAGATCGCGTCATCGCAGATCAAGACTGTGTGCGCCACATCATCCTCGTCGGTAGGTGTCGTTCGCCCCTCGCCATCACCCCGCCAGACTCTCCCTGGCGATCACATCGATCTCGCACCACTGGGCCACCCCATCGGGAAGGTGTGCCAGCGCCCCAACGACGCCGCCCGAGTTGCGTTGAGCATCGAGCGGTTCCATCAGTTCTTCTGTGATCTCGGCCACACCCTGCACCGATTCCACTCCCAATCCGAAGCGCTTTCCCGCCCCCTCCACCACCATCACGACCCGCGGCGGGCCCACCGGAACCGCGCCAAGCCGTACGGACAGATCCACGACCGTGACCAGCGTGCCGCGCAGGTTCATGATTCCCGGCACCCAGGCGGGAGCCCCGGGCAATCGCGCCAGCGGGCGTCCGCGCACTATCTCCCGTACCACCCCCAGGTCGCAGGCACACGCCGTGCCGGCGGCCCGAAAACGGAGCAGCCGGCGACCCTGAAAATCAGTCGTCGACTCTATAGAAGCCAAGGTACTCCAAGGGATCCGGGTGGGCAATTATTTCGGGGGTCTCCGACACGGCGCCAAGGGAGGTCCGAAGCTCGGGCGGGAGCGGCGCACGGAAGTCGAGCTCCTCGTTCGACCCAGGGTGCCGAAACCGCAGCCAGGCGGCGTGCAGGAACTGCCGTTTGGGGGGCAGCGCCACGAGCCGGCGCGCCCCGCCGCCGCCATACGTGTCGTCGCCCACCACGGGGTGCCCAATGGAGGCAAGATGTACGCGAATCTGGTGCGTCCGCCCTGAGTGCAGGTGGGCGCGCAGCAGATCGGTGCTCGTGAACCGGGCCAGGCGGTGGAAGTCGGTCTTCGCAGCACGGCCCGCAGCCACAATCGCCATCCGCTTGCGATCGTTCGGGTCGCGCGCAATCGGGGCATCGACCGTGGTATCGTCGCCCTTCACGTGGCCCCAGCAAAGGGCGGCGTAGCGCCGTGCGACCCGCCGCTCTGAAATGGCCTTGGCAAGCACACGGTGGGCGCGTTCCGACTTGGCCACAATCATCAGGCCAGACGTCTCCTTGTCGAGCCGATGCACGAGCCCTGCGCGGTCCTCGTTTCCGGCGTTGGCCAACGCCTGACCGCGGCCCTTGAGGGCATTGACCAGGGTGCCAGTCCAGTTCCCGGGCGCCGGGTGCACGACCATTCCAGCGGCCTTGTCCACGACCAGGATGTCATCGTCCTCAAAGACGACGCTGATCGGGATCTGCTCCGCGAGCACCTCGCGACCGACGGGTTCCGGCACGTGCACCGTGACCTCGAGGCCGGCCTCGGCCTTGAAGCTGGCCCGCTCCGTGCGCCCGGCCACCTGCACCCGCCCGTCAGCAATCAGCGTGGCCGCTTGCGTGCGTGACAGCGAGAGCCGCTGCCCGACGAGGACGTAGAGCCGCGTTCCCGCCTCGCCTTCCTCAACCGCGAATCGGTGCGTCGGCGGCGGAAGCGGTGGCTGCGGGGTCGGTGGCGGCGGTGGCGTTCGTCGGATCTGCGACATCAGGTGAGCCGGAAGCGGCCTGGCGCGTCGCGTCCTCGCGCCAGAGCACGATGGCGAGCAGGACGGCGCCGCAACTGACGGCGATATCGGCGACGTTGAACGTCGGCCAGCGCGTAGTTCCGATGCCGACGTCGAGGAAGTCGACGACACCGCGGCTCGAACGGAGCCGGTCAATCAAGTTGCCGATGGCACCGCCGGTGACAAAGGCAATGGCCAGGACCCGCCAGCGCTCGTTGGCCCGCGTGTCCCGGTAGAGTTGCCAGAGGAGCGCGAGCGCGCCAATGGTGAGTGCGGTGAATATCCACCGCGAATACGGACCGAGGTGCAAGCCGAATGCCGCGCCCGGGTTGTAGACGAGTGTCAGACGGACAGTGTTCCCTATCACGCTATGCGGCAAATAGGGCGCGCCGAGAAAGTCGACGGCGACCAGTTTGGTGATCTGGTCGGCGACGACAATCCCCGCGACGATCGACGCGACGAGTCGCGGGCGAATCAGCTCACTTCTTTCCATCTTCCTCTTTCTGCTTGCAGTTGATGCAGAAGCGGGCGTGCGGCAGGGCGTCGAGTCGCTCGAACGCAATTTCACCGCCACAGGCGTGGCACTTGCCGAATGATTCAGGCTTCTTGTACAGCCGGCGCAACGCTTCGTCGATATGCCAGAGGAAACGCCCTTCCTGGCTGGCAAAGAGGAATGCCTTCTCGCGTTCCAGCGCGTCCGTTCCCTGATCGGCCATGTGGAACGAATACGACGACAGGTCGCCGTCGGCGCCCTGGGGCGTGTTACCGAACGTCTCGTCGTAGTGACCGAGCTCCTTCAGCACACGCCGGCGCTCCTCAAGCAACCGCTTCTCGAAATGGTTGAGGTTCTTCTTGTTCATCGGCTTGAAGGACTTGTCCTTTTCGCCAGCGCTCGTTGGAGCCATCGTCAGCTGTCCCGGGTAAGGGCGAGATGTGCCGTGGCCCCGTCGAGTTCGACGGACACAGCGCGCGCGGAAAGTGCTCCGTCCGACATCGTGTCGCCAATCACGATGTCCCGCGCCAACACTTCCCCCGCGATCCACTCGCGGTGCGACTTCGCGGCATCCGTTACGGATGCCGGTCCGGCGACATACAGGATAATACGGTCGCTCACCTCGAGTCCGGTTTCTTTACGGAGTCGTTGCGTGCGACTCACCAGTTCCCGGGCAATTCCCTCGGCGCGCAGCACCGACGTCACGGTCGGGTCGATCGCGGCAAACAGGGCACCTTCCTGCTGCACCACCAGTGAACCGCTCGCCTTCCGCAGGATGGTCAGGTCGTCGGCGGTGAGCTGATGTTCCCGGCCTTCAACGTGCACCAGCACAGGCTCCCCGCGTTCGAACGCCATCAGCGCATCGTTCCCAAGTGCCGCCACGGCCGCAGCGGCCTTTGGCGTCTCCTTTCCGAACACTTTGCCCAGCGCGCGGAAATTCGCCTTCGCTTCCAGGGACACGAGGGCGTCGGCGCTGGTGGCGAACTCCACGCTCTTCACATTGAGCTCGGCCGCGAGGATCGGAACCAGCGCATCAAGGTGCGCCCGCGCCGCGGCGCCGAGCGCCCCCGGCACGCAGACCAGTCGCGCGAGCGGCTGTCGAACGTTGACCTTCGCCGTCTCGCGCGCAGCCCGGCCGGCGGACGCGAGCGCACGAATGGCAGCCATGGCGGATTCCAGCTCGGGCTCCGTCGCCGGGACGCCCGTCCCCCCGCGTCCCCCCACGTCCCGCAGTTCCCCGCTTCTGACATACCTCTCGAAGTGGACAGACTGCCCCGTGAGTTGCCGATGCATCCAATCCGTGACGAACGGCGCGAACGGCGCCAGCAGCCGACACGACACGGTGAGGACTTCGTGCAGGGTCGCAAATGCGGCGCGGTTGTCATCACCGTCCACATCGTAGAACCGCCGTTTCGCGAGCCGCACGTACCACTTGGAAACGTCGTCGTCGATGAACTGCATCACCAGACGCACGGCGCCAGTGGCGTCGAACCGCGTGAGCAGCGCGTCGGCTTCGGTCTCCACCGCCGCGAGACGCGACAGCACCCAGCGGTCGAGGAGCGGGCGATCTGCTGGGCGCGGATCCCGCGCCGACGGTTCCCATCCGAAGTTTGCGTACTGTGCAAATGCGCCCTGATACAGGTTCCGGAGCGTGATGAGAAAACGCCCGGCGCCGTCGCGAAGCACCTGCTCGTCAAAGTTCTTCGGCACCCACATCTGGCTCGACGAGACCAGGAACAGGCGCGTGGCGTCGGCTCCGTGGCGCTCCATCACCTCCCACGGATTCACCGTGTTACCGCGCGACTTGGACATCTTCTGTCCGTTCGCGTCGCGCACGAGGTCGTGCACCACGACAGCGCGGTATGGCGAGGCGACACCCGCGCCATTGTTGGGCAACGCATCGCCGAGGCCGGTGGAGATCGCCAGCAGCGAATAGAACCACCCGCGCGTCTGGTCCACGCCTTCGGCGATGTAGTCCGCCGGAAACTCGGCCTGCACCTTGTCGCGATTCTCGAAGGGATAGTGCCACTGCGCTAACGGCATAGACCCCGAGTCGAACCAGGCGTAAATCACCTCAGGCACACGCTTCATCGTGCCCGCGTTGCACATGGTGCAGGGCCACGTCCACGCATCGATGAACGGCTTGTGCGGATCAAAGTCTGCGGGCAGATCGCGCCCGGCCGCTGTCGCCAAGTCGGCGTACGATCCGATCGCCATGCGGTGTTCGGGGTCCGCGTCGCATTCCCACACTGGCAACGGCGTACCCCAGTACCGGTCGCGCGAAATCGCCCAGTCGATGTTGTTCTCGAGCCACTCGCCGAAGCGCCCACTCCCCGTCTCCGGCGGCACCCAGGTGACCGCCGCGTTGCGCGCCAGCATCTCGTCCTTGAACGCCGTCGTCCGCACAAACCAGGACGTCCGCGCGTAGTAGAGCAGCGGCGTGTCGCAGCGCCAGCAGTGTGGATACGAGTGCGTGACCGTCGTCGCTTTCCAGAGGACGTCGCGCTTCCTGAGTTCTTCGATGATGAGTGGATCGGCGTCCTTGAAGAACTTGCCGCCGATCACCGGGAAGTCCGCGGGGAATTCTCCGCGTGCATTAACCGGCTGCAGGAAGGACAGGTTGTGCCTCAGCCCGGCACCATAGTCGTCAGCCCCGAACGCCGGTGACATGTGCACCACGCCCGATCCGTCGTCTGCGCTGACGAACTCCTCGGCCACGATGATTTCGTGATTCGTGTCCGCGGGATACTCCGCCCAGTCGAGCGGCCGCCTGTAGCGGGAGCCGGCAAGCTCCGACCCGCGCATCGAGCCCACCACATCCCACCGGTCCGCCCAGTCGCCGCCGAGCACCGCGGCCACGCGCGACTCCGCAAGAATGAGCGTCCAGTCCCGCCCCGCCTTCTTCGCCACTTCCACATACGTGAGGTCCGGATGCACGGCGAGCGCCGCATTGGACACGAGTGTCCACGGCGTGGTGGTCCACACCAGAATCCGCCGCCGCAGTTGTCCGTCCTCCCGCGTCCCCCCACGTCCCGCAGTATCCCGATCAAGATCCAACGCCACGTAGACCGACGGATCATCAACGTCGTCATACCCCTGCGCCACTTCGTGGCTCGAGAGCGATGTGCCGCAACGCGCGCAGTACGGCAGGATCTTGTGCCCGCGATACAGCAGCCGCCGATCAAAGAGCGTCTTGAGCGCCCACCATTCGCTCTCGATGTACTCGTTGGTGTACGTGACGTACGGGTGCGCGTAGTCGAGCCAGTGCGCCACGCGCTCGACGATGCGTTCCCATTCCTCACGGTACTTCCAGACGCTCTCGCGGCACTTCGCATTGAACGCCTCGACACCCACGCGCTCGATGTCCTGCTTCCCGCTGATGCCGAGCGCTTTTTCGACCTCGATTTCCACGGGCAGGCCGTGCGTGTCCCATCCCGCCTTCCTCGGCACGTGGAAGCCCTGCATCATGCGATGCCGGCAGATCAGGTCCTTCACGGTACGCGCCAGCACGTGGTGGATGCCGGGACGCCCATTCGCCGTCGGCGGGCCATCGTAGAACACGAAACTCGGCCGCGATCCGTCGGCGCCCAGCGCCAGCGCGCGCTCGACGATGCGCTCCGCGCGCCACGCGGCGAGGAGTTCTGACTCGAGCGCATTCGCCGACGTGTCGGCCGCGAGCGGTGCGAAACGCGGTGTCGGAGCAGACGCGGTCACAGACGCTCCACCACGCCGCGCACCAGCGCCGTCAGCTTCGGTTCGGCGGTGGCGGCCACGGCCAGAATTTTTTCCAGCGATGCCGGCTCAAGCGTTTCAGGTATGCACATATCCGTGATGATCGAGACACCCAGCACCCGCATGCCGCCGTGCCGCGCCACGATTACCTCCGGCACGGTGCTCATGCCCACCACGTCCGCGCCAACGCGACGCAGCATTCGGTACTCGGCAGGCGTCTCCAGATTCGGTCCGGCGACCGCGGCATACACTCCCTCGCGCAGCGCGACTCCGGTTGCCTGCGCCACGTCGCGCGCCAGCGCCAGCAGCGAGCGATCATAGGCCTCGCTCAGGTCGGGGAAGCGCGGGCCAAGCGAGTCGTCGTTCGGCCCGACCAGGGGATTGTCCGCGAGAAGATTGATGTGATCCGTGATCAACATCAGGTCGCCCGCGCTCCACTCTTCGCGCATTCCGCCACAGGCGTTGCTCACGATCAGCGTGCGCGCGCCGAGCGCCTGCAACACGCGAATCGGAAACGTCACCTGCTGCAGCGAATACCCTTCGTACCGATGAAAGCGTCCCTGCATCGCCATCACGCGCTTGCCGCCGAGCGTGCCAACGATCAGGCGACCGGCATGCGACTCCACAGTCGAGAGCGGAAATCCCGGAACGTCCTCGTAGGCCACCACATGCTCGGCGGTGATGGCGCGCCCCAGCGCCCCCAACCCCGTGCCGAGGACGATCGCGATGTCGGCACCGGTGCCAATGCGCGCGCGCACGACGTCCGCCGCGGCGCGAATCTCCGCGCTGCGGTGGGCGTGTTCGGAACCCGGGATACGGTTCAGTCCTGTACCTCTTCCGCGGGATCCACCGGCGTCGGGCGCGGCGGGGCCGGTGCCTGCTCGGCGGCCTGCAGTTCGGCGAGTTGCTGCTCGGCCATCTTACGCATCTGCACGAGGTAGCTCCGGCGGAGCCGTTCCAGCGCATCGACCTGACGCTCCAGCTTGCGCACGCCGACTTTCGCGGCCTCCATGAGTTCGTCAGCTGCCGCGCGCGCTTCTGCGACGAGCTTGTCGGCGTCGGCCTGTGCCTCGCGGACAACCAGCAGCCCTTCGCGTTCGGCCTGCTCCTTGGTGTCCTGCCGCATTTGCTGCGCAGAGATCAACGCATCGTTCAGCGCCTTGTCGCGCTCACGAAACGCACGAAGCTGCTCATGAAATGCACGGGCTTTGGCTTCGAGTTCCTGGTTCAGGCGCGCCTGGCGTTCAAGTTCGTCCGCGACCTGCTCACGGAACTGGTCCACGCGCGCCTTGTCGTAGCCGCGCAGCGCGGTCCCGAACTCGAACCGGCGGACATCCACCGGGGTCAGGTGAAAACTTTCGTCGTTCATGGCGTCCTCGTTTGGTCCCTGCGTTCGCTCAAGCGCCCCGCTCCCCGAACAGCACCGTTCCCAGCCGCACCATCGTCGCGCCTTCCTCGACGGCGATTTCGTAGTCGCCACTCATTCCCATCGACAGCTCGCGCGCCGGATGGCCTGCCGCGGCCACCACCTGCCGCGCATTGCGCGCGCCGGCAAACACCGCTCGCAGCGTCGCTTCGTCGGCGTCGAAGGGCGCCATCGTCATCACGCCCACCACTCGCAATCCGCTGCGCCCCGCCAGTCTCGCCGCTTCGTCCTGCAAATCGCCGGGCGAAAAGCCGCCTTTCGATTCCTCTCCCGAGACGTTCACCTCAAGCAGCACGTCCACGACCCGACCCTGTGCGGCGGCAAACTGGTCGATCGCATCGGCGAGCCGCGCACGGTCCACCGCGAGGACGAGGGCAACCCGCCCGAGGTGCTTCACCTTGTTGCGCTGCAAATGCCCAATCAGGTGCCTCTGGAGCCCGGCTGCCATCACATTCGGCGGTGTTGCACGCGCAGTGAT
>SXGU01471135.1_pt1 | contig 12303 bp, 15 predicted proteins | sample 3174531 | NCBI WGS metagenome assembly SXGU01 (sample SAMN11356863, study PRJNA531348) | freshwater metagenome | isolation source: freshwater sample F1-140 | place: China: Fuxian Lake, Yuxi | collected 2017-12-25 | reverse complement strand
CCACCGGGATGGCGATCATGGGCTTCGGCGGGGGCGCGCTGATTGCGAGCCCGCTGTCCAGTTTCCTGCTCCAGGCCTATGATCCGGGGTACAACTCTTCCGCGTCGTGGATCCCCTCCGGCAACGCCGTCGGGCTGCTTTTCCTCACCCTGGCCGGAATCTATTTCGTCTACATGATGCTCGGCGCCACGTTCATCCGGGTGCCGGCGGAAGGCTGGCTGCCGAAAGGCTTCGATCCCGGCAAGGTGAAGCAGAAGGCGCTCGTGAGCAATGCCAACGTCTCCGCCAAAAATGCGATCAAGACGCCGCAATTCTGGCTGCTGTGGGTGGTGCTGTTCTGCAATGTCACCGCGGGCATCGGGATCCTGGAACAGGCATCGCCGATGATCCAGGACTTCTTCCGGAACGCTTCGGGCAATTCGGCGGTTTCCGCCTCGGTGGCCGGCGGATTCGTCGGGCTGCTTTCGCTCGGCAATATGCTCGGCCGGTTCGTCTGGTCTTCCACCTCGGATCTGGTCGGGCGCAAGGGCATCTACATGGTCTACCTGGGCTTGGGCGCGGTGCTGTATTTGCTGCTGACCACTGTGGGCTCGTCCGCGACCTTGGTCTTCGTGCTGCTCGCCCTGGTGATCCTGAGCTTCTACGGCGGCGGCTTCGCCACGATCCCGGCCTATTTGCGGGATTTGTTCGGCACCTACCAGGTCGGCGCGATCCACGGCCGGCTGCTGACCGCCTGGTCTGCCGCCGGCGTCGCCGGGCCGCTCATCGTGAATGGGATCCTGGATTCGCAGGGCAAACCCGGAACCTTGATGGCCGGCGACTACCAGCCGGCGCTGATCACCATGGTGGTCCTGCTGGTGGTCGGCTTCGTTGCGAACCTGCTGGTCCGCCCGGTGTCCACGAAATTCCACGAACCACCGGCAATCAAGGAGTCAGTGTGAAATCCTCATCACCCGTGGTCTTGGCCCTGGCCTGGCTATTGGTCGGCGCGCCGTTGATTTACGGCGTCGTGCAGACCCTGAGCAAGGTCGCCGCGCTGTTCCAGTGAGCCGCTTAGACTAGCGCCGCCCGGGCAAGCTCCGCATCCTGCTCCGGCGTGCCTCCGGAAACCCCGATGCCACCCAGGAGAACCCCGGACGGGTTGAAGATCGGCAGGCCGCCGCCCATCAGGAGCAGGCCACCGTGATGAATGTGGTCGAAATGCGGAATCGGCTGACCCAGCTGCACCGGGGTTCCCAGCGCTTCGCTCGGCGCTTGGAACATCACCGAGGCGCGGGCTTTCGCCTGGGCCAATTCGTTCGAGGCCAGCCAAGCACCGTCCATCCGGGCGAAGGCGATCAGATTCGCACCGGCGTCGTGCACGGCAACCACCGCCCGCAGGCCGACCGCCTCGGCCGCGGCGTGGCCACGTGCGATCAGCGCCTGCGCCTGCGCCAGGCTGATCCCCGGGGCCGCGGCACCCGGCTCCGGCTCAGACATGCTGGGTCCATTCAGCGGCCTGCCATTCCTTGGCCGCGTCGATCGTCTCCAGCGGCCGCATGGTTCGGTAGGCATGCTCATCGGCCGGGATCATGGCAACCATCGCGTCGATCATCTCCTGCGGATCCGCCTGGCCCTGCAACGAAGCGGCAAAGTCGGGCATCGGAACCACGGCTTCGTCCGGCCGGTACCACTGGACATAGCTTTCCGCACCGGTGTCGTTGAATCCGGTGCCGAAGACTCCCGGATTGATCGTCGCCACCTTGACCCCATAGGGCTCGAGTTCCGCCTTCATCGAACCGGCGATGGCCTCAATCGCATGCTTGGTGGCACAGTAGGCGCCCAAGAACGGCACGACCAGAATTCCGCCCATGGACGACGTCCAGACCACTTTGCCCGATCCCTTGGCGATCATCTTCGGCACGATCGCCTGGACCAGCCGTAAGTGGCCGAAGACGTTGATCTCAAACGATTCGCGGACCCTCTGCAAGGGGATGTCGATCATCGAGCCGCCTTCCATCACGCCGGCGTTGAGCACCAATACCTCGGGATCGAAGGAACTGGCATGGGCCAGATCGATATCGTCCAACAGGTTCAGTTTGATCACCTCTACATCTACGCCGGCTGCCGCCGCATCGGCGCGCAACGCCCGCACTTGCGGCCAGGTCTCAGCGGTGGCCACGACGTCGTGGCCTTGTTGGGCCAACTCCAGCGCGGCTCCCCGACCGAATCCCGAGCTGGCTCCGGTAATCAAAATCTTCTTCGACATGTCTCCCCCTAGGTAACTATCTGGATATATACCTCATGTGATAGCGATCCTTTCAGCCGGCGGCAAGATCTGTCAATATCTAGTTGGTTACCTACTGGGCTTCGGATAGCATGTGCCAGTGCCTCCCGATTCGACCATGACCAAAAAACGGATTCTCGATGCCGCGCGCCTGGAATTCGCCCGCCTCGGCCTCGCGGGCGCCCGCGTCGATCGGATCGCCGAAACGGCATTGGCGAACAAACGCTCGATCTATGTGCACTTCGGCAACAAAGAGCAGCTTTTCGAAATCGTGATCGCCGACGCCCTCCGGGAGATGTCCGAGTCCGTGCCGTTCGAGGCCGGAGACCTGCCCGGATACGCTGGGCGGTTGTTCGACTATCTGCTCGCCGATCCGGATACCGTCCGGCTGACCGCTTGGGCCCGCCTCGAGCGGCCGCAGGCGAGCGCGGGCGAGTCAGCCGCCTATCAGCCGAAAATCGAGGCACTGGAGCAATACTTCCCCGGCCGCGCAGTGCACGTTCTGGTATTGGTGCTCGGCCTGGTCACCGCCTGGTCGGCCGCTTCACCGGCCTTGCTGGCGCTCGACGGCGGCACGACCTGGACGCCGCAACGGCTCGGCCGGTTCCGGGCCGAAATGGTCGAGTGCGTGGCGTCCATCGGCGAGCCGGTCGGGAAGTAACCGAGTCCGTCGGTCGCTGCGCCCGACGGCGGAGCGTCATTCCTCGTCGAGGGCCGGCAGCTTCCGGGCGCCCGGGCCTTCCTGCGCCAGTTCGTCGCCCGGGTTGATCAGATTGCAGCGGTTCAACGACAAACAGCCGCAACCGATGCACCCGGTCAGTTCGCGCTCCAGCTGCTCGATCTCCTTCCGGCGGGCTTCCAGGTGTTTCCGCCACCGGGCCGAGATCCGCTCCCAATCGCGCTTGGCCGGCATCCGTTCCTCCGGCAGCGACTCGAAGACTTCGGCGACCTCGGAAAGCGGGATGCCCAACCGTTTCGCGACCTGGATCAGTGAGATCCGGCGCAGTGCATACCTCCGGTACCGCCGTTGGTTCCCGCTGGTGCGTTGCGAGGAGATCAAGCCCAGGCTTTCGTAGAAATGCAGCGCGGAGACTGCGACGCCGGTGCGTTCAGCCACTTCGCCGACGCTGAGCAGATCGGTCGGGGTTAGTCTCACCACAGCTCCTTGACCTAAAGTCAACTTGAGGTTCTAGATTAGCAGACATGACTGATTCCCTTGTTTCGCAAGACCCCAACGGGCCCGGGCCCAGTGACAGCTCGAAACATTCGGGCCGTCCGGACCAAGCCGCAAAACCCGGCAGCTGGGCTGATTTGCTCGGGCCGCAGCACCTGGCCGCAGCACTCGTCCTGGCCGGCGGCGTCGCGCTCTACGCGATGAACGTCTACCTCACCGCCGCCCTGATGCCCTCCGCGATCACCGAAATCGGCGGCCAGGAGTACTACGCCTGGGTGGTCACCTCATTCCTGACCGCCTCGGTGATCGCTTCGATGCTGGTGAACCGGGTGCTCGGCGCGGCTGGCCCGGCAAAGGCCTATGTGCTGGCATTCCTGATCTTCGGCACCGGCTCGCTGGTCAATCTGCTCAGCCCGAACATGGAGATCTTCCTGCTCGGCCGGATGGTGCAGGGGCTGGGTGGCGGCCTGCTCGCCGGCCTGGGGTTCGCCGTGATCCGCACCGTTTTGCCGGCCCGGCTCTGGACCCGGGCCGCAGGCCTGGTCTCCGCGATGTGGGGCGTGGGCAGCCTGGTCGGCCCGGCCCTGGGCGGCCTGTTCGCCCAATTCGGGCTGTGGCGCGGAGCCTTCGGCCTGCTGTTGCTGATCACCCTGGTGCTGGCCTTCCTCTCCCGGCGAGCACTGCCGCACCATCCGGAAAGCCAGGCCGCGCCGTCGCCTGTTCCGGTGCTTGCGCTGATTCTGCTCACCTTGGCTGCAGCCGCTTTCAGCGTGACCTCGGTGCTGCCGCGCGGCGTGTGGACCCTGCTCGGGCTGCTGCTCGGAGTGCTGCTGCTGCTGGCCTTCGTGTGGCGCGAGCGCAGCTCCTCGGTCACGGTGCTGCCCAAAATGACGTATCAGCGCGGCAACCGGCTCAAATGGGTCTACCTGGCCCTGGGCGCCTTCGGGGCCTGCGCCATGGTCGAGGCTTTTGTTCCGCTGTTCGGCCAAGAACTGGGCGGCCTGGTGCCGCTGTCCGCCGGCTTCCTCGGCGCTGCGCTGTCCGTGGGCTGGACCAGCTCGCAACTGCTCAGCGTGAGCCTGTCCTCGGACGCCGGCAAGCGCCGGGTCCGGCTGCTCGGGCCGGTCCTTTTGACGCTCGGCTTGGTGGGTTACGGAGTTCTGCAGCAACCCGGCGGCGGCCTCTGGCTGATCATCGGCTGGGCAGCCGCCCTCCTGCTGGCCGGGGTCGGCATCGGCGTCGCCTTCCCGCATTTCAGCACCGCGGCATTGACCAGCACCGACGACGAGGAGGAAGGCCGCAAGGCCGCCGCCGGAATCAGCACCACGCAATTGATCGCGAACGCGGTGGTTTCCGCGTTCGCCGGGATTCTGGTCAATCTGGGCGCGCCGTCGATGCTCGACTCGGCCCGGTACATGGCTTTCGGCATCGCCGCAATCGCGGTGCTGAGCGTGGCCGCCGCGGTGATTTCGCTTCGCCGCACCGAAACCAAAGAGCAGGTTGGCCGCATCGGTTGAGTTTTGAGCGAAAACCCATCGAATCCCAAGTCGCCGTCCAGCCAGAATTGTTCTGCTTTTCCCGTCGCCGCCGGCGGCACCAACAACGACGAAAGCTGGATCCGACCGTGCACACTCCGTTCAAACTCTTCTCCGCCGCCCTGCTGGCAACCGGGTTGCTGCTCAGCTCGGGCTTGGCCTCCGCCTCGGCCGCCCCGGCGGGTTCCGGCGGTGCTACGCCGAAGATCATCGGCGGCAGCCAGGCCGACGACCAGGGCATCGTGCAACTGGTCTTCACCGACGACGCCGGCAGCCACGCCTGCACCGGCACCGCGCTCTCCGATACCTGGGTGCTGACCGCGAAGCACTGCGTCGAAACCGCCGCTTCAATGAACATCTACTACAGCAACGACACCAAGAACCGCGGCAAGGCGGTCGCCGCCGACAGCTTCTACCAGTCGCCCAAGGGCGACGTCGGATTGGTCAAGCTCGCGGTTGCGCACCCGCTCAGCGAGTACCACGGGTTCAGCAGCAGCTATCTGGCCACGGTGGGCGACCAGGGCACGATCTACGGCTACGGACGGCGCGAGGGCTATGTCAAAGCCGATCACCTCTACCAAGCCGAGGTCAAAGTCAGCGGCTCGGGCAAAGACCAGCGCGGCGGCACCTCGATCAAGTTGAAAGCGGTCACCGGGATTTCCTGGAGCGGCGACTCCGGCGGTCCGTTGTTCATCGACGGCACCATCGTGGGCACCAGCTCCGGCGGGCCGTCGGACCGGGACATCAACTCCGAGGTCTGGTACGCCCAGCTCAGCGGGCACAGCTCCTGGATCAAGCAGACCACCGGGCTCTGAGACGCAGCCGTAGCGCGTTGCCCCGGGGCAACGCGCTACGGCGCCTCGACTTCGGTGACGATGCGCTGGAAGCTCGTATAGTCCTCCAGGGCAGTCGCGCCCTGATTCCGCATGAAGCCCGAAACGCCGTCGAGCAAATCGGCTACTTGGTCCGGCTCGAGCAATCCCCCGTGCCGGATGTAAATGCCCACCGCGTCTTCCGGTTCGGGGTTGACTTCGATCAATAGGAAGGTCCTGCCGGTGAAATCGGGTTTGAATTCTTGGCCCTCGAGGATGGGCGCGACGAGCTTGTATTGGACCGGATGGTCGGGATTCATGCAGGCAACTCCTTGTGCGATCTTCTGCAGCCTAGATCGCAGGAGTTGCTCGCCGGGAGGCCTCAAGGTGCAGAACAAGGTGCAGCGCACGGGCTCGAAAGCAGCGAGATAGCCCCGCTTCCCTTGGTACGAGCGGTACCCCAGGTGGGACTCGAACCCACACTGAACAGATTTTAAGTCTGCTGCCTCTGCCGATTGGGCTACTGGGGCGCAGCGTCAATCGTAGCTGATCGCTGCACGGCCCGCAGAACCGCGAGCGCATCCTGCGCCCTAGCCGCCGGCACCAGCAAATGGTCGTGGTAGAAGCCGGCCAGCATATTGCAACTGATCCCGGCGTCGGCGAGCGCGTTGCTGACCGCCGCGGTCAACCCGACGGCCGCCAACGCCGAATGCACCCGCAAGGTGATCCAAGCGGCGACGAAATCGTAACCCAGGCCCTGCGCGTCGGCGTCCTCGCGGCGCAGCACCGCCGTCAGGCCCTCCGCCTCCCGGATGGTCGCCTCGGCCCGGCTCGGCTGCCCGGCCCCTGCCTCGGCTCCGGTGCAATAGACGAACTCCCCCGGCCGTTGCTCCGCCTGCATACCGGCCAGCAAAACCTGCAGATCCTTTTCCGCCGCCATGAGCACCACCTTTCGACTCAACCGTAGCCCCAGATTCGGCACCCGATCTTGAGCAGAAACACTTCTGCCCCGCATTGGCCAGGCAATGCGGGGCAGAAATCGGTTACTTGGCCGGTTCGGGAACCTTGGCTGGTTCGGGCACCGGTGCGGCAGCAGCCTTGGGGGCCGGAGCAGCAGCCGCCCGGAACGCGGCACGCGGCTGGTCCAAGTCCATCAACTCGGCGATGTCGCGGCCCATCAGGACGCTCAGGATCCAGTTCCAGATCACCCGGACCTTGCGTTCGAAGGTCGGCATGGCCAGACCGTGGTAGCCACGGTGCATCAGCCAGGCGATCGGTCCGCGGAAGCCGACCTTGCCGACTTTGGCGACGCCCTTCCACAAGCCGAGACCGGCTACCGCACCCAGCGTGGTGTGCTTGTAGTCCACCAGCGGCTTGTCCCAGCGCGAAGCCCAGAGGTTCTTCGCCAGCCGCTTGGCCTGGCGCAGCGCGTGCTGCGCATTCGGCACGCAGAATCCGCCCACTCCGCCACCGGTGAGATCCGGCACGGCAGCGACGTCGCCGGCAGTCCAGGCGTTTTCCAGCGGTCCGAACTCGCCGGTGATCCGCAGGTCGGCGCCGGCTTTGATCCGGCCGCGCTCGTCGATCGGGAAATCGGTGCTCTTCGCGACCGGGTTCGCCTGCACCCCGGCGGTCCAGATCAGGGTGTCGGTCTCGAATTCGTCCGCAGCGGACTTGTCCGGCATATTGATCAGCTTCAGGCGGCCGTCGCTGGCATCGGCGAGCGAGGTGTTCAAGAGCACCTCGATATTGCGCGAACGCAGGTGCTCGACGACCCATTCGGCTTGCTTCTCGGTGACCTCGGGCATGATCCGGCCCATCGCCTCGACCAGCACGAAACGCAGCTCTTTGACGTCGATCCGGGAGTTCTTGCCGGCCAGGTTGCGCGCCAGATCTTCGAGCTCGCCGATGGTCTCCACGCCGGCGAAACCGCCGCCGACGACGACGAAGGTCAAGGCCCGCTTGCGCTTGGCCGGATCGGTCATGGTCGAGGCCAATTCGATCCGTTCGATCACCTGGTTGCGCAGCGCAACGGCTTCTTCGATGGTCTTCAGACCGATTCCCTCTTCGGCCAAGCCGTTGATCGGGAAGGTCCGGGTGATCGCACCGGCGGCCATCACGATGTCGAAGTACGGGATCTCAAAAGCCGGGCCACCATCAGCGGGCTGCACCGTGGCCTTGCGGTTCGCGTGATCGACCTGGGTCACTTTGCCCTGGATGAACTCGGTCTCCGGCAAGTGTTTCCGGAACGAGACGACGGCGTGCCGGGGCTCGATGCTGCCAGCCGCCACCTCGGGCAGGAACGGCTGATAAGTCATGTACGGCAGCGGGTCGACCAGGGTGACGATGCCACCGGAATTGGCGATCTTCTTCTGCAGCTTGAAAGCGACGTACAGACCAACGTATCCGCCGCCGGCGATCAGGACGCGCGGGCGGTCTTGGAGCTGTGGTTTGGTTGCCATAGGACAAGTCTAACCCACTTTGTGAAAAGATTCACGAAGTATTACCGGACGCCTCTTCGGCCTTGAATCTGCGCCGCAGGAGCAGTAAATGCAGGGTTCCGCCCAGCACCACCAGAAGCAGCAAAGCGCCGAACCCGAGCACCAGGGCCGCGGGCAGTCCGGAATCCAGTTCCGACGGCGGCAGCGCCACCGGCGTGGTCGGCGGTGGCACCGTAGGGGTGGGCGTCGCCGGGGCGCTCGGTTCCGGCGCCTGCGTCGGCGGCGGGGCGTCCGCCCGGCGGTGCACCGTGATCCAGTCCTGCAAACTTCCGGTCAGCTTGAACAGCGGATTGACCGTGGCCAGTGGCACCACGGCGTTCAACGCGGCATCGGCGTCCACCACGCCCCAGCCATAAAGGTTGTTCGGGACCGGGTCGCCTTTCGGTTTGGCGGTCAGGATGATCCGGTTGATCACTTGGACCGCGGTCATGCTCGGATACTTGGACCGGATCAGGGCCGCGATTCCGGCGACGATCGGCGCCGCACCGCTGCTGCCATCCCAGTCGGCATATGCGTTTCCGGGCAATGCGCCGACCAGCTTCTCCGCGGCGGCGGACACCGCGATCGTGATCCCCGGGGTCGACGACGACTGGCTGACTTCGCCGGCCCGGTTCAACCCCGCGACGGCTACGACCCCCGGGATGGTTGCCGGAGCGCCCACCTGGCCCTGCCCGGAACCGCTGTTCCCGGCCGCAGCGATGATCACCACGTCACGCTGCTCGGCATAGAGGAAAGCATCGTCCCAGCTTTGCGGCCAGATCGTCGAGCTGCTGCTGAGCGACATGTTGATCACTTTGGCGCCGTTGTCCACCGCCCAACGGACCGCAGCCGGGATCTGTTCGTCGATGCTCTTCCCGGCCGGGTTCGGGCTGCCCAACCAAGTCGACACCGTGAGCAGCTCGGCTTCCGGCGCGACGCCGACCACACCGTCGGGCTTCGGGCTGTCTCCGGGCGCGCCGCCGTTTCCGCGGCCGGCCAGGAGCGAAGCGACCAAGGTGCCGTGCGCCGGCTCCTTGCCGACGCCCTTGGTCCCGTCCGGGCTGCCGGCACCGGAAACATCGGTGCCGCCGACCACCGCGCCGGCCAGATCCGGATGCGAAGCGTCGACTCCGCTGTCGATCACCGCGACCTTGACTCCGGCGCCTTTGCTGCTCTGCCAGGCTTTGGTGATCCCGTAATCCTCGAGCCAGTATTCCCGGTTCCGGAGCTCATCCGCCTGCGCCGGAGCCGCGGTCAGCATTGCGCCGAACAGCGCCAGTACCAAAAGGGGCGCGGCAGTAAAGCGCATCGTCGCCGTGCGGACAGTACTCGCCATGGGGTGGAGCGCCCTTCCCATTGGGGATAGTGGATGCTGCTGGAGAACCCTCGGGGTAGTGCCGGTCAGCGGATTCCCAACGCGATTCCGTCTAGAATATCGTGCTCGCTCGTCGTCGCCTGGGTGATCCGCCCCCCGGAGAGTCTGTTCAACTCGACCAGGATGGTCCGCCACAACAACGACCCGGCACCGATCACGTCGACTCGGCCGGGGTGCATGTAGGGCAATTCCGCCCGGCTCTGCCGGTCCATCGCGAGCAATGAATCGGCCGCAGCCTCGAGCCGGTCCAGGCTCACTACTGCGCCATGGATCGCATCCGGCAAATATCGCGGCAGTTCCAGCGCATGCGCGGTCACCGTGGTGACCGTCCCGGCGACCCCGATCACCCGGCTCACCGAGGCCAAAGGGACCTCGACTGCCACCGAGGCGATGATCCGTTCCGCCTCGTCCCGGGCGGCAGAAACTTCGGCGGCCGTGGGCGGATCGCTGCGCAGATAACGCTCGGTGAACCGCACACAACCCATGTCGACGCTTTTCGCAGCGCTCACCCCGTGCCGGTTTCCGACCACGAACTCGGTACTGCCGCCGCCCAGGTCGACCACCAGGACCGGGTCTTCAGCCAGATCGGCCAGCACGCTCGCGGCACCGGCAAAGGAGAGCGCCGCCTCTTCGGTGCCCGGCACCACATCCGGCAGCACCCCGAGGCGGGCCTGGATTCCGTCGATGAAGAGCTGCCGATTGCCGGCATCCCGGGTGGCCGACGTGGCCACGAACCTGACCCGCTGCACGTTGTGCTGCTGGATCAACGCGGCGTACTCGTCGACTGCGGCGAAGGTACGTGCCAGGGCTTCCGGGGCGAATTCACCCCGGGCGTCCACCCCTTGGCCCAACCGCACGATCCGCATCTGCCGCTCCAGGTCCCGCAAGCCGTCGCCGTCGGGTTCGGCGATCAGCAGACGGATCGAATTGGTGCCGCAATCGATCGCGGCCACGGTACTCATGCGCCGTCCCTGCCCGGTTCGGAATCCCGGTTCAGCACCGAATAACCCTGGTTCTGCCTGCGGACATGCCGGCTCAAATCACGGCTCGGTACTTCCGCAGCGATGTCCCAAGCACCCGCGCAGGAGCAGCGCTCGGCAGTCCACCATGGCGCGATCAACTGCAGCGTTTCGTCGCCCAGCGGGTTGCTGCCCGGTCCGGCAGCCAAGGCGTGCCCGACCAGGACATGCAGGCATTTGACCCGTTCGGGCATCCCGCCGGCGGAAATCCCGTCGATCTCCGGCACCGGGCCGGTGCCGGCCCGCGCACCGATTTCCGCCCGGGCCGCGAGATAGGCTTCATGGGCGCGCCGGTGTGCTGCGGCCAGCTCCGGATCCGCGGCCAGGCGGTCGTTCATCCGGTTCATTTCGCCATCGGCCTCGATCCGGGACACCGCCGCGGTGACCACCGGGTGGGTGAGGTAGAACGTGGTCGGGAATGGAATGCCGTTGCTCAGCCGCGGCGCAGTCGCGGCGACCAGCGGATTGCCGCAGACGCAGCGAGCCGAAATCGCCACCACATCGCGGACCGGGCGGCCCAACTGCAAACTCAACGTATCCAAGTCCGCAGCAGTAGGCGTCTGGGCACTGCTCACGCGGTATTACTCCTCAAATCTCATTCGTTGGCTGATCGGGTGATCGACTGCCATAAACCGTCCACCCAGGGCAGGCCTTCGGGGTTGACGCTGGTGCCGGGTTGTTCCGGCGTCGCCGGCGCGGCGTCGCCGCCATAAACCCAATAGCCGGTTTCACCGGGCATCATCATGCTAACCCGATCCCGCGCCTGCTGTTTGATGTAGGCCGGATCGGACCACTTCGAGAGGTTGTCCTTGAGGTCCTGCTGCTGTTGCTGCTTTGCCGCGATATCGGCTCGCAGCGCGGCGATCTCGGAGCGCTGCTGCAAAAAGGTGTTCACCGACGGGGTGAGCATCACGGTCACGGCGAGCAGGACCACGATCAGCGCCACCAAACGACCGGAGAAAGACTTTGCCGCGACCGGCTCGGCGGCGGCTTTCGAACCTGCCGGTTTGGAACCGCGTGACGCCCCGGCCGGCTTCGATCGGGGCGCTGCGCCGCGGCCCGTGCCGGCGGCCGCCGCCGCAGCGGTTTCCGCGGGCTTGGCCCGGTCGGTTTCCGTCTGCCCCGCCGAGGCCTTGGGCACCGCTGCTTTGGGCACTGACCCCTTGGGCACTGGGGGGCGTCGGCTGGGCATGTGGGACCTTCCTGGAAAACACCGGCCGGAAAAACACCGGGCCTGGTTAAGCTCTCTCCAGCTTAACCAGGCCCGGTCGGATCTCAGCGGCTATTTGGCCGTGAAACGCGGGAAGGCCCGCGTCCCCGCGTAACGCGCGGCGTCTCCGAGGTCTTCTTCGATCCGCAGCAGCTGGTTGTATTTGGCCACCCGGTCGGATCGGGCCGGCGCGCCGGTCTTGATCTGCCCGGCGTTGGTCGCCACCGCGATGTCCGCGATCGTGGTGTCCTCGGTTTCGCCGGAACGGTGCGAGGTGATCGTGGTGTAGCCGTTGCGCTGGGCCAGCGAAACCGCGTCCAGGGTCTCGGTCAGCGATCCGATCGGCAAGTACTTCGCGGGCGTGCCTGCGGACAAGGCCACCATCACGCTTCATCATCTGCTGACACACTCGTCCGGCCTCGAGTCGGATTT
>SXGU01232246.1_pt1 | contig 12304 bp, 10 predicted proteins | sample 3174531 | NCBI WGS metagenome assembly SXGU01 (sample SAMN11356863, study PRJNA531348) | freshwater metagenome | isolation source: freshwater sample F1-140 | place: China: Fuxian Lake, Yuxi | collected 2017-12-25 | reverse complement strand
TGACGACCACGTCGACCTTGCCGAACGCGTCGACGGCGGTCTGCACGATGGCCTTGCCACCCTCCGGGGTGGCGACGGAGTTGGTGTCGGCCACGGCCTCGCCGCCGAGGGCCTTGATCTCGTCGACCACGCGCTCTGCGGCGCCCTTGTCGCTGCCGCTGCCGTCGACGGCGCCACCGAGGTCGTTGATGACCACCAGGGCGCCACGCGATGCCATCAGCAGTGCGTGCTGCCGACCCAGGCCGCCGCCTGCGCCCGTGATGATGACTACCTTGCCGTCGTAACCGAGTTCGCTCATGCGGCCGAAGTTACCGGTCGGTCACGACTCGGGCGAAACCGGTCTGGAGAACGTCACGAGCGACGTGCCGGGCCCGTCGTAGCCGTCGATCGGCTCGCTGGCGGTGAAGCCCATGCGGCGATGGAAGGCGATGGAGCGCTCGTTCACGGCGCCGGTGATGGCGTGCACCTCGGTGCAGCCGGCGTCGACGGCCACGCGGAAGAAGCGTCGGTAGAGATCGCGCGCCGTGCCGCCCAGCCGATGGTCGGGGTGCACGCCGACGAAGTGGATGTACCCGACATGTGGCTGCGAGGGTGACACGAAGCCGACGAGGAACGCCACCGGATCGCCGTCGAACTCGACGACGAAGCTGGTGCCGTGGAAGTGGTCGAGGAACAACCTCGGCAGGTTGCCGGCGATTGGGCGTCCCCACCACTCGTCGACCACGCCGACGATCCAGTCGTAGTCGTCGGGTCGAGCCGAACGCACGATGCGGTCGTCCACGGCGATCAGCCTGCTGCGCCCGCCAGCACGGCCACCACCTGGTCGGCCAGCACGCCGGGCCCCGGCACCTCCGTGCTGCGGTGGGTGATCACCAGCGCCGCCGACGCGCCGAGGGCGGGGACGTGCAGGGTCTGCAGCCCCCAATAGCCACCGTGCGACCACACGTCGACGCCGGCGGTGCGACGCAGGAACACGCCCAATCCCACCTCGTCGTTGTTCGGCCACGGCACGCCGTCGGGCCCAGCGGTGGGCAGCGGATCGGCGAGCTTCAGGGCGAGGTGCGGGTGCACCTGCCCGGCGAACAGCGCCGTCCACCAGCGCGCCAGGTCGGGCATGGTGGCCACGATGCCGCCACCTCCGAACAGGTCGAGGCTCGGATTCCAGTCGTGTGTGTCCTCGCCGAAGTGCAGCTGATGGGCGCGCTCCAGGCTGGTAGGCGTGGGCTCCATCACTTCCCAGAAGATCGACGGGTACTCGGCGGCGTCGAGGTGCAACTCGTCGCGCACGGCAGCGGCGAGCGATCGACCGGTGAGCTGCTCGATCATCTGGCCGAGCAGCACATAGCCCGTGTCGCTGTACGAGAACGCGGCATCGGGCGCGAACAGCGCCGGCTTGTCGACGGCGATGGCGATCTGCCGCAGCGCCGTCCACTCGCCGTTGGCTGCGTCGTTGAACTCGGGGAACGTGCTGTGGTCGACGAGGCCGCTGCGGTGCTGCAGCAGCTGTCGGACGGTGGCCACCTGGCCGTGCTCGAACCGTGCGAACAGCTCGGCGGCGGGCGGTGGCAGCAGCTCGATGACACGTTGGTCGAGACCGAGGCGACCCTGCCCCATCAGTTGCAGCACGGTGCACGCCACGAACGGCTTGGTGCACGATGCGATGCGCGCGGCGTGTGCGGCGGTGAGCGGCTCGCCGGTCGCCGGGTCGGCGGTGCCGCGCGCCACCTCCACCATCGAGTCGTCGGGCAGGTGCACCGCCACGCAGACGCCGGGGATGGTGGGGTGGTCGGCCATCAGACGCTCGACCACGTCGGCGAGTGCAGCGCTGACATCGGCGGCCATGGTCAGTCGATCCCCAGCTGTGCGAGCGCGTTGGCCTTCAGCGACTTGTAGTCGAGCTTGCCGTTGGCGGCTCGGCCGACGGTGGCGATGGGCAGGCAGCGCTTCGGTGCCTTGTAGTGGGCCAGACGTTCCTTCACGTGGGCGATGAGGGCCGCCTCGTCGAGCGTGTCGCCCTCGTGCACCTCCACCAATGCGGTGATGGCCTCGCCGAACCGTTCGTCGGGCACGCCCACCACGGCGGCGTCGTTCACCGACGGGTGGAGCTTCAACGCCTCCTCCACCTCCTCGGGGTACACCTTCTCGCCGCCGGTGTTGATGCACTGGCTGCCGCGGCCGTACAGCTTCAGCGTGCCGTCGGCCTCCACCTCGGCCCAGTCGCCGGGGATGCTCCAGCGCACGCCGTCGTGCAACACGAACGTGTCGGCCGTCTTCTTCTCGTCCTTGTAGTAGCCGATGGGTGTGCGACCACGCAGCGCCACTCGGCCACGCTCGCCGCTGCCCGGCAGCACCTCACGGCCGTCCTCGGTGAGCACCTTGGTGTTCGGGCCGAGGGCGAACTTGGCCGTGCCAGTGTCGGATGAATCGGCCGTGGTGGTGTTGCTGGCCATGCCGATGGCCTCGCTGCTGCCCAAGCTGTCGATCATGATCAGGCGGGCGTTGTGGCGCAGCAGGCCGGCCTTGGTCTCCGACGCCCAGATGACGCCGCTCGACACGATGACGCGCAGCGACGAGATGTCCCAGCGGTCGGGCTCGGCGTCGAGCGCGCGCAGGATGGGCTTGGCGAACGCGTCGCCCACGATGGAGATGCTGTTCACCTTGTCGCGCTGGATGGTGTCGAGCAGTTCGATCGGGTCGAAGTGGCGGCCGACGAGGGTGTCGACGGAACCGGCGAGCACCAGGTTCCACATCGCGTTGAATGCGCCGGTGCCGTGCATGAGTGGCGCCGCGGGCAGGTTGCGCGGGCCGGGCTTCGCGATGCGCTCGTCGAACTCGTCCCAACCGGGCAGCGTGGGAAGGGGCCGTTTCGAGGGCGCGTCGAGGCTGCCGACCATGTCGTCCTGGCGCCACATCACGCCCTTGGGCATGCCGGTGGTGCCACCGGTGTAGAGGATGTACAGGTCGTCGGGGCTGCGACCCCACGGTGCCACGGTGCGACCCGTGGCCGACTCGGCGGCCGTCTCGTACGGGATGGCCCAGTCGGGGCAGTCGCCGTGGCCGTCGTCGACGCAGATCCACGTGTGCACGTTCGGCACGCGGGCACGCATGTGCTCGCAGTGCTCGGCGAACGTGGCATGGAAGATCACGGCCACCGCATCGGAGTTGGTCCACAGGTAGGCGAGCTCGTCGTCGCTGTAGCGGTAGTTGGTGTTCACCGGCGCGAGGCCGGCCTTGTACAGGCCGAACATGCTCTCCAGGTACTCGGGGCAGTTGTACATGTACTGCGCCACCTTGTCCTGGTGCTGCACGCCGGCCGCCAGCAGCGTGGCGGCGATGCCGTCGGCGCGGCGGTCGAACTCGGCCCAGGTGAACACCCGGTCACCTTGGAGTTGTGCAATGGCATCGGGGAAACGATCGGCGTTGCGTTCCCAGATCTCGGCGAGGTTCCAACCAGCAGTCACGTCGGCACCGTAGCGAATAGGGTTCGCCGGATGGACTTCCAGTTGCCGGCGGACGACGACCCGCGTCGCCTCGCCGTGCGGGCGTGGCTGGCGTCGCACCCGAACCCCACCGGTCGGGAACTGGCCGAGGCCGGGTACGTGGCGCCGCACTGGCCGGCGCCGTGGGGGCTCGACGCCGACCCCATCCACCAACTTGTCATCGACGACGAACTCGCCCGTGCGGGGGTGCAGTTGCCGATGAACCCGATGGGCACCGGCTGGGGCGGGCCCACCATCCTGGTGGGCGGCACGCAGGCGCAGAAGGACCGTTACCTGTGGCCGATGCTGGCCGCGGAGGAGATCTGGTGCCAGCTGTTCAGCGAACCGGGCGCCGGCAGCGACCTCGCCAACCTGGGCACCCGGGCCGTGCTCGACGGCGACGAGTTCGTGGTGAACGGGCAGAAGATCTGGACCACCTCGGCAGAGCACGCCGACTTCGGCATCCTCATCGCCCGCACCGACCCGACAGTGCCGAAGCACAAGGGCATCAGCTACTTCGTCTGCCCCATGGACCTGCCGGGCATCGAGGTGCGGCCGATCGTGGAGATCACGGGCGGCAACCACTTCTGCGAGGTGTTCTTCACCGACGTGCGCATCCCCGCCGATCTGCTGGTCGGCACGCTGCACGACGGATGGCGGCTCGCGAAGGTCACCCTCGGCAACGAGCGCGTGTCGCTCAGTACCGGGGGAGTGCTGTGGGGCAACGGTCCGACAGGACTGGAACTCGTCGAGCAACTACGCGACCGCGGCGGGCTGACCGATCCGCTCCTGCGCCAGGACGTGGCGCGGGTGTACTCCGAGCACGTGGTGCTCGACCTCATCCGCATGCGCATGCTCACCGCGGCGCTCAAGCGGCAGGAGCCCGGACCGGAGGCGAGCATCCGCACACTGCTGGCCGACGAGCACGGCCAGCACGTGATGCAACTCGCCCGTGCCGCGATCGGGGCCGAGGCCATGCTCACCGCGCCCGACGGACTCGACTACGACGCACACCGCGACGGTCGAGTGCTCGCCGAGCAGGGTCCGGCCGACGACCTGCACCACCCGAGCTGGTACCACGGCTTCATGTTCAGCCAGGCGCTCACCATCGGTGGCGGCACGTTCGCCGTGCAACGGAACATCATCGGCGAGCGCGTGCTGGGGCTACCGCGCGACGAGGACGCGACGGTGCGGATGAGCTGGGCCGAGGCCCAACGGATCGGGGGACCGCGATGACCGACTGGATGGCAGCCGCCGACGTGGCGGCCGCAGTGGCCGCCGAGCACGCACGGGAGGGTGACGAGCAGCGTCGGTTGCCGGCGCCCGTGGTGGAGGCACTGAAGGACGCCGGGGTGTTGCGGATGTGCGTGCCCGAGGCGTACGGCGGGCCGCAGGTCGACCCGCCCACGATGCTGCGCGTGATCGAACGCATCGCCCGGGCCGACGGTGCGGCGGGCTGGTGCACGATGATCGCCAGCACCACCTCGTTGCTGAGCCACTACGTGGAGCCGCACCGTGCCCGCGAGATCTGGAGCGATCCACGTCATGTCACCGGCGGTGTGTTCGCCCGCAACGGCATCGCCACGAAGGTGGACGGCGGGTACCGCGTCACCGGCCGGTGGTTGTGGGGCAGTGGCACGCAGCACTGCGACTGGATCACCGGCGGCGCGGCGGGTGATGGCTACAACGGCTCGATGTGGTTCACCCCCGACCAGGTGACGTTCCACGACACCTGGCACACGTCGGGCCTGCGTGGCACGGGCAGCCTGGAATACAGCGTCGACGACGCGTTCGTGCCCGACGACCTGGCCAGCCAGCCGCAGGTCACCGGTGCGCTGGTCGACTCGCCCCTCGGTGCGTTCCCCGACATGACCCTGCTCGCCATCGGTGTGGCCGCTGCGGGGCTGGGCATCGGCCGGCACGCACTCGACGCGATCGTGGAGTTGGGCACGGAGAAGAAGCCGCAGTTCAGTCAGCGCACCATCAGCCAGTCGGGCGTGGCGCAGGCCGAACTGGCGAAGGCCGAGGCCGCGTTGCGGTCGGCACGTGCGTTCCTGTTCGACGAGGTGGCCCAGGCGTGGGACACGGCAGTGGCCGGAGGAAAGGTCGATGTCGCGTCTCGCGGTCAGATGCGGCTGGCCGGCGCGCACGCCGCCGAAGCAGCGGTGAAGGCCGCCGACACCGCCTACACACTGGGCGGTGGCTCGTCGATCTTCGAGCACAGTCCGCTGCAACGGTGCTTGCGCGATGCCCACGTGGTGACCCAGCACATCATGGTGGCGCCCCGCCTGTACGAGACCCTGGGCAAGCTGCACTTCGGCATCGACATCGACGCCTCGATGATCTGACCCCGCTCTCAGTGGGCGTGGTGGCGGAACTGGTGCCGGAACTGGTGGCGCAGTTGGCCGCTCTGGTGGCTGAGCCACACGGCGATCAGCACGATCAGCACACCCGACACGGCGATCAGCAGTGGCGCCCGGCCCTCGCCGGGGAACCAGTGGCTGATGGCCCACGGCACGTTCACGAGCAGGCCGAGGCAGCCGAACAGCGACATCACGGCCCGATCGGGCAAGGTGCCCATGGCCAGCAGCAGCACGGCCACCATCAGGCCGGCCACGGTGGCCAGTGCCACCGACTCCATGCCGGTGACCGCGGTGCCACCGACCAGTGCAGCGCCGCCCGCCAACTGCAGCAGCAGCGGCGTGCGCACCCACGGCCGGTCGGCGATCGCGAGCAGGGCAATGCCGGCGGCAACCACCACGGCACCGGTGACGACCGCGGCGTCGGCCGCGAACCAGGCGATGGTCTGCGGCAGCGACTGCACCGTCGCCATCGCGCCCACGATGGTGAGCGCCACTCGGTCGGCGCGGCACTGCACGGGCCGCTCGGTCGCAGCGAGCACCAACAGGTAGCCGGCGGTGAGCACCAGGAACAGCATCCCGGCGCCGCGGTTGCCGTCGACCGTCATGCCGGCGCCCACGGCAGTGCCCGCTGCGCCGACGAACACGGTGAGCGGGCTGAACGTGGTGAGGTGCATGATGCCCGAGGCGAGCATCATCGCCGCGACCGCCCACAGCACCAGACCGGCGGCCGCGAAGTCGAGCAGCGTCGCCGCCAAGGTGCCGGTGGTGACGAGCGCCGCCACCAGGCACGTGGCCTGCTGCACCGGGCGCTCGTGCTGCCACCACAGCACCAGGCTGTGCAGCAGCACCAGTGATGCACCACCGAGCACGATGGTGGTGCCCTTCGTGGTGTCCACCACGTCGGCCACGAACACGCCACCGGCGAGGCCGCTGCACGCCGTGGCCCCGAGCCACACGAACCACCGCAGTCGCTCGAGTGCCATCTCGCCGCGGTGTGGCACCCGCAACCCTGCGGCCGTCAACACCACGGCGCCGCCGACGGCGAGTGCCAGTCGGGCCGACGTGGGCATGTCGGGCCAGTAGTTCGTGAGCAGCAGTACCAACCCGATCACGCCGAGCAGTCCGCCCAGGTAGCCGAGGGCCTCGGCGACCACGGGGATACGGCGTGCCGGCGCCGTTGCGGTCGCCGACGACGTGTCGCCCGCCGAGCGTTCGAACGCCCGGATGGCCTCGGCCTGCCGGGGTTCGATGAGGTGGGCCTCCTCCCAGGCTCGCAGTGACCGCTCGAGCATCGAGCGCTGGGCATCGGTCGGCGTGCGGGTGATCATGACGGCCTCCCTTTCGTGGGTGGCACCTCTTCGTCTTCAGTGTGCGCTCACCCGGATGAATGCGCCAGCGGATTCACCCGTGATGGCGGGCTACGGTGCGGCCATGGAGGCCTTCCGCTTCGAGACCCACGGCGACGTGCTCGTCGCCATCCTGCAGCACCCCACCTCGCCGGTGAACGCGGTCGACGAACTGCTCCACGACGAGTTCGCAGCGCTGTTCGGTCAACTGCGCCGCAACCCCGGTGGCCGGGCGGTGGTGCTCACTGCGGAGGGTCGGGCGTTCAGCGCCGGGGGCGACTTCGCCTGGTTCCCGCAACTGCGCGACACGCAGGCGCTCGACTCGCTGCGCCGGGTGGCGAAGCAGATGATCTGGGACCTGCTCGACATCGAGGTGCCGGTCGTGTGCGGGCTGAACGGTTCGGCGGCCGGCCTCGGGGCGTCGCTGGCGCTGCTCTGCGACCTGGTGGTGATGAGCGATCGTGCCATCGTGGTGGATCCGCACGTGAACGTGGGTCTGGTGGCCGGCGACGGCGGTGCGGTGATCTGGCCGCAGTTGCTGGGACCGATGGCGGCGAAGCGACACCTGCTGCTGGGTGAGCCGCTCACCGCCGCCGAGGCGCTGCGGCTCGGTGTGGCCGCCGAGGTGTGTGCGCCGGCCGTGGTGCGCGAACGAGCCATCTCGTGGGCGCAGCGCCTGGCGGCCCAGCCGCCGCTCGCCGTGAAGGGCACGAAGCTCGCCGTGAACGCGGGGCTGAAGCAGGCGCTGCTCACCAGCTTCGATCTCTCCACGGCGTTGGAGATCCCGTGCTTCCTGTCGCGCGACCACGCCGAGGCCGTCGACGCCATTCGCGAGGGCCGCACGGCTCGATTCGAGGGGAGATGAGCATGGACGCCATCGATGCGTTGATGACCACTCGCGCGATCCGCCGGTTCACCGACCGGCCGGTCAGCGACGACGATCTGCAGACGTGCCTGCGCGCCGCACAGCAGGCGCCGAGCGGTGGCAACGTGCAACCGCAGCAGTACGTGGTGGTCACCGATCCCGAGGTGCGCGCGGCCGTGGGGGCGTTGTACCAGCAGGCGTACCACCGCTACGAGAAGGCACTGCCCGAGGCCACGTTCGACGACGACGAGAAGGCGGTGGCCTGGCGACGTACCCGCGACGCCAGCCGGCACCTTGCGGACCACCTCGGTGAGGTGCCGGCGTTGGTGCTGTTCCTGCAACCCATCGTGCCGTGGGGCGCGGCCGACGAGCAGGGTCACATGGACATCGGTCGGCTCGATGCCAGCGTGTACCCGGCGGTGCAGAACTTCTGCGTCGCGGCGCGAGCGCTCGGCCTCGGCACGGCGCTCACCACGGTCATCCGCATCCACAGCGCGGAGGTGCTGGAACTGCTCGGCGTGCCGTCACGCCCCGACGGCCTGCCGCGTTTCGAGATCGCCGCACTGGTGCCGGTGGGGTATCCGAAGGGCAACTTCGGTGTGGCCCCGCGCAAACCCGTCGCTGCCGTCACGCACTGGGACCGCTGGGGTAGTAAGCGCGCCTGACGGGTGTGGTTCGATGTCGGCATGAGTGCCGCCATCGACCGACTCGTCGTCGACCTGCTCGACCCGTACCTGTACCAGGACAAGGAGCGCATGCACGCCGCGTTCACGTGGATGCGTGCCAACGAACCCGTCTACCGCGACCAGCGCAACGGCCTGTGGGGCATCACCCGCCACGCCGATCTGAAGGACGTCGAGCGGCGCAGCTCGGTGTTCGCCAGCGGCCAGGGCTACCGGGCCATCTGGAACCCCGACGAGATCAACATGATCGCCCAGGACGACCCTCGGCATCATCAGCAGCGCCTGCTGGTGCAGGGCGACCTCACCGCTGCGGCGGTCGCCAAGCGCCGGCCCACGATCGAGGCGATGGTCACCGAGCTCATCGACGCGGCCACCGCGAAGTCGGAGATGGAGGTCGTCGACGAGTTCAGCGGACAGTTGCCGGCGCGGCTCACCTGCCAACTGCTCGGGTACCCCGAGAGCATGTGGCGCGAGGTGAAGAGCTGGAGCGAGCGCCTGATGCGCATCGACATGCGTGAGCGCGACGGCGAGATCTTCACCGAGTTCATCGACGCGAACATGGAGTTCGTGCAGGCGCTGATGCCCATCGCGCAGGAGCGCGCTGGATGCCCGGCGCACGACTTCATCAGCACCTGGGTTCACGCCAAGATCGACGGTCAGCCGTTGCCGCCCGCCGCCATCGTGCACGAGGTGGGGCTGTTCATCAGCGGTGGCGCCGAGACCACCCGTACGGCCATCTCGCACGGGCTGCGTGCGTTCGTCGACCACCCCGACCAGTGGGAGGCCATGGCGGCCGACCCGTCGCTGGTTCCGGGTGCGGTGGAGGAGGTGCTGCGCTGGGTGACCCCGCTGAACAACATGTTCCGTCGCGCCGTGGCCGACGACGAAGTGGGCGGCCAGCCCATCCGCCGTGGCGATCGCATCATCATGCTGTACCCGTCTGCCAACCGCGACGAGGCCGTGTTCGACGACCCGTTCACGTTCGACATCCGGCGCAGCCCGAACCCGCAGATCGCGTTCGGGTACGGCACCCATCTGTGCGTCGGCACGAACGTGGCGCGCACCACGCTGGCCGAGGTGTTCACGCAGTTGTCGCAGCGCATCACCGACCTGCGTGTGATCGCCGAGCCCGACGTGGAGCCGAACATCTTCGCCCGTGCGGTGCGCAGCTTCGGGCTGGGCTTCCGCGTCCGCTGACCATGCGACGGGGCACTACGCTCCGACGCCCATGGGGACCATCAACAGTGTTGTCGACATCATTCGCGTCCACGGTGTGGAGCGCGCCGACCAGATCGCGTACATCCAGGGCGATCGCCGGCTGACCTGGGGGCAGGCGTATGCCCGGGCCGGGCAGATGGCGAACCTCCTGGCGGCGAACGGTGTCGGGGCCGAGGATCGTGTGGCGTTCCTCGAGAAGAACAGCATCGAGCACTTCGACGTGTTCTACGGCTGCGCGCTGCTGAACGCCGTTGCCGTCGACGTGAACTGGCGCCTCGCTGCGCCCGAGGTGGAGTACATCGTCAACGACGCGCAGGCGAAGGTGCTCGTGGTGGGTCCCGACTTCGTGCCCGTGCTCGACGCCATCGCGGCCAACCTGCCGACGGTGAACAAGATCCTCGTCATCGGTGGCGATGGCCGCTACGACGACTTCGACGTCGAACTGGCGGCGCAGCCCTCCACCGATCCGGGTGTGCAACAGGGGCCCGACGACGTGGCCTTCCAGCTGTACTCCAGCGGCACGACGGGTCGTCCGAAGGGTGTGATGCTCACCAACAGCAACTTCTTCGGTCTGCTGCCCCTCGCCCGCGAGATGTGGGAGCTCGACGAGACCAGTGTGAACCTGGCCGCGATGCCGTTGTTCCACATCGGCGGCGGTGGCTGGGCGACGGCCGGTCAGTACGTCGGTGCGAGCACGGTCATCCTCCGCGACCTCGATCCGGCTGCGTTGGTGCGGATGATCCCGGAGCTCGGCATCACCCACGGGTTCGTGGTGCCCGCCGTGCTGCAGTTCATGCTGATGGTGCCCGGCATCGGCGAGGCCGACTTCAGCAGCCTGCGGGTGCTGGTCTACGGCGCCTCGCCGATCAGCGAGGAGGTACTCGCGAAGAGCGTCACCACGTTCGGCTGCAAGTTCTGGCAGGCCTACGGCCTCACCGAGACCACGGGCGCCGTGGTGAACCTCGCGCCGGCCGATCACGACGTGAACGGCCCGAACCGGCACCGCCTGCGCAGCTGCGGTCTGCCCGGGCCGGGCGTGGGCCTGAAGATCGTCGACCCCGACACCGGTGGCGAGTGCCCGCAGGGTGAGGTGGGCGAGATCTGGTTGAGCGGCCCGCAGATCATGAAGTGCTACTGGAACATGCCCGAGGAGACGGCGAAGAGCATCAACGCCGAAGGCTGGTTCCGCAGCGGCGACGCCGGCTACGTGGATGCCGACGGCTACGTGTACATCCACGACCGTGTGAAGGACATGATCGTCAACGGCGGCGAGAACGTGTACCCGGCCGAGGTGGAGAACGTGTTGATGAGCCACCCTGCCATCGCCGACTGCGCGGTGATCGGTGTGCCGCACGACCGGTGGGGCGAGACCGCGAAGGCGATGGTGGTGAAGAAGGCCGACGTCGAGGTGACCGAGCAGGAGATCATCGACTTCGCCCGCGAGCGCCTCGCGAAGTTCAAGTGCCCCACCAGTGTCGAATGGCTGGAGGCCCTGCCCCGCAACCCCAGTGGCAAGGTGCTGAAGAAGGACCTGCGCGCGCCCTACTGGGAAGGCCGTACCCGCAACGTCAACTAGGGGCGGCGGATCACACCGTCGGCGATGGCCGCCGCAGCGACGGCCGGGGCGACCCGGTCGACGACCGTGCGGTCGAACACCGACGGCACCACGAACTGCGGCGACAGCTCGGCGTCGGTGACCGACTCGGCGATGGCCACGGCTGCGGCGAGCTTCATGTTCTCGGTGATGTCGGTTGCCTCGGCATCGAGTGCCCCGCGGAAGATGCCGGGGAAGGCGAGCACGTTGTTGATCTGGTTCGGGTAGTCGCTGCGACCCGTGGCCATGACGGCGGCGAGGCCGTCGGCGTGCTCGGGGCGGATCTCGGGGTTCGGGTTCGCCATGGCGAACACGATCGGGTTCGCTGCCATGGTGCGCAGGTCGGCCGCCGTGATGAGGTCGGGGCCGCTGACGCCCACGAACACGTCGGCGCCCTTCAGCACGTCGCCGATGGTGCCCATCTTGCGCGACGGGTTGGTGTTCTCGGCGAACCACTCCTTGGCCACGTTCAGATCGCTGCGGCCCGAGTAGACGGCGCCCGTGCGGTCGCAGCCGACGATCTCGCCGACACCGGCGTTGATGAGGATCTTGCCGATGGCCACCCCGGCGGCACCCATCCCGGCGATGACGACCGACAGGTCCTCCATCTTCTTGCCGGTGATCTTCAGCGAGTTCCACAGCGCTGCGAGCGTGACCACGGCCGTGCCGTGCTGGTCGTCGTGGAACACGGGGATGTCGAGGCTGGCCTTCAGGCGCTCCTCGATCTCGAAGCACTCGGGTGCCTTGATGTCCTCG
>SXGU01017542.1_pt1 | contig 12304 bp, 13 predicted proteins | sample 3174531 | NCBI WGS metagenome assembly SXGU01 (sample SAMN11356863, study PRJNA531348) | freshwater metagenome | isolation source: freshwater sample F1-140 | place: China: Fuxian Lake, Yuxi | collected 2017-12-25 | reverse complement strand
GGTTTTTTTGACTTTGGCGCGGGAGCGCCAGTCGAGCCAGGTATCTCCGACACCGAGCCCGAGCGCCATCACGCCCAGCACGTTCCAGAACAACAACGCTACGATCACGAGCATCGCCGTGGCCAAGCGGCCCGGCGCCCACATCCACATGAACACCCCGACGCCGCGAATCGTGTACAAGGCGCCGAAGAACACCAGCAAGTTTGCACCCACCGCGCGTACCAGCGCGATGCCCGGTATGAGCATCATACCGAGCCCGGCCACGACCCCCCACACCATGTGGTCGCTGAACCGGAAATCTCTAACCGGCGTCAGGGGCGGGCCAACGCGCGCCCGTCCGACCCGGTGATAGAGCGCCCACGCCAACGCCAGTGCGGCCAGGGCTTCGAGCGCCGCGAGGGCAGGGAAGAGCGTACGTGTCGTCACCGGGAGCGCAGCAAGCTGCGTTTCCACGAGGTTCGACATCTCACCCGCCTGCGGATTTGTTGCAACGAACTCCTTCCACTCGGGGAGCGACGTCATCCGTCGCCATCCCGATCGTGACTGCTCGGCCCGCCGCCCGGCCTCGGCCGCCACTCCATCGGCAACGCGAGTCGGTCCGCCCGGAACAGCGACGGAAACCAGGAACGCCACCGCGAGCGAAATTGCCACCGCTCGTAACGCACGCGGGAGGAACGGCACGGTATCATCGCGCTTGATCACGGCAAGCACACCGAAGGTGGCGGCCACGAGCAGCGCCCAGCCACCCTGCAAAAGCGCAAAGAGACCGGCACCGGCGAACTGACTGACCGACCACGCTGCCACGAGCACCCACACCACTGCGAGCGCACCCCGTCCTCCAGCCAGCCAACCCGCTACGGCCAGCGCGGCAAACGCCGGCGCCAGCAGCAACGCAGTTTGATCGGTGGGGACGAGAATCCGCACGAGCGGCGTGAGCGGAATGATCAGGAAGGCGGCGGTGGCGAGCATGACCCGGCCCCAGCCCCGCTCACGCGGGACCGGGATATCGGCCGGTTCGGTCGCCACTGCCGTCACCGTCAGCCCTGGTGGCCGCGGTTGTACGGGAGGAGCGCGAGGTAGCGCGCCTTCTTGATCGCGACGGCCAGCTGGCGCTGGTGCCGCGCATCAACGCCGGAGAGCCGGCTCGGGAGGATCTTGCCGTTGTCCGTGATGAACCGGGCGAGGAAACGCTCGTCCTTGTAGTCCACGTAGCGGATGCCGGCTTCGGTGATTGGGCAGGTCTTCTTCTGTCGGCGCATGGGTTATTCCTCGTCGTCGTCATCGTCGTCCGTCTTGCGACGGGCGGCGAGCTGTTCTTCGGTCATCGGCGGAGCGCCGAGGTCGTGCTCGTGGGCCGTGATCAGGTAGCGCACCACGCTGTCGTCGAGCTTGAGCGAGCGCTCGAACTCGGGAAGCGTCTTCGTCTCGGCGTTGAAGCGGGCAATGATGTAGTAGCCCGTCTCCTTGGAGCCGATCTTGTACGCCAGCTGGCGTCGGCCCCAGTGGTCGAGCTTGATCTCCTGGGTGCTACCCAGAAGGCCATGGTGCTTGGCGAGTTTTTCGTTGATGGCGGCGTCTTCGAGCGCTGCGTCGAAGATGTACACCGCCTCGTATTCACGAGACAATGAGGCAATCCTCCTTTGGACTGATCGCCCCCCGCGGGTTGCCGACGCAGGGGGAGGTGAGGGGCCAACGCAGGGTGCGAAGGCCTCGATTTTTCCGACCCGTAAACATAAGCCACACAGCGGCTTCAGGCAACTTTGCCGGGCTGGGGAAAAGTTGCGGGCGCGGCGACCGGCGAGGTAGACTGCGCTCTGTAGATGGACGCCCAGCTTAAGCCCTCGACGCGCGTGATGATTGCGCCGGGACAGGTGTCAGCCAACCTGTCCGGTGAAGAAGTCATTCTGAGCATGCAAGATGGTGTCTACTATGGGCTTGACCCGATTGGCGCGCGTATTTGGGCGCTTCTCCAGCAGGCGCGGAGCCTGGACGAACTGGCCGACGTTGTCGTGGCTGAGTACGAGGTTGATCGCGCGTCGGCCCTGCGCGATCTCTTCTCGCTCGCCGGTCAGATGATCGAACGAGGACTGGTGGAGGTCGTCGATGGGGCGGCTCCGTAGCTTCGCCCACCTGGCCCCTTGGGAGCGCTGGCTGGCGTTGCGGTCTCACGGGGGGCTCTTTGCGGCGCGGATTGCCCTCAGGCTCCTTCCGTTCCGGGTGCTTCGACGCTTCATCGAGAGCCGCCGCGCTACCACCCCGCGCCAGGGAGATGAGTGGCCGGCTGCCGTGCGGCGGGGGATCCTGCGTGCCGCGCGTTCGCAGCCGGGCAGCAGCTGCCTTGCACAAGCGGCCGCGGCCGAACTTCTTCTGCGGTGGGGAGGACACCCGGCGCAACTGACAATTGGCGTCGCGTCTCACGCTGCGGAGGCGACGGTCCCGCTCGATGCCCACGCCTGGGTCGAAAGCGGAGGCCTCATCGTCGCAGGTGAGGGCGAGCTGGAGCGGTACACGGCACTCGTTCGGTTCGGCAACGACAAATGAGCGGATTTGTGGCGGTGCTCGCGCGCACGGGCGCGTCCGTCGATCCGTCACTGGTCGACCGGCTCGCGGGTCCACTCGGCGTGATGCAACCCGACCGGACTACCCTACACTCGGCCGGTCCGGTCGGTCTGGCTCACGCATTCCTCTCCACGCGCGTTGGTGCCACGCCTGGCCCGCATACCGATGGCAGCGGACTCTGGCTGGTGGGCGATGTGCGCCTTGACGAGCGCGCGTCGCTGTTGTCTGCGCTGGCCGGATCGCGTACCGGAGTGAGTGACGGCCGCGAACCCATTGATATCAATGACGACGATCAACTTGTGCTTGCGGCCTACCGGGCGTGGGGCCGGGAGGCATTTGGACGACTCCGAGGCGATTTCAGTTTCGCCCTCTGGGATGCGCCGCGGAAGCGGCTGCTCTGCGCGCGCGACGGACTTGGCGTCCGGCCGCTTTTTTTTGCCGCGCTCGACTCAGTGTTCATCTGCTCAAACTCGCTGAACGCGGTTCGCGCACATCCGGCCCTTTCGCGCGCGCTACACGAGCCGGCGGTCGTCTCGTTTCTGCAGTGGGGGTTTAATATCGACACGTCCACCACCACTTTCGCGCACATCCGGCGCCTCGCGCCCGGGCACGCGATGGCGGTCGAGATGGCGGGCAGTGTCGAAGCGCCGTGGCGGCACTGGAGCTTTCCCGAACCCGACCGACTGCGTCTGCGCCGCGAGACCGATTACGTCGATCGGTTCCGCGAATTGCTCGACGCGGCTGTGCTCGACCGTCTGCGTGTGCCGGCGGTCTCGCTCCAGTTGAGTGGAGGGCTCGATTCCACTGCACTCGCCGCCACCATTCACCGGACATCACCATCTGTTGCGGTCAGGGCATACACGTTTACCGCGCGGTGGGCTTTCGACGATCACGAGGGGCGGCTCGCGGGGCTCGTGGCCAGTCGTGTTGGCGCCCAGCACGTGATCTACGATGACGTCTTCACGCCATTGCAACACCTGGACGACCCAGCATACCGCACGCCGGAACCGGTCGACGAGTTTTCAACTGTTCCGGGTCGGCGCCTCTGGGCCGACGCGGCGCGGCATTCGCGGGTCATGTTCATCGGTGAGGACGGCGACGCGCTGCTCCGTCCCCCCGGGCTGATGACGACGCTGCGCCAGTGGCCGTTGCACGACGTAGCGCTGCGCTACCTGCGATTCATCGCCACCCGACGGCAGCTGCCCCACGTAGGGCTCTGGCTGCAAAAGCGCTTGCGCGGGATCCCGCTGCGGTGGCCGGGACCACCGCTCCCGGCCTGGATCCGTGATGACGTTGCGAAGCGCGTTGGTACCCAGCGTATCCCGATCCCTGCGCCTCACCGCTCGCGACCGGTCACGCGCGAGATGCTGACGGCTCCGCTCTGGCAGTGCGTCCAGGAAGCCGACGCGTTCGACTATATGCGCCAGGGGGTTGAGGTGCGGTGGCCGTTTCTCGACCAGCGGCTGATCGAGTTTGCCGTAGCCATCCCGCCGGTGCCCTGGTGCCAGAAGAAGGAAATTCTGCGGGCCGCATTCCGCGACGAATTACCTCAAGAGCTTATCGAACGGCCCAAGACCACGTTTGCAAATGACAACGCGGCGGAGCTACGAATGTGGCGACAGGCTACGCTGGGGCGGCAGTGGACCTTGGCCGAGGAGACCGAACATTTCGTTGACCAGACGCGGTTTCTTGCTACATTGAAAGAAGCATCGGGCGAACACCTCGCGGTTGCTTGGCGGGTTCTTGCGCTTGATCAGTGGCTTCGGACCCGTTGATTCACAACAGGCGCTGGCCCATTACGGGAGGTTGGTGATCGATATGACCCACACACCCCACTTCGCTTCGGAATCGCCAATCGCGACTCATACCGCGCGCGCCGCGTACACCGCGCCATCGCTTCGCGTCTACGGCTCGCTCGCCGCCCTGACCCGTAGCACCAACTGCTCCCCGAATTCGATCGACGGCTCGAAGGGGTGCGGTGGATCCTTTAAGGGCAAGTCCTAGACCAGCCGCGGCCGATGCGCGTCCCAAACGGACGCTCCGTCTGACCCAGCGTTCGCGGAACAGTCAGCATCGGTAGTACGGCCAGCGGGCAGAACCGGCGCCGCCAACCTCCGACGACCGATCCGTGTACGGACTGCACGAATACGCCAAGATGATTGCGGACGAGGGACGCGTAACGGCCTTTCTCGGGTCGCTACGTCATACGGTGCGGCCAGGCGACGTCGTCCTCGAGCTCGGAACCGGTCACGGCCATATGGCGGTGGCTGCGTGCGCGGCGGGCGCCCAGCGCGTGTTCGCGGTTGAGCCGAACGGGGATGCACTTGACGTTGCGCGTGAACTCGCGGCCCAGAACAATTGCGCCGACCGCATCACTTTCATGCACGCGCGCTCCGATCAGGTCGAGTTGCCCGTCCCCGCAGATGTGCTCATTGAAGATCTGCGTGGGCTGCTCCCACTCTACGGCGACCGCATTCCGGCGCTCGTCGATGTACGAGCCCGCCTGCTCCGGCCCGATGCGCGGCTCGTCTGCCTCCGCGACACCGTGTGGGCGGCGCCGTGTACAATGCCGCCGGAGTTCGCCAGCTTCTTCGCACGCGATGTTGACCTGGGCGGCGTCGATGGGAGCGCAGTCGACCGTCGCCTTCGCAACGAATGGTGCAAGGTGCGAATCCAGCCATCCGACCTTGTGGCCACGCCTGCGCCCCTCTTTTCAATCGATCTTGGCACCGTCACGTCTCCCGATGCGCACGGGACTGCGGCGTGGACGGTTGAGCGTTCGGCCCGTATTGAGGGAATCGCCGTCTGGTTCCGCGCTGAACTGGCTGGAGGCTTTGGTTTGGACACGGGTCCCTCCGGTTCTGCCAAGGTGTATGCGCAGAGCTTCTTTCCGCTCAGCCAGGGCTGCGACGCGACGGGTGGTGATCGAATGCAACTCGACTTTCGGGCGAAGCATACCGACGCCGGGTACCTCTTTGCCTGGAACACCACTCACGCCAAGGGGCGCAGCGACGCGGTGGCTACGGTATTTCGCCAGTCGACGCTTGCCTCGGCCGTGGGGTCGTTGCCGGCACTGCTTCGGCGTCGGGCGGCCCATACGCCAGTGCCGGGAGCTGCGGCCGCTCTCGTCAACGCTCTGATGGCGCTGGCGGACGGGACGCGGTCGTACTCCCAGATTGCCGACGCACTCCACAACGACTTCCCAGGGCGCTTCCGTGATCGCGAGGACGCGCTCGGGTTCGCGGTTGGGCACATCGCTCAGCTTGAGGACGACGACTCTTTCCGGCCGAGGCGCCATTCCTGATTACGCCATCTACGGACTGACGCTTCGCGCGGATCGCGCCCTCGCCGGACTCTACCCGGCACCTCCGGGCGCGACACCGGATGTCACGGTCCACCTGGGCATGCCGGCGCCGTGGGCTGGGACCGTGGGCGGCGATGCCAACGTCATCAACACGTCGGCCAACGATCCCGATCAACCCGTCGTGGAGGTGAGCTGGTCGTCGAACCGTGGCGGCATGCAGATGCGCTACGTGGACGACACCGAGTTCCACGTGAGCGCCGACGGACGCGACGTTTGGGCCACCTGGCAGGCGCCCATGACGTTGGCAGATACGATGGTGTACCTCCTCGGCCCCGTGCTCGGGTTCGTGCTGCGTCAGCAAGGCGTGCTGGCGCTTCACGCCAGCGCCAATGTCATCGATGGCCAAGCCGCGGCGTTTTGTGGCCCGCGCGGTGCGGGGAAGTCCACGACCGCGGCCGCGTTCGCGCAGGCGGGCTTCGCCGCTCTGTCAGATGACGTGCTCGCGCTGCGCACCTCGAATCGCGGGGTGCTGGCGTCTCCGGCCTACGATCACCTCAGGCTTTGGGACGACTCCGCGCAGATCCTGGTCGGCGACCGTGAGCGCCTTCCACTGCTCACACCGAACTGGGACAAGCGCGCGTTTGCGCCCGAAGCGCTCGGGCACGCCGTTTCACGAACGCCGGCACCGCTGGGTTGGATCTTTCTGCTGGAACCCCGTGCGGCCGATGACGCTATGCCGCGCATCGAACCCGTCGGTGCGGCCGACGCGTTCATCGCGCTTACGGCGAGCACGTCGGCCAATTACCTGCTGGACCAGCGCATGCGGGGCGAGGAATTCCGCCTGCTGTCGGATCTCGTTGCGCGGACAGCGGTGTTCCGGCTCACACCGCACGCCGATCCGTTGCGCGTACAACAGCTGAGTGCGCGCGTGCTGGAGCGCGTTCGTGGCGAATAGCGTGGCGCACGAGTTCGCGGGCGGGCCAGCAGCCGCCCTCGTGCGCGGCGTCGCGTCGGCGGATCCCACACGACGTTCGGCCGCCGCGCTGGGGTCGTTGGCGGCGGCAGTCACGGCGAGTGGCGAGTGGACGCGCGTACTGGACCTGTTGCTCGCGCACAGGTTGACGCCGTTGGCCGCAATTCGGCTCGCGGCGGCCGACCACATTCCAGGTGACCTGCGCGACAACCTCGAGCGCGAACGCCGAGACGCCGCGTTTCACGCGTTGGCCGCCGCTGCGGAACTGACCGCGGCGCTACGGGCGCTCGCGGCGGCAGGAATCCCTGCACTTCCATTCAAGGGGCCGGCGCTCGCGCTTGTGGCCTATGGAGATGTCGGCGCGCGACGGATGGTGGACGTGGACATTGTGGTGGAGCCCGCGAACCGCACGCGCGCATTGCGGGCACTCGGCGACGGCGGGTGGACATGGAACACGGGCGGCGCGCACACGCGGGACGTGCTGCACCGATGGCTCGGCCACGTGCCGATCGAGCGGGCCGGCGCCGCATATGGCGTCGAACTCCACTGGAGGTTCGCGCCACTGGCGCTACCGTGGACGCTCCCCGTGACCGACGTGCTGCGGCGCGCGCAGCCGGTGTCGTCAGCGCCGGACGCGTCGTGGCTGGTCCCCCATCCGGTCGACCACCTGTTGCTGCTGGCATGGCATGGGACGCGACACGGCTGGGAGACGCTCGAATGGATCGCGAGTTTCGCGCAGGTGCTGGCGCTGTGCAGTCAGGATGGCGCGGTTGAGGCGACGGAAACGGCGTGGCGTGTGGGCGGCACGAGAGCGCTGGGGATCGCGGTGTCCGTGGCGCGCGACGCGCTCGGGGTCGATGTGCCGGAGCCGTTCGTTTCGCTCGTGGAACATCCCGCGGTGCGGGCAGAGTCCCTGCGCATCGTTGCATCGCTCTGGTTGGATACGTCGGCGCGAACGGCCGACCGCGAGGCCCGCGGACGGCACGCCTACTGGATGAACGCTCTGGATACTGCGACGGCGAAGGCGCGCTTTCTCACCTTGACGGCGGTGTTGCCCACGGAGCGCGAACTGGAGATGGTCCGGCTCCCGGATGCGCTTGCCGCCCTGTACTACCCGCTGCGGCTCGCCCGCGTGGCCGCGCGCGCGATTCTGCGCCGTACGGCCTGAACCCAGCCCCAGGGCCGTCTAGACGTTGAACCGGAAGAGCAGCACGTCGCCATCAGCCACGACGTACTCCTTGCCCTCGCTGCGCACCACGCCCTTCTCGCGCGCGCCCTTCCAACCCTCGTGCGCCACGAAGTCGGTGTAGCTCGCGGTCTCCGCGCGAATGAAGCCGCGCTCGAAGTCGGTATGAATGACCCCGGCGGCCTTGGGCGCCGTGTCGCCGCGGTGAATGGTCCAGGCGCGTACTTCCTTCTCGCCAGCGGTGAAGTACGTCTGCAAGCCCAGCAGGTGGTAGCCGCCGCGGATGAGGCGGTCGAGTCCCGCTGACTCGATACCGAGCGACGCGAGAAACTCGGCGCGGTCCTCGGGCGCCAGCTCCGCCAGCTCGCCTTCGATTTTCGCAGAGAAGGTGACGACCTCGGCAGGTTCGTGGTCCTTCTCGATCGCGGCGCGCAGGGCCTTCACGTGCGCGCCTTCTTCACCGTGCAGCTCGGCGTCGGTGACATTGGCTGCATAGAGCACCGGCTTCAGCGTGAGGAGCTGCAGCGGAATCAGCACCGCGCGTTCCGCGTCCGTGAGGTTCGCATGCCAGAGCGCTCGGCCCTCTGTGAGAGCGGCATTGGCCTTCTCGAGCGCCGGGAGCTCAGCAAGTGCCTCTTTTTCGCCCGTGCGCGCGGCACGCTTCGATTTGTCGAGTCGCTTCTCCACCACGCCAAGGTCGGCAAGCGCAAGTTCGAACTCGATGACTTCGCGGTCGCGTACAGTATCCACGCCACCCATCACGTGCGTGACGTCGGGATCCTCAAAGCAGCGGACGACGTGCACAATCGCGTCGGTCTCGCGGATGGTGGAGAGGACCTTGTTGCCGAGCCCTTCGCCCTGCGATGCACCCTTCACGAGTCCGGCAATGTCAACGAACTGGACCACGGCAGGAACGGTGCGCTCCGGCTTCACGATCTCGGCCAGCTTCACGAGCCGCGGGTCGGGCACCTCAACCATCCCGATATTCGGATCCACGGTGCAGAACGGATAGTTCGCCGCCTCGGCCTTGGCGGCGGTGAGGGCGTTGAAGAGGCTGGATTTTCCGACGTTCGGGAGACCGACAATTCCAAGAGAGAGCATGAACTACAAGGGGCGAGTGGACAGTGGACGGTTGACGGTTCACGGTGCACGGTGCACGGACCGAGCCGCGATGAAATGTACCGTCGCGCAAAGAAATGGTGACGCACAAGCACACCTGGATGCCGATCATTCGGTTCCGCTTCGAGGTGCCTATGCAGGATTTCCGAAAGCTCGACGTCTGGCGAAAAGCGCACGAGCTGGTGTTGCAGACGTATCAGACGATTCCGCGACCGGCTGAACGTCGATTCCCCGCGTTGACCGCGCAGCTACGCCGTGCTGCGGCGTCAATCCCCGCCAATATCGTCGAGGGATGCGGGCACAGCTCGCAGAAGGAATTCGCACGATTTCTTCAGATTGCGCTCGCGTCGGCGCACGAAGTGCACTATCACCTGATGCTCGCTCACGATCTCGGTATGCTCCCGTCGGCAGCGTTCGCTCGATTGGAAGCCCGCGACGAGCAGGTGAAAAAGATGCTAAGCGGATTGTTGCGACACGTTCGCGAAGCCGCAGCGTCGTCGGCTCCGTCAACCGTAGGCCGTAGACCGTAAGCCGTTCACTCGCTTTTGTCGTCGGGTTTCCCGGTGAACCGATTCATCGCCGCCTTCATCCCTTCCTTGAGCCAGCACTCCACACCTTCGGTCAGCTCCGGAATCAGCGACCGCACGGCCTCGGTTTCAGCCTTTCCCATCGCCGAGAGCACGTAGTCGCTCAGCGTCACGCCACGCTCGCGCCCCGGCTCCGGGCCGACCCCGATACGTAGCCGGCCGTACTCCTGCGTCCCCAGGTGCGCCTCGATGCTTTTGAGCCCGTTGTGGCCGCCGGCCGTGCCCTTTTCGCGGAAGCGATAGCGCCCGCACGGGAATGCGACTTCGTCGACGACGATCAGCAAGTCATTCGCGATCGCGAAGAAGGGTCGCTTCCGGTATTGGCGGATCGCCTCGCCGGAGAGATTCATGTATGTCTGAGGCTTCACCAGCCGCACGCGCGTGCCGTGGACCATTCCACTCGCCACGCGGGCCTCGCCGTCCTTCTTCCATCCCTCAAAACGCCAAACGTCGGCCAGATGGTCGACAACCCACCAGCCGACGTTGTGACGCGTCTTTTCGTACTCGCGCCCGGGATTCCCAAGGCCGACGATGACTTTCATTGCTCGTTACGCCGCGGCGCGGACGGGGCGGGGGACGAACCCCTCGAATCCACGTCCGCGCAGCGGCAGCACGATTACTTCTTCTCGGCTCCGCCCTCGGCCCCTTCCTCGCCATCTTCGGGCTTCGGCTTGCGGATGAGCTCCGGCTCGGCCGGGGTCGCGGCTGCCGCCGCTTCGCCTGCCACGGGCTCGGCAACTTCCTTCGGGATCATGCAGACGCAGATCGTGCCGCCCGGATCATCAAGCACCGTGACGCCAGCCGGAATCTTGATGTCGCGGATGTGCAGCGACTTGCCCACCTGCAGCGACGTCACGTCCACGTCAATGTGGTTCGGGATGTCCGACGGATCCACGCTGATGTGCAGCTCGCGGATCGTTTCGTCGAGGATGCCGCCGCCCATGCGGACGCCGTCAGGCGTACCCACGAACTTGAGTGGCACGCGCACGGTGACCTTCTCGCCGGCGACGAGCTCCTGGAAGTCGACGTGCAGGATGTCGCGCTTGACCGGATGGCGCTGCAGCTCGCGGATCAGCGTGCGTGCCATCTTGCCGTCGACCGTGAGCTCAATGACCGTGGTGGTGTAGCTGATCTTCTCGAGCAGCCGGCCGAAGGTGTGCGCGTGCAGCGCGAGCGACTGCGGGTCGCGGCCGTGGCCGTAGATGATCGCGGGGATTTCGCCGGCGGCGCGCAGCTTGCGGGCCGTGCCCTTGCCACTCGACGTGCGGACCTTGGCGGAAAAACTTGCTGTTGCCATGTTGGAACGAGCCTCAGGTATTCGATGCGCAACGTGGGTTCCCGGTCATTCGCCGGCCCGGCGGCGCAAAACTACGGCTCACGGTTCACGGTGTGCGGTGAACAGAAGCCGGTTCCTGCAATTTTCTACTCGAACAGACTGCTCACACTCTGATCCGCATGGGTGAAGCGAATCGCTTTCGCCAGCAACTCGCCCACACTGAGGATCGTCAACTGCGGAAACCGCTTCGAGTCCGGCAGGGCAATCGAATTGGTTACCGCCACTTCCTTGATCGCCGATGCCTTGAAGCGATCCACTGCGGGGCCCGAAAACAGCGCGTGCGTCGCGCACACGTAGATGTCGCGGGCCCCGAGGTTCTTCAATGCGCGCGCGGCTTCCGTCACCGAGCCCGCAGTATCAATCATGTCGTCGGCGATGATGCAATCCCGTCCTTCCACTTCGCCGACCACGTTTACCACTTCGGCCACGTTCGCCGCGGGGCGCCGCTTGTCGATGATGGCGAGCGAGCCATTCAACCGCTTGGCAAATCCGCGGGCCATCTTCGCACTGCCCACATCCGGCGCCACCACAACCACGTCCTGCAGGTTCTTCTTCCGGTAGTGCGCCGTGAGTACGGGCGCCGCATACAGATGATCCACCGGCAAGTCGAACATGCCCTGCAGCTGGTGCGCGTGAAAATCGAGACCCAAAAGCCGGTTCGCACCGGACGCCTCGATCATGTTCGCCATCAGCTTCGCCCCAATCGCCACGCGCGGCTGGTCCTTGCGGTCCTGACGCGCGTAGCCGAAGTAGGGAATCACCACCGTCACTCGCGCTGCTGACGCGCGTCGGGCCGCGTCAATCAGCAGGAGCAGTTCCAGCACATTCTCCGCAGGCGGGTTCGTCGGTTGCACGATGAACACGTCCGCGCCCCGGACATTCTCGTCGATCCTGACGAACACTTCGCCATCGGCGAAGCGGCTCGTCGTGCACTTGCACAGTTCAACACCCAGGTGCTCGGCGATCTCTTGCGCGAGCGCACGATTTCCCGTGCCCGTGAGGACCCGAAAAGTGTTTACCGGTACCGAGAGTCCGTCCATGGAGAGCCTTGTAAGCTAAGCAACCACAGTGAGTTAATCAACAAATGGAAGGCGCAGGCATGGACGGCGAATCGAGTTGCCCCTGGTGGATTCGAACCACCATTCTGTGCTCCAAAGGCACATGTCCTGCCATTGGACGAAGGGGCAGACACCTAAGCTTAATCAGCGGATCGGTAAAGGGCTAAAACGGGGAACAACGG
>SXGU01215622.1_pt1 | contig 12305 bp, 12 predicted proteins | sample 3174531 | NCBI WGS metagenome assembly SXGU01 (sample SAMN11356863, study PRJNA531348) | freshwater metagenome | isolation source: freshwater sample F1-140 | place: China: Fuxian Lake, Yuxi | collected 2017-12-25 | reverse complement strand
TGTCAGGCCTTGCAGAGGCCGACAACCTAGGCGATCCCCGGCCAGCCGGGGATCCCGAGCGGAGAAGAGGACAAACCGCGCCTCACCAAGCCTGGAGCGCCGCCGTACGCCGCGACGCCTCGGCCATCTCCGCAGCCTTCAGCGAGGCCTCGTCGAGCCGCCCGTGCTCCTCCCACCACTGCTGGCCGGACTCGGGGAGCGTGTGGATCGGGTCGTAGTACTCGTAGAAGCGGGACAGCGCCTCGGCGTCGTCGGCCTCGATCGACGTGCGGTAGTTCTTGGTCCAGAAGGAGATGCCGTGCTCGGTGTCGTAGTCGGCGTTCTGGTGCACCCAGCGCTTGCCGACGAACGGGACGTCGCACACGATGCGCGGCGTCGCGAAGCCCGGGAGGTAGCCCATGATGTGGTGCTGGAGGCGCTGCGCGTCGGCGAGCGAGACCCGCCAGTGCTCCGAGAACGGGATCATGTCGCACATGTAGAAGTAGTAGGGCATGATCTGCGCGCCGTCGAGCAGGCGGAAGCACAGGTCGAGCAGCGCGTGCGGGTCGGCGTTGACGCCGTTGAGCAGCACGCCCTGGTTGCGTACGTCGCGCAGGCCGGCGTCGAGCATCGCGCGGGTCGCCTCGGCGACGATCGGCGTGACGGAGGCCGCGTGGTTGGCGTGGGTGTGCATCGCGAGCGAGACGCCGCGCGAGCGGGCGATCGAGGCGACGCGACCGACACCCTCGACCACGTCGGGCTGGAGCCAGTGCTGCGGCAGGCCGATCAGCGCCTTGGTGGCGAGGCGGATGTCGCGGATGTTGTCGACCTCCATGACCGCCATGAGGAACGCCTCGAGGCGGGGCCACGGCATGTTGGCCACGTCGCCGCCGGAGACGACCACGTCGCGCACGGACGGCGTGCGGCGCAGGTAGTCGAGCATGTCGCCGAGGCGGTCGTTGGGCTTGCCGGCGAACTTCAGCTTCTCGATCGCAGGCGTCGAGTTGCCGACGAGGTCCATGCGGGTGCAGTGGCCGCAGTACTGCGGGCAGGTCGGCAGCAGCTCGGCGAGCACCTTGGTGGGGTAGCGGTGGGTGAGCCCCTCGGTCGCCCACATGTCGTGCTCGTGGAGCGAGTCGCGCGCGGCGTGCGGGTGCGAGGGCCAGTCGGTGCGCCGGTCGCTGAACACCGGGATCATGTAGTGGCGGATCGGGTCGGCGTAGAACGCCTCGGTGAGCGAGCCCGCACCGGCGGGGGACACGGTGGGGACCATCGTGTTCATCATCTGCGGCGGCACGAGCATCGACATCGTCGCCCGCTCGGCCTGGTCGCGCTCGAGGTCGGCGTAGAACCGGTCGTCGAGGAGGTCGCCCATCAGCTCACGCAGCTGCTTGACGTTCTTGATGCAGTGGGCGCGCTGCCACTGGACCGACGCCCACTCCTCGGCGGTGACGCCCGCCCAGCCGGGGAACCGGGTCCAGTCGGGCTCGACGAGCTCGACCCGCTGGTAGGGGTAGGGCTGTCCGTTGGCGAGGCCTGGCCCGAGGTGGGTGGCGGTCTCGATGCTCATGAGATCTCCTTGATGCCGACCCGAGCGGGTCGTGGTGTGGCCGTGCGGCGCGCCGGTTGTGTGGTCGGCGACACATCTGGGACAGTACGCGGAGAACCTGCGGCGAGTCCAATGCCACGCCGCAAGATTTGCGGCCGAACTGCCGGAACATAGAAGGATGCACCGCATGACCCCCACCTCGGACCTCCAGACCGGCCTACGTGCCGGCGATCCGACCGGCCTGCACCGCGTCCTCGACGACGCCGTCGTGCTGCCCCAGGCCGCCCAGCGCCTCGACACCCGGCGCGAGCTGTGGCCCGACGAGGTCCGCGTGCGGGTCGAGAGGCTCAACCTCGACGCCGCGTCGTTCCGCCAGCTCGAGCGCGCGCACACCACGTACGGCGAGACCAGCGGTGACGGCGTACGCGCCGAGGTGCTCGACATCGTCGCCAGCCGCGGCAAGATGCAGAACCCGGTCACCGGGTCCGGCGGGATGCTCGTCGGCACGGTCGAGGAGGTCGGCCCCGAGTCGCCCCTGGGCCTGGCGGTCGGCGACCGCGTCGCCACCCTGATCAGCCTGACGCTGACCCCGCTCGTCATCGAGGACGGCCTCGCCGCGTGGGACGGTCGCAGCGAGCAGGTGCCGTGCGACGGCTACGCCATCCTCTTCGGGCGCTCCATCGCCGCCGTCATCCCCGACGACCTCGACCCCGCCCTCTCCCTCAGCGTGATGGACGTCTGCGGCGCACCCGCCCTGACCGCCCGCGTCGTGGAGGAGTACGCCGCCCGCGGCAAGGACCCGGTCGTCGCCGTCATCGGCGGAGCGGGCAAGTCCGGCTCCCTGAGCCTCGCCGCGGCGCGCACCGCAGGCGCGGCCCGCACCATCGGCGTGGTGCCGCACCAGGACGAGCACGACCTCCTCACCGGCGCCGGTCTGGCCGACGCCGTGGCGATCGCCGACGCCCGCGACCCGATCGCGCTCCGCGAGGCGGTCACCTCCGCCGGCGGCCCGGCCGACATCACCGTCGTGTGCGTCGACGTCCCCGGCTGCGAGGGCGGCGCGATCCTCGCCACCACGGAGGGCGGCACCGTCATCTTCTTCTCCATGGCCACCAGCTTCAGCGCCGCCGCGCTCGGCGCGGAGGGCCTCGCCGCCGACGTGCGGATGCTCGTCGGCAACGGCTACGTCCCCGGCCACGCGGCGTACGCCATGGAGCTGCTGCGCGCCGACGCCGGCGTCCGGTCGCTCTTCGAGCGGAGGCTGTGATGGCGACCCGCAGGCCCGCCAGCCAGCTCGGCATCGACCGCGCCGACGTACGCCGTGCGCGCACGCTCGCGCGCCAGGTCGGCAAGCCGATCGTCGACCTCGCCACCCGCCACACCACCGTGTCGGTGGAGCGGGCCACGCTGCGCCTGGCCGGCCTCGGTGGCGCCGACCCCGACGGCACCCCCTGGGTCAACCGGCTCACCGACGCCGTCCGCGCCGACGTCGGCCTCGAGCACGGCGTCAGCCTGCCCGTGTGGGACGCGCTGCTGCGCGGGGAGGGCGACGACCTCCTCACTCTCGCCCAGAAGGCGGCCGCCGGGTCGGTGACCTTCCGCGTGCCCGAGGGCAAGGACGCCACGCGCGCACGGACGGCGTCGCGCAAGGCGGTCGGCGCCGGCATCAAGCAGATCGACCGCCAGCGCGCGGCTCGCGAGAAGATGATCGCGAAGGTGGGTGACGCCCCCAGCAAGCCGTGGATCTACCTCATCGTCGCCACCGGCGACATCCACGAGGACATCCCGCAGGCGCAGGCCGCGGCCCGCGAGGGCGCCGACGTGATCGCGGTGATCCGCTCGACGGGGCAGTCGCTGCTCGACTTCGTGCCCGAGGGCGCGACCCGCGAGGGCTTCGCCGGCACCTACGCCACCCAGGAGAACTTCCGCCTGATGCGCGCGGCGCTCGACGAGACGTCGAGGGAGCTCGGCCGCTACGTCCGGCTCACCAACTACGCCTCGGGCCTCTGCATGCCGGAGATCGCCGCGCTCGCCGGGCTCGAGCGCCTCGACATGATGCTCAACGACTCGATGTACGGCATCCTCTTCCGCGACATCAACCCGATCCGGACTTTCGTCGACCAGCGCTTCAGCCGCCAGGTCCACGCCCGCGCCGGCATCATCATCAACACCGGCGAGGACAACTACCTCACCACCGCGGACGCTGTCGAGGCCGCGCACACGGTGACGACCAGCCAGCTGCTCAACGAGTACTTCGCCAAGGAGGCCGGGCTCGAGGACTGGCAACTCGGGCTGGGCCACGCGTTCGAGATCGATCCCGAGGTGCCCGACTCGTTCCGCCTCGAGCTGGCCCACGCGATGCTCGCCCGCGAGCTGTTCCCGGACGCACCGCTGAAGTGGATGCCGCCCACCCGCCACATGACCGGCGACATCTTCAAGGGCTACCTCCTCGACGGCTTCTTCAACCTCGTCGGGGCGCTCACCGGCCAGGGCATCCTGCTCGTCGGGATGATGACCGAGGCCGTCGTCACGCCGTGGATCTCCGACCGCGACCTCGCGCTGCAGAACGTCCGCTACGTCATGAACGCCGCGGGCAAGCTCCACGAGGACTTCCGGCCCGCTCCCGACGGCTTCATCGCGCAGCGCGCCCGTGAGGTGCTCGGCGAGGCCATCGGGCTGCTCCAGGAGATCAAGGACGACACCGACTCCGCCGGTGACCCGCCGCTGCTGGCCGCGATCGCCGACGGCACCTTCGGCCTGATGAAGCGGCCCGCCGACAAGGGCCGGGGCCTCGACGGCGTGGCGAGGAAGGCCCGCGACTACTACAACCCGGCGACCGAGATCCTCGAGGGGGAGAAGTGAGCCTCATCCGCCCGTACGGCGACACCACCGGTGACGGGATGGTGCAGCTGTCGTTCACGCTGCCGATCGAGCACTCCAAGGTTGCCGAGGGTGCCGCGGTCCAGCTCGCCAACAAGATGGGCATGGACCCCGCGCTGGTCGTGCACGCCAAGCCGATGGGGGAGGGCTTCACCTTCTTCGTCGTCTACGGCCGGGTCAACCACCTCGTCGACCCCAGCACGGTCGAGGTCGTCGAGCGCGACTACCCGCTGCTCACGCCGAAGGAGGCCAACGCCTCGATCAAGCGCTCGTTGCGCCGCCGGCTCACGGTGGTGGGCGCGTGCATCGGCACGGACGCCCACACCGTCGGCATCGACGCGATCCTCAACATCAAGGGGTTCGCGGGGGAGAAGGGCCTGGAGTACTACCGCGAGATCAAGGTCGTGAACCTCGGCGCCCAGGTCTCCGTCCCCCAGCTCGTCGAGGCCGCGCGTGAGGAGAAGGCCGACGCGGTGCTCGTGTCGCAGGTCGTCACCCAGCGCGACGCCCACCTGCTCAACACCCGCGAGATGTCCGCGGCCTTCCGCGAGGCCTACCCGGCAGCCCGGCGCCCGCTGCTGGTCGTGGGCGGTCCCCGCTTCGACGAGACGATGGCCGACGAGCTCGGCGTCGACCGTGTCTTCAGCCGGGGCACGACGCCCGGCGAAGTCGCCTCGTTCATCGTCCACCGACTCACCCAGGAGAAGGCCTCATGAGCGACACCCGTCCCGCCGGGGACCGAGTGGGCACGGTGGTCACCCACCGGCGCTACGTCCCCTACTCCCACGCCCACTACGCCGGCAACCTGGTCGACGGCGCCTACAGCCTCGGGCTGTTCGGCGACGTCGCCACCGAGATGTGCATCGTCCTCGACGGCGACGAGGGCCTCTTCGCCTCCTACTCCGACGTCCAGTTCAAGGCGCCGGTGCGCGCCGGTGACGTCCTGGAGATCACCGCGACCCTCGTCCGGGAGGGAACCCGCAGCCGGGTGATGGACTTCGCCGTGCACGTGGTCGGACGCGGCGCTCCGACCGAGGCCGCGCCCGGCGCTGCCGAGGTCCTCGATCCGCCGGTCGTGGCGACCACCGCCACCGGCACCGTCGTCGTACCTCCCGCCGCACACTAGTCGTCGGCGTGTCACGGCACGACACGCCGATCCAGGTGAAATTTCCTCGATGAGTTCTCAGCGACCGCACGTCGCTGACCTGCGACAACGCGCGTTCTGGCAGGTCAGACGCGTGTTGACACTCCGCGGCAGCGGAGAGAGGGTCTCGGGGTCCGCCTGTGCAGCTCGTGGGTGGCGCCTTCGACACCGGGAGGTCCGACGTGGGGTACGCGAAGCCAGCGATGCCCACCGTCCGACGTCCCGTCGACAGCGCCCCGCGGGGGCCGGATGCGGGAGGGACCACGGGGCCTTAGACAACTTCGCGCGATCGCCAGCCAGCCGGTCGCGCGTTGGTCCGAAGCCCCTGCGTCCCTCCCGCTCCGCTGCAGGTGCGCAGCCGTCGGCTACGGTCTGACCCGTGCCGCAGCGCTGCCTCCTCGCCCTCGTGGGCGGACTCGTGCTGGCAGCGGCCTTCGAGCCGATCGGCTGGTCGTGGCTCATGCCGCCGGCGATCGCGGCGCTGGTCTTCTCGGTGCGCGGCCTGCGCGCGCGGCGTGCGTGGCTGCCGAGCCTGCTGTTCGGCATCACGTTCACCTATGCGGTGATGGTGTGGATGCGGTCGGTCGGCACCGACGCCTGGATCGCCATGTGCGCCCTGGAGGCGTCGTTCTTCGTGCCGCTGGGCATCGGGCTGTCGTGGAGCCTCCGCCAGCGTGCGTGGCCCGTGTGGGCCGCCCTGTGGTGGGTCGGGATCGAGACCTGGCGCAGCGGCTTCCCGTTCAGCGGCATGCCCTTCGGTCGCCTCGTCTACGCGACCGCCGACACTCCGTGGGCCGACGCGATCCCGTGGATCGGGATGACGGCGGTGAGCTTCCTCGTCGCCCTCACGGGGACGGTGCTGGCGTGGCTGCTGCTCGGTCTCCGGACGCCCACGCGCACGACGTACGCCGCGGTCGGCGCACTGGCCGTGGTGACCTTCGCACCCGTGCTCGTCACGGTCCCGGTGGAGGAGACCGGCACTGCCACCGTCGCCGCGGTGCAGGGCAACATCCCCGGTGACGGGACCGACATCGTCGCGGTCAACCGCGAGGTCACCGACAACCACGTGCGGGCCACCCAGCAGCTCGCCGAGGACGTCGCAGAGGGGCTGGTCCCGGCGCCCGACTTCGTGGTGTGGCCGGAGAACTCCACGGCGGTCGACCCCTTCACCGACGAGCGCGCCAGCGCCGGGATCGAGGCCGCCACCGAGGCGATCGGCGTACCGGTCCTCGTCGGAGCGATCGCGGACGACCCGCTCGACGACACACGGGTCCTCAACCAGGGGATCGTCTTCGTGCCGGGACTGGGCAGCGCGGACCGCTACACCAAGCGGAACCCCGTGCCGTACGGCGAGTACATCCCGTTCCGCGGCAGCCTGATCCCCGACACCTACGGCCAGCTCCGGCTGGTGCCACGCGACATGGTCCGCGGCACCAGCCTCGTCCCGATCCGGGTCGGCGACCTCCTGGTGGCCGACGCGATCTGCTTCGACGTCGCCTACGACGACGTGATCTCCGGACAAGTCGCCCGCGGGGCCGAGCTGGTGACGGTGCAGACGAGCAACGTGCTGTTCAGCAAGACGGCCCAGCTCGACCAGCAGTTCGAGATCAGCCGGCTGCGCGCGCTCGAGACCGGGCGCTGGGTCGTCGTGGCCGCGATCAACGGCGTCTCGGGTGTCGTCCGGCCCGACGGGTCGGTCGTCGCGTCGGCGCCCGCGCGCACCCAGGAGGTCCTGGTGGAGGCCGTGGGGCTCAGCACCACGATCACCCCCGCCGTACGACTCGGGGTCTGGCCGGCGAGGTTCACCCTCGTCTTCCTCGTCGTGCACACGTTCGCGGCCCTGATCGCCTATCGTCGTGGCCGACGGAGCGACCGCGCCGTCGCACCGTCACCGGGACGAGGTCAGCAGGCGTGAGTGTCGAGGGGCTCGGCAGGGTCGTGATGGTCATCCCGACCTACAACGAGTCGGAGAACATCGAGTGGATCGTCGAGCGCCTGCGCCGCGCCCAGCCCGGTGTCGACGTGATGATCGTCGACGACAACAGCCCCGACGGGACGGGTGACCTCGCCGACGCCCTGGCCGCCGGCGATCCGGCGATCAGCGTGGTGCACCGCACGGAGAAGGCCGGCCTCGGCGCTGCCTACCTCAACGGCTTCGACGTCGCCCTGCGCGCCGGCTACGACGTCATTGGCGAGATGGACGCCGACGGCTCCCACCAGCCCGAGCAGCTCCACCGGCTCCTCGACGCCCTGCACACCGCGGACCTGGTGATCGGCTCGCGCTACGTCCCCGGCGGCTCCGTGGTGAACTGGCCCCTCCAGCGCCTGCTGCTCTCGCGCGGTGGCAACCTCTACGTCCGGCTCCTGCTCGGCATGCGCGTCAAGGACGCCACCGCCGGCTTCCGCCTGTTCCGGCGTGCGACGCTCGAGGCGATCGACCTTGAGTCCGTGCTGTCTACTGGATACGTGTTCCAGACCGACCTCGCCTACCGCACCGTCTCGCGCGGCCTCCGGGTCACCGAGGTGCCGATCGAGTTCATCGAGCGCGTGCGCGGTGACTCCAAGATGAGCGGCCAGGTGGCCAGCGAGTCGCTGAAGAAGATCACCCGCTGGGGCCTGTCCGAGCGCCGTGCCCGCCTGCACCGGAGCAAGGTCGACGCGTGAGCCAGCCGATCGGACCCCGCACCGGCCCGCGTCGCCGGCGCCGCTGGCTGCGCCCCGTACTGGCGCTGGCGTTCGTGGTCATCCCGCTGGCCGAGATCTGGGCGATCCTGCAGGTCGGCCAGCTGGTCGGCCCCTGGTGGACGATCGTGCTGCTGGTGCTCGACAGCATGGTGGGTGCGTGGCTGATCAAGCGCGAGGGCGGGCGCGCCTGGCTGGCGTTGCGCGAGGCGCTGCAGGGCGGGCGGATGCCGGCCCGGGAGATCGCCGACGGTGCGCTCATCCTCATCGGCGGCACCCTGATGCTGAGCCCGGGCTTCCTGCTCGACCTGCTCGGGATCCTGCTGATCCTGCCGTTCGCCCGGCCGGTCGCGAGGCGGCTGCTGACCTCGGTGGTGGAGCGTCGCCTCGTCGTCGTACCGGGTGCGGGTCTCGGGGGCTTCCCCGGTGCACCCGGCTGGGACGCACGACGCCCCGGACCGGGGCCCGAGGGGCCGGTGGTCCGGGGCGACGTCGTCGACTAGCTGCCGTGCGGCCTAGGAGACCCGCTTCTTGCGGTTGGCGCGGTGCAGGTGCGCCGGGCCGATCTCTCCGCCGCGGAGCAGGTCGAGCCGCTCCTTGAGGATGTCCTCGAGCTCCTTCTCCGAGCGACGCTCCAGGAGCATGCCCCAGTGCGTGCGAGCCGGCTTCTCGACCTTCTCCTCGGGGAGGATGCCCGCCGTGCTCAGCGCCTCGGCGCCGCAGCGCGGGCACTCCCACACGGCCGGGATGTCGGCCTCGACCGACATCGTGACCTCGAACTCATGGCCCTGCTTGCATGCATAGCCGACCTGCTGCCGAGCCGCGAACTCGATCCCGCGCTCGTCCTCGAAACTCTGGCCGCCGAGCCTCGCGCCACGCAGTGTGCGCTCCGCCACCGTGCCCACCTCCAGTTGGGTTGCTGACACCCGTTGAATTGTGTACCGGGTTGGTAGGGGGACGAACAGGACCGCGGTCCGTGACGCCGCTCGTGGCGACGGGGCTCGCCCCTCTGTGATCTTTCAACCGTAGCGGGGCCGCCACAATTCCGTGGATTCATGGTGTCGGAACCCACGCTCACGCGTGAGTGACTTCACCCCCAGGGGTGCAAGTGGTCGCGGTTACGCGCAGATGTCCGGTCGCAGTGGACGTCAGATGACGGCGGGTACGTCGTTCCCGGCGTCGCGGATCCCCTTGGCCGTGTCGACGCGCATCAGCAATAGTCCGCCGATGACGAAGAAGATGATGAGCGCGAAGATCGCCGGTCGGTAGGACCCGGTGAAGGTGTAGACGAGTCCGAAGACCAGCGTCCCGAACCACGACGTCCCCCGCTCCATCGCGTGGTAGAAGCTGAAGAACTCGGCCTCCTTGCCCCGCGGGATCAGCAGGGAGAAGTACGAGCGCGCCAGCGCCTGGGTCCCGCCCAGCACGAGGCCGATGGCGGCGCCGAGCAGCAGCAGCGGCACCAGCGACTCCTCCGGGATGAACAGACCGGCGGTCACGATCATCATCCAGATGACGAGGCCGCCGAGGATCGTGTTCTTGGCCCCGCGGGTGGCCGCGATGCGGCCGAACAGCAGCGCACCGCCGACCGCCACGAACTGCACCAGCAGGTAGACGCCCAGCATGGTGCCCTGGTCGAAGCCGAGCTCCTCCACGCCGTAGACCGAGGCCTGGCTGATGACTGTCTGGATCCCGTCGTTGAAGAACAGGTAGGCAAGCAGGAAGGTCAGCGCCACGGGGTAGTTGCGCAGCTCCTTCAGCGTGATCCAGAGCTGGCCGAAGCTGCGCTGGAGCACCCCGCCCTCGACGTGCTCGACGTCGGCCGGCGGGTGGTTGCGGAGCCCGCGGAACGGGATGAAGGTGAACGCCGCCCACCACACGGCCGCGGACAGCAGCGAGATGCGCACCGCCATGCCCTCGGTGAGACCGAACGTGTCGTGGAAGCTGACCAGGACGAAGTTCAGTGCCAGCAGCAGGCCGCCGCCGGCATAGCCGTAGGCCCACCCGCGCGAGGAGACGCGGTCGCGGTCGGACTCGCTCGAGATGATCGGCAGGATCGAGTCGTTGACGACCGCGGACGCCGCGAAACAGAGGTTCGCGAGGATGAACGTGATGGCGCCGAGCTGCCAGTTGTCGCCCGTCATGAAGAAGAGCAGCGCGGCGAAGAACGCGCCCGACCACGCGAAGCCGGCCAGCAGGTCCTTCTTGCGCGCGGTGCGGTCGGCCACGGCCCCCAGCAGCGGCAGGACGAGCGCGGAGATCAACGTCGAGAACGTGATGACGTACGCCGGCAGGGCGCCGGGCGCGATCGAGAGGCCGAGCGCAGAGACCCGGTCGTCGACGGCCGCCTCCTCGGCGATGGCGATGAGGTAGGGCCCGAAGAGGACGCCGGACACCGTGGTGGCGAAGGCGCTGTTGGCCCAGTCGTAGAAGTACCAGGCCCTCTGCTCCTTGGCCTGCGCCAACGGCTCCAGGTTGGCGACGCCGCCTACGTTGCTCATGCCTCATCCTCCACGTGGCCGTTCCACTGTCCGCGGGCGCGGAGCACGTCCCTGAGTATGTCCGTGCGATCGGTCATGATGCCGTCGACACCACGGTCGAGGAGGGTATTCATCTCAACTGGGTCGTCGATCGTCCACACGTGCACCTGGACGCCGGCCGCGTGCGCACGGCGTACGAGCCCGGCGGAGGCGACCAGCAGCCGGCCGTGTCGGTGTGGGACCTGCAGGGCGACGGGGCGTCCGCGCGTGAGCAACCGTGCCAGCCGGGCGCTGGGCGAGAGGACGAAGACGGCCACCTCGAGCGGGTGCGCCGACGTCGCGACCCGCCGTGCTGTGCGGCGCCGGAACGCCTCCATCCGCCTCGCCGAGAAGGAGCCCACGAGGATCCGGTCCCAGGCGTCGCGCTCCTCGATGAACGCGGCCAGTGCCTCCACCGCGCCCTCGGACTTGAGGTCGATGTTGAACCGAGCTCCGGGGAAGGCGTCGAAGAGCTCGCCCAGCGTCGGCACGGGCTCCGAGCCGCCGATGAGCGCGCGCTGCACCTCGGCGTAGGTCGAGGTGGCGATGCTGCCGGTGCGGTCGGTGACCCGGTCGAGCACGGTGTCGTGGAAGGCGAGCAGCACGCCGTCGCTGGTGACGTGGACGTCGGTCTCGAGGTAGGTGTAGCCGAGCGCCACCGCGTGCCGGAAGGCCGCGAGCGTGTTCTCCAGGCCCTCGATCTCGGGATGGTAGGCGCCGCCGCGGTGGGCGAAGGCGAGGGGGCGGGGCGAGTCGAGGTAGCCCGTTGCGGGCACGTGCGGCGCGGTCACGGCCCAAGTATGGGGTTCGGGAGTACCGTCGGGGGATGGAGAGCATGACCTGTCCTCGATGCGATGCCGAGATGGACGAGCGCACCCTCGGCGAGGCCACCGTCCACCAGTGCCCCGAGGGCCACGGCGTCTTCCTCTCGCGCGCCGACCTCGGCGTGCTGGTCGAGGCCGAGACCGACTGGCACCGCAACGCCGGTCAGCACACCGCCCCGATGCCGCGGATCACCGCCGACATGACGGCCCCGCCGTCGGTCGGCAAGCAGTCGCGGGCCTGGGTCGAGACGCTCTTTGCTTGAGCAGTCGACCGCGAGGAACGAGCGGTCGGCGTAGCGAGAGCAGATCGAGTAGGCCCGCGGTTGAGGAACGAAGCCGCGCAAGGCCGTATCGAGATCCGCACCTCGCCAGGTCTCGATACGCCTCACTCGTCCCTCGCTCGGCTACTCGACCACCGATGGGGGACGGGCCAGCCGGGTCCTATATGTCCCGGAAGGTCTCGATGTTCGCGCCGAGCTCGTTGAGCCGCTCGGCGAGGTCCTCGTAGCCACGGTGGATGACGTACGTCGAGCGCAGCACGCTGCGGCCCTTGGAGGCGAGCATCGCGATCAGCAGCACCACCGCGGGGCGCAGGGCCGGCGGGCAGACGATCTCCGCACCGGAGAAGTGCGTCGGGCCCTCGACGAGCACCCGGTGCGGATCGAGCAGCTTCACCTGCGCACCGAGCTGGTTCAGCTCGGTGAGGTAGATGGCGCGGTTCTCGTAGA
>SXGU01356428.1_pt1 | contig 12307 bp, 9 predicted proteins | sample 3174531 | NCBI WGS metagenome assembly SXGU01 (sample SAMN11356863, study PRJNA531348) | freshwater metagenome | isolation source: freshwater sample F1-140 | place: China: Fuxian Lake, Yuxi | collected 2017-12-25 | reverse complement strand
TCTGGGTTGATTCTTTTTGTCAGGCACCGGCGAACTGCCGACCGGTCCCATCCTTATTTCAGGGCCTCACGAGCATCCACTTTCTGTGGATCTTGACGACGATGACGCTCGCGGGATTCGCCTGCACGGCGATGTTCCGCATTGGCTTTTCGCGGCTTTCAGCGAAGGCGATCAGTCAGCTCTACGACGAAACGACATTGCGAACGTCGCGACTTCCGATCCAGTTCTTCGACCAGAATCCCGTGGGTCGCGTGGTGACGCGGTTCTCGAGTGACTACGGAAACGTGTTCCGATTGTTTGGCGGTCCGCTCGCTGAGTTCTTCTCGATCATTTCGGATCTCATTTGCATGGTCGTTTTGATTTCTGTCGCGAGCGCGTACTACATTCCGATTTTGGTTTTGATCGGTATCTTCAACATGATTGTCTACCGTTTGAATCGCGATAAACTCAGGGTCGAAAGACGGCTGCTTTCGGCGAGCCGTTCACCCTCGATCGCGCATTTTGCGGAGACGACTCAAGGTGCAAGCACAATCAGGATCTTTTCGAGACAACTTACGTTTGCGCGTCGGTTTCATTCGTTGAATAAACAGTTCCTCGGGCAGAAGCTCTCAACCTCCAGCGCCGTCCTTCGCTTCTCGATGCAGATGAATACTTTGACGGCGGTGCTGCTTCTTCTAACGGGTTCAGCGGGATATTGGTTGGTGAACCGTGGGCTCGCAAGTGTTGGTTCTATCGGCGTTGCGTTTACGTTCGTGATCCTCTCGGGAACTTCGGTCCAAATGTTCTTTGAGTGGCTCGCGCAACTCGAAGAGGCGCTCACTGGCGTTGAGAGATTAAACGATTACCTGCGCCGCGATCTCGAGCCGGGAGCGAAGCTTCCCGCATCTCGCGGCTTTCCGACGGCGCATCCGGCCTACTCCATCAACGAAGAGGCTGATCTAAAAAATCTCGACATCGTGACGACGCCGGCCGCATCCGTGACGGTTCAAAATCTTTGGTTCAAGTACTCGCCCGATCTGCCGTGGGTGCTGAAGGGTTTGAACTTCGAAATTCGTTCCGGAGAAAAGATTGGAATCATCGGCCGAACGGGGAGTGGGAAAACGAGCTTCGTTCAAGCTCTCTTTCATCTCTATCCTTTTCAAGAAGGACGAATTCTCGTGGGAGGAATCGCGCCCGACGTAGGTGCCGGCGGCGCCGATCTCAATTTGTTCCGGAGATCGATTGCCTTGATTTCTCAGGAGCCCACGTTGTTTCGTTCAACCCTCAGAGAAAATCTGGATCTCGTTGGCGAGCATTCAGATGAGGAAATCGTTCAAGCTCTCGCCCGCGTGGGTTTAAGTGATTGGCTCTCGGAGCAATCGCATGGGCTCAATGCAGCGATCGAGGAGCGCGGCCGAAATCTTTCGGCCGGCGAGAGGCAGCTTCTTTGCATGGCTCGCTGCCTTTTACAAGACGCACCTGTCGTCGTCATGGATGAAGCGACAAGCTCCGTTGATCCTCAGTCCGAGGAGCTTCTCGTACGCGCCACTCGAGAATTTTTCGCTGACCGCACGCAAATCATCATCGCGCACCGCTTGTCTACCTTGGAACATTGCGACCGAATTCTGTGGTTACATCGCGGAGAGGTGCGCATGTTCGACCGTCCCAGCGCGGTTCTCCCGGTCTTCAGTCGCACTTCGCTCGCTTCAGAAGCTGACGTAAGTCGAGTCTAGGATTTGTAGGTTTCTCAACATTCGTCTTGAAACGACTCAGGCCCCGACTAACCTAGTTTACCAGAGGGGGAAAACCTATGAAGCAACGGATTGCTACTTTAGTCTCTGGTCTCGCGGCTGCGGCACTCGCGTGGTCGGGTCAAGCTTTCGCTCAGGAAGCAGTACCTGGTGAATACATCGTGAAGTACAAGGGTGCAGAGTTCGCGGCACTCGCATCTGTTCGTTCGACGGCCGGTGTTCGCGTCATGGAACACAACCCGTTCGGAAACCTTTTGAAAGTGAGAGTGAATGCCGTCGAGGAAAAACACGCCCTCGCGCGCATCATGAGCAACACGAATGTCGAGTACGTCGTTCCGAATGCGATCGTTCGCGCCGTTCGCGCTCCGATCACGGCTCAAGCGCTGAAAGAACAGTGGGCGATCAAAAAGGTGAACGCCGAAGCCGCGTGGACTCGCGCGGGTAACCGTGGTTCGCGCAATGTGGTCGTTGCGGTTATCGACACCGGAACGGACTACAACCACGAATCTCTGAAGGCCAACTCGATTCCCGGTTACGATTTCAAAGAGAACACTTCAGATCCGATGGATAAAACCGGCCGCGCAAACCCCGGCCACGGAACTCACTGCTCAGGAATCATCGGCGCAACCGGCCTCGTTGACGGCGGCATCGTTGGCATCAGCCCCGAAGTTTCGATGATGCCCCTCCGCTTCCTCGGCGAAGATGGCTCGGGCGATTTGAACGCCGCAATTAAAGCGATCGACTACGCGATCCAAAAGAAAGTCCAAGTGATCTCAGCTTCGTGGGGCGCGACGATCCGTCGCAACCAAGCGATGCCGCTCGTTGAGGCTCTGAAGCGCGCGGACGACGCAGGCATCATCTTCGTCGCGGCCGCGGCGAACGATGGCGCGAACAACGACAAGACGGAAGTTTATCCCGCCAACGGAAACTTCCCGAATTCGATCACGGTTGCTGCCAGTGGTGACAAAGACGAGAAGCCCAACTGGTCGAACTACGGTAAACGCACGGTTCACCTCGCGGCGCCCGGCTTGAACATCATGAGCACTTTACCCGCGAACAAGTACGGAAATCTCTCCGGAACTTCGATGGCGACTCCGCTCGTTGCGGGAATGGTTGCGTTCTTAAAGGCGCAGGATCCGTCTTTGACGGGCGCACAAGCTCGCGCTCTCTTGCAGCAGACGGGTGCGAAAGTTCAAATCGAAACGGCGTGTAACTGCCGCATCGACGCTCTCGCTTCGACCGAGAAGCTCATGAGTAAACAAATGTACATCACTCCCGCGGCCGGCACGATGGCGGTGGGTGAGACGATGAAGTTCGAAGGAACGAACGGAAAAGCGCCGTTCACGTTTGAAGTTTCTAACTCATCGGTCGCTTCGATCACGGCTGAAGGTATTTTGACGGCGAACAACGCCGGCGAAACGAACGTCACTGTGAAGGACGCAAGCGGTCAGACAGCAACTTCGCTCACGATCCTCGTCGACACGAAGTCGAACGGTGGTGGCGGCGGCGGAGGCGGCGGTGGTGGCGGAAGCCCCGGCGACTGCCCGCTCGGCGACCAAGCCCTCTGCGATTCGCTCTGCCAAATCCAACCCACTCTCCCGTTCTGTAAACAGTAACCGGCACGGCCGGAGGGCCGGGGGTCCGGGGGTACGCCGTACCGCATGCGGTACGGCGTACCTTCTGCTTGCCACGCTGCGGCTGGCGTTCGGAAGTTCGACAGGGGTGTCTCCCCTAAACCCGCTAAATCTCGTGTTCTTTTTACGGCTCGAAGCTTGCTCTTCTGATCGACCGGCCCGCCCTCGAACGTTGTTTCATCCGGGCCAAGGTTGAAGAAGATGAAGACCCAAGTCCTCACGTTCCTGTCTCTTGCGGCATTCGCGCTTCCGCTCAAAGCGGAAACTCTCATTTGCAGTTCGCAGAATAAATCGGCGTTGTTTCGCATCCAATACGACTCCACGGATCTCGGAACGTTGCAGATCGTGAGCGCGCAGGCGAAGGTCGCACTGATGAAGAAGAGCGACACTCGGCACCGCAAGTACTACGGTAAGGGGCGGCCGCCGCGAGTGCAGGCGATCATTCCGTATCACGGTGCCGTCGAAGTTCGTGCGCGTGGTGGAATCATGGGAAAGGGCGGAAGCCTTCTCTTTCCGGTCGAATCGATGACGTCACCCGCGCGTCACTCGATGCACGTTACGTATCTTCAGCCGAGAACCAACGAACCCAGCTTGAAGATCGATTTGTTGTGCAGAAAATTTGACTAATGTCGCCGCGCTTCCGCGAAAACCAAGTGCGCATTGCAATCCCTGAAACTGAGGTATAAAAAGTTTTGCCCTTTTCAGGAGGCCTGAGCTGATGAACAAGCACGTCTTATTTGAAAAGCTGATCGCGAAACTTGAGAGCGAGCGCAGCCAATTGGCTGAAGCGGCCCTTCATACATATGAAGCCGCAACTCACGAGGAGAGCGAGCCGGAAGATCAGTACGATACGCGCGGACTCGAGGCTTCTTATTTAGCCGGCGCACAAGCCAAGCGCGTCGCGGCGGTTGAGCAGATGATCAACACGATCCGCCAGCTCGGAGTTAAAGAATTCGGCGAGGAAGACTCCATCAGTTCAACGGCATTGGTTGAGCTCGACCACGAAGGTAAGAGCAGTTACTGCCTCCTTTTGCCGCAAGGCGGGGGCCTCGCGATTGATCATGATGGCCACCACATCCAGGTCATCACTCCGCAATCTCCTTTGGGCGAAGCTATCTTGGGGCGCCAGGTGGGTGATGTTGCCTCAGTCGACGTCGGCAAAGAGACTCACGAGTACGAGATCGTCTCGGTTTCTTAATTTCGTATCAAAAGCCACACTTGCTTGAACTTCCGAGCTCGCCTCAGAATGAGGGGAAGGAGGTTCTCGCATGGGTTTGCTAGATCGTTCGCTGATTCGTGGGGCATTGGCCGGAGCCATCGCAACGATTCCGATGACGTGGGCAATGACCCGCAGCCGAGAATATCTGCATTCGCAACGACCGAACGACGAGCTTCGAGCGAACGTGAGGTACAAAGCCGGTTACCCGCTCGATGTCGATTCCCAACGCTTAACGACTTACGTGTCGCGATTCGCTGCCGGGGCGGTGGCGGGAGTGGTGTACTCGCTCCTCTTTAGCCGAATACAAAGGCTCAATCCGGAGGCTCGGGGGCCCGTATTTGGTTTAAGCCTTTGGGGATTGGGAGCGTTCCGCAGAGCGAATTCAAAGCCATCCATCGCGGCGCACGTCCTTTGGGGTTTCTCGATTCATCGTCTCTTGCAGAGACCGACGCAGGAATGGTTCTCCGAGGCGGCGATGGGAATGAAGCCGCGGCAGAAAGCAGCGAAGCTCGCTCACTCACTCGTTTTTCAGTGAGCTTTTGTTTTAAGTCTTTCACGGAGATCGTCGAGCCAGAGCTGCATACGCTGGTAGTGCGAGCCCTTCCAAAACGCTTTTCCGCAATTTGGGCAGAGAAAGAACTCGTTATATGTCGCATGCGCCACGGGTGGGACGATGTTCACGACTTCCTCTTTGGCGACCGGCTGGAGTAAACAATTACACTCGAGACAGCGCGTGATGGGTCGTGCGATCGGCCAGAGGTCATAGCGCCTCACGATCGTGAGGATTTGGTCGCGAGGATTGTCGCTCCTGAGCCAATATCCGTGAACAACGAGTGATCTCTTAAGGAGACCGATGTCTCGGGTGAGAAGAATTCTTTTTTCCGCATTCGAGATCCGCGCGAGATCGGCGTCGTTCAAGCGCGAATCGATTTTCGTATCGAAGCCAAGTAACAGGAGCGCGCTCGCGAGCTTTCCCGAATTCTCATCGACCAGAAACTTGATGTCAGAGAGCGGCTCAGGCCTGACATAAGAGGGGTGAAGGTGCACCGCTGGGTGTTCGCGCGAATAAACTTGAATTTGGTCGCCGTCATTGGTTTCGGCATCGAACCCACGAGAAGTTCCATTGACGAGAAGGAGATCGACCTCCGGGTGCGGGATACCTGAGCTCTCGATGGCGTCCTTAGCGGTTTGCGAAGTGTCGAAGAAAAAACTCTTTCGGCAAACGCGCGTGTCGTGAGGCTCACTCTCGACGTGATCAATGAAATCGCAGAGTGAGCCGTAGGCTTCGACTGTAACGCTTTTTCTTCGTCGTTCGGAAGTCATCTCGTGAGTGTCATCCGCAATTGGGCGCGAAGAGATAACTTGCGGTCGCAGACCAAAAGGCACTCGCGCAAACACCGAGCTGCGCGCCCGTTTCAGAATGGCAGGCATCATGGTTAAGGCACTCTTGCGTGTACTGCTTCGACCGCCATTGAGGAATCGCCTGGCCGCAGCCGAAACCGCACCGGCCACGGCAACCACTCTCGGGATCTCCGACAATCCAAGTTGAAGATCGGGTGGAGCGAGCCGAGTCCCTCAGAGTGTACGTCGCAACTCGCGGATGGCCGATGAATTCACAGATCATGGTCCAGCGTCTGCTAAAATCAGCCTGCCATCTTGCGCCTTGAGTTTGCGCGTCGAAATTTTCAAGGGCCGTGTCGGGAGCCAAGAAGTTCGCCAGGAGATCGACGAACGACGAAGCACTCGAACGCGCGAATCTTGGGCTCGACGTCGCGAGCAGTAAGCGAAGTGATTCTTGTTCTTCGATGGTCAGCCGACCCTCTCCTTCAGAAATCCAAACTCGCTTCCAGAGAGGACTCTTGCTCCCGAAGAGGGCGTTGAACACCGTTGGCTTTTGCCGTCGGGCGCGGCCCGCTACGGTCACGCGGGCCCAGACTTCCTGCGAAGTCAGCGCGCATTCCTCGACGAGTATGCCGCCTCGCTGAGCGACCGGCTCGCAGGCGTTCGCGCGAGCGAGCGTTACGATGTTGATGAGAAGAGCTGCGAAGATGAAAGTGCGAAATTTTTCTTTCATGACGAAGAGCAAACCGGTTCAGAATTCCTCCGTCAAGATGGAGCCCGAAGTTTACGTCCGGCCGATGCGTGGCGCTACTAGGTAAAGACTTCCGGTCGGCTACGAGTTTTTGCAGGGCTCATAGTCCTCTATTTCAACGTGGGGGAAATCACCTGGACTCACCCTTGCAAACTCATCCGCCATTAGGATTCCTGAATGATGGCGAAGATTTTCACATTTAAGCGAGGGGCCCCGGCTTTACTCGCAATCTTCACGTTCGCGGCCGTGGCTGGTGGCCTCGGCGGTTGCAGCTATTTTCTCGGATCCAAGGCCAAAACACTCAACATCGAATTCAAGCAAAATACGGAAGAATGTCTCAGTCACTTCAAGGAGAACGTGACTCTCTGGGCGCGTACGGGCGAGCCTCGCATGGGGCCGCAGATCGACTGCCTCGTTCGTGGAATGGATCAATTCTCCGAACAGACCGTCGGTCGAAGCGGCGAGGGCTGGTCGCGATCGGAACTTTCCGGATTTTTTGATGTCTATTTTCCATCGAAATCGGGGGCGAGCGCCTCGGAGTGGGTGGAAGAAATCCTTAAGATCAAACAATCTTGGTTTGGTGGCTATCCGGATCGTCTCACGCGCGGCGAGCTGAATCGGGTTAAAGAATTCCTGCTCCGCCTTCGTCCCCATTTAGATGATCTTTCGCCTTATACAGGAGCCCTCTTCTTCTCCGCCGATGGCCTTGAAGCAGAAGCCGCGATCCGTGCGAGTGAAAGTCTCGCGAAGATCGGCGACGTGCTGGCGTCAGAGATGAGGAATTCCGATTTTAGAAGGCCGGCGTACGATGTCGACTCCATCCTGAACCTTCTCTTGAAGCTGGGCATGTTGAAGAACAAGGAAGCCAGGCTCCTCGCATTCGCGGAAGCCGCGAAAGGCATTCTCGTCGGCGGTTCGGCGCGGTTTATCGTATCTTCGGAATGGCCAACGTTCTTCACGTCCGTCACCCGCGCATGGGGCATCGCGATTCGCGCGAAGTTTATCGCGATGTCGAACGATCAGTGGCTTGAAAGCGAAATCGATGCCACGGAGTCTTTGGCAAACGATGCGCTGGATCTCCTGATGTCAATGGTCGCCGTCCATAGCCTGCGATCGAACGGAATTCCGGTCGAAAGGATCTACGCCGTCATCGATGCGATGGCCGATGAAAAATCAAAAGAGATTTACTGGGGCCTTCGCGCGCCGACCGTAAAGGATTTGGTTCCCAAGGTTTTGGGTAAGATCCTTCACGGGAACACCAAGTCGGATCGCGATCAAAGGGCGAAGTTCCTCGGTTCCTCGCAGATTCATTTGCTCAGGAGAGGTCTCCAGGACTGGTTCGCCGGTCAGCGAGAGATTCTGCACGTCTTCGGCGAACGTAAGCTCCTTCCCGTCGCGGAAGTGAAAGCCTCGTTCCAAGACGGAAAGACTTCCGGTCCGCGGGCTGAGATCGCACACCTGCTGACCCATGGACGCGTCCTCGTTCGTGATCCCCGGGCTCGCCTCTGGATCATGCCAGAGACCAAACTGCCCGAGATTTCTCTTCGCGGAATGACGTTGATTAATGCGCTTCGTTCTGCGGTGTCGCTCATCTTTCGGGGTTATACCCATGACCCTCGCCCGCAAACGCTGCGTTTCCCCTCGCTAACGAAAGCGGAGATCGTAGAGATTTATTGGGATATCCGCGAACTCGGACTCGACTTAAATCTCATCGACGTGCGCAGTACGGCTGCGGGTGCGCGAACGTTTTTGGAGAGCAGCATCTTTACTTCGGCATCTACCGGGCGTCCACGGGTCAGTACCCACGAAATCATCGAATGGTTTCACGTCGCCTTGGGTGGGAGCTTCATCGCCGATGATGTCTACGACTCCTGGCTCATGGACGAAGAGTGCCAAGCCGTACCGCTGCAAACTGACGTCTTTAAGAAGCCGAAAATCACGGCGGAATGCTTCCGAGATAAATTTTGGTCCAACTTCTCAAGCTACGTCGAAAATCTTCCCGGGCTCGTCGCCTGGTACGAGGGAGCTCCTGAAGAAACAAAGGCGGAGTTTCGCGAGGCGCTCGAGAGCGCGGGACGAGCGAAGGGTTTTGATTCGACCCGGCCCGTGGACTCATCCGAGCTCCGCTCGATGGTGCCGATTCTTCATTACACAGAAAACGTCATCATGAACCATGATCTGAATGGCGACGGCCTCCTCGATACGGATGAGGTTTGGATGGCTTTTCCAACATTTAGAGGGCTGCTTCAAGAGATGGGCGCGGGTCACGCCGACACCGAAGCGATGCAAAAGACGATCTTCTCGTATCTTCTGACGTTCGGCGTCCCACCAAGTTCAAGTTGGTTGGATCTCGCAAGTGTCGGCGTGTGGACCGTGGGTCGGTTTCTCTGGCGTGAAAGCGCGGACCGATTGAAGATCCTTAAACTCATCGGTGCATTCACGATCGCGAATCGACAGAAGAAACAGATGGCGCTCTTAAAACACGTGAAGGCGCAAAAAGACGTTTTGAGAACTCAGCTCTCATCGAGCGATCCGGATGCGGTGAATCGCCTGAGTGACTTCTTCGGTTGTGGCAAGATCGCGAATCCCGACTTCACCGCCGTGGTTCGTGAAGCCGCCGAAAATTCTGATGCGTTTGATCCCGCCGCATTTGTAACGCAGGTCAAAAACGCCCTCGAGAATCAGCGTCGCTTTGACTTGGTTTGCGAGCCTTTCTAATCTCCGCCTCAAACCTTCGAGGAGATTTGGATGGCTTTGAGCTATTTTGATATTACCGTTCCGCAGTTCATTAAAGTCCTGGGCAACATGCTCACTTGGTTCGACAAGGCAAGAGTGCACGCCGAAACCAAAAGATACGATACGAAGAACCTCATGAACGCGCGGCTGGCTCCGGATCAGCTGCATTTTATCCGACAGGTCCAGATCGCGACTGATGTTGCCAAGGGTATCGGAGCGAGGCTCACGGGTCAGGAGCCTCCGAAGTACGAGGATAACGAACAAACGCTAGAAGAACTCACCGCGCGTGTGAAGAAGACGATCGACTTTCTCAAGACGCTCAAGCCAGAGTCGTTCGCAGAAGCCGAACAACGCTCAATCGCGATCAACTTCATGCCGGGAAAATCTTTACCCGCGCGAGAGATGACTCTTCAGATGGCGGTTCCAAACTTCTATTTTCACTCGACGACGACGTACGCGATTCTCCGCCACAACGGGATCGACCTCGGCAAAAAGGATTTCTTGGGGGAACTCAACTATCGTGAGTTGTGAGAAGAAACCCGCGCCTCGTTTGGAGCGCGGGCTTATTTGAGGCGAGATCAGACGGGTGCCGTCTCGTAGTGGCTGACGGAGTCGAGCTGCTCACGAGTGAGGGGTTTGCGCAGGTTCGCGAGTGAACCGAGCGCACCACCGCCGATTGCCGCCGCCGTTCCGAGGAACAGGGTTGCAAAGAGTGTCCAGCCAGTTGCCTGGAGGGCGCCGGCCGCTGTCTCTCGAGCTTGCACGGTCGCTTGTTCGACTTGCGTGCGAAGTTCCGTGATTCGGCGGTCCGCCTCGGTCGGAGAAATCCCGGCTTGAGCAGCTAGATAGTTCTTTGCACCTTCCGTGTCACCGCTCAGCATGCGGGTAGCAATTCCGTTGAGGACCGTTTGCGGTTCCGAACGAAGATTCAGATCGCCCAGCTGACTTTGAACGATCTTGTTAACCGTCGGATTGTCGGCCGCTTGGTTCGCGACTCCGCTGACGGCGGAGGCGGCACCCCCGATTGCGTTTCCGGTCATTCGACCTGCCCAGCCGATCGCGGCGAACGATTGCCAGAGGAAGAGACCGAAGAACAACGCCGCGATCACGAGGCCCTGCGCCGAACCGATCCGGTTCGTGTGGAACGTCGAAATTCTGGCGGCGAAGTAGCTACCTGCAAAGAGCGAGATCAAAGCCGAGACGAGGAACCATACGCCCGTAAAGATACCTGCGTTCTGGGCGCTCGTTCCGTCGCTCAGGCCGACTCCACCCATCGCCATGCCGAGTGAAAGCAGAATCGCCATCGTGAGGAACGAGATCAGTAGTCCGGCAACGACCGCGCGCCAGCTGACAAGCGCGTGCATGTGGGCTACGTCTGATTCGAGTGGATGCGTGCGTGAACTTGTTTTTGAATGAATTGAAACTTCAGCCATGATGGCCTCCCTGATTAAAAGTTAAGTGCCGCGCGGATGCCGAGAACCGACGGCGTGTTGCCATCGATCTGTGTCGTCAATACCGCGTAATGTGCGTTGATATCCCAGTTGAGTTGACGTGCGGCGAATTTGAAACCCGCGCCCGCGCCTACGGTGACACCGTCACCTGTCGCATTTGTCTCGGCATTGCGAGCGAAACCGTAACCCAGATCACCGATCAGGTACGGTTGAGCGTCGCCAAACGTCGGGAAGTTCTGCGGATAAACTTCGGCGGCGGCGCCGAGGTTGATCATTTGTGCGGAGTCAGCGCCGGTTCCGAAGTTGAAGTCGCCGAAGCCCTTCGCCGTCAACTGCTCGCTAATGTTGTAGTTATACGAAGCATTGATGTTGTACATGATGTTGTCTGAATCAAGGCCGATCGCAAACGCCGGTCCGAAACCCACTTGGAAGAAGCCGGGGATACCGCTTGCGATTTTCGGGCTCGAAGCACGAACATCGCCCGCCGCAACGCCCGCATCTTGCGAAGTGCTGTCGAGAGAAGAGCCGCTGCTCATTCCGCTTCCGGTCCCACTCGTGTCGGCGGCCATATCGGTCATCGTTGTGTCGTCATCCATGAGGCTCCCGGTTGTCGGCGCCATGTCCGCCATCTCGTCGCTCATGCCGGAATCAGTTGTCACGTTGGATGAAGCCGCGGGTTGGCTGTGAATCGTGCGTGTGTCGGAGGTATCAGCCGAGAGTCCGCTGCTGGCAGTCGTCGAATCACTCGCAACCGATTGTTCAGCGGATGCGGGATGACGGCTTCCCCCTGCGTTGGCCTGAGTGACGTAGGTGTCACTCTGAAGCGCAGTTTGGGTGACCGACTGCGCATTCGCGCTGGATGAGGCCATGTCGACGGGCTGCTCGGCGACCGCAATCAGATCGCCGTCTTTTGTTTTTTCGATGCGAAGAATCTGACCTTCTTCACGGCGAACGACCGCAGGTTGCAAAACGAAGTCAGCTTCGGATTCGCTTTGGACGAGAGTGTGCTCGGGCATGTTCTCGACGGACCGACGAACCATGCCAGTGATTTTTTCCTGATCGGCGCGCGCAAGATCGGCGCCTCGGGCCGTCGCGACGAAAACATTCGCCGCGAGCGCGGATTGCCCCACCATGAGAGCAACTGAGAACACGGGAAGCGCGAGTGCTTTTTTCATGAGATATCCTCCTTGGATTCGTTGGCTTAAAAGCGCTTGGAACTTGACTCCTCAGGAAGCAGAGTCCGACCCCGTCGTTTGAAATACCAGCGAATTAGGGGAAGGTGACGCTAGCTAAACAAGCACCTACAACATTGTTTGGTTTTCCACGCTACGTGAAACACAAGCGCACTCGGTGGCAAATTGCCACGGGTCTAGGCCGCCTAGGTGGAGTTCGTAAGGCTCAACCTGTATAAATAAAAATGATTTTGATCCCGGCGGAACCCGAGT
>SXGU01151858.1_pt1 | contig 12309 bp, 6 predicted proteins | sample 3174531 | NCBI WGS metagenome assembly SXGU01 (sample SAMN11356863, study PRJNA531348) | freshwater metagenome | isolation source: freshwater sample F1-140 | place: China: Fuxian Lake, Yuxi | collected 2017-12-25 | reverse complement strand
TGCCGCACATGTTTGTCGTGGTGTTTGTCATCATGCTGCCGATCTCCCTCAGCACCAACGATCCCGTCAAGGGTTGGGAAGCCGGTTTGGCCTGGGTATTCATTCAAAGTTTTGTGCTGATGCTGGGCGGTTTTATCGCACCCTATATCCGTAAGGTGACCCCTCGCGCCGCGCTGTTAGGCACACTAGCCGGGGTTTCCATCGCCTTTATATCGTTACGGCCCGCACTGGAAATGTTCATGACGCCGGTGGTCGGCGTGGTCTGCTTCGCGATTATTTTGGCCAGCTGGTTCGGCGGTGTGCGCTATTTCAAGGGCATTCCGGCGGGATTAGTCGCGATTGCTGCAGGCACCGTGATTGCCTGGGGTTCTACCGCGATGGGTTTGAATTACGGCGGCATGAGCCTTGATTCGGTTGCCGCATCATTCGCCAACTTTGGTTTCTCCTTGCCGATTCCGGCGATAGGCCATGTTTTTTCCGGCTTTGAATTTCTGGGCGTGATCCTGGTGACGGCGATTCCATTCGGTATTTACGATTTGGTTGAAGCCATGGATAACGTGGAAAGCGCAGCCGCCGGTGGTGACAGTTACCCGACCACGCGCGTACTCAGCGCCGACGGCGTGGTGAGCCTGATCGGTTGCTTGATGGGCAACCCGTTTATCAACGCCGTATACATCGGCCATCGCGGCTGGAAATCCATGTGTGGACGCATCGGTTACTCAGCCGCTACCGGTGCAACCGTGTTGGTGCTGTCCTGGCTGGGCATTATTGCGCTGATGGCGTCGCTGATACCGGTCGTCGCGATTTCACCTATTCTCTTGTACATCGGTATGCTGATCGGTGCGCAAGCCTTCCAGGAAACGCCCAAAAGCCATGCCCCGGCCATCATACTAGCCATGATGCCGAATCTTGCCGCGTGGGGAAAACTGCAAATTGATAACGCGCTGGGCGCAGCAGGCACCAGCGCCGCCAACATCGGGCTCGATAAACTGGGACAGTCAGGCGTGCTATATCACGGCCTCGAAGTGCTTGGCGGCGGCGCCATTCTCGGCGGCCTGATGCTGGGCGCAATAGCCGCTTTTATTATTGAGCGGGAATTGGTTAAGGCTGCCATGTTCGCTTTTGCCGCGTCGGCTTGTACCTTTGTCGGCCTGATGCATGGCGAAGCCATCGGCTTCGCGCAGTCATTGCCGGTGGCCTTCAGCTACTTTGGCGTAGCCTGCACCCTTCTGGTGTCGGCAAAATACGCCGAAGTCACCAAGGCGGTATCGGAGGAGAACACAATGGCGTCAGGTAATCTCATTGAAAAGGCTCAGGAAGCGTAACAGGAATCGTGCAGAAGTAAGGTCCATATAACCGACCCCTTTGATAACTCGCAAGGGGTCGAGTCCTTTGATACGCCGGTGGTGCGTTGGGATCGCTATCCTGGATGAGATGAGTTCCCGTCCAGCAAACAAAGACTCATTATCCTGCCGGCACCCCGCACACTTTCAATCAGCCAATAAGGTGGCAGAATGCAACAATTTATAAAAAGCGAACCCTATCCCTTCCCTTATAACGGTGACTTAAGGCCGGAAAACACCTGCCTGATCATTATCGACATGCAATTTGATTTCTGCGGCGAAGGCGGCTATGTCGATAAGATGGGTTACGATATTTCCTTGACGAGAGCACCCATTGAACCGATAAGCCAGGTTCTGGAAGCTTGTCGCAACAAGGGTTTCCACATCATTCATACCCGCGAAGGGCATAGGCCGGATCTGTCCGACCTGCCGGACAACAAGCGTTGGCGCAGTCGGCAGATAGGCGCAGGCATCGGCGATATCGGACCTTGCGGGCGCATCCTAGTACGCGGCGAACCCGTCTGGGAGATCATTCCCGAACTGGCCCCATTGCCGGGCGAGCCCATTATCGACAAACCGGGCAAGGGTTCTTTTTACGCCACAGACCTGGATTTGCTGCTGCATAATCGCGGCATCGACAATATTATCCTGACCGGTATTACCACCGATGTTTGCGTCCACACCACAATGCGCGATGCCAATGACCGTGGCTATGAATGCGTGTTGCTGGCCGACTGCTGCGCTGCGACCGATGTCGGCAATCATCAGGCCGCCCTGCACATGATCAAGATGCAAGGCGGCGTATTCGGTGCGGTATCGGATTCTGCAAGCTTCATTGCGGCTATTTCATGAACCGGCCGCTCATTAACCATTTATCGCCTTAAACCATAGGGAAGCGCTTTGAATATATCGAACAAGAATACGTCGATTAACTTGTTGTCCCTGGATCTGTTTGCCTTGAGGGATGCCTATCTGAACCGTACCGTCACGGTCTCGGAAGTGATCGGTCAAGTCCTGGTTCAAGCCGGGAATTTTAAAGATCGCAATATCTGGATCAGCCTGCAAGCCCCGGAAACACTGATGGCGGAAGCCGTCAAACTGGAGCAGCGGGACCCGGCGCAATTACCGCTGTACGGCATTCCTTTCGCCGTCAAGGACAACATAGATTTCGCCGGCCTGCCGACCACTGCGGCTTGCCCCGACTTCAGCTACCTGCCCGCACAAACGGCCTTCGCCGTGCAGCGCCTCATCGATGCCGGTGCGGTGTTGATCGGCAAGACCAATATGGACCAATTCGCCACGGGGCTTAACGGAACGCGCTCGCCGGAACCTTACGGCATCTGCAAGAACTCGCTGAATCCAGATTACATCGCCGGTGGTTCCAGCTCAGGCTCGGCGGTTGCCGTAGCGCTCAATATCGTCAGCTTTTCGCTCGGAACCGACACCGCCGGTTCCGGGCGCATACCTGCGGCTTTCAATAATATTGTCGGTGTAAAACCGACGCGGGGCTTGATCAGTTGCGCCGGTGTGGTGCCGGCATGCAAAAGCCTGGATTGTGTCTCGATATTCAGCCGCTCGGCGGCGGAAGCGGAATACTTGTTGGACATACTGGCCCTATTTGACCCCAACGACAGCTACGCCCGCGATCCACGACCGTTATTCCCGGCGCTCAACAAAGAAGACAAGCTGCGTTTTGGCGTGCCGAAACCGGAACAGTTAAACTTTTTCGGTGACGAACAAGGCTCCGCTTTGTTCAGTCAGGCGATTAGCACGCTGCAAAGCATCGGTGAAGTGGTGGAAATCGATTTCCAACCCTTCCTGGAAGCGGCGCTTTTACTCTACGGCGGCCCCTGGGTTGCCGAACGCTACGCCGGCATTAGAGACTATATCGAAGCCCGACCGGAGCAACTGCATCCCGTTATCCGTCAGGTGCTGTCGACTGCACAAGACAAAAGCGCGGTTGATGCGTTCGCCGCCTTGCACCGTTTGCAACAACTGAAACGCGAAACCCATGCCGTGCTGCAAGGCCTGTCGTGCATCGTCACGCCGACTGCACCGCGTATTTACCGCATCGACGAAGTGCTCGCCGACCCCGTGAACCTGAACAGCAATCTCGGTTATTACACCAATTTCATGAATTTGCTCGACCTGTGCGCTGTAGCGATACCGTCAGGCTTTTACGCCACCGGCCTGCCCTTCGGCATCACGTTATTCAGCACAGCATTATCCGACAACCGCTTGCTCGGCTATGCCAAACATTTTGAGGCGCTACAACGGAACGCAGCCGGGCGGATAGTAGAAAGTGACGGTGATTTACCGGCCCCGGCAACTGCCTCAAGCGGATACCGGCGTATCGCCGTGTGCGGTGCGCACATGCACGGCTTACCGTTAAACCGCCAGTTGCTTGATCTCGGTGCGCGTTTTTACGCAACCGCCCGCACCTCCGCCAATTACCGGCTCTATGCCCTGGCGATTGCCCCGCCTGAACGTCCGGGCCTGATAAGGGATGAAGAACACGGACAAAATATCGAGTTGGAACTGTGGGAGTTGCCCAAGGCGCATTGGGGTGATTTTATCGGCCTAATCAAGAGCCCTCTTTGTCTGGGGTCTGTGGAACTTGAGAACGGTCAATGGGAATACGGTTTTTTGTCTGAATATTACCCGATCGGAAAATCGCTTGAAATAACCGGCTTCGGCGGATGGCGAAATTATCTGCAAGCCAAATCGGCAGCCGGCGGCTAGATGAGCGAGAGGAAGCTTTCTTAACTCAAAGGCAGAATGTAGGCCGGAATAAGCACGCCCGGCGTCAGCAAGGGCGTGTGTTTCCGGCATTTCGGGGATTCGAAGTGCCGGAAACGCCTGTCCTGCGCTAATGCGCAGACAGTCTTATTCCGGCCTACGTCGAGTTGTGTATAACGATGAGCGCCGGAGCGGGGGAACTATATGAGCTTGCGAAGATTATTTTTTGCCTGTTACCTTACTTCATTAAAATACTTCGGGCTTGCCGAAAACGGGCCATTTAAAACAACCGGGGGCACGAACCGCTTGCTTGCATTGAGGTTCTAGTCGGCGACAAACTGCACCGGTTTATGCCAGTGCGCCAGGACCATACAGCCCTCTTCACTCGTGATGCTGTGCCGGGAGCCCTGCGGATTATAAATGTAACTGCCCGCCGTATAGAGACCTCTTTCATCGCGCTGGGAGCCTGACAGCACATAAATATGCTCGTCGCCGGTATGTAAATGAAGGGAAACCGAAGCGCCCGGCTGGTAACGTATCAACCCGACATGGTAATCGCTGTCCGTGTCCTGAAACAGGATGCGCAGCATCACGCCCTCGCTGAGTTGCCGCCAACCGGAGTCCGGGTTTTGAATCATTTCGGGAGACAAGGAAAATGGGGTATGCTGAATTGACGGACTCATGACTGCCTCGAACGAAAGTTTAAAAATGAATCGTTGTAACGACTCAGCGCGTTACCAAGCGCTGGACTGGGAACACTGTTAAATAGTTGCTATATAATAGCCTATCAAGCACCGTGATAAACAACACTTTACCGGGAACCTGACAGTAGGCGCCTTTTAATAAATATCAAAGCATAAATATCAAAGCGCAATTATTTATCCGCTCTCTAACAATGGTTGTGTCGCGTGTTCGGCCGGTTGAATCCGATACGCATCATGCACATTCCTAATGCACATTTAACTTAACGGCAGTGCCTACACAGGAGGCGCATATCCATCAAAGCATCTCAAAAACCCGTCACGACTATAATGCCTGGGTGGCGAACGAATCCATGGAAGACTATGCCTTGCGTTTTGCGCCGCGCACTTTCCGCAAGTGGTCGGAATTCCAGGTCGCCAACACGGCATTCGGCTCGACGTCTTTTTTGGTTTTGGAAGCCATTGGCGGATTTCTTTCCATCAATTACGGCTTTACCAATGCTTTTTGGGCGATTTTGGCCGTTGGCCTGATTATTTTCATCACCAGCTTCCCAATCAGCTATTATGCCGCCCGCCATAACATCGATATCGATTTGCTAACACGCAGCGCCGGTTTCGGTTATATCGGTTCAACGGTTACTTCATTAATTTATGCGTCTTTTACTTTTACACTGTTTGCGCTCGAAGCCTCTATCATGTCCCTGGCTATCGAGCTGTATTTCCACATCCCCCTGGCTATAGCGCATATTATCAGCGCGGTGACTGTCATTCCTATGGTCACTTTCGGGATTACCACGATCAGTCGCATGCAATTATGGACACAACCGGTGTGGCTGGTTTTATTGATTACCCCCTATATTGCAGTATTCACCCACGAACCGGAGCCGATAGCGACGCTGCAATCCTATTTCCGGCTGGCAGGCAGCGGCCAGGGCTTTAACTGGCTGATGTTCGGCAGCGCCACCACCATCGCATTTTCAATGGTGGCGCAAATCGGCGAACAAGTGGACTTTTTGCGTTTTATGCCGGAACTGACCGCGAAAAACCGGCTGCGCTGGTGGCTGGCGACCATTACCGCCGGTCCCGGATGGATCTTGTTCGGCATGATCAGGCAGCTGGGCGGCGCCTTGCTCGCTCATCTTGCCGTCCGGCACGGTATACCGCCGCTGCATGCGCATGAACCGACGCAAATGTACTTGGTGGCTTACGGTGAATTATTCGACAATACCGAGACGGCATTGGCGGTCACATGCCTTTTTGTCGTGATTTCCCAAATAAAGATCAATGTCACCAACGCCTATGCGGGGTCCTTGGCCTGGTCAAACTTTTTTTCGCGCCTGACCCACAGCCATCCGGGCCGGGTGGTCTGGTTAGTCTTTAATGTCTCCATCGCCCTTTTACTGATGGAATTCGGCGTATTCGGCGCTTTGGAAAAAGTCCTGGGCTTATTTTCCAATATATCGATAGCCTGGATCAGTGCCGTTGCCGCCGAATTATTGATCAACAAACCCTTAGGGCTAAGCCCTCCGGTGATTGAATTTAAGCGCGCTTACCTGCCCGACCTCAATCCGGTCGGCACGCTGTCCACACTGTGCGCATCAATCGTTTCGATAGCGGCTTATCTGGGCTTGTTCGGTATCCATGCCCAGGCCTTTTCAGCATTTATAGCGTTAAGCTTGGCCTTTCTGCTCGTTCCTTGCGTTGCCTTGCTGTACGGCCGTGAGCGTTATCTTGTCCGCGACAGCGGTCTTCATAATCAAGCGCAACTCAGCCGTTGCAGCATTTGCGAAAATACTTTCGAACGGGAAGATATGGCTTATTGCCCGGTTTATGAGAGTAGTATCTGCTCGCTTTGCTGTACGCTGGACTCCAGTTGTATGGACGCCTGCAAACCGGGTATGCGCCTGGATGACTACCTGCTGAGCTTTGCCGACTCCTGTTTTCCCGGCTGGTTAAATCTGAACGTCAGGCTGCGCCTGATACGATTTAGCCTGTTATTTTTGTTTCTGACCATCTTAACCAGCGTATTTGTCGGCATCATTTATTACCAGGATTTATTGACCGCCGAGCGGTCCCCTTATGCATTTAAGCTGTTACTGGAAAATTTTGCCAAAGTGTATGCGTCATTGCTGGTATTCATCGGTCTGTGTACCTGGTGGCTAATCCTGAACGACGAAAGCCGACGCGTCGCCCATGAGGAAATTGCCAAGCAAACACAACGTTTGTTGATGGAAATTGCCGAACATGAAAAGACCGATGTCAAATTACAGCAAGCCATCAAAATGGCGGATCGCGCCAACAGTGCAAAAAGCCGTTTCCTCAGCAGCATGAGCCACGAAATACGCACGCCGTTAAACAGCATTATCGGCTACGCTTACATTCTGCAACAAGATCCGGCTATCCCGCCGCATAGACGGCAGGCCGTCGATATTGTCAAGCGTAGCGGCGAACATTTGTCCGCATTGATTGAAGACATCCTGGATATTGCCCGTATCGAAGCGCGCAAATTTGAACTTCGCCAGGAGCCCATTGATTTCCAGCCCTTTATTGAACATCTGGTGAGCATTTTCAAGCCCCAGGCTGAAGCGAAGGGCTTGTCTTTTTATTGTCAAATAGTCAACACGCTCCCGAAACGGGTTCGCGGTGATGAAAAACGGGTAGGACAAATTCTGATTAACCTGCTCGGCAATGCAATCAAATTTACCTCGACGGGCGAAATCCTGTTTCGTATCGGTTACAGTTGCGGCGTCACCACGTTTCAGGTCATCGATACCGGCCCCGGCATCCATAAAGACCAGTTGCAAAACATATTCCAGCCCTTCACACAATTACCGAATGAGACGCTATGCTCGGGTAGCGGCCTGGGGCTGACCATTAGCAAAATCCTCTGCGAAATCATGGGCGGTGAACTGGCTGTAAGCAGCGACCAGAATAAGGGCTCCACGTTTACCGTGCGGCTATTGCTGCCCAATCCGGGCGGAGAACAGCAAGTCATTCAAGAAGACGACATCATCGGCTATCAGGGTCAATGTCGCAAAATTCTTATTGTCGATGATCAACCGGAACATCGACACTTGGTTATATCTATTCTGGAACCCTTGGGTTTTAGTATGTTCGAAGCCGGATGCGGAGAAGAATGCATTGATCAAGTTCAACATAACCCACCGGACCTGATTCTGCTGGATTTATCGATGCCCGGCCTTGATGGCGCAGCCACAGCGAGTCAATTACGCAGCACCGGTTATACCAATCCCATTGTGGTGTTAAGCGCCAACGCCTATCCTTCCGATCGGCTCAATGCGATCAATGCCGGATGCAACGACTTCCTGTCCAAGCCGATACAAGTCAGCGAACTGCTCTGCAAACTTAAACTACATCTGGTTTTGGAATGGCTTTGTCAGGAACAGTACCAGGAAGCGGAAGCGGAAGCCGAACGACGAAGCAATAATCAACTGCCGCCACCGGACACGATTCAGGAATTAACCGCTTATGTTCGCATCGGCGATGTACGGGGACTCAATCAATACCTGAACGAGTTGATTCAGCACAATCCCGAGTATACCGATTTTGCCCGACGCATCATGACACTGGCCGGCGAATTTCGCTTGGTCGAAATCAAAAAAATGCTACAAAGCGCCATCCATACCGAGCTAAACGGCCATGACCAGTAAATTTTCCGATACGCAGCTGTCCTCACATCACGGCATCGTCATGATTGTCGATGATACGCCCGGCAATCTTGCCTTGTTGTCAGACACACTTTCTGAGGCCGGTTACCGGGTGCTCGTCGCCACTGACGGGCTGTCGGCGCTGGAGCAAATTGCTTATCTGAAACCGGATATTATTCTGCTGGACGTTATGATGCCGGGCATCGACGGTTTTGAAACCTGTCGTCGGCTCAAATTGGAACCCGAAACGGCCCGGATTCCGGTGTTATTTATGACGGCCTTAGGCGAACTGGATGACCTGTTGCGCGGTTTCGGCGAAGGTGCCGTTGACTATATCGTCAAACCGATACGCCCGCCCGAGGTGCTGGTCAGAGTGGATGTGCAACTGACTCAGGCCCGAAACCTGCAACGCGCTGAACATGCGCTAAACAATAGCACCTTCTCCGCGCTGGCCATCGATTCATACGGCAACCTCACTTGGCTAACACCGGGCGGCAGCCTGTGGCTGGATGAATTTGTGCAAAAACACGCCTTAAACAGTGACCATAAAACGGGTTCGCCACTGCCGAAACCAATACATGAATGGGTTAAACAACGTATCGGGAATGCCGGCAAATCGGATATGGATTCGTTTGAAAGCTACCGGGCCGGTGTCAGTTTTTCAGCAAAAATAACACCCTGCCAAAATACCGGTGAGTATCTTTTGCTGTTGGAAACCCACTCGGGAGAATGGGATCTTGAAACGGTTAGAAATTCCCTGGGCCTTACCTTTCGGGAGGCGGAAATACTGATGTGGGTTTCCAGGGGAAAGACCAATAAGGAAGTCGGTGTCATTCTGGGTAATAGTCCGCGGACCATCAACAAGCACCTCGAACATATTTTTGAAAAACTGGGTGTCGTTACCCGTGCAGCAGCAGTTTCAATCGTATTGCAACGTACGTCGATTTAATCATTAGCAAGGCTTGCACTGCTTCATCGCAGCGATGACTTGCGCCTACAACACTTGCTTTAATGGCAGTGAGCACAGACCCGGCAGATTTGACAACTCTGCCGGACTCGGTGCCCGTTCCAGCCGCCCGGTTACTTAACTTTAACCAGTTCTTTTCCACCACTGGAAAAATGGCAATTCTCTACAGCAAAGTTATCGCAATCTTTGGATTGTTCGATTTTCGCGCCGTTTGGCCCCAGCTGGATTTTTAATTCGCAGTAAGTGGCTTCGCTTTCAGAGTGTTTTTTCAGCAGCAATTCGTTTTCAGCAGTGCTTTTGGCTTCACCGGAAATTTCGCCAGAACAGGCTGTTTTGCCTGTGTCATTGGCGCCAGGTTCAAACTCCACATCGGCGCTGACAGTAATCTCATCGTTGAGTTTGGTGATTTTCAGGTGACTGACACGGTTGCCGTCACGTAATACATAATGATCGGTAGCGGCGCTTACATTGGCTGAAACCAGCATCGCAATGGTCAGAAACAAAGTTTTTTTCATGGTGTTACCTCTATTTTTTTGGGTTAATTTTAATCAACATGTCTGCATGGGCTACGTCATTGCCGTTCATGTCGCCGTTGGATGTACTTGGCACTCTAAATTATTGTACCTTATTGCCACCGGTTACCCAAAGACCATTGCCTTGCCGGCTTGTATTCATTGCTGCTTATATTCCGACAGCTTCAAATAAAAGTAATGGGATATAATTACACTTCTTATAGAAGCAGAAGCTGATAAAACGTTATTTAAATTCCCCTCTCCCTAGCCCTCTCCCTGATGGAGAGGGGAATTTGTACGGCTTGGTTCACTTCGTTATCTATATCCCAACAGCTGAAACCTGCTCAGCATGACATTCTCTTCAACCCTGAATCCATTATCCGTCTCTTCAATGGCTAATTCTTTAATTTTCTCTCCCACCATTCCGGCGTCCAAAGAGCAATCATTGATTTGGACCGGCCTTAGCGGTTGCGGCGACTCGCTGGCCTTGGCTTCCGCCATTCAAAATGAAAGCCGCCTGTTTGTCATTGTCACGCCGGATAATCAAACCGCCTTGCGCCTTGAGCATGAATTAGCGTTTTTTTTACAGGACGAACACCCTATTCTGCATTTTCCCGATTGGGAAACCCTGCCCTACGATGTCTTTTCGCCGTTGCCGGAAATCACCTCGGAACACTTGAAAACCCTGGCCTTATTGCCGCAAGTCAAACGCGGCGCGCTGGTTGTCTCGGCCACTACGTTAATGTACCGCCTCGCACCGAGAGAACATGTTTTAGCCAACAGCTTCGCCATTAAAGTCGGTGATGATTTCAATCTGGAACTGAACCGGATCAAGCTGGAAAGCGTCGGTTATCAATGTGTGTCGCAAGTCTATCAACATGCCGAGTTTGCCGTCAGGGGCGCGATTATCGACCTGTTTCCGATGGGCAGCAAAGCGCCGTTTCGGATTGAATTGTTTGATGAAGAAATCGAGTCTATCCGCACCTTTGATCCTGAAACACAACGCTCGCTGGAAAAAATTGACCGTATTCAGTTATTTCCGGCGCGGGAATTCCCGTTTACCGATGCCTCCATCAAACATTTTCGCCAGACATTCAGGGAGTGTTTCCCACAGGCGTCGGAAAAGAACAGGTTATATCAGGATGTCAGCAAAGGCATTGCGCCGAGTGGCATTGAATACTACCTGCCGCTGTTTGTAGAACGCACGGCGACCTTGTTCGATTACCTGCCGGCCTCTGCGGTTCTGGTGATGCCGAATGCGTTCAATCAGACGGCGCAGGCTTTTTATAGCGAAGCTGAGGAGCGTTATGAACAAAGAAAGTATGATATTGAAAGACCGCTGCTGAAACCCGAACAGTTATTTTTATCGACCAATGAACTGGCGCAAAAAACTTCTGTATTTGCCCGTATCAGCGTTGACCACGGGGCCAAAGAAACGCACGACCCGTCATCTGCAAGCTGTGATTTCAACTGCCTGCACTTACCCACATTAACTATCGATGCCAAGCTGAACGAACCGGCGCAAAAATTGCGACAGTTTGTCGGCGATTTTACCGGCAAAATTCTTTTCGTCGCCGAATCTGCCGGACGGCGCGAAGGCCTGATCGACAAATTAAGATCCTATAAAATCAGAGTAAAACCGGTTGAAAACTGGCAGGCCTTCCTAAAATCCGAGACTTCGCCCTGCGTGCTGGTCGCGCCGATGGATCATGGTTTATGGTTGGAAGCGGATCAGGACAAAACCCCGGCAATCGCCATCATCACCGAAAGCCTGCTGTCCGGTGAAAAAGTCCAGCAACGGCGCAGACGACGTAAATCCGGGATGCGCGAGCTGGAAAATATCGTCAATAATCTCAATGAACTGACCATAGGCTCGCCGGTCGTGCATCAGGAACACGGTGTCGGTCGCTATTTGGGTTTACAGACCCTGCAGATCGGCGGCATTGATGCCGAATTCCTAACCCTGGAATATGCCCATAACGACAAGCTGTATGTACCCGTTTCATCGTTGCACCTGATCGGCCGCTATACCGGCATGAGTCCCGAGAATGCGCCTTTGCATAAACTGGGCGGTGATCAATGGACCAAGGCGAAGAAAAAAGCGATAGAACGCATCCGCGATGTAGCGGCTGAATTACTGGAAATTCACGCCAAAAGAGCCGTTAAACAAGGTCATGCCTTTGCTATTGAAGATGCGGATTATCAGACGTTTGCAGATGCCTTTCCGTTTGAAGAAACGCCCGACCAGCAGACCGCTATTGAAATGATACTGGAAGACATGGCCAGCCCGCATCCGATGGACCGGGTGGCCCATCGAGATGGAGCTGCGCAAGGCGGGCATCCGCTACCACCTCATCGGCGGGCAGAGCTTCTTCGACC
>SXGU01087683.1_pt1 | contig 12310 bp, 14 predicted proteins | sample 3174531 | NCBI WGS metagenome assembly SXGU01 (sample SAMN11356863, study PRJNA531348) | freshwater metagenome | isolation source: freshwater sample F1-140 | place: China: Fuxian Lake, Yuxi | collected 2017-12-25 | reverse complement strand
CGGCCGAGCCGGCGCCGACGATGATGGTGTCGAAGTTCAAACCTTCCTCGGCGTGGCGACGTGCGTGCCGCCATCCACGTAGAGCACCTGCCCGGTGACCTGCGCCGCGCCGTCGAGCAGCCACGCGATCGCGCCGGCCACGTCGGCCGGCATCGCAACGCTCTTCATCGGCGCGATGCCCTCGTAGGCCGCCTTGATCGTCGGGTAGCGCTCGCCGTAGCCCTGCACCAGCCACGGCGTCTCGACGAAGCCGGGCGCGAGCACGTTGACGCGCACCTCGGGCGCCATCACGCGCGCGAGCGACATCGACAGGGTGTTCAGCGCACCCTTCGACGCGGCGTAGGCCATCGAAGAGCCGGTGCCGAGGAACGACGCCAGCGACGACACGTTGACCACCGCCCCGCGGGTCTTCTTCAGCTCCGGCGCCGCCGCGCGGCACATCTGGAACGGCGCGATGACGTTGGTGGCGTAGATGCGCTGGAAATCCTCCGCCGACAGGCCGTCGAGGTCGCCATGCGGCACGAACTTGGTGGCGCCGGCGTTGTTCACCAGGCCGTCGAGCCGCCCCCACTTGTCGATGGCGGCCTTGACGAGCACGCGGCACTGCGCGTCGTCCGAGACGTCCGCCTTCACCGCGATGGCGTCGCCGCAGGCCCTGGCGACCTTCTCCGCGGCCGGCGCGGTCTTCGAGTAGTTGATGACGACGGCCCAGCCTCGCTTCGATAACTCGAGCGCGGTGGCTTCCCCGATGCCGGACGAGGATCCCGTGACAATCGCGACCTTCTTGCTCATACGGTGGCCACCGCGGCGGCGGGCGATCCGACCGCGCCGGGCAGGCGCAGCGGCGGGGCGGTGAGGAGGAACCGGTTGCGCTTGTGCTCGCGCAGGTAGTTCGCCAGCTCGGTCAGGTACCACATCTCACCAAGGTGGATGCCGTTCTTGAACAGGCAATGCTCGTGCAGCGGCATGATCGCGTGCGGCACCGGCTTGAACGGGCTGGCGGGGATGATCTCCACCGCATAGTTGTCCGAGATCAGCACCGCGGCACCGCTGTCGGTGACCCACTGCAGCAGCTTGTCGTCGCGCCCGTCGAGCCCCGTGCAGGTGTTGTTCACCAGCTCGGGCGTGGGGTTCTTGCGCAGCTCCAGCAGCACGTCGGCAAAGCCCGTGTAGAAGCACGCGAAGTCGCCCTTCTCCACCACCACCTTGTCCGCGTCCATCACGCGCATCAGGTCGTCGTAACCGATGGGCTTGCGCGCGCGGCCGAAGTGCGCGTGCAGGTCGATCATGACGCCGCGGCCCTGCGCGCCGGACTCGGCGAGGTTCTGGATGCCGAGCGCCTCGGCGCGCGCGCCCTCGTACTTCGCCCACGGCTCGCCGCCCTTCTGCTCGGGCGCGGGCCTGACGTCGTCGCCCCCGCGGAAGCCGTTGTAGAACACGATCTCGGGCTTGCCGTCGCCGTCGGCGTCGAACCTGCCGCCGACGTGCGCGAAGCTGTCCCACTGCGTCGAGTACTGCAGCGTCAGCAGCACCACGTCGTCGCAGACCACGTCGGTGATGCCGGGGACGTCGTCGCCCATCGGGTAGCAGAAGTTCTGCTTGCCGGCGCGGATCGTCGCGGCCTGCCGCGGCGGCAGCCGGCGCGGGTTGAGCACGTTGCCGCCGGGATAGTCGAGCGGCAGGGAAAGGCAGAACGCGCGCCCCTCCTTCACCTCCGCGACACCCTGCAGCACCTTCTCGCGCGTCACCCAGTTCATCCGGCCCCGTTGATCGTCGGGGCCGAAGTCGCCCCAGTTCGAACCGGGCGGACGCTGTTTCCATCGCTGCGCCATCAGATGCTCTCCAAAGTTGCGGGGCGCGGGGGCCGCGGAAGGCCCCCGCTTCGTTACAGGTCGTCGGGGCCGAAGTCGCCCCAGTTGGAGTTGGGGGGTCTCTGTTTCCAGCGCTGTGCCATTAGTAGTAATGCCTCCCGATCGATTCCGCCACGCACACCGGCTTGTCGCCGCCCTCGCGCTCGATGGTCACCTTCCAGGTCACCTGCACGCCGTTGCCGTCGAGCTTCTCGAAGCCGGCGAGCGTGTAGCGGCCGCGGATGCGCGAGCCGGCGGGCACCGGCGACGTGAACCTCACCTTGTTGAGGCCGTAGTTCACGCCCATCTTGCGCGCCGAGTAGTCGAACGTGGACTCGGTGAGCTTCGGCAGCATGGAGAGCGTGAGGAAGCCGTGCGCGATGGTCGAGCCGAACGGGGAATCCTTCGCCCGCGCCGGGTCGACGTGGATCCACTGGAAGTCCTCGGTCGCCTTGGCGAAAGTGTCGATGCGCTCCTGCGTCATCTCGACCCACGGCGAGACCGCGATCTCCTCGCCGACGCGCTTCTCCAGGTCCTGCATGCTCAACTGCATCTTCGACATCGAATCCCCCCTTCTCCCTGCGTGGATTCTAGCCGCGGGCCGCGGCGATGAAGTCCTCGATCTCGCGGTTGACGAGATCCGGCTGTTGCCGCATCACCCAGTGTCCCGCGCCGGGTACGCGCACCACCTTGAGGTCGGGGACCACTTCGTCCAGGCCGTCGAGCAGGCTCGGGAGCAGCGCGCGGTCCTGCTCGCCCCAGATGACCAGCGTGGGCACGCGCACGACGGTGTCCTTCGGTTCGAGCGCGAGCTTCCTCGCGCCCGGGTCGTCGCCTTTTGGCGGGTACACGGGCGTGGCGCGGTAGTAGTTGAGGCCGCCGGTGAGCGCGCCGGGCTGCGACATCGCGGCGACGAAGTCCTCCCGCTCCGTTCCTCCACCGCCTCCCCAATCACCCTGGATCATGCCCCACAGGCGCTCGAAGTTGTTCTCTGACAGCACGCGCTCCGCCTTGCCGGGCTGCCGGAAGAGCAGGAAATAGTCGCTCGCCTGCTGCTGCGCCGGGTTGTCGCACAGCTCGCGCCAGAAGCGGTACGGATGCGGCGAGTTGCAGATCACTAGGCGCGACAGCAGCTCGGGCCGCGCGATGGCGAGGCCCCAGGCCACCGCGCCGCCCCAGTCGTGCGCCACCAGCGTGAACTTCCCGCCATCGCCGTACTTCGCGGCAAGCGCGGCGACGTCGGCCATGACGTGCTTGGCGCGGTACTGCTCGACCTCGGCGGGCTTGTCGGAGAGGTTGAAGCCGCGCAGGTCCGGCGCCACCGCTGTGTAGCCCTTCGACGCGAAATACTCGAGCTGCGCGCGCCAGCAGGCCCAGTAGTCAGGGAAGCCGTGCAGGAACAGGATCAACGGCCCTTCGCCGGCGCGCGCGACGTGCAGCTTGATGCCGTTGGCTACTATCTGTTCGTGGACGATCCCAGGCATGCGGCGGCTCCCTCTGCGACGGCGCGCGCGATCACGGCCTGCACCGCCGGATCGCGCATCCGCGCCTCTTCCTCGCGGTTGACGATGACACCCGCCTCGACCAGCACCGACGGCATCGTCGCGGTGTGCCCCACCGCGAGGTTGTCGTACCAGTGCACGCCGTTCGGCTCGTCGGCGAAGGGACGGTTCTCGCCCAGCACCGGATCGGCATGGTAGCGCGAAGGCTTCAGGCCCGCCGCCTTCATGCGCGCGCCAATGGCGCTGGCGCAGGCCAATGCCTCCTGTGCGCGCGGGTTGCGGCGCGAGATGAACAGCGAATAGCCCGAGAAACGGTCCGCCACCGGCAGGTAGCGCTCCTGCACGGAGTCGTGGTGGATCGAGACGAAGAGGTCGGCGCCGCGCGCATCGAGCGTGCGGCGATGCAGTTCCGCGTAGTCGCCGCGCTCGCCGATCATGCGCACCTTGAGGCCCCGCGCGCGCAGCTCGTTCGCCACCTGCACCGCGAGCTCGAGGTTGAAGTCGAACTCCGCCCGGCCACTTGCCGAAATGACGCCGGGCTTGTCGCGGTAGTGGCCGACGTCGACGGCCACCTCCTTCGCCGTGGCGGCGAAGGCGACGAACGCCAGCAGCAGGGCGGTCAGCCGAATCGGGAGAAGTCCGGTTTCCGTTTCTCGAAGAAGGCGGTCATCGCCTCCTTGGCCTCGGGCGAGCCGAGGCGCTCGGCGAAGATGCGTCCCTCCTCCTTCATCTGCGCGGCAATGGCCTCCCCCAGCTGGTGCTTCATCAATTGCTTGGTGAGGCGCACCGACGCGGCCGGCAGCGCGGCCAGCGCGAGCGCCGTCTCCCTCGCGCGCTCGAACAGTTCGGCCTCGGGGACGATCTCGGTGACGATGCCCGCGGCGTGCGCCTTGGCGGCGTCGAACGGGCGCGCGAGCATCAGCAGTTCCGCCGCGCGCTGGTAGCCGGCGATCATCGGCAGCAGCAGGCTGGAGGCCGCCTCGGGCACCAGGCCCAGCGCGACGAAGGGCATGTTGAACTTCGCGTTCGGCGCCGCGTAGACGAAGTCGCAGTGCAGCAGCATGGTCACGCCCACCCCGACCGCCAGGCCGTCCACCGCCGCCACCAGCGGCGTCTGCGCCCGGGCCAGGGCCTTGAGGAAGCGGGTGACGTTGCGCTCGCCCATGCTGCGGTCGGTGTCGCCGCCGGCGTTCTGGGCGGCGAAATCCATCAGGTCGTTGCCGGCGGTGAAGGCGTCGCCCTCGCCCTGGAACAGCACCGCCCGCACGGCCGGGTCGCGCTCGGCGTTCTCCAGGCTGTCGGCCAGCACGCCGTACATGGCGTCGGTGATGGCGTTCTTCTTGTCCGGCCGGTTGAAGGTCAGGATCAGCACGCCCTCTTCCTGGGCGACGACGACATGATCGGTCACGACTTACTCTCCTCTCGGGAACTTGGCCGCCAGGCCCTTCAGCCAGCGCGACACCACGGCCAGATCGGCCTCGCTGAAATCCTCGGCCAGGCGCCGGTTGAGCGCCTCCACCCCCGCCCGCGTCCGCGCCAGGGCCTCGCGCCCCCGGTCGGTCAGCCACAGCCGCTGCGCGCGGCCGTCGGCCGCGTCGGGGCGCCGCTCGACCAGGCCGGCCCGCTCCATGCGGTCGACCAGGCCGGTCATGGCCGAGGGGGCGATGTCCACCGCCTCGGCCGCCTCGCCGATCAGGGCGCCGTCGGACCCGGCCAGCACGAACAGGACGCCCGACTGCGCCGCCGTCAGCCCGCCGTCGCGCGCCATCTCGGCCTCGACCCAACGCTGGACGCGCCGTTGGCCGGAGGCGAGCAGGAAATACAGGCGGCGATCCTCGATCGGGGCGGACATGCGGCCGAGGATATAGTTCGCGCGCGAAACATCAAGACGCTTCGCATGCGAAATATCTCGGCGGCGGCACTTCACGTCAATGGCGGCTGGAAACCTGGATCGGCCTTGGCCATGGCGCGCTGGAAGGCGGGTCGCCCGCCGATGCGCGCCAGATAGGCGCCGATGTTCGGATGGCCGGCGAGGTCGCGCGGCGCGAAGACGCGCATGGTGGTCAAGGGGAAGACGGCCATGATGTCGGCCGCCGTGAACGCCTCGCCGGCCAGATAGGGCGCATCGCCCAGCCTGGCCTCGATCTGGTCGTAGGCGCGGTCCAGACGGGCCCGCAGCGTGGCGAAGACCTCGCCGCCGCCCTCGACCCGCCGGCCGATCGAGTCGATTAACGCCGCCGGCATCAGCGAGCCGTTCGCGAAATGGAACCAGAACAGGTAGTCGGTCCACGACGGATCGCCCGGCCGGACCTTCAGCCGCCCCTGGCCGTAGGTCTCGATGACGTACTCGACGATGGCGGCGGATTCGCCCAGCACCAGACCGCCGTCGACGACGACCGGCGCCGTGCCGAAGGGGGTCAGCGCCCGATAGGCCGCCGGCGCGAGCCGCGTCCGCGGATCGCGCTCGTACCGGACCAGTTCGTAGGGGACGCCCAGTTCCTCGCACAGCCAGACGATGCGGTCGGACTGCGACACGCCCAGATGGTGGACGACGAGCATGGCCGTTGCTCCTTGACCTCGATGGCGGGATTGACGATGCGTATCAGGCTCCTGACATCTAATATCAGGTCCTTGATATGTCAAACGCCGCCGACCCGCCCCCGATCCAGTTCGGCTACCTGCTGAAACGGGCCCAGCACGCGTTCAGGACGCGGATCGACGACGCGTTGCGCCCCCTGGGCCTGACGGCGCCGCAATACGCCGTCCTGTCCGCCGTCGACGCGATCGCCGGCGTCTCCAACGCCGAACTGGCGCGCGCCGCCTTCGTCACGCCGCAGGCGATGCAGGGCGTCCTGGCCAATCTGGAGCGCGACGGCCTATTGAAGCGCACCGCCCACCCCGATCACGGGCGCATCCTGCGCAACGAACTGACCGCCGAAGGACGCCAGGCCCTCGGCCAGGCCCGCCTGCACGTGCAGGACATCGAAGGCCTGCTCTCGCAGGCGGTCGGCCAGGAGAACGCCGCCCTGTTCGCCGAAGCGCTGGCCCGCTGCGCCGACGCGCTGACGCCCGCCTGATGAAGCCAATGCGGCGCATGCTTCACATGCGAACTGGATAGCCGCCGCCCTTCGGATGCGGGCGCTTAAAATGTCTGTGGAGGATGGCTTGCGGCCGTTCCGCTTCATCGCCGGCCCTTCTATTCCAGACGGACCGATGGCGGACCGGAAGGGCGGGCGGCGGATGTCAGGCGAGCGCAGCGTCAAGATCATTCCCGTGCGCACGCCGGAGTCGAAACAGTTCGTCGCCGACGTCGAAAGGGCCATGGCCATCACGCCGGTCCTGAACCGCCTGACCTACGTCGACACGGACGAGGTGCGGTCGCTGTTCGAGGAACTGGCCGGCCACAAGGTGGGCGAACACTTTCGCCTGGTCCCGCCGTTCTACACCGACTGCGGCAGGAACATCCGCGTCGGCGCCCGCGTCTTCATCAACCAGAACTGCACCTTCTACGCCCTGGCCGAGATCGTCATAGGCGACGACGTGCTGATCGGCCCCAATGTCAGCCTGATCACCTCCGAGCACCCGGTCGCGCCGTCGCAGCGCCGGGCCCATCTGCTCGGACGGCCGATCACCGTCGAGAACGGGGTGTGGATCGCGGCGGGCGTCACCGTCATCGGCGGCGTGACCATCGGCGAGAACTCGGTGGTGGCCGCGGGCTCGGTGGTCACGCGCGACGTTCCCGCCAATACCCTGGTCGGCGGCGCCCCGGCGCGGGTCATCCGGTCGATCGCCGGCGAATAGGGCCCATCCGCGACGCGGAGGCGGGCCCGCCCCCGCTCAGGCCGCGCGGTACCAGGCGACGCCGTCGGCGTCGGTCTCGGCCACGGCGGCGCCGCGCCCGATCAGGCAGTTGAGGTGAGCCAGGGCCTCGCCCGTGGCCATGCCCAAGAGGTCCGGGCCGATCTTGCGGGCGAACAGCGAGCCGAACACGTCCACCGCCCGCTTGGGCTCGGCCAGCGACTTGAGCAGGCGCTCCAGGCCGCGTTCGTGGCCGCGAGCCAGGTGGTCGAGGCGCGCGTGCAGACCACGGAACGGCTCGTTGTGGGCCGGCAGCACCAGGACGTCGTCGGGCACCTCGCGCTTGACCTTGGCCAACGAGTTCAGCCAGTCGGTCAAGGGATCGCCGTCCGGCTCGGTGGGGAACACCGAGACGTTGGACGAAATCTTGGGCAGCACCTGATCGCCCGAGATCAGCAGCTTGAGGTCCGGACAGTAGAGGCAGGCGTGCTCGGGCGAATGGCCCGAACCGACCACCACGCGCCAGTCGTGGGCCCCGATGCGCACCAGGTCGCCGTCCGACAGGCGGTGATAGCTGTCGGGCAGAGCGTAGAGCCCCTTGCCGAAGCCGCCGAAGCGGGCGCGGTAGTTCTCGATCGCCTCCTCGTCCCAGCCGGCGCGCTGATAGAAGCGCACGCCGTCCTCGGGCGCCTCGCGGCCGGTGTCGGCGGCCAGCATGCGGCAGGTGACGTATTCGAGCCGGCTGATCCACAGGCGGCAATCGAATTTGCGGGTGATCCACCCGGCCATGCCGATGTGGTCGGGGTGCATGTGGGTGACGAAGACGCGGCTGACCGGGCGGCCCTGCATCGGACCGGCGAAAGCCTGGCGCCAGGCCCCGGCGGTCTCGCGGGTCTGCACGCCGGTGTCGACCACAGCCCAGCCGTCGCCGTCCTCGACGGCCCACAGGTTGATGTGCGACAGCGCGAAGGGCAGCGGCATGCGCAGCCACAGGACGCCGGGCGCCACCTCTATGGTCTGGCCGGGCCCTGGAACGGTGTCGAACGGATAGACCAGCTGCGGCCGACGCTCGCCCGTTTCGCCGTCTTCAAGCCCGTCGCTCACGGCTGGTTCTCCCTGAGGCCGGCCGCCGTCCGTCCTCGGCCGCCCTGCCGGCATAAGGCGTCCTCGGCGAAAGACAAGGCCTCACGCGGCGGAACGGCGGCGGACGCGCTTGACCCCCGGGGCGGCGGGGCGTTTAAAACGCGCCACGGAAGGATTCACCCAGGAGAATTTCCCATGAGGCCAATCGGAATCGGTCTTGCGGTCGCCTTGATCGCCGCGGCCGCCATTCCGGCGTCCCTGTCGCTGGCCGCCAAGTCGTCTGGCGGCGGCGTCTCGGACCAGCAGCACAAGCAGGGCATGGAGGCCGCGCCGGCGCTGATCCAGGCCGCCAGCCTGCCCTGCACCCTGTCGGACGCCCGCTTCATCGGCCAGGGCAAGACCAAGGAAGGCGACAAGGAAGTCGTCAGCAAGTTCGTCGAAGTGGCCTGCTCGGAAGGCCCCGGCTACGTGTTCGCGGCCAAGGACGGGGCCACGCCGGACGTCTATGACTGCCTGGCCACCTCGGGCAAGGACGCCAGCGGCAAGGACAACACCCTCAAGTGCGCCCTGCCCGCCAACGCCAACCCCAGCGCCGGGCTGCAGTCGGGCATCACCAAGGCCGGCAACCCCTGCCAGGTGGCCGACGCCAAGTACATCGGCCAGAACAAGACCGCCGCCTTCTATGAGGCCAAGTGCTCCAGCGGCACCGGCGTCGTCGTGCTGCAGAACCTGCCCCGCACCGCCGCCGCGCCGGAAGTGCTGAGCTGCCTGGCCTGGGAAGGCATGGGCAAGACCTGCGAGCTGACCACCCATGACGCCAACCTGGCCCCGGCCAAGGCCCTGGCCGGCAAGGCCAACGCCTCTTGCCAGGTCAAGGACCAGCGCTACGTCCTGACCAGCAAGGCCGGCGACGACTATTACGAGTTCTCCTGCGCCGACAATTCCGGCTTCATGGTCCAGGCCAACAACAAGGGCGAGTTCGTCAAGACCATCCCCTGCGCCCAGGCCGACTTCGTCAACGGCGGCTGCACCCTGACCAACGCCCGCCAGGCCCAGACCGCCCAGGCCTCGCTCTACACCAAGCTGGCCAAGAAGGCCGGCTATGACTGCGAGGTGTCCAAGTACGCTGTGTTCCCGTCGGCCCCGCCGCAAAGCGAGGCGGTCGAGCTGTCCTGCGGCAACCGGGCGGACGGCGCCGTCGGCATCTTCTACGCCGACCACGCCAGCATCTACGACTGCGCCATGTCGCAGCTCGAAGGCTACCGCTGCTCGTTCACCAAGCAGGACGCGGCCTATCCCAAGCTGACCACCCAGCTGAAGGCCAAGGGCAAGAACACCTGCACGGTGTCCAACGCCCGCGCCATCGGCACCGCCGCCAACGGCGAAGGCTATCTGGAAGTGGCGTGCTCGGACGGCCTGCCCGGCTGGGTGCTGGTCTATCCGAAGGGCGCGGCCGACGCCAAGGAAGTGCTGGCCTGCAACCAGGCGTCCGGCATCGGCGGCGGCTGCAAGCTGCCCGGCAACACCAAGGGCTGATCCGATCGGCCCCGACTGACCGACGAGGCCCCGCCGGAGCGATCCGGCGGGGCTTTTCGTCGGCGTCCCACCTTACCGCTAATTCACTTGCCCGAGGTCGCCGGGAGGGGCGTGCTGGACGGGTCGGGAGATCGAGGGGCGAGCGGCCATGGGCGTCAGGTTCGGCATATGGGCGGCGACGACCGCGGCCATGATGGCGGCGACCGCCGCATCGGCCGCGCCTTCAGCCCCGGCGGCGACGGCCCAGACCCCGCGCGCCGTGGTCGACCGCGTCGCCAGGCTGATCGAGGACGACTACGTGCACCCCGACCAGGCCCGGCGGATCGCCGCGGACCTGCGTCAGGCCGCCAAGGCCGGCGCGTTCGACAAGCTGACCGACAACGGCGACCTGGCCACCGCCCTGACCGCCCGGCTCAAGCCGATCGACGCCCACTTCAACGTCGCCTGGCGGCCCCCGGAACCGGCGGCGCAGGAGCCGCCCCGGCCCATGATGGGGGGCCCGTCCCTGGAGCGCCGCCGCGGCTACGGCTTCCGGCGCGTCGAAATCCTCCCGGGGAACATCGGCTATGTCGACCTGCGGATGTTCGCCGATTTCGAGAAGGCCGACGCGCCGGCCAAGCGCGCCGCCGACGCCGCTATGGCCCAGGTCGCCGACACCGACGCCGTGATCATCGACCTGAGGGACAACGGCGGCGGCGCGCCGAACATGGTCGGCTATCTGGTCAGCTGGTTCACGCCGCCCGGCGCCGACATCTACAACACCTTCCACGAGCGCGCCGGCGCCGGCGTCGAGATCTCCAAGGAGACGCCGCCGCTGGACAATCCCGGCCCCCGGCGGCTGACGGTCCCGCTCTACGTCCTGGTCAGCGCCCGCACCGGATCGGCGGCGGAAAGCTTCGCCTACACCCTGCAGACCGCCCGTCGGGCCACGATCGTCGGCGAGACCAGCGCCGGCGCCGCCAATCCGGGCCAGCCCTACGACGCCGGCGGCGGCTTCTTGGTGTTCATCTCGTCGGGCGAGCCGATCAACCCGATCACCAAGACCAACTGGGAGCGCGTCGGCGTGCGTCCGGACGTCGCCGCGCCGTCGGCGCAGGCGCTGGACCGGGCGCAGGCCCTGGCGCTCGAGGCCGTGCTCAAGACGGCGCCGGCCGACGAGACCGCCGATGCGCGCTGGGCCCTGGAGGCCCTGCGGGCCAAGGCCCGGCCGCCGACCGGGCTGGCGCTGGGCGACTATGTCGGCGCCTTCCCGCCGCTTAGCCTGACCACCGAGGACGGCAAGCTGCTCCTGCACAACGGCCGCCGCCCCGTCCTGACCCTGGCGCCCCTCGGCGTGGACGCCTTCACCGTCGAGGGCGAGCCGACCCGGCGATTGACGTTCGCCCGCGACGGCCAGGGCCGCGTCGTCGCCGCGAAGCTGGAGACCTCGGACGGTTCGGTCAGCCGCTTCAAGCGCGGCGACTGAACCGCCTAGCGGATGGCCGCCTCGATGAAGCGCGGCCCCGGGGTCGACATCGCCCGGGCCATGGCCTGATCGAAGCTTTCGGCGCTGACGCAGCGTTCGGCCGGCAGGCCGAGGCCGCCCGCCACCTGCACCCAGTCGATGCGCGGGTCGCCGAGATCGAGCAGGGTCCTGGCCGCCGGCCCGGCGTTGCCGGCGCCGGTGCGGGCCAGCTCGATGTTGAGGATGCGGTAGGCGTGGTTGGCGAACACCACCACCGTCACGTCGAGGTTCTCCCGCGCCAGGCTCCACAGGCCCTGCACCGTGTACATGGCCGCGCCGTCGCCGTTGAGCGACAGCACCTTGCGGTCCGGGCAGGCCACCGCCGCGCCGAGGGCGAGCGGAACGCCCTGGCCGATGGCGCCGCCGGTCAGGGCCAGCCAGTCGTGCGGTCGCGCCGCCTTGGTCTGCATGAAAATCGGCAGGCCGGCGGTGACCGCGTCGTCCGAGATGATCGCGCCCTCGGGCATGTGGCGGGCGATGGAGGCGCCGATGGCGTAGGGGTTGAGCTCGCCGGTCGGCGCGTCCGGCAGGTCGAGATCGACGACCGGGATCGCCTCGGGCGCGCCCAGCGCGTCGGCCAGAGCCGCCAGCGCGCCCGCCGCGTCCTGGGCCTTGTCGGCCAGGTCCAGGGTCCGGCAGCCGTCGGGAACCAGCACGCTCGGCTTGTCGGGATTGGCGAAGAAGGCCACCGGAACGCTGGTCCCGACCAGCACCATCAGGTCCGCGCCGGCCAGGTCCATCATGGCCTGCTCGCCGAAATACATCATGCGGTCGGGCGAGAAGCGCCCGGCCCCGCGCGGCTGGCGGGCGATGAAGGTGTCGTTGAGCACCCGCACCCCGGCGGCGGACAGGCGGCCGGCGGCCTTGAGCCCCTGTTCGGTGACGGCCGGATTGCCCAGCAGGACCACCGGCTTGGCCGCGGCGCGCACCGCCCCGGCGGCGGCCTCGATCGCGGCGGCGGCGGGCATGGCGCGGGGCTTCTCCCTATGAAGTGCCTGGGGCCGGACTCGAACCGGCACGGCTCGCGCCGGGGGATT
>SXGU01151163.1_pt1 | contig 12311 bp, 12 predicted proteins | sample 3174531 | NCBI WGS metagenome assembly SXGU01 (sample SAMN11356863, study PRJNA531348) | freshwater metagenome | isolation source: freshwater sample F1-140 | place: China: Fuxian Lake, Yuxi | collected 2017-12-25 | reverse complement strand
GTCCGGCCATTGTAGTTGTGACCCATGGCGTAGGCGTGGCCGCCGGAGTTGTGGACCACTACGAGGTCGCCGACACAACATTTGGGAAGCAATCGGTCTTTGGCGAACTGGTCATTGTTCTCGCAGATACCACCGACCACGGAAACGACTTCCTCACTACGTGTCGTGGCGTCGGACGGAATCACGGACACATGGTGATACGCGTCGTAGATCGATGGCCGGGGCATATCGTTCGCCGCTGCATCGATGCCGACGAATTTCTTGTAACCTTCTTTGATCACACGCACCGTGCCGACCAAAAAACCCATGTCGGCGGCGATGAATCGGCCTGGTTCCGCATAAAGTGCTGGCTCTTTCAATCCAAACTTTGCACACGACGAATCAAACACCGCCCGAATCCCCACGGCAACAGCATCGAGATCAAGACTCGACTCCTCCGGGCGATACGGTACACCAAACCCGCCACCGATATTCATAAACTCGATTTCAATCCCCGTCTCACGCTTAATCGCAGCGACAATCTCAAACAACTTCTCGACGCTGTGCGAAAAAAATCTCACGTCCAGCGTATTGCTTCCCGTCATCATGTGAATGCCGAACCGCTTCACGCCTTTATCACGCGCCGCCGCATACGCAGCCGCGGCTTTCTCAAACGGCACACCAAACTTCGCGTCCGGTCCGGCTAGGACATTGCTTTCGCGGTCACCGCTTCCCATCCCTGGATTGATACGGAACGACAATGTCTTCGGCACACCAACCTCATCCAAAAATGAGACCATGCTCGCATCATCAAGGTTGAGTACAAGTCCCTGCGACACAGCAAATGCGAGCTCGTCGGCGGGAGTGTAGTTACCGGTGTACATACCCGTTCCTCCAATCTTTCCGACGATCCACGCCTCGGCACGACTCGACGCATCGAACCCAAAACCTTCTGACTGAATGATCCGCAATACATCTGGATTCGGATTTGCCTTCACGGCGTACAACGGGTGAAAATTTGAAAAATGACATTCAAACGCGCTTCGGAAAACACGACAGTTTTCACGAAGTCGCGCTTCGTTGTATAGAAAAAACGGCGTTGGAAATTCCGCCGCCGCACGTGTGATGGCCTCCCGTTGGAAAGCCGTGACCGCTTGATTCATACGGTTGGTGTGAAAAAAGCCTCAAAGATGTTTCTGACAGCCGTGTTCGCATCACTCTCTGCAACCACGAACGTGATGTTCCGCTGTGATGCACCCTGGGAGATCATCCGAATGGGCATGGATCGGACGGAGTAGAAGAGTTTCCAGATGACATCGAGGTCCGTCTGGATTCCGTCTCCAACGAGACAGACGATCGACTTGTCCGGCTGGACGTCGATGGCAGCAAACGCACGTAGATCCTCAACGAGCGCCTCGGGCACTTCGCGGTCGACGGTCACTGAGACACTGACCTCCGACGACGCGAGTACATCGACGACCACATTGTGCCGACGAAACACGTCGAACACCGTGGCAAGGAACCCGGACGCACCGAGCATCCCGAGCGATTCCACCGTGATGACCGTAAGACCTTTCTTCGAGGTGACTGACTTGAGTGACGGCTGCACTTCGCTCGTGATGAGTGTGCCAAGCGCTTCCGGCCGGAACGTGTTGAGCATGCGCACCGGGATCTTCTTTTCAACCGCTGGCTTGATGGTAAGCGGATGCAGAGCCTTCGCACCGAAGTAGGCGAGCTCGCTTGCTTCAGCGAAGGAGAGGTGCGAAAGCACGGTGGCTTCAGGAACGAGACGCGGGTCGGCCATGAACATGCCGTCCACTTCCTTCCAGACTTGCAACTCCACGGCATCCATCCCTGCAGCAACGATCGCACCGCTGTAGTCGCTGCCGCCACGACCAAGCGTTGTGTAAAGACCAGACACAGACTGGCCAATGAAACCAGTGACAACTGGGATCATGCCATCTGCAAGCAGTGGAGAAAGGACTTCCCTCATCCGAGCATTGGTTGTCACGAAGTTGACGTTGGCAGAGCCGAACTGATTGTCCGTCGCCACCAAACGAAAGGCATCCACCATCTCGGCACGCGCCACATCGGCGCGCAGCTGTGCGGCGAAAATCGTAGCGCTCATCCGCTCACCGAAGCCCTGCAATCGATCGAGCACGGCCGGAGAAAGCTCACCGAGCATTTCCACACCCTGGCAGATCTGCTGGATCTCCGACCAAAACTTGGACAAACCCAGCGACATGCCGAGCTCGGCCGCAAGAACCTCATGCCGCGTCGACAACTGATCCAACGCCTCCCGCCAATCACCACCACGCAGTGCTGTGCGACCAAGAGCAATGAGCGCATCCGTCGTCCCAGACACCGCTGACACCACCACGATCACCTGACCGCGGTGTGCCCGGACAATCGCGCTCGCGCTACGCATCGCTTCCGGTGACCCCATCGAGGTTCCACCGAACTTCATCACTACGAGATTTTCAGGAACAAACATCTGTATCCTCCGTCTGGGAGACTACCGAGTTGGACATTATTTGGCAAGAAAAAATGGGTTAGCGTCTGCCGTCCCATTCTTGATAAAATTGGTCGAGATACATTTCCATGAACCGATGTCGATCTTCCGCAATACGCTTTGCAGTAACAGTGTTGAGACGATCTTTCACGAGAAGAAGTTTTTCGTAAAAATGATTGATGGTGTGTCCATTGTCGTTGTGATACGAGGCCTTGTCTTGGTGAAGGGTTGGAGGAACCGACGGATCGTACATCGCGCGACCTTTTGCGCCTCCATAGGCAAATGTACGAGCGATGCCAATCGCACCAATCGCGTCGAGACGATCTGCATCCTGCACAACTTCACCTTCACGTGTTTTCATGGGTGTGGCAACTCCGGCTCCTTTGTACGAAATCGTCGCAATAATGTCACACACCGCATCGATCGTCTCTGCATCTGCGCCGCGTGCCTCCAACATATCCTGCGCCACGCGAGGCCCGACCGTCTCGTCTCCATCATGAAACTTCCAATCCGCAATATCATGCAACAACGCACCGAGTTCCACGACGAGCATGTTCTCTACTTTCTCTTCCCCTCCAATCCTTTTTGCTAAATTCCAAACCCGAAACACATGCCACCAGTCATGCGACGAGTCGCCAGACAGGCGGTGTCGAACATCATCCTTAATCATCTCAACCAAATGTTGTTCCATAGAAAAAACCGTCAAAGTGACGGCTAAAGGTCTGTGTGATGCTCGAGAAAGCGGTCGCGCACTCGGTCAAAAAACACTTGAGGGGCGATCTTCTTTGCGCGAAAATCTGCAAGCAAATCTGCGCAAACAGGAGTCTTTGCAAAGTCGATCAACACACGAAACGTGATCACGGCGGCTCGAACCTTTGCTGTCTGGTTGTCGCCTTCAACCGGCACGACGCCAAGCTGCGCAAACGCGTTCTGTACCAACGGAGGTAGGGTTTGTCCCATCATGCTTCCTCCAGCATGTGATTGTGAATTCATCATATCGATTATGCGACTTTTGTCAATGTCTTCGTATTAGATACCGATAACGGTGTCTGATTGTCGACAATGACACCACTCATAAAGAGCGATTCAAAATTTGTCGTTTCCATAAACACGCGTTCGTTTACCCATGCTGGATTGAAACTTCTCCAAGCCTGTATGTCGATTGGATATGAGGCAACTGTTGCGTTGGCAAGATTAAGGGCACCTGCAATTTCCACCGAAGAAAGACTGAGAAGTTCTGCAAATGCATTAATGTGATCGGGCACAGACAAAAACGCAAGAAGTACCGCTTGATCATAAGGGCTCAAGCCAGACAGATATTTTTGTACGGACTGCACTGTTGTTGTGGGCTCAAAAAGGTCGTACACGAAATTTGCATGGCCAGGAGCAGGCAATTCAGGGGTTGTGTGAGCGAGAAGAAATTCTTTTGATTCTTTTAACCTTCGTGCCATTTCATCTGAATAGACACCGAGCCGATCGACGAACAACTGGTGCGCAGCAACAGCATCGGGAATCATCGTCGCTGAACCGTTCACAAAAGGAGACTTTGCCTGAATGAGTAGGACTTTATCAATCGTAGGAACCGTTGATTTTTTGTAATGAATTTCAACGAGATCGATTTGCGATAATGCATCTAATTCATCATTGGTGCCCAAGTACACTTCCGTGCCAGCAGGCAAACTTTTAGCGAGAAGTTTTCTTTCATTCACCACAGCCAGCATATTCAAAATACCAGACTCTACTCGATTGATCAGCAGACTGACATGCATTTTTATATTCCTCTTCAGGTACCGGTCATAGACAGTAACTTCTGGATCGCCCTTTAAACTCGGATCTTCACCCGCCGCTATTTTCCAGTTTTGAAAAAATGTTCGTGGGTGAACAATAGACCGAGAGATAATATCTCGCAAAATTTGATTTTGAAGCTTCGCCTCTGGAGTACGTGGCATGCCCATCTGGTGCTTCAACAGCGTGTCGACAAAAGTCTTTGCCGCAACAGCCGAAGTGATACCGACTCCTTTTTCGATATTTGACAATGGCCATTCCTGTCGTTGAGTTCGTATCGCACCTGAACGAAAAAATCCTGGCGAAAAGATATTCATAGTTGATTTCGTTATGGTGGGCAGAGAGGGACTTGAACCCTCAAGGATTGCTCCACTAGCTCCTAAGGCTAGCGCGTATGCCAATTCCGCCATCTGCCCTTCAATACCGCAAAGGTACTGCGATCATACAAGACGACTTCGCTCACGACAACTTTTCCACAACACACCATTGACAAACGACAAAATTTTTGGTGAAATCTAAGTACAAACATAAACACTCCCGTTGGCATGTTGAATGCCTGCGGGAGTTTTTGTTCTGGTCGGCCGACCGCTTGTGAAATGCAATTGAATGATATGAAACATGCCTCGCATGTCCGGTTTGTCATGGCCATTCTCGCGGCCGTCGCGCTTATCCCTCTACGCACGTCTGCCACATCACCATCCATTGTCTTCTCCGAAGTAAACTGGGGAGGATCTTCGTTAAGTCAGGCAGATGAATGGATTGAACTCACAAATATTTCAGACGAGACGATCTCACTCGCAGGATGGACCATTGAAGGAGCGGCCACGAGTAATGGATCGATCACCCTACCTGAATTGAGTATCCCTCCGCACTCCTCGTTCCTCCTTTCGAACTACGCAGAGTCCTCGTCGAGTTCAACTCTTGCGAATGTGCCATCGTATGTGACGACAAGCATCTCACTTTCGAACTCAGCACTCAGCCTCATCTTGCGTGATGCGTCCGGAGCCCTTGTGGATTCAGTGGGTGACGGAGCGTCTCCTCCGGCGGGTCAATCGACAGAACCACATTCGTCGATGCAGCGCATTGATCCTTCTTTGGATGGTTCACTCGATGCCACCTGGCTTTCTGCGACGGATCATGTCGGATTCGATAGCGGGTTTGAACACTATGGTTCGCCAGGAGTCAGCCTGTGGTGGATCGTGCCTGCACCGACGGTTGCCGCAGAGTCAACGATGCCCGTAGAATTCGTCGCCGGTGAAGAACTGGCAATAGTTTCGGAGCCATTTTCAGAATCTACGACAACGTCAGTCGTCGAATCTACGCTCGAACAAGTCGTAGCAACCGACGTGTTGCCCGCAGAAACCGTGTTGTTCCTTGACGAAGAGATCGTGCAAGAATCGATAATCGACAACGAAGTGATCTTAGTCGCCCCTGATCCAGACCCCGTCCTCTCCGATCCAACACCTGAAACCCCAGATATCATGCCCGAGGTCCTCGTCGAGGACGAAACACCCGTCGCGACGATTCAAGAACAAATCATTTCGCCTGAAGAGTCCGCAGAGGTTGCTGTGCAACCGTCAGTCGAGACAGTTGTCATAGAAGAAGTGATGACTATGACAACTGACGAACCGGCGGCGGCGATCCCTGACTCCGTCGACTATTCGTCGACGCTTCAAATCTCCGCCCTCCTGCCTTCTCCCGCAAATGGAGAGAGCGAGTGGGTCGAGATCACGAACATCTCAAATGAAACCGTCGCTCTGGTGGGATGGACTTTACGAGAAGGGTCCGGAAAAATCACCACAATCCCGGAGGGTGACTTGGCGGCGAACGCGTCGCTGGTGATGAGTCCGATCAAAGGCAACTTGAATAATGGTGGGGATACCGTTGAACTTCTTTCGCCAGATGGTCTCGTGCAGGATATGGTTATGTACGAAGGCGATCTTGTCCCGGGCACAGGAGAAACACTTAAGCGTGGCGACGAAGGTTGGGCCGTGATGTCCGAAACCATAAACGAGACAGTGACCATCACACAGACGACCGAGGTGATCGAGACAAAAGCCATTGTCGCTGAACCGATAACAAGCGAAGGTGAAATAGAAACGGTCGTTATTTCAGAATCAATCATTACAACGACTGACACTGAAGTCACTCCACCCGACTTCTCCATGGTTCGCTTGAGTGAACTCTACCCAAACACCAACAACAGCGACGTGACGGAAGAGTTCGTTGAAATCAAAAACTCCAGCACGACTTCAATCCTTCTCACCGGACTATTCCTGCTTGACTCGTCCGGAAAAATATTTGATCTTTCTGCACAAACGATCCCTGCGTCTTCTACTCTCTCGCTTGCACGCACCGCCACGAACATTGTTCTTAACAACGACCGTGAAACCATCTCGCTACAAACCTCGAGTGGAATCACGATCGATTCTGTCTCTTATGAAAACGCACCCAAAGGCTCCACACTTGTTCGCACAAACAATGAATGGACTTGGTCGCAACTTCCTTCGACAGCTCAACCAGACATCGTTTCGTCAGATGAAAAACGTACGTCATCGACTGCTGGAACTGGAACAAGTGCTCGTGCTGCCACCCGTCGCGCCAACGGGAGCCGCGTAGATGCAGTCCTCACGCTCACCGCACAGCAGATCCTTGAAACTGCAGATGAAACACGTGTGCGATTCTCCGGCTTCGTCGCCATCGCACCAGGCGTCTCCGGCAGACAAATCTTCTACGCCTCCGACGAGACAGGCACAATTCAAGTCTACAAAAACGACGCGGTGTTTCCAGATCTTCAGGTCGGCGACGAAATCACGCTCACCGGAACACTCTCTACGGCACAAGGAGAAAAGCGCATCAAAATCATGAAGACTGACGCACTCACTGTTACTGGACACGAAGAAACTACCACACCTATCGTGCAAGCGATTGAAACGCTCACAGACGAAAACGTGGGCGATGTCGTCGCTGTCTCGGGAACCGTGCGTGTGGTCGACAATGGAGAAATGACACTCGAAGACGGTGCAAACACGATTGTCGTAAAACTTCCGACGGGGTCCAGTGTTATTTCCTCCGCACTGGTACCGGGTACAAACGTATCCATCGCGGGGTTGCTCACAAAATCAGACGCTGGCTATCGACTTCTTGCTCGTTCAAGTGGCGATATCCGCATTGCTTCCATCAGCACTCCAACCGAAGGAACCACCGGCCAAGAAATTCAGGCTGCAAGCGACTCGCGCATTGCCCGTTCGCTCGGTCTGGTTGTGCTTCTCATTTTGCTTGCGGGCTCTGCACGCGAATTCTATCCACGCATCAAACACTGGTATGCAAAACGTTCCATTATCCGCCACGCGTCTCAAGCGGTGCGTTGAGGTGAAAGCCTTTGCGCTGGGCGCTTCGTCCACGGCATCTCTACTGCTCGGCGAGTATGTCATTGAGCTTCTGCGAACAACAGCAAGTCTTGTGTTCATCACCGAACCACCTACGCCTCCACTCCCGCGCCCCGCATCATAGACCTCATCCTCCCTTCCAGACCCTTAAGACCTTTCAATTAAACCCATATGCCAGAACAATTCTCCAACTGGTTCGACAAACTGACTTCAGGTCTAAACTCGCTTGCAGAAGAACTCGGCCTCGACGATATGAGTTCGGCACGGATGCGTGATTTCGTGGTCGGCATTGCCAAAGATCAGTACAAAGCCGGTAACCGCGCCGGCATCCGATGGGCTCGCAGCGGAGCCATGAACAAGTCAATTCCCACCTAACGAAAAAGGGCTCAATACAGGTGTTTTGAGCCCCTTTCTCTCCCTTGTTCACATTGCTATACTCAACAGGTATGGACGCAGAAACAAAAGAAGCTTTTAATGAGACGTGGAAAGGCTTTCAAGATATTCGCAAAGAAATGCGTGATGCATTCTTGGGATTAGGAAATCAAATCAACACGAGAGTTGATTCGCTTGAAACACGAATGGACGAACGATTTGAAATCGTTGAATCTGAGATCCGTTCGTTGCACGACGAGATGGACACAGGGTTTTCTTTGGTAAACGAACAGTTTAATGAAGTAGATAAACGGTTTGATGCGGTAGATAAAAAGTTTGGTGAGGTGGACAAAAGGCTTGGTGAGGTGGACAAAAGGCTTGGTGAGGTGGACAAAAGGCTTGGTGAGGTGGACAAAAGGCTTGGTGAGGTGGACAAACGATTCAACATGGTAGAAATCAAGTTAGATGTAGGTGACTTCAATTACCAGTCCCTCGAACAAAAATTTGACGCTGGGTTTAACAGAATGGATGAACGATTCTCTGAAGTAATAACGCAAATTGACGGGGTCGTGTCGATTTGCCAACGGCTCGACCAAGAAGACGTCGCCAGCCGCTTGCGATATGATCGTCTCGAGCATAGAGTCGAAAAGCTCGAAGCACGGTCATAAACCTGCTCACACAATCAAAAAGACACCGCCGCGAGGCGATGTCTTTTTGGAGCGGGAAACGGGGATCGAACCCGCGGCCTTCTCCTTGGCAAGGAGACGCTCTACCACTGAGCTATTCCCGCAAATGGTATTTGTGTGCGTGAATATAGCACTGGGGTATAATCTCTGCAAGATCGACTGATTAACCTGCTGAACTTGCCTATGAAAACAGCTCGATTGTTTACCGCACTGCTTACTCTTGTTGTTCTTGGGGCGGGCTGCACGCAGCCGTCAGCTTCAACAACGGCAAGGACGACGCTCTCGCAGACAAACACTTCTGTGCCAACGACTCCGAAGTCGTCTCAGACCGCTTCCGACAACCTCTTCATTCCTCCAACGGGAGCAGATACAGGCTCCGGAGTTGAAACCCCAGGTCGTCGTCGTCTCATGACAGCCACCTCTACGGACGGACTCGCGTTCACGCGCAGCAACACCGTCGTTACCGATCAAGCAAACGTTCCAGACATGGTCATGGATGCAGACGGAACGTTATATTTGTACTATGCAGGTTGGACCGTGGGTGATCGCAATAACACAGCCGCTGTGGCGATTTCAAAAGATCAGGGGGCTACGTGGATTTTCTATCAAGTTGACATCGGCACAACAGGAAAGATGATGCATTCTTCGGATCCCGACGTTGTCCTCCTCGACAACGGAACGTTCCGTCTGTTCTCCACGTTCAATCTACCAAACTCACAGGACACAGGAATCTTTGTTTCGGAAAGCACGGACGGAATCCACTTCAAAGAAGCAAGCGTGGCATTCCAGAGCACTCCACCTGCACTCGACTCGAATACAGCCCTGCTGGGCGACATATGGCACATGTGGACACTCGCCGGCGAAACCCTTGAAAGTCATCACGCGACAAGTACAGATGGACTGACGTTTACACAAAAAGAAAAAACTACGTATCTCAACAGTAAGCAGCCACAGGTGATGTCGAATATTCTCGCGATAGATGGAGGCGGATACCGCATGTATGGCTTCAATCCTGGGCAGGGTGACATTCGTTCGTTCACTTCGCCTGATGGGCAAACATGGACAGCCGAAACTGGTGTTCGACTCACGATCGACACGACATCTTCGTTCGAGTCTGAGTATGTGAAAGACCCGGCGGTCATCAAACTTCTCGATGGAACCTATCTCATGGTGTACGTCACACAAATTCCCTAAATCCCCAAACGCTCGGCCCCACGCCGAGTGTTTTATTTCCACAAGCGACTTGACACGTATTCATCACCCTTGCTACGCTGTTTCTATACACAGTTACACTGAATCTCTCACAACGATATGGTCAACACTAAACTCACCAACAAACAAGTAGAAAGTCTCATGGATGAAGTGCTTGTCGTCATCCAGACGATTGCCCCAAGCAAACCTTTGCTGAAGGCCTTTCTGACCGACTTGCTCACTCCCGCGGAGTACCGCGACACAGCATTGCGTTGGCGAATCGTAAAATTGCTTTCCCAAGGTGTCGCCCAACGTGACATCGCCGAGTCGCTCGGCGTTTCCCTCTCAAAAATCACTCGCGGATCTCGCGAACTTCTCGATCAAAACGGCGGATTCGCCAAAGTTCTCAAGCAACGTTCCTCAAAATAACCATCACTCCAGGAGTTTCTGATGTCTATTCAGTTTGTTCGTGAACTTCCCTCTCTTGACCTCGCCACGCACATCGCATCTCTGGGCTTTGTGCAACCGGTTACTCGTGTCCTGCGTGAAGATGTACAGAATCACCTGAGTTGCGGCCAAATCGTCTATTCGATCGAAGACCTGTCCGTCGGAAAAACCATCGGATTCGCTCTGTTCAACGAACTTCGTAACCTGTTTTCGGTATTCGACTGGCCTGTCCTCTACTTGAACGGAATCATCCTCGACCCACACTACCAAGGACAAGGCATTGCTGCGCTTGCCATCAAGCAAGCGCAGCAAGAAACGCACGCTATTCATCTCGCTCTGCGCACGCAGTCACTGCGCATGTGGTCGGTCGGAGAAAAGCTGACGACGGACTGGACGCCGCGCGCGAGTCTCTCGACACCTGCTGCTCTGTGGGAAGTCGGCCAACGTGCAGCAAAAACAGTCGGTTGCGACTTCCCTGTCACTCAAGGTTTCTACGGCGCGCCGCTGTACGGCGCAAAGCCCACTCACCACAACACGCGTTTGCAAGCGTGGTGGGATTCGCTGTGCAACTTCGAGCGTGGTGATGCGGTATTCTGCATCGGAATCTTCCCACAACCAAATTGAGGTCGTCATGGATCACGAAGAACTCAAACTACACGTCGCGAACATGCTTCTGCTTTGTCTCGTGTTCCTTCTCCTCATCTACCTGAAAACCCACGGCTACCTGGAACCAGTTCCACCCGACTCCGTAGTCGTCCCTCTCATTCCTTGGGGTTAGGGCGAAGTAACACACTTCGCCCTCCCCACCTTTTTATGAAAATTCTCACGTCCGACACACAACCGATTCATCTTGCTATCGTCTGCTGCCAGCACGGCAACGAACGGTTTGGTCTCACGGTTTTTGAATACATCTCCTCGCACCTCACAGATTTTCCTGGTGTGAAACTCATCCTCGCCAACGAACCGGCCATCGAACAAAACATTCGCTTTCTCGAAACAGACTTGAACCGATCGTTTCCTGGTTCGCCGACCGGAAAAAAAGAAGAGTGTCTCGCCTACAACCTCCTCCGCGAGGTCGCCAACATCCCATATCTCCTCGACATCCACACCACCACCTCCGACATCCGTATGGTTCCCATTCTCACAACCCTAAACGAACAAACAAAACACATCATAAACCTCACTTCGTCACACGAAGTCGTTCTCATCGAGCCCCCGCTTGCGGGCCATTCACTCATCGGCAACGTCCCGGCTGGTGTCTCACTTGAGTTTGGAAATTCGTTTTCAAAAACACAGACAGCTCTCCAAGAGACGATCGCTACGATTCGAGGAATCCTAAACTCGACACATACAAATCCATCACCACGCGAAATATTCCGCGTCGACGGCAACATCCCCAAATCGATCCCCATCCCAAACGACGCCGCAAACTTCAAACGCATCGACACCCTCGGCGTCTACCCCATCCTCCTCCACGAAGCCGCATACATAAATCTTCATGCGCTGAGCGCAACAAACAAGAATCAATTGGATTTGTAAAAAGAATACGGGCTGGACTTGAAATTTTTTCGTGTTTACCCTAAAATAGGGATGTATGGGTAAACCAAGGAGATGGACGATCGAAGAGCTAACTACTGCCACGAAATCATCCACTAGTATCCGTCAAATACTTGGAAAGCTTGGACTTAGACAGGCGGGTGGTAATTACTCACTCATTAAACGTGTCCTAAAAGAGTATTGGATTTCTGATACCCATCTAACTGGCAGTGCTTGGAGTAAGGGGTTAAAAGTTACATGTAACCCAGGAAAGCCCCTTGTGGAAATTCTCACAAGAAACAGCACCTACCAAAGTTATAAGCTTAAACGTCGGTTGTTTCGCGCAAACTTAAAACCACAACAGTGCGAAGAGTGTGGATGGGCACAAAAAACGAGCAGTGGCCGCCTTCCTCT
>SXGU01299063.1_pt1 | contig 12312 bp, 20 predicted proteins | sample 3174531 | NCBI WGS metagenome assembly SXGU01 (sample SAMN11356863, study PRJNA531348) | freshwater metagenome | isolation source: freshwater sample F1-140 | place: China: Fuxian Lake, Yuxi | collected 2017-12-25 | reverse complement strand
GGATCAAGGAGAAGGAAGAATGATGGTCTCCGAAGGGGTTGAGTGGGACAAGAACGCTCAAGACATCAACGCTGCTGTGAGACGGCTGCGCGAGATCGGGCAGGACATCGCGGAGGTCAAAGCCTTCGCAGCCGCCCGGGTCGAACAGCTGGAAGAGGAACAGAGGATGCTCTGGGGTGAGTGGCGGGAAGGGATCAGTGGACTTCTCGCCAAGGCCCGAGAGGCCGATCCCTCGAAGAAGAGCATCCAACTGCCCGGTGGTGTCATCCAGGAGCGCACCTACGCGCCGAAGTTGAAGATCGTGAACTCTGACGCCGCGATCGAATGGGCGCTTGACCACGCGCCCGGCGCCATCGTCCCGACTGTCGACCCCGCCTTCCTCGGTTCGATCCGGGGAGAGAGGGTCGTGAACGCTGACGGGGAAGTCGTGATGGATGCCGCGGAAGGCGTCTACATCCCTGGTGTTGAGCTGGTTCCAGAAAGAAGTGTGCTTTACGTCCAGAGCACAAGGAGAGAGACCGAATGAAAGTTGACGCGAAGAGGTTCCAGGATCTGGTGAAGCGAGCGGCCTCGTGCTGCGAAAACAAGTCGTCCCTTGTGATGTGGCGCGGGGTGGCTCTGTGGGATGATGGCGGGATGTTGGCGGCGGGGAGTTCCTGTTCGGCCCAAAGCATTCGCCTTCGATCCGACTGGAAGATAGCCGATCTCGGGGACGCGCCCCTCATGTTCCTGCCGAAGGACTTGAACAACGCCCTCGGCGTGTTCTACGGCGACGTCGATGTGACGTTCAAGGACGGGAAACTCCAGTTCGCCGGCGGGGTGAGTAAGGCGTCTGTCCCCATCCTTGAACTCCAACTCGACGGACACGGGGCCCTTGAGATGTTGAGCGCCAACAGTGAGGAGTTCTTCTGCGCCCCGGGTGACGAGATCGCCAAACAACTCACGGCGACGGCTGCCTGCACTTCTGGAGACGACACGCGACCAATCCTCACGGGCGTCTGCGTTGAAGTCATCGGGTCTTGCGTGAACTTCGTGGCGACGGACACCCATCGGCTCGCGAAAGCGTCCCTGTCCGAGAAGGCCCAGACAGGCTCGATGCCGGGGGCAGCCATCATCCCGCCCGGCGCGTTCAAGCCCATCGCGGACATCTGCAAGGGGAAGGAACTCGTCGTCTGCCAGGCGTTCAAGGCAGGGAACGAGATCAACAGGCTCGTGTTCATCGCCGGCAACGAGATGATGGAGACCTGCACGGTCGAGGGTTCTTACCCGCGTTACGAGAGAGTCATCCCCGCCGCGCTCGAAGACGACATCATTCTGTCCTGGGATGCGTCCCTCATCAGAGATGCCTTCAATCGCGTGGCTCCGTTCTCTGCGTCGGCTGCGGCGAAAGACCGGGCAATCGTGCGGTTCAAGGACGACACGGCCAGTGTTGAGGCTCTAGGGGACGCTGGCGAGGCTTCGATCTCCCTTTACCAGTCCACGGTGACGGGCCCGGAAGAGGCCGACGAGTCCTACGCCGTCAACTGCCGATACATGATCGACGCACTCTCCCCTCTCGGAGACAACCCCGTGGAGATCAGGTTCAAGACGGGGAAGCAGGGCAACCTTCAACCCATCCTCATCTACGGGCAGGCTGACAGGCACACGGGCCTCGTGATGCCGATGCAACTCCAATGATCAAACACATCTTGCGCGTCGTGCGCGGCGGTTCCTGGCGCAACATCCCCGACTCCCTGCGCGCGGCCGATCGGTTCGGCAGCACCCCTCATTTCGGCACCGCGACGTCGGGTTCCGGCTGGTGTTGAGGATTGAGGGGGGCGAATGATCCACGTCGGAATTGATCCCGGAGTAAGCGGGGCTGTCGCGGTCATTGACCGCGGCGCCCTCTGCGTTCACGACCCGGTTCTCTACACGAAGCGCGGGAAGAACCGGATCAGCCCGTACTGGGCGCTTGAACTCTTCAAGGCGCTCGGCAACACCGAAGTGTCCGTTCTCATCGAGGAGCAGTGGCCTCGGCCTGGGGAAGGCGCTCTCGGCGCGTTTGCGGCCGGCTACAACCTGTGCGTCTACGAAGTCGCTGCGCGGGCGCACGGGGCGAAGATCGACTACGTTCTCCCGCAAGCGTGGAAGAAGCACTACGGGCTCCTGTTCCCCGCCGGCACCCATCTGAAGGCCGTGAAGACCGCAAGTAGGGTGAAGGCGGCAGACCTGTTCCCTGCATCCGCGGAGTTCTTCAAGCGGGTGAAAGACGACGGCCGCGCTGAAGCCGCCCTGATCGCCTGGTGGGGAAAGCAAACCATCAAGTGAGGCTCGACGCGTCGAAGTCGTGGAAGGTCGTAGTTGGAACCGTCGCAGAGACGCCCATCTACGACCAGCGCGTCGTGAAGCGGTTCGGCAACCAGACGATCCGAGAGCAGCTCCGCTTCGCTGTTCGTGGATCGAGAGCCCATCCCTCGTGGTTCTGTGGAGCGTTCGATGAACTCGCAGCGACACTCAAAGACGATCTCCACGAAGGAGACGTGATCTGCGCCTGCTGCCGCGAGGAACGCTACAAGCGAGACGATGGCACGTACGGGACGCGCTACGTCGTTCTGGACATCTGGCGGATCGTTCAAGGTCACGACATCCGCAAGCACGACGAAGAGGATTTTGCACCCCTGTGGGATGATGCAGAACACTTGTCACCGGTGCGTGGAATGAGTTAAACTATATTAAGCGGTTAGGCCGCAAAGGAGAAGAAATGGCAAGGTTGAGGATACCAGAGGAGAAGCAGGCAGAGATCCTGCGCCTCTACGGTGAGGGGATGTCCGCAAGGCGGATCGTCTTTGAGGTTGGAGTTTCCGACGGGACGGTAAGGCGAGTGATCGCACGTCATCACGGTTCCGTCGAACGCCGTTACTGTTCGGGGCCCAAGCACCCACTCTCGAACCCGCCGTGGGACCCCAGCGAGTTCATCAAGGACTACAACGCCGGGATGAAGCGGGGAGAGATGGCCTTGAAGTACGAGGTCTCCGTCTTTCACGTCAGCAGGATGGCGCTCAATCTCGGCTGCAAGTCTCGCCTACCGCGGAAGTGGGATGAGGCCCTGAAAGAGGCTGTGGTTCGCGGTCTCCAGCCCGGGCAGACGTGGCGACAGTTGGCGCGAGATCACTTTGTCAGCGTCGAGACCGTGTTCAGGATGCGGAAGCGCATTCGACTGGAAGGAGTGGGGAGTGAGTAAGCGAATTGTTTGCACGTTCACGCCGGCCGAGGGGGAGGCCCTGCTCAAGCACCTATCCTGGGCAACGACGGCAACGAAGTGAAAGACCTTGGCGTTCTCTTACCCCGCGAGCTGCCTCGCGAACTCGACGGCCATGAAGTCGATAGGATCGCGGTTGAGGGCGGCGCCGCCAAAGGTTTCAAGCGGCTCGATGCGAAGGAGTGGCACCGGATCGTGAACCTGGCTCTCTGGTCGAAGGCGAGAGTGATTGCGATCATTGACGACGGAAGAAATGGACTGTGATGGAGAAGAAGATCAAGTGCGAGTTCACCTTCCGGGAACTGCTGTGCCTTGAACGTCTGCTGACTTACGAGTCTACGTACTACGGGGACGGCGACATCCGCTTCGATCTCCGAGATCGGATCGCGAAGATCCGTCGCGACCACGAACCGACAATCAACAGCACGTCGTCCTGGCCGTGAGGTATCTCTCTGTGTGCTCAGGCATCGAAGCAGCGAGTCTTGCATGGAAGCCTCTCGGGTGGCAGGCGGTCGCGTTCAGTGAGATCGAACCGTTCCCGTGCGCCCTTCTCGCTCACTACTACCCGGAGGTTCGGAACCTCGGAGACATGACACAGCATGAGACGTGGGAGATCGACCTCGGCACAGTTGACGTTCTCGTGGGAGGAACTCCCTGCCAGTCCTTCTCCGTTGCTGGACACCGAGGCGGACTCGACGACCCGAGAGGGCAGCTCATGCTTGGATTTCTTAGAATCGCTCACCGTCTCCAACCTCGATGGATTGTCTGGGAGAACGTCCCCGGTGTCCTGTCGAGCAACAGAGGACGGGACTTTGGAGCCTTCCTCGGGGCGCTGGGGAACCTGGGGTATGGGTGGGCCTACCGAGTCCTGGACGCTCGATGGTTCGGAGTGCCCCAGCGGCGCCGTCGTGTCCTCGTTGTCGGACATTCTGGAGACTGGACCCGTCCCGCCAAGGTTCTTTTTGAGTCCGAAAGCGTGTGCCGGGATCTTGAGAAGAGCGTCAGGAAGAGGCCAAGAGTTGGCCCCAGCCGTGAAAGCCGCGCTCGAAGTGGTGGCAGCGGAACTGACTTCCTCTTGAACGGCAAGATGATCGACGTTGCCCTTTCGCTCAGATCCAGACACAACTCTTCGCATAGAACCGACGTTGAAACCTACATTCCCGAGGAAAGCCTCTGCCTGAACGCTGGCGGCGCAATGAGGATCGATGCTGAGAGTAAGACGTTCGTGGTGAGCACTTTGAACGGGAGTGGCGCAGGCGGTTCGAGGCCCGGCGCCCAAGCCAATGAAGCAGGGTTCTGTGTTCCTGTGTCCTTCCAGCCTCGGGTTGGCCGCAACGGGCGAGGGGCTCCATCGGAGATCGTTGGGGCGTTGAACGCACAGTCAGGGGCTACGGGCACCGGAGACGCAGCGCCGGCCGTGACGACCACGCTCGGAGTGCGGAGACTCACTCCGACGGAATGGGAGCGACTGATGGGGATGCCTGACGGTTACACGGCGATTCCCTACCACGGCAAGCCTGCGAAGGACGCGCCGCGATACCGCGCCATCGGGAACTCGATGGCGGTGCCAGTGATGAGATGGATCGGAGAAAGGATCAGCAATGCAGAGTAATCGGATCACGCGGAGAGGGGTTCTCACATCTGTCCGCTGTTACGTTGAGAGGAACCGGAAGATCGTCGTGATTGCCAACATCTCGTGGGACCACTACCCGAAACCAGATGATTGGTGCAGTGATGATGACCACGTGATACTGCCCGCAGCCGAGGTTGCGGCACTCCTGGGCAAGTGGGTTGAGGCCACGATCGAGTTCGAGCCCGCCTCCGATGGCGAGGAGTGGGACATCGTTGAACTCAAGGAGATCGAAGTATGAAGATTAAGGACCGATCGAAGGAGAGGCTGGGGAAGATCTACCCACTCTTCGTGTCTTGGGAGCCACTGCCTGACGGGAAGCTCAAAGGGACGCCAGTGGGGCTTGTGAACTGCGAGATGTTCCTGGAAGGCGTAATCGAGCCGGGAACAAATCTCGACGGGGCGCCCTGCATAGTCCTGAAGGTCAACGCTTTCTCGAAGAAAGGGGGGCAGTTGATTTGGACGCAGGTTGTCTTCGGGGCGAATCCGCCTCTCCACGAAACCCTCTGGATCGCGAGCGAGTCAGTGCTTCGTCTCGCAACGACCCTCTGGGGGATCGTGAGGAAGCACGGCTGCGAGCCGCTCTTCATCTCGACAGAGCAAGTCCAAGCCGCCATCAATGGTAGTTGGAACGACGATGGGGGCTGAGTGGCGGCTGTTCGGACGCCGGAATGGGGGATAGGAATGAGCACTTTTCGCGTTGTCGGGTTTAGCGGCGGGATCGACTCTCAGGCTTGCGCCCTGTGGGTCAGGGAGAGATTCCCTGCTGAAGAGATCATCTTGCTGAACAGCGATGCTGGCGGGAACGAGCACCCCGTCACTGAAGCCTTCATTCGCCTTTACAACGACACTGTGTTCCCGGTGGCGATTGTAAAGGCGGCTTCATCTCCTGAAGCACGGCTACCAATCGGCCGGCCGCGTGAAGGATCCGATGCACTACGTCTACTGTCCTGGTTGCCACACGGAGACGAGGAGAGGCGTGGTCTGCACTGCGGAGCAGGCCCTCGAAGAACACAGCAAGTTGTGCGCTGCGCGGAAGGCCGCGGATGAGGGGAAGGTGAGATGAGCAACGTTGGAGCACCAGCGCCGGGAAGTGTCTGGCGGCACTACAGAGGCCACACCTACATGGTTGTTGGAGTTGCCCGACACTCCGAGACGCTTGAGTTGCTGGTCGTCTACCGGCGGCAAGACAACTCGGAACTGTGGGCGAGGCCACTTAGCATGTGGTCCGAGCAGGTCGGAGCCGAAGTCCCTCGGTTCACGCCTGTCGAGCCAGGAATAGGTGAAATCGAAGAACTCCGAGCCGAGAACGAGAGGCTGCGGTCTGTCATCGCGTCTCTGATGCCTGGGGATGCTGGCCGTGTCGAGTGAGACCCCCGCGCCGTTCCAGATCCGCATCAATATCGGAACTGGCGGACTGATAGCAACTCTCTACCGCCGCGAAACCGACCCAAAAGACGGAGAAGTGAAACCGATGCGGGTCTGCACGATCAACGCACTGGCCTACACGGCAGGCAAGCCACTGGTTCGGGATGCAATCACGGCAGGCAAGGCGCTGTGGATCGTGAGGAGAAAGTGGGCGGCCGTCGCCGAAAGCCCTCGCGTGGGACAGGCCTACTCGATCTGTAGTGACTGGGGCCCGAGGATTGGATGCTTCGGGCTAGTGGCGGCCGGGCTGAAGGACGGAGACAGGCTTTCCTATGCGACCAGCTACTTCAGCCGGATGGACTCGGCGGAAGCTGCGTGGTGGTTCGGTATGCTTTTGGTCGACCGAAGTGACAGGGCGGTTCGCGCCCTTCGGATCCTGTCCGGCGCGGTCGAGTGAGAAAGGGGAACGAGATGAGTAAGAGACTGACAAAAGAAATCCCCCGGTGGGCTGCCGGGGGATCCACACGAGGTGGGTAGTCGGTTGGGTTTCGGGTGAACAACCACTGTGTTGTATCACTGGAAGCCAGTAGAGGGAATCGAACCCCCGACACGCGGTTCACAAAACCGCTGTTCTGCCTCTGAACTACACCGGCGTGGTGGGAGTGGCAAATCCCAGTCAAAGGAAAGCATCCCGCTCAAAGGGTAGATGCCACTCCCGCCAGATTTTATCACGAGGGGAAGAATTGAAGAGTCCGTACGTCTACTTCGGCGGCAAGTCGAGAGTCGCGCCGCTGATCTGGGAACGCCTCGGGGATCCCGGCAACTTCGTTGAACCGTTCTTCGGATCCGGGGCCGTCACACTCGCAAGGCCGCACTGGCCATTCAAAGGCCCTCGAACGGAGACAATCAACGACGCCGACGGGATGGTGGCGAACTTCTGGCGAGCCCTCAAAGCCGATCCGGAGGCAACGGCCGAATGGGCCGACCAACCTGTATTCGAGAACGACCTTCACGCTCGGCACGTGTGGCTCCGCGAGAGAATTCCTGGACTGCGTGAACGCCTTGAAGGCGACCCCGACTACTACGATGCAAAGATTGCAGGGTGGTGGGTCTGGGGTATGGCTTGTTGGATCGGGAGTGGTTGGTGTGGGGAAGATGGAGTAGGTCCGTGGGTAGTAGAGGACCGGGACGGCGAGCGCGTCTTCGTGAAGAGCGCGGAGGTCCGTGGTGTCTCGCGACAACGGCCTCATTTAGGGAATGCGGGGCAAAGAGTGGCGCGAAAACGGCCTCATTTAGGGCCGGGGCGAGGAGTGAAGCGAACACTGCCTCATTTAGGGCCGGGGCGAGGAGTGATTAAATGTAGCAGTCTTTCAGAGTGGTTCGGGGAACTCGCGAATCGAATGAAGAACGTTCGGGTTGGTTGCGGGGATTGGGAGAGAGTTTGCGGCCCGAGCGTGACTTTCAAGCACGGAATGACGGGGGTCTTCCTTGACCCGCCTTACGATCTTGAAGTAAGAGACTCAAGCTGTTACACCGTCGACCGGCCGGGGATTGCTGCGGAAGTCCTTGCGTGGTGCGTCGAGAACGGCCAGAACCCTCTGCTGCGGATCGCCATCTGCGGCTACGAGGGTGAGCACAACACTCTCGCGGAAGAGCACGGATGGGACTGTGTGGCGTGGAAGGCGCACGGCGGGTTCGGACAACAAGGGAAGAACACGGACACAGGCAAAGAGAATGCTAAGAAAGAGCGGATTTGGTTCAGCCCGCACTGTCTCAAGCTTACACAGTCGCGGATGGTGTTCGACTGAGACGGCAAGAAGGCTCCGCGCCCGCCCTGGTGAGCACGGAGCCTCGGTCTCTTGACGGAGAGATGACCGCTCGAAGGTTATCAGATTTGGAACACGAAGGCGTTGAGGGTCCCGCTCGCGCAGTCGAACGCGCCGCCCGTCTTGTTGAAGAGGACGACGGTCACCGTGTCAGCAGCCGAGACGTGGCCTGTCAGCATCACGGCGTTGGCTCCCAACTGGGTGTGGGACACAATGCACGGGTTCCCCGCCACGGCCCCTGTGACGGTCACGGTGGTTGAAGTGGCGGCTGCATCCGCGATCGAGCCCGGGTCCCAGGTCGTCGAACCCTTCAAGCACTTCGTGATCGCAGCTCCACCACTGCCGATGACAACTCCGCCCGAGCCCTTGCCTTGAAGGTTCAGGTCGATGTTCGTGTCACCACCGGTAGCCGCAATGCTGGGATCGTTGCCCGTTGCCGCGTTCGTGACTGTGACTTCGTTCACGGCGGAGGCAACGGCAGCTCCGGCAATGATGACCTCGTTGCCGTTCCCGTCGAGGATCTGTGTGGTTCCGGTGCCCTTCGGCTGGATCTGGTAACTGATGTTCGTGTCGCCGCCCGTGGCGCTGAGCTTTGGCGGGTTGCCCGTGGCGGCGTTCGTTGCCGTGAACTCGTTGACTGCCGAGGCCGTGGCGGACACCTTGAGGAACTCGTTGGAGTTCGTGTCCAGAAGGGCGTTGTTCGCGCCGTCGATTGTGAGGCTCATGCTGATACTCTCCATCGGCCGTCAACAACGACCGTTCCATTGACTACGAGGGTTCCGCCCCAGGTGTCGTGTTCACGCCCGACAGGGAGAACGTAGGTGGTTCCGGAAGCAATGATGTAGGGGGTCCCGACCTCACCGGCGCCCATCGCCAACCATTGGGTGTGATCCCAATAGTAGAGACCGTTCCGAGACTCACTGATGAAGCGGACGGTGCTCGGAGGGGTGTCGGACGGAACCCCCGCGTCGTACGTCTTCCGCCAGACCGCGCCGCCCTTGCTTTCGAGCCTGCCCGAGTAGTCGATCTCTGTGATGGCGCCGGCCGCGGTGAGAACCCTGGCGAGGAACGCCTTCCCGCCTGAAGGAACTGCGGGGACCGTCGTTGTTGCCGATGTGGCGACCGTGAGGGTTCCACTCTGGAGGACGTAGACCCAGTTGTAGACGTTGTTCGTCATCGCCTGGGTGAGCGCGTCGACCTGACCTTCCCCGTCACCGCAGAACTTCCCAGCAGAGACCGCAATGGTGAGACCCGAAGAGACTGTGACTTCGCAGCCGGTCTGGACGCAGTAGACGCCACCGCCGCCGACCGCGCCAGCAATGTCCGCCCGTGCGCTGATCTCGTTCAGCATCGTGATTGCGCCGCTTGTCTCGCCCCCCGAGAACACAGGGCCGTCCGAAGGGACTGCTGTCGTGATGTTTCCAAGGGTGGCGACCGGTCGAGCCGCAGGGGTCTTTGAAGCAAGCGCCGTCCATACTGTCGCCATCTAGACTACCTCCGTCCAGGTCCGGCAATCATCCCAACTCTGGAAAGTCGTGAGAGTGCTCGATTGCCTCACCGTGAGATACCACCGCATCGCGGTATCAGAGGCCGGGGTGAGACCCACACCATCATCATCGCTTGCGAGATCGGCAGAAGCATCGTCAGTGAGGGTGAACTCCGTGCCGAAGTCAGCGTCCCCTGGATCTTTGATCCTGCCGTAGAGCTTCCCGCTTCGGTAGGCGATCAGAACCTGCGTTCCGAGGACAGGGTGAACCCGAAGGATCGGGTGGCTTCCTTGCATCGTTCGTGTTCCCTCGACCGTCCAGGTCTCGCCGTCGTCGTCGCTGTAAGCGAGATAGATGCCGGGTGACGCGCCGCCCTCTCGGTAGAATGCTACCACGAGGCGGCCGATGTCCCTGACGATCTCGAAGCAGGGTTGCTTGTCCTTGTAGGAACCGGCCCCCGGATCGGCGCTGATGTAGTTGTCGGTGACGAACGGGAGAACGTTGGCATCTGTCCGTTTGAACCGAACACGCCTCGAACGCTCGAAGGCAAGCCCGACGTAGGACATAAACGGATGGGTTTCGAGCCACGGGTTCGCGCCTGCGGTCGTGCGGGTGCCGCCCCCATCCGTTGAACACTCGCAGTTCAACCAGTCGTAGGACTCTCCCGGCGGGCAAGTTGGTTCGGTGAAGGTCACCTCGCATCCAAACGGATCCCACTCTGCGCCAGTCTCGTCTCCACAATCCGTGTTTTCGATCTCTTGTTCGCAGGGAACGTACTCTCCAGTGTCTTCGCACCAGCACTCGCCGTCGATCTCTGGAGGGCAACAGAACCCGTCGAAATAGTAGACATCGGGAGTTCCTGGGGGGGACGGTGGGAGTAATTGGCCTTCACACGTCTTGCAACCCTGGCAGTCATAAAGGCATTTGAATTCAGGACGAGTGGGAAATGCAAACTGCATCGTTTGGTCGTTATTGAAAGCGCAGCGATTGCATTCCATTGCCAACACGGGTGCGGGGCCAAATGGAGGGGAAGGGGGGATTAACACATATGGGAACGCTGGGCTCGCAAACAAATCAGATGCACTGTAGCATGTGACGCAATACCTTGCCTGCCCCAACGGGCACGCAGAGTATCCTGAAGGGGTCCCAATGACCCATCCCGCATCACCACAAGGGACTTTGCCTCCTGTGCATAAGGAACGAAGCTGAGACTCTGATGGTTCGGGCAGGAATCCAGGGGGTGGGACCTGGCACGCGCTGCAAGTGTAAGTGCCACCAAATCCCGGATAAAATGCGACGGCAATGAACGAGGCGTCCCCTGCGCGTACACATCCCACGTTAGGATCCCACGCGCCTCAACACGACGCAGTTCTCCGAACCTGCAATCCACACATCGGAACCGAACGCCATCCACGGCTTGTGTTCGTCGTTCAACTTGTGCTTGCAGCAGAGACGGGCCGACGAACCCCCAATCACGACGTCGCCGGCCACAGGCTGCGTTCCGATCGGTTGGATCTCCCATCCGCCTCGAATGAGGAGTGTAGCCAGTGCGCTCTGGTCCTTCGCGGGAGCCACTGGATAGCCGATGCCGGTCAGCGCAATCACAACGAGCCAGCACCCGGTGGGCTTCTGGCGTTCAAATTCATCGGCAAGGGCTGCTGCTTTGATGCTTGCCGGGGTTGAGGCGAGTCGTGCGATTGCCGCAGAGAAGCATGGCTTGCAGGTTCTCGGGTCCTTCGGTTCTTCCATCTATCTCCACTCGTTCGTTCCGCCGATGGCGGACAGTCCAACTGTGAAGTATTGGTTCCCAGTTGACAGGTTGAAGTTGTTGCCGATGAAGCTGTCGGAGACGAACTGGCCTCTCGGTTGGAATGCGCCCGGGAGTGTGTAGGCCGCCAACTGGCTCTCGAAGGCCCGGTTCTGGAGTGCCTGCACCCCGAGAGACCGCGCTGCCACGACCTGCAAGACACTCCTGACTGTGTTCTTCCCTGTGTCTGTGACCATTAGTAAAGACTCACTCCTTCGTAGGCTGCCATGTGATGCTGATCGGAGTTAAGACGTGCGTTCACCGAACGGATGATAACCGGCGTCGAGTCGACGAGAACCACATCCCCAACCCGCAAAGGCCGGTCCAGTGTCTGGTAGGGGTCGAGTGTCTGCGCCGGTGAGAGAAGCAAGAGGGGAGCCTCCCACTTGTACTCGTAATACCCGTGTCCACCGATCCGGATGAGCTGGTAAGCAATCCAGTTCGCCTGTGCCTGCGCGTCGGCCGGGTTGGGTGCAGAGATCGCCGGGTCGTAGTAGATGAAGGGCTTGATCTCTCCCACGTAGTCGATACTCGTGGGGTCCGCACTCCCGGAGAAGAAGTCGAAGCTATCCGTGTTGCGCCAGAACACGTTGACTCCGGACTGCCCATAGACGTCGAGCGCGTTGAACTCGGGGCCGCGAGGCGTGATGATGAGGCTTTCGTCGACGATCTCTCCCGTTGTAGCGTTCTCGGCCGTGAACATCCCGATCTTCGACGCGCCGCTCACTGTCGTGAATGTTGCGAGTTGGGTTGCCGTGCCGTAGACGTAGACGGGGGGAAGGATCAGCCTCCACGCGCCGGCCGAGCCCGTGTTCGGGCACCAGGTCAGAACGCCGTTGAAGTAGGTGCCGACGAGCTGCTGAAGGGCCGTGGCAATTCTCGTACCGCCCGGAAGGAACAGGTTCGCCTGATCGCCCCCCCAGATCCGCAGTGGGATGTCTGGAATGACGTAGGTG
>SXGU01430389.1_pt1 | contig 12313 bp, 12 predicted proteins | sample 3174531 | NCBI WGS metagenome assembly SXGU01 (sample SAMN11356863, study PRJNA531348) | freshwater metagenome | isolation source: freshwater sample F1-140 | place: China: Fuxian Lake, Yuxi | collected 2017-12-25 | reverse complement strand
GATTTGTCGCGCCCTGATCCAACGTCCCAAAATTATTTTGGCTGACGAGCCTATCGCTTCGCTGGATCCACGTAACACCCAAATGGTGATGGACGCGCTGCAAAGTATTAACAAAGATCTGGGTATCACGGTGTTGTGCAACTTGCACGCGCTCGATGTTGCCAGAAATTACTGCGGCCGCTTGGTTGGAATGTCTGCGGGTCGTGTGGTTTTTGACGGCGCTCCTGACGCCTTGAGCCAAGACCTGGTGAAGTCGCTCTACGGCATTGAAGCCGACGAGATGCTCCACTCAAGCCCAGAGAGTGGTCACAACCAAACGAATGTTCTCCCTTTTGAGCGTGTGGTTCACACCGCTTAATTATCTCCCCCCTGTGTTTTTTCATTACTTAACTACTAAGGAACTTCGTATGTTGAATCGCCGCGTTCTCCTCGCATTGGCTGCTTCTAGCGCTCTGATGGCTTCTGCTCAAGCGCAAGACTGGAAAGCCAAATACCCCGAGTTAATTTTTGCCAGCATCCCTGATGAAAATGCAACGATGGTTACTGAAAAATATGCTGATTTTGTAGCTTACTTGTCCCGTGAAATTGGTGTTCCAGTCAAGCTGCGTATTGCAGGCGACTACGCTGCTGTGATTGAAGGCCAACGCGCTGAGCAAATCCATATTGCCTATTACGGCTCTTCATCCTACGCACGCGCCCGCATGATTGGCGTTAAGACGACCCCATTTGCGATCGAAGTCAACAAAGGCGGCGTAAAGGCGTACCACTCGGTGTTTTACGTGAAAGCCAATTCGCCGTACAAAAAAGTTGAAGAACTCAAGGGTAAAAGCATCGCCCTCGTTGACCCTAACTCAACCTCTGGCAATAACGTACCTCGCTTCGCGATGGAAAAGATGGGCATTAAGCCTGAAGAATTTTTTGGCAAAGTGGTTTACAGCGGTAGCCATACCAACGCAGTGATGGCACTCAGCCAAGGTACCGTCGATGTGGCTGCGAACTGGTGGAACAATGAAACTGATTCTGAGTTGATTCGCATGTCTGACAAAGGCATGGTAAAAAAGGAAGATTTCCGAATTATTTACAAATCAGACGCGATCGTGAACTCGCCGATTGCTTATCTTGATAGCTTGCCAGCTGACTTGAAAAAGAAAATTGAACAGGCCTTTTTTGATGCTCCTAAAAAAGACAAGGCTGCGTTTGACAAAGTCTCTGGCGGTAAAAATGAGCCATTCCAAGCTGTGACCCATGAGGCTTATCTCCCCGTAGTGGCGCTCAACCAGTTTGTTGACGCATTGCGTAAAAAGTAAGCACGTATGACAGCGCTCAACACCATGGGCGTAGCCTATGCCGAAGCGGTGGTGGCTAAACGCCGCCAGCTTTGGCTGGGCTTATTGGTGTTGGGCGTATGTGTTTTATTGTCTGGACACATCACTGAGATTTCTTTTTCGAAGTTTTTTGACAACATTGGCGCCTTCACCAACTACATCGTTCGTATTGTTCATCTTGAAAATGGCCAGTCGGTCTTGAGCAATCCCGCAGAGTGGTTCTGGGGCTGGAAAAAATGGTTGGCCCTGATGGGCGAGACCTTGTTGATGGCCTACGTAGGCACTTTAATGGGCGCTTCAGCCGCCTTGGGCCTGTGTTTCTTAGCGAGTAAAAACGTAACCGCTAACTCGGCGGTGGTATTTTCCACTAGGCGTTTACTGGAGTTTTCCAGAACCGTTCCTGAAATGGTATTCGCATTGATTTTTGTCGTGGCGTTCAGTTTGGGTCCCTTGCCCGGCATATTGGCCTTGGCCATTCACACCACCGGCGCTTTAGGTAAATTATTTGCTGAAGTGGTAGAAAACATCGATATGAAACCAGTCGATGGTGTCATATCAACAGGCGGCACTTGGTTGCATAAAGTCCGATTCGCCGTGCTGCCTCAGGTGGCCTCCAATTTCGCCAGTTATGCTTTACTGCGCTTTGAGATCAATGTGCGAAGCGCCGCCGTTTTGGGCTTTGTAGGCGCAGGCGGAATTGGACAGACCCTGCTTGAAGTGATCCGCAAGTTTTATTACGCTGATGTGAGCGCATTGTTGGTCTTGATCATTGCTACGGTCATGGTGATCGACACCGTTACCGAACGGGTACGCCACCGCTTAATTGGCCAAGAGAGTGCACCATGAGCCAGCGCGACATACTCCGCCAGCGCTATAGCAGTGAATTTCAGCCGTTTTACCAAGGCAATCTTCGGTCGTTTTCCATAGCACTCATTGCGGCTGCTTTGTTTCTTTATGGTTTGTACAGCCTTGACATGACCTATGCGCGAATCGCAGGCGGCACCAGTGAGCTCGGACGGATGGTGCTACTCATGCTTCCCCCAGATCCTGGCACTTGGACGCGAGCGGGTACCTACGTATACGCCATGGTAGAGACCCTCTCTATCGCCTTACTGGGTACTTTATTAGCTGCCATCTTCGCATTCCCGCTGGGGTTTTTAGCCGCTCGCAACACGACGCTTAACCGCATCGTTCAATTTTTTGCTCGTCGCAGCTTTGACACCCTGCGCGGTGTGGACATTCTCATCTGGGCGCTGATTTGGATTAACGTGGTCGGCCTAGGTCCGTTTGCAGGTGTACTGGCTTTGCTGATGTCAGACTTAGGCAGTTTTGGCAAGTTATTTTCTGAAGCGATTGAAGCCACCGATGAAAAACCGGTTGAAGGTGTAGTCTCAACGGGAGGTTCATCGTTGACTGCCGTTCGCTTTGGTATCTTGCCCCAGTTGATGCCCGTGCTTTTGAGCCAGGTGTTGTACTCCTTTGAATCCAACACGCGTAGCGCTTCCATTATCGGAATCGTAGGCGCAGGTGGTATCGGACTCATTTTGTCCGAGCAAATTCGCACCTTGGAATTTCAGCAAATGTCGTTTGTGATTTTGCTCATCTTGGTAACCGTGTCTGTGATTGATCATTTGTGCTCCAAACTCCGCTTTTCTATCATCGGAGTGCGGGCACGCTAGTTTTAACGAATAAGGATAATCCATGTCTCTGTCGATCCCTGAAATCGTTCAACTGCTCGGAAGCCGCGCCACCACGTGGTACGGCCAAGAGGCGGTCAGCCAGCTCGACCATGCTTTGCAATGCGCCCAGCTCGCAGAACAGGCCAATGAGACACCAGAGACAGTCGTGGCGGCCTTGCTCCATGATCTTGGTCATATCCTAAGCACCAAGCGCCCCGATGAAGTGCCCGCTGATGTGTTGCCAACTGTAGATGATCTGCACCAGTTTGTTGCCCTGCCCTTTCTGCGTAGCCAGTTTTCTGACGCAGTATTAGAGCCCATTAAGTTGCATGTGGATGCCAAACGCTATTTGTGTGCGGTGGACGCAGGGTATTGGGACTCCTTGTCACCCGCATCAAAACACAGTCTTGAATTGCAGGGTGGCCGTTACGACGAAGAACAGGTACGTTCTTTTGAGGCCCTCACGTTTTACTCAGAAGCCGTGCGCTTGCGCCGTTACGATGATTTAGCCAAGGTTCCCGGACACATCACCCCGCCTTTAGCCCATTACGCTACGTTGATGGAACAAGTGAAAGTGGCGTAAAGGCTTCCACATACGATTCTTGTTTGTGGGTCTCAATCGCGCCAGGTCGGTATTGGCGCACCCGGGCAATCGCCGCTTCGCTGCTCCAGCCCCATGTTTTGTACATAGTCGCCACCAAAGTTCCGGTACGCCCCTTGCCATGGGCGCAATGCACCAAAATATTGCCTGATTGCAACGTTTTCGTAAGCTGCGGAATCAACCGCCGCCATTGCGCCGTAACGGCTGCGGAGGGCACACCAAAGTCCACCACCGGCAGCTGGTGCCACGCAATACCATGCAAGCCCAAATGGTGTGAGAGGTTCTTGGCTCCCAAGCGTTGAAGCTCAATGGTGTCGAGCAAGCTCACGACCGTTTTGATTCCATGCGCAAGTATCAGTGCAATATCAGCCGCCAATGTGTTATCAATGGAACCGTCTGCTTGCTTTTTACCAGGACACGCAGACATCCCAACCTCACCCTTCCAAGGGGTCGGCGCAAAGTCAATGGTGAATGCGGTAGGTTCTGAAGTATTCACAGCCCAGTTATAACTTTGGCATGCGACAGGGGAATGACAAAAAGGGCTGCTTCGTGAGATTAGATATTACGCATACAGCCGGATTGGCGCTTTTTGTTCGTTGACACCATTACCCGCCCAAAGTATCAGCAATACGCTGTGCGCACGTCTTCGCTTGGTCTGGGTCTTTGGCTTCTACCATCACCCGCACCAAAGGTTCGGTACCACTGGCGCGAATCAACACACGGCCACTGTCGCCCAATTCTTTTTCTACATCCTTGATAATTTTTTGAACCGCAGGGTTCGACTGCCAATCCGCTCCCGGCTTGAGTCTGACATTGATCAATGTCTGAGGAAAAAGCGTGACAGCGCTTAGCAGCTCAGCCATGCTTTTACCGGAACGAACGCAGGCTTGGAGTATCTGTAAAGCTGAAATCAGTCCGTCGCCGGTGGTGTGTTTATCCAGCGCCAACAAATGTCCCGAACCTTCGCCGCCCAAGAGCCACCCTTTGGACTCCATTATTTCAAGCACATAGCGGTCTCCCACCTTGGCCCGGGCCAATTCAACGCCCCGCGTCTTCAGCGCCAATTCAACGGCCATATTGGTCATCAAGGTTCCGACTACGCCGGGTAGCACGTCTCCCCTGCTGAGTCGATCATCTGCCATCAAATAAAGCAATTCGTCGCCATTGAACAAGCGGCCTTTTGCATCGACCATTTGCAATCGGTCTGCGTCACCATCGAGCGCAATTCCATAATCTGCATGGTGCGTTTTTACAGCTTCTACCAAAGCCTCTGGGTGAGTCGCGCCTACGTCTTTGTTAATGTTCAGGCCATCGGGAGCGCATCCCATGGCGATCACCTCTGCTCCCAGCTCGTGAAAGACTTTGGGGGCAATGTGGTATGCCGCGCCGTGGGCGGCATCGACAACAATTTTCAGTCCTTTGAGGGTTAAGTCATTGTCAAAAGTGCTTTTGCAAAACTCAATGTAGCGACCTGCGGCATCGTCGAGCCGGCGTGTTTTTCCTAAGTTTGCAGACTGGGACCACACGGGCGGCTCTTCGAGTGCCGCCTCCACGGCCAATTCCCATGCATCGGACAACTTGGCTCCCTTGGCGCTAAAAAATTTAATGCCGTTATCTGCAAACGGGTTGTGACTCGCACTAATGACCACGCCCAATGAGGCACGCTGCGCCCGGGTCAAGTAGGCCACGCCAGGTGTGGGCAAGGGCCCGAGCAATACTACGTCAACACCAGCGGAGTTAAAGCCGCTCTCTAAGGCGCTCTCTAGCATGTAGCCGGTAATTCGGGTGTCTTTGCCGATGAGCACGGTGGGCCGTGATTCATCTTTTTTAAGCACACGACCTACGGCATGGGCTAATCGCAAAATAAAGTCCGGCGTGATGGGTGACTGGCCAACCGTGCCACGGATACCGTCGGTCCCAAAATATTTTCGCGTCATTTTTTTATCTCCATATTTTTATTCTCCTTTGATTCAGCGGCCTGCATCGCTTCAAACACTTTCAATCCTTGAACAGTGGCTTTCACATCATGCACTCGAACGATATGTGCGCCCCTTTCAACCGCCAAAACTGCGGCGGTCACACTTGCGGCCACACGGTCATCTGCAGCAGCACCGGTCACAGCACCCAAAGAAGATTTGCGCGACCAACCAGAAACCACAGGGTAGCCTAGGTATAACAATCTCTGTTGATGGGCCAAGAGTGAAAAGTTTTGCTCTACTGTTTTACCAAAACCAATGCCAGGATCAATACAGATGCGATTGCGAGCAATTCACTTCCGTACCAATGCGTCGATGCGTTCGGCTAAAAAGCCAGTAACCTGCGCCACCACATCCCCTTGCATGGGTGTAGTTTGCATCGTTTGAGGATTGCGGTGCATATGCATCAAACACACACCACAGGTGTTAAAAGCAGAGACCACGTCTAAAGCGCTGACCACACTTTGCGGATCACTCCAGCGCAAAGCCCAAATGTCATTGATGATGTCGGCCCCTAGATCGAGAACCGCTTGCATCACTGCGGGCTTGTAGGTATCGACGGACACAGGAACGCCTAGAGTGACTGCGTGGCGCACTACGGGAATGACACGGGCTAACTCTTCTTCCAGCGACAAGGCCAGAGCGCCAGGGCGCGAAGACTCTCCGCCAATATCCAAAATGTCAGCGCCCTCACGGAGCAGTTGCTCACAATGTGTGAGCGCAGATCGAATTTCGAAGTGCTCGCCGCCATCGGAAAAAGAATCTGGCGTGACATTGACAACCCCCATCACTTTGGGGCGGCTGAGATCGATCTCAAAACGGCTGGTTTGCCAAACAAACATACAGATTAATCCGCGAAAAAAAGTAACAAGGGGGCAAAGAGCCCCCTTGAGTCGTTCGTCAATCGAATTTTATGCCGCAGAAGGCGCAGTATCCGGACTCGTTGTCGCAGTCGGCCCACTTCCGCCGCCGGCATCAGCGGGAGGAATACGGGGGGTCCAATCTTTAGGTTCACGCGGATCGCGTCCCGCCATGATGTCATCCAACTGATCGCTGTCAATGGTCTCCCATTCCAGCAAGGCCTTGGCCATGGCGTGAATTTTTTCTTGGTTATCTTCAATGAGCTTACGGGCCTGAGCGTACTGCTGGTCAATGATGCGGCGAACCTCTGAGTCCACTTTTTGCATCGTTTGTTCGCTCATGGTCGTGGTCTTAGTTACAGAACGACCTAAAAACACCTCGCCCTCATTTTCGGCGTAAACCATAGGGCCCAAGGCATCGGTCATACCGTATCGGGTCACCATGTCTCGGGCAATCGACGTTGCTCGTTCAAAGTCATTGCTTGCGCCTGTGGTCATTTGGTGCATGAAGACTTCTTCTGCAATCCGGCCGCCAAACAACATGCTGATTTGGTTCAACATGTATTCGCTATCGTAGGAGTAACGGTCCTGGGCTGGCAGGCTCATGGTGACGCCTAAGGCGCGACCCCTTGGAATGATGGTGACTTTGTGCACCGGATCGCACTTTGGCAACATTTTTCCGATCAAGGCGTGGCCGGACTCGTGGTACGCCGTGTTCTTGCGCTCGGCTTCTGGCATCACCATGCTCTTGCGCTCTGGCCCCATCAAAATTTTGTCTTTGGCTTTTTCAAAGTCTTGCATTTCAACCAAACGCGCGTTGCGTCTTGCAGCCATCAGGGCGGCTTCATTGCAAAGGTTGGCCAAATCAGCACCCGACATACCGGGCGTTCCACGGGCGATCACTCCAGGATTAACGTCTTGGGCAACCGGCACTTTGCGCATGTGCACGTTTAAGATTTGTTCACGGCCACGGATATCGGGCAGCGTGACATAGACCTGGCGGTCAAAACGGCCGGGGCGTAACAGCGCGGAATCCAAAATGTCGGGGCGGTTAGTCGCAGCGACAACGATTACGCCGACATTGGTTTCAAAGACATCCATCTCGACCAGCATTTGGTTCAAGGTTTGTTCACGCTCATCATTGCCACCGCCAAGTCCCGCGCCCCGCTGGCGACCAACTGCGTCGATCTCGTCAATAAAAATAATGCAAGGCGCGTTTTTCTTGGCGTTTTCAAACATATCGCGAACCCGCGAAGCTCCAACACCCACAAACATTTCCACAAAATCAGATCCAGAGATACTGAAAAAAGGAACCTTGGCTTCACCCGCAATGGACTTAGCCAACAAGGTTTTACCCGTTCCTGGGGGGCCCACTAGGAGCAAACCGCGGGGAATACGCCCGCCGAGTTTTTGAAATTTTGAGGGGTCTTTGAGGAAGTCAACGACCTCTTTGACTTCTTCTTTAGCTTCATCGCAACCCGCCACATCGGCAAATGTGACGGTGTTGGTGGCTTCGTCAAGCAAGCGGGCTTTGCTTTTTCCAAAACTGAATGCGCCGCCTTTGCCACCGCCTTGCATTTGACGCATGAAGTAAACCCACACGCCAATAAGCAAAAGCATAGGACCCCAGCTGACCAACAACGTCATCAGCAAAGAACCTTCTTCGCGAGGTTTCACATCAAACTTGACGCCGTTGGAAATCAGGTCTCCCACTAAGCCACGGTCTAAATAGGTCGCCGTGGTTTTGACTTTGCGATCATCCGTGGTCACCGCCAAAATTTCAGTGCCGCCTTGGCCTTCTTGGATCACGGCTGTCTTGATGTTTTTATTTCGCACTTCTTCCAAGAAGTCGGAGTAGCCAAGCAAACTCGCGTTAGCTCCGCTGTGCGAATCAAATTGTTTGAACACGGTAAACAGCACCAAGCCGATGACCAACCAAACTGCAATTTTCGAAAACCACTGATTATTCAAGCGAAGCTCCCATTAGGACACAATAAGACAACCCTTGCTACGTGGGTGCCATTTTAGGCGTTTCAAGGTGTGAAGAGGCCAATTTATCAGGTTTCGGCCACAAAAAATCAAGGGCTTATTTCAGGCCCAAGCCCACCAAAAACGTTTCAGACGACCGATCACGTGAGGCTTTAGGCTTATAGGGTTTAACCGTATGAAAGGCGTCTTTGAACCGCTGCACCACCGCGTTATAGCTGCCGCCATGGAACACTTTAGCCACCAGCGCACCTTGGGGCTTCATATGGTTTTGGGAAAACTCGATGGCGAGTTCAACCAAATGTTCAATCCGGGCGGCATCGGCGGAGGAAATACCCGACAAATTTGGCGCCATATCTGACACCACCACGTCGGCTTGGCGGCCCTGCATAGCGAGTTCCAGCTGGGTCAAGACTTCTGCTTCACGAAAATCCCCTTGAATGAATTGCACCCCTTCAATGGGCTCCATAGCGAGCAGGTCTAAAGCGATGATGGTTCCATCCAAATCCCCCACCGCTGCTCCTTGCGGTGACATTCGACGACGCACATATTGGCTCCAGGCACCGGGGGTGGAGCCCAGATCAACGACCAACTGGCCCGGCTTAATCAAACCCAGTGCTTCGTCAATTTCTTTGAGCTTGTAGGCCGCGCGTGCACGGTAACCCTCACGGGTAGCGAGTTTGACGTAGGGGTCATTGATATGGTCGTGCAGCCAAGCTTTGTTCAGCTTTTTCCCCTTTATTGAGGGCTTAGGCTGGGGACTTGAATCAGCCCGACTTGAAACAGATGGAGATTTCTTCATTGCGCCGATAATAGCGGTATGCCTCAAATATTACTGACCCCTGCCCAGCGCAAAGAACACCGCGCCCAAGCGCACCACCTCGATCCTGTTGTGATGGTCGGCGGTGACGGCCTCACTCCAAGTGTCAAAAAAGAAATCGATGCCAGCCTGAACGCACACGGCCTCATTAAAGTTCGTATTTTTTCTGATGACCGAGCTGCTCGCGAAACCATGTTTCAAACCTTGGCTGAAGAGCTCAATGCTGCACCTATTCAACACATTGGCAAGTTGCTGGTGTTGTGGCGCCCGATGCCAACCAAGGAAAAGGCCATCGATGAAGATCGCATGGCAGGACCGCGTGACTTTAAAGTTCTGAAATACAGCAAACGTGCCGGGCAACGGCCCGAAGTGAAGACTCTGCGGGTCTTAGGAAACCAACGACTCACGGCAGGCGGCAATGTCAAACGCGCCAAACCCAAACCCAAAATCAGCCTTAAAAAACGCAGCCAAACTTGACTGCACTCTTGCGTCATTAGACGTAGCGAACTGCTACAACTTCGTAAGCCTTATCGCCGCCGGGCGCCATCACGACGGCCGTATCACCTTCTTCTTTGCCAATCAAAGCGCGGGCAATGGGTGAACTGATATTGATGAGACCGAGCTTCAGATCGGCTTCGTCTTCACCTACGATTTGGTAGGTTACGCGCTCGCCCGTTTCCTCTTCTTCTAGATCAACGGTGGCACCAAAGACGACCCGTCCGCCTGCGTCCAAGGCACTGGGGTCAATGATTTGGGCGGCGGACAATTTACCTTCGACTTCTTGAATACGGCCTTCAATAAAACCTTGGCGGTCTTTGGCGGCTTCGTACTCGGCGTTTTCGCTCAGGTCGCCCTGAGCACGGGCTTCAGAAATCGCGTTGATCACCCAAGGGCGTTCCACCGTTTTAAGTTTATGCAACTCGGCCTTGAGAATCTCTGCGCCGCGTGTGGTAATTGGAATGGTAGCCATAAGAAAATAAAAAAGATTATGCCAACAGTTGGGCGTGCATTTCTTGAACCGAAATAACACCGAGGTTATCGAGGTATTTCATGCCTTCGACAGCAGCTTCGGCCCCCGCAATAGTGGTGAACGTTGTCACCCGCGCTAACAAAGCAGAGGTGCGAATGTGACGAGAATCGACAATCGCGTTGCGACGCTCTTCCACCGTGTTGATCACCAAAGCCACTTCTTCGTTTTTAATCATGTCAACAATATGCGGACGGCCTTCAGCCACCTTATTGACAACACGGCAACTGAGTCCCTGGGAGGTAATTGCAGCCGCTGTCCCTTTCGTTGCCAACAGCTCAAAGCCCATGGCCAATAAGTTCCGCGCGACTTCGACCACGCGCACTTTGTCACTTTGCTTGACAGAAATAAACGCCCGCCCAGAGCGTGGTAATTTTGTTCCCGCACCCAGTTGAGACTTCACAAAGGCTTCACCGAACGTTTTCCCAACCCCCATGACCTCACCAGTAGATTTCATCTCTGGCCCCAAAATAGTGTCCACGCCGGGGAACTTAACAAACGGGAATACGGCCTCCTTCACACTGAAATAGGGAGGGGTAACCTCTTTACCAATCCCCTGAGATGCCAGCGTTTGGCCCACCATGCAACGCGCCGCGACCTTGGACAATTGCACGCCAGTAGCTTTGCTCACAAAAGGAACGGTCCGCGAGGCTCGGGGATTGACTTCGAGCACATAAATAACATCTTGCCCATCGATATGCTGAATCGCAAACTGCACATTCATCAGACCGACCACGTTCAAAGCCTTCGCCATGGCTGCGGTTTGACGTTTGATTTCAGTCACCGTGGGGGCGCTTAAGCTGTAAGGAGGCAAAGAACACGCTGAGTCACCGCTATGCACGCCCGCTTGTTCAATATGCTCCATGACGCCGCCAATCCAAGTCTGGCCGGCGGTATCGCGAATACAGTCCACATCGCACTCAATCGCATCATTTAAAAACCGGTCTAACAACACCGGAGAGTCATGGCTGACTTTGACGGCCTCGCGCATGTAGCGCTCTAAATCACGCTGCTCGTGCACGATTTCCATCGCACGGCCACCGAGAACATAGCTGGGCCGAACCACCAAGGGATAACCCAAAGCTGCCGCTTTTTCAAGGGCTTCAGGCTCAGTGCGAGCCGTGGCATTGGGCGGTTGACGCAGCTCAAGTGCGTGTAACAATTTTTGGAAACGTTCGCGGTCTTCCGCCGCATCAATCATGTCAGGGCTGGTTCCAATAATAGGAACACCATTGGATTCGAGATCTAGCGCTAATTTCAATGGGGTCTGCCCGCCGTATTGAACAATGACTCCGATGGGCTTTTCCTTGGCAACGATCTCCAAGACGTCTTCCAAAGTCAAAGGCTCAAAGTACAAACGGTCACTGGTATCGTAGTCCGTAGAAACTGTCTCTGGGTTGCAATTGACCATGATCGTTTCATAGCCATCCTCACGCATCGCCAATGCAGCATGCACGCAGCAGTAATCAAATTCAATCCCTTGCCCAATCCGGTTCGGACCGCCACCAAGGACCATAATTTTTTTCTTATCGGTGGGCGCAGCCTCGCACTCCGCACCTTCGGCCTCATAGGTTGAATACATGTAGGCGGTATTGGTACTGAATTCTGCAGCGCAGGTATCGACCCGTTTGTAAACCGGACGAACACCCAAAGCGTGGCGTTTATTGCGAACCGCGGTGTCAGAAGTTTTGAACTGTTTCGCGAGACGGCGATCAGAAAAACCTTTTTGTTTGAGGGATCGCAATGTGGTTGCATCGATCGCATCGAGAGCCGATCCGCTTGGAGGCGTTGGCAATTGCTCGATCTCGAGTTCAATTTTGACGATTTGTTCGATTTGAACCAAAAACCAGGGGTCGATTTTGGTCAAGGCAAAGACTTCATCCACACTCATGCCTTGGGCAAAAGCGTCTCCCACATACCAGATACGCTCAGGACCAGGTTCACCCAATTCATTTTCTAGTACTTCCCGGTCTTGGGTTTTTTCATTCATGCCGTCCACGCCAACTTCAAGGCCCCGCAATGCCTTCTGGAAAGATTCT
>SXGU01436565.1_pt1 | contig 12315 bp, 6 predicted proteins | sample 3174531 | NCBI WGS metagenome assembly SXGU01 (sample SAMN11356863, study PRJNA531348) | freshwater metagenome | isolation source: freshwater sample F1-140 | place: China: Fuxian Lake, Yuxi | collected 2017-12-25 | reverse complement strand
GACGACCGGGAAGTGTGATCCGAACGACCCTTTCATCACTCAGACGAACCTCGAGTGCGGCGGGTGCGGAGCCGGAGAAACCTGTAGCATCATCAACTTCAACGAAAGTGAAGCTTCGATCAGGAAGAAGTGGCTCGCCGCCTTCACTGCCGAGGTCGCCAAGAAGAGATCCGTCAAGCAGGCAAGCTGTACGAAAGTGCTGGACGGTTTCGCACAGGAGATAGCCGCCGAAAACTTCGCTTCCCTCCAGACCTACAAGAACCATAAAGACCGGAAGCCGACGGACACCAACGTGATGATGGCCGTGAACACGGCTTCCTTCGTCAACCACAAGGACCTGGACGCCGCCTGCGGCGGGAACTGCGACGCGAGCATCAACACCGCGAAGGAACAGGTCGACGAGATCATGGCCGGTTCCACCATGCTCTCTTCCAAAGACGTCGCCAATAACATCAACGTCCTGAGAGAGGCCCACAACATCCCGGCCGGCTGTCGGAAGGAGTTTGACCAGAAGATCAAGGCTGCCTTCGACGTGTACCTGAAGAAGAAGCCGGTGAGCAACGAAGACGTCGTCGCCCAGCTCAACGAGGTGAACAAGACCGTCCAGGGCGCGGGGAGCACCAAGAACGAATGGTACTGTCCACCGGACCAGAAGAGTGGGAACGGGACCGGCAACGGAAAGGGTGACAAGACCATCACCGGAGACGCGATCTTCGGTGACCCGAACGCTCCGAAGGATTCCTTCGGCCGGCCTTTCTGTATGAACCAGAACAAAGACGGATCACCGGTGAACCTCGGGTTCGAGATCGAAAAGGCCGATGGCGAAACTCCGATCCCGCAGTGTCTCGTGACCGCGAAGCAGATGTACGACCTCTGGTCGAACCAGATCAGCTCCCGCGTCGGGAAGAGCTTAAGAAGCTTCGATCCGTACAGTAAGGAAAACGTCGAGGACACTCTCGAGAACATCAAGAGTAAGTTTAAATTTGCAAACCTCTTCACTCCGGTATCGAAGATCCAGGACGACAAGAAGCCAACGTCTCGAGCCGTGAAGACGGAAGACGGCCTCGCGTACTGGAAGCAGTGCGCGGAGTCCAAGCTCACCTTCGACCTCACTCCGTCCGTCGACCAGCTCGTGAACTACCTTAAGAAGCAAGATCCTTCGGCCAACATCAAGCGCTCGGACCTCATCGCCGACGACTTCCCGAACGGTGACGAGCTCGCCAAGCTCGCCGAAGCCAACGATCCGAAGAAGTACAAGATCGCCTGTGACCTCCTCGAGGGGAAGGCCTGCCTCAACGCTCGTCCCCGTCTCCGAGCTGGAGCCCAGACTCTCGAAGGAGAAACTCCGGAGCAGGCCGTGTTCCGACTCCTGAAGACCGCGACGGGAGTTCCGAACGAAAGACTTAGAATCTCCGACAATGCCACGGCCGAGAACGTCGACACCGCCTTCGTGGATGCGATCTTCTTCAGCGCGACGGACGCGGGCCAGATGGTCGGGATCGACCGCGCCGAGTACCTCCGCACCTGCGGAAGCGCGGATCCGAAGGAATTCGTCAGCGCCATTGAAAGCAACGTCAACTTCCACGGGAACGTCTCCATGGGTGCCGGCGTCGCCTGGACCATGCTCCTCTCCGCAGCGACCTTCGGGGCCGCGGGTGAAGTCGTGGTTGCGACCAAGGCCGTGCAGGCTACGAATTACGTCGTCGCTGCCCGTCGACTCCAGATCGCCTCCGACCTCCTCTGGTTCGCCGCCGCCGACGGTGGTCTCCGAACCTATAATAAAACTGGCGACATCGACAAGGCCATGATGAGCATGTTCACCAACGCTGCCCTCCTTGGTGTCTTCCGCGTCGGTGGGAAGGTCGTCGACAACATCGCCCAGAAAGGCGTGCAGTCCAAGCTCGTCTCCGATGCGATCATGAAGACGAATCGCATGATCCCGAACTCCTCAGGGAAACTCGTTCCCCTTACGGTGGAGAGCCTCAAGAAGATCATAACCACTCTCGCTCCACACGTTCCCGCGGCGACCCTCGTGACGGTCACGAACTGTGCGATCGACTATAACCAGAGAGGCGCGTGCGACTGGAACACTCTTGTGAAGTCCCTCGCCCTCACCACCGCTGGAGCCATGGGGAACAAGCTCGGGAATCGCTTGAACCCGATGAACGATCCGAAGGTTGTCGCCCAGGTCATGAGAACGCAGGCCCCGGGGAAGAAGGCCCACGACGTCCTCGGTCTGAAGAAGAGTGACCTCGAAGGGAAGTCCCCGGCCGAAGCTCGTCAGATCATCGAGACGGCCTTTAAGAAAACCGTTAACGACAGTAAGAATGGCCCGGTTGATGATGTCCTGAACCCGTTCCTCTTACCTCCAGGGGCGACGACGGCGCAGAAGATCAACGCCACGAAGAACTTCGACAAGATCGCTGCCATCAAGGACCACTTCCTGGTCCACTACGGGATGAAGACCCCGGCGCAGCGGAACCCTCCGATGTCCGAGGTGATCAAGAACTCCAAGCTCAGCGACTACTTCCGGATCAAGGAAGCCCAGAAGATCGAAGTCGGGAAAACTCCTCAGCAGCAGAAGATGATGGACGACGCCCTCCTGAAAGCGCACCACGAAGTCGCTCCGGGCAAGGGGATCTACGAGTACTCCGGCGCCGACCTCAAGGCAAAGCTTGAGATCCTCCGGGCCGGTGGCTGGAGCGACCTCGCCGCAGCTAGGTTGATCCGTTCCGGTCTCGCCGGGAAGCCGAGCGAAGTGAAGGTTAAGCAGATGGAGAAGGACGCCAACCTCCTCGACGACATCATCGCGAGCGGGAAGATCAGCAAGTCCAACCTCCTCGACGACATCATCACGAACATGAACAATGGACAGCGGAGTAGGAACGCGGACCTCCTCGACGAAATCCTCGCCGCGAACCCGACTCCGAAGGGCCAGATGGAAATCACAACCGTGAAACCGGAAAGCCTCGGCGCCGGGAACTCGGGCAACACCGGCGTGACCGGGAAGACCGGCGGCGCATCCGGGAACACCTCCGGAGGAACCATCACCGTTAACCAAAGCGTCCCGTCTCCGAAGTCAGTCCCACGCGCGGTCATCGTCCTGAACGAGGAGCTCGAAGACCTCCAGAAGAAGAAGCAAGCCGTCCAGGAACGACTCAACAATCCGAAGATCACGGCGAAGCAGAAGCTCGCCGCGAAGGCCGAGATGAACAAGATCGTCCAGGATGAGAAGAAGGTCTCCCAGAAGATCAAGGTCGAGACCGCGAAGGCTGAAGCCGAAGAGACGATGGTGAAGAACGACGCCATCGACGAGCTCATCCTCTCCGGCAAGTACGACCAGGAACTCCTGATCTCGCTCAAGTCCCAGCGGAACGTCCCGATCGCGAAGTTCCTCGAAGACCCGGCGATGAAGAAGGCGCTCCTCGACCTCATCCTCGACGACTCGAAGACCGCGAAGAGCATCAAGAACTACCTCTCGACCGCGGACACGCACGGGCGGAACCTCTTCAAGGCGATCCTCATGAAGATTGCCCAAGCGGCGCCGCCATTGGATGTGCCGACGAAGAAGGGTGCGAAGGAAGTTATCAACAGTGATGCCTGCAGTAACTAGAGGATAGGCAATGAAGAACGTGAAGATCTATGCACTGGTCCTCGCGGCCGTGCTCGCGACGCCGCAGAAGTCGGAGGCCCAGGTCCTGGACTTCCTCTTCGGTGCGGGGTCCTTCGGCCGGAAAGCGGGGACGACGGCGGACTGCCGGAACCTCTACCAGCGGTTCGTCCAGAACAGCAAGGCGATGCGGGACACGACCTGGAAGGACCGGGTGGTCTACGAGCGGAATCCGAACTTCCTCTTCGATAACCAGTACGCCGACGAGGAGAAGTTCCTCAAGTCCACGCTCGGGATCATGGATACGAAGTTCGACAAGGAGTTCGATACCCGGATCTACTACACGGCGACCGCGAAGCCCAACCCCGACGGGAGCATCCCCGTGGTTGACCCGGAGGCGAAGGCCCTGATCATCTACCTCCACGGGTCCGGGACGAAGAAGGCCAGCGGCGCCGGCTGGGCCGTGAAGGCCAACGCTCTGGCGAAACTAGGCTACGGGTCTCTTTCCTTCGACCTCCCCTTCCACGCAGACGGAAGCCGGAACCCCGCCCTGAACGACACCGCGACGTTCATGGAGTACATGAAGAACATCATCGAGAAGTACCGGGTCCCGGGCCAGAAGGTCATCCTCGCAGGACACTCCTTCGGGCCGGATCTCATCCTCGAGTTCATCACCCGCTACCCGCAGCACGCCGACGCGGTTGCCGCCATCTCCCCGGCTGGGTGGGACAAGGAGCTTGAGCACTGGTACACCACGAAGACCTCTGCGATGGACTTCGGAGACACGGAGACCAACGACGACGGAGGTCGCTGGGCGGGGCTCGTCATGAGTAACCGAACCTGGAACGATCCGGTCAAGAAGAAATCTCTCATGGATCGCTTCGCCGGAAGCGACGAGAAGCGGGTCGACCCGACCGTCGCGAACCCGAACCTCCGGATCATGGTCGTCTCCGGCGACCAGGAAGAGTACATCCCCGGGCCCCTGGGTCCGGACGGGAAACCGACCAAGGAACCACGGACCTACGACGTGGAAGCTTCGATCAAGAAGATCTTCGACCGGGTCGAAGTGGTGATCGAGCCGGGTGTGGGTCACTACATCTTCGCGCACAAGGATAAGGACGGGTACGACGTCGTCCAGCGGACGATCCTCGCCCTGAACAACGAAACCCCTGCCAATGAAAAAGAATACAAGAAGCAGGTCACGGACCGGAACCTGAACAAACCCGAGTACGACATCGTCGCCCTCCGATTCCAGAAGGAACCGTTCTTCCGAAACTACCTGAACATGATCGCCAAGGAAGAAGGGACGACCGGGATCGAAATCGTCCGACGACTGATCAAGAACGATGACAAGGCCGCCGCAAAGAAACTCCTGTCGACCTACGCCACTATTGAAAAGCAACGGCTCGACGTCGTCTACGAGAACATCCGGGCGACGAAGGACTGGGCCCCAAGGTTCTACCGGGAAAACAAAGAAGCCATCGACGCGATCGGGACCAAGGGGAAAGACCAGACAGCGATCCTGGTTAAGTACTACGCCTTCATCGAAAAGCTCTACCTATCCAACATCAAACGGTACGCCTCTGCGACTCCGGACGTGTACAAGGTTAAAGAAAACGCACCTGTGGATAAGCAGAAACCACAAGACAATCGCCCGGTGGTGGCGAACGTCATCGAAGTGGACGGTGTGCGCCTCACCCAGGTGGATGCGGACGGGAAGTTCTTCGTGAACGACGCCGGCGAACCGTTCGTCTACAACCAGAAGAACGGCACCGCCAAGCAGATCCCGCAGCTTCCGAAGAACCTCCAGGGCCAGGTGCCGCAGCCGAAACCTGCGCAGGACCTCCCGAAGGCGGAGTTCGAGGGCAAGCAGCTCCTTCCGATGGAACCGGAAGGGAAATTCTTCGTCGACGACGCGGGCCAGGCCTACATCTTCGACAAGAACAAGAACGTCGTGAAGAAGATTCCGCAGCTTCCGAAGAACCTCCAGGGCAAGGAACCGCTCGGCAAACCGGAGGCGAAGTCCGACGACGCCCAGCCGGCGCCGGCGCTCGAGTTCGAAGGCAAGCCCCTGAAGCCAGTGGGTGACGACGGTAAGTTCTTCGTCGACGGAGAGGGCAACGCCTACATCTACGATAAGGTCAGGGAGAAAGTGAAACAGATCCCGCAGCTCCCGAAGCACCTCCAGCAAAACCAATAAGAATGGCCCCCCACCCGGGGGCCTTCTCTTTCAAAAAACATCTAAGTTCTCAATCACGGATGTCGAAAAGATTCCGTGGCTAAAGTTCAAGGACGCAGATTCACGGTTAGGACTCGGGGGCTCTTAGGGCTCTTCGCGACCCTCGTCATCGTCACTGCCCAACAGTCGTGGGCGAAAGACGAGCTCCAGAAGCTCTGCTTCAAAGACATTGAAAAGTTCCTCGGCCTGAAACCCACGCCTCCCTCCGCAAGCCTCACCTACCTCGGGATCATCCCCTGGAAGCCCTCCGAGTTCGCGAAGTTCAATCAGGACCTGGTCCGCTACCACGGCCTGGATAGAACCGGGAAGTTCCTCCCGGTGTACGACGTCACTCACGAGCCCGGCCCGGCCGTTCTTCGTGCCGACGAACTTCGCTTCTCCCGGCACGACTTGTCGGATGACGTCCGCGCGATCCTCGAGCTCGCCCAGGAACTCAAGGCCGGGACGAAAACCACTGAGGACCTCCCTCCGGTGCGTGTCTGGAAGGACGTCAACGGGCTGGTCTGGACCATCGACGACGCCCTCCTCGCTGCGATCCGCCTCTCCGGCATCACCGGCGACGTGAAGGTCCGGTTCGTCACGCAGGGAGAGGCCGTTGCCAGGAGTGCGAACTTCAGCACCCAGACCGACGGGAAGAACATTCTCGTTAAGATCAACCCGAAGGACGGAGACCAGCCGCAGGCCCTCGTCGTCGGTTCCATCACCATTCCCTACCGGAAGCCTCGCGGTGCCGAGGAAAGTGCCAACCTCACTCTCGAGCAACGTTCCCTCAACGAGTTCACCACCAACTACCCCTCCGACGCTAAGTACGTCTGGTACCGCTCTCGCCGCCGGGGCCACTTCGACCAGATGAAGAAGTTCGCCATCGAGATCTCCAAGGCCTACAAGGAGCTCGAGGGGACGGAGATCGTCAAGCTCAAGAGCGACTACGGCCGCTTCGGTGAGTTCAACGGGCGAGGAAAGAGCGCCGAGTCCGTGATGGCCAAGCTCCTCCGGAAGGACTTCGCCGCATTCAAGAAAGGTGCCGCGGGGATCGACACCCTCGAGAAGGCCCTCGCCGCCATCGGAGACGGCCTCGGCGCCAGGCTTACCTTCAACGCCACGGAAGACGGCGTGGTCGAGCCGAAGACCATCCAGGACTTCGTGGACCAGATCGTCCTCGACATTAAGAACGGAAACCGGGTGACCGAGATCATCAACTACCGTCCGCGCGACGGGGTGACCCCGGCCTACCTCTCGGATGCCCAGGTTGCCCAGATCGTGAAGGCCGACGCCGACTACATCGCCTCCCTCGTCCAGCAGAAGAACCAGGGCAAGGACGTGAAGATCCCGGAGCCGGCGATCGTCATGAACGACGCCTCCACCTCCAAGGAATCCGGGTACACCGCCTTCCACATGAACATGGTCTACAAGAGTGGGGTGCAGGCGGAGTTCCAGATCCGCGGGCCGAAGATGAACGAGGCCGCCGAGATCGAGCACTTCTTCTACGACCTCCGCTCCGGCAAGGTCCTGAGCGAGAAGCACCAGAAGGACCCGGCCATCGTCAAGGCGGCGGCGGACTTCACGGCCCTCTCCACCGCGGACAAGCAGCGGATCATGGTCTACATCGAAAAACGCATGCTCCACGCCCGGAAGGTCGAAGCCGGGCTGGTGCCGAAGGGAACCCTCCCTCCCCAGCTCCCCGCGGACCTGCCGCAGAACCTGACCTTCGAGAAGATCGACAAGTGCCTCTCCCCGGATAAGGTGGTCGAACAGATAAAAGCCAGGCTCAAGGCGAGTGGACAGGTTCCCTCGGAAACCCTCATCGGAGAAGTCGTGAATGAACTACGCGCTCGCCGCTGCCAGTAGCTTCCTCCTCCTCGCGCAGCAGGCCTGGAGCCAGGAGATAAACTCCGTCGTCCCGCTGTCGACCCAGCTGCTCATCGCGACCCAGGAGGGCGTGGGCCACCAGTCCGCGCAGACCATCGCGAAGTTTTCCTTCCTGGCGAAGTTCTACAAGCACAAGGGCCTCGCCTTCGATGAGAACAAGAGCCTCAAGGACCTCGCGGCCGAGCTGAAGCAGAAGGGCCACCTCGCCGAGTTCGTAGCCTTCACCAACAAGACCCTCGAAGCGACGCCGTTCAAGGGGGCCCTCGCCTCTAAGGGCATGATCCGGTACCTCTACCTCACCCAGTTCCTCCGGTCCAGGTCCGTCCCCGTTGACCGGAAGACTTCGCTCGCCCAGCTCGAGCAGCTGGTCGCGGACAAGGGCCTCACCGAAGAGTTCGACGCCTTTGAGAAGACCAAACCCCGGAAGCTCTACTACCACTTCGACGGGCACCACCGCTCCCGAGGCGTGGTCGAGCTCAACCGGGCGATCGCGGCAGTGGATCCCTCAGTCCTCCCGGTGAAGCCCGCGATCCTCATGGTCGACGATTTCTCCGACCTTTCTGAGAAGCAAGTCGCCCAGAAGTTCAAAGACATGAAGAAGGGCTACTTCCTCCCGGACACGCTCAAGCGCCTCGCCCGGGAACCAGCTTCCGAGCGCGAGGTCCTGAAGCTCCGAAACTGGGTCTCGAACATCGAGGACGTTCCAGACTACGTCGCCCGGACGCTCTCGGGGATGTTCATGAACCGGAACCGGATCAGCAGTAAGAAGTTCGTCGACTACAGCCAGTTCCTCATCCTCGAGGTCGCCTCTCCAAAGTTCAAGCAGCTGCCTCCGGGGACGGTCGTCACCGATGCCTTGATCGCCGAATTCGAGAAGGACGTCTTCGGGGATCCGAAGAAGGTCGAGGGCATCGCGGCTTTGGCCAAAGACGAGAGTCAAAAGAAGTCTTTGAGAACCGAACTCGAGATCCTCCACTTCGAAAAGCGAAAGCAGTTCGGCATCAAGGTCCCACTCGCTCCCGAGCAAGGCATCTTGCATCAGATCATCCAAGCGGCTGATGGCATCGACCTTTGCAAGTAAGAGAGATCCCGACGTTTAACCCATCTGTATTCTTTACAAAGCTCCGGACTTCGAATTTCACATCAAATCCTCCGTGATGCATATTCGCCTCCATCTCAAAATAACCGAACTTCCCCGGAGGATTTATGAAAGTTCACGCCCTTTTCTTCGCTCTCTTTAGCTTCCTTACCATCCAGGCACACGCCGCCCCTTCTACGGTCAGCGCGTACCTCTGCGGCTCCCCCGCCCCTTCTCGTCCATCGATCGACCTCGTCGGCGTGAAGCACGTTTGCCGCGCTCGAGTCCAGGGCGACCTCGCCAACTACGTCCTCGAGAGAGAAGCCATCCTCGTCTACCTGAACGACAACACCATCCGAGTCTGGGGAGTGAGAGACGTGATCACGAATTCTCCGACACAGGTTCTCTTCAAGCTCAAGTTCTTCGGCTTCCTGAACGCCAGAAGCCAGGTCGTCCGTGCTAACTTCAACCTCAACGATTCGACCGTGGCCCTCACCTTCGACGGCAGAGGAAATCTGAAGCGCCTCGCTGGTAGAACCTCCGACAACCTTTACTTCGACCTCCGGTCTTTCATCGGCCTCATGCCGTAGTTGATCTCCCATCGGGGTCCCGACCGGGACTCCGATGATCCAAACTCCAGATGAACCGAGAAATCTTTAGTTTCCACCTCGCAACCGTCGACCCATTCTTCCTCACCCGCGAACTCCTCCGCTCTCCGAAGTCCACTGCCGTCCCGGGCCTCCTGCACGCAGAACCCATGCTAACCATGCGCCTTGGATCTCCGATCACTTCCGCTGCTCGCTACGGTTTTACTCAGCTCGTCTACCTTGCTCGCTGGCAGGATGAGAAGGCGCTCACGGATTTCCTACAGAAGGACCGGCGGGGAATGCGCTTAGACAAAGGCTGGCACGTCCGTCTCAAGTTCTACCGCCGCTGGGGCTTCGTCTCCGAACTCGACCCCCTCCCCGAGAATTCTCCGAATCCGAACCCGGAGGCTCCGGTGGTAGCGATCACCCTCGCGAGGCTAAAGCTCTCCGAAACTCTCCGCTTCCTCCGCTGGGGCAAGCCCGTCGAGGGCCTGGTCCGAGACCATCCGGGCAAGACCTTCGCCCTCGCCGCCATGAGACCCCTCGGAACCCTCTCGACCTTCAGCATCTGGAAGACGGAGAGGGACATGATCCAGATGGTGCAGGGACTGAGTCCGGTCCCGGGTGGTGGCCTCCACGCCGATGCCATGGTCGAGCAGAGGAAGAAGTCCTTCCACCACGAGTTCACCACAATGCGCTTCCAACTCCTCGGAGAATTTGGGAAGATGCCGAAATGAACTACTACAAGGCCATCCTCCAGTACGACGGGAGCGACCGCGTGGGCTTCCAGTGGCAGGAAGGGATGCCCACGATCCAGGGGGACCTCAACCTTTCTTTGCAGCGGATCCTCCAGGGAAAAGTCACGACGAGATCCGCCTCCCGAACGGATAAGGGTGTTCATGCCTTCGGCCAAGTGGTGAAAATCTCCGCAGAAGATCCTTCGGCCCTTAATGCTGAGCGCCTTAACTCTGCACTCCCATCGCACATCAGATGCCTCGATCTCTCACCTTGCGCAGGAGACTTTATCCCATCGATCGACCAGTTCTCAAAAGAATACCGCTACCTCTTCACCAACACCCCTGGAGTCTCGGGTCAGGATCAACGGTACATTGCCCAGACCCCCTACCCCCTGAACATCGAGCACATCCAGACCTGCATCGACCTGCTCAAGGGGAAAAACGACTTTCGAAACTTCTGGTCCATCGGCGGGATCGCCAACACGACTCTCCGGGATATCCTCGAGTGCGATCTAACCTCCATCGATCCACGAGACCTCTTCCAGGGTACCTTGTTCACCGCCGGGCAGGTCACCAGCTGCTGGCAGTTCCGCATCGTCGGCAAGGGGTTCCTCAAGCACATGGTCCGGCACCTCGTCGGCGCCCTCTGGATGGTCGGCAACGGCAGGTTAACGGTGGAGGACTTCTCCAACTACCTGCACGGGGAACTGAAGGAACAGCGGCCCTGGAAGAAGGCAGACCCGCGGGGGCTCTATCTCCTTAAAGTCAGTTACGACCACGAATAACCGCGTAAAAGAGTTCTCATCGGCCCGCGCTTTATGTATCCTCCCCAACCATGAGTCGATTGAATTTTAAACTCGAAGCCACCGCCCTGGGCTCCCGTGCTCGCGCGGCCAGATTCACCACCCTCCACGGGGAGGTCCAGACACCGATCTTCATGCCGGTCGGCACCCAGGCCACAGTGAAGAACCAGACCGTCGAATCTCTCAAGACGGCCGGCTCGAACGTCCTCCTCGCCAACACCTACCACCTCCTCCTCCGCCCGGGCCCGGAGGTGATGAGGAAGTTCGGCGGCATCCACAGGTTCATGAACTGGGACCGGCCCGTCCTCACGGACTCCGGCGGATTTCAGATCTTCTCGCTCTCCCACTCCCGGGAGATGAATGAGAAAGGGGCGCGGTTCCTGAGCTACATCGACAACCGGCCCATCCTCCTGACCCCCGAGCTCTCCATCGACATGCAGAAGGCGATCAACAGCGACATCATGATGGTCCTCGACCAGTGCATCGAATCCAACGCCTCTCACAGAGACGCGAGGGCCGCGATGGAGCTGACCCACCGCTGGGCGAAGCGGAGCCTCGAGGCCCGCGGCGACTCTCTCCAGTCCATGTTCGGCATCGTCCAGGGTGCCTGCCACGAAGACCTCCGCAAGCAGAGCGCGGACGTCCTGACGAATCTCCGAGTCAACGGCGAAGGCTTCGACGGCCTTGCGATCGGAGGCCTCGCCGTCGGTGAATCGAAGACCGAGCGGGAAGACTTCACGGAGATCGCAACCGCCATGCTCCCGGAGCATCTCCCGCGCTACCTCATGGGTGTGGGAACTCCCATCGACATCCTCGAAGCCGTCCACCGCGGAGTCGACATGTTCGACTGCATCATCCCGAACCAGTATGGCCAGCGCGGAGTCGCGTTCACGAGCCTCGGGAACTTCCAGCTCCGGCGCTCGGTGTACAAGTTCTCCGAGGAGAAGCTCGATCCGGCGTGCACCTGCCTCACGTGTGCCACCTACTCCCGCGCGTATCTCCACCACCTCATGAAGACCGACGAGCCCCTCGGCTGGCACCTGCTCTCCCTTCACAACATCACCTTCTACCACCGGCTCATGCGGGAGATGCGGACGAGCATCCTCGAGGGAACCTTCCTCGACTTCTACACCCGCAAGCGGAAGGAACTCGTCATGGCCGACGAGGAGAATCCCTCGACGCCGATGACTCCCGAGAGGCCGTACAAGAAAGATAAGCGTCTCCAGCTCGGAGACTACGAAGTCCACGACTCGGGCCGCGGCTTCTCCAGCATCCGTCAGAAGAGCTCCGGCGAGGTCATGCATTCCGTGAATCCGCCGCAGGAAGAAGCGCGCGCCCTCTACGTCCTGCCCGCCCGGATCGACGAGAGGCTCGCTTCGGTGGATGACGTCG